>JADHEF010000087.1_pt1 | contig 106503 bp, 90 predicted proteins | sample 8952391 | NCBI WGS metagenome assembly JADHEF01 (sample SAMN16124439, study PRJNA663245) | bioreactor sludge metagenome | isolation source: sludge (nitrite) | place: India:Bengaluru | collected 2019-02-28
ATATTTCTGTATTTTACTTTATAAGAGTTATGCTTAAATGGCTACCTCTTTACCCAACAAGTGCGTTAATTGTTGTCGCGAAGCATCATCAATCTGCTTTTTATCGACTTTTACATAGGCAACTTGCTGTTCAGACATCACCACGACCTCTTCAATACCACGAATCGCCAAAAGCTGAGAAGTCCATTCGTCAGTTTGTCTGCTTTCCGGCAAACGCAACACCAGTGATGACAGATAGCGTGGCTGAGCCAGGCCAAAACTCATCAGCAGCCAGATTATCGCGATCCCTGTCAGGATACTCCAGCCCATCGAGGTATTGTTCATCAGTAATAATTGTCCGCCAATCATACCGCCAAAGAATGCCCCTAAAAACTGGCTACTGGCATTTACGCCCATTGCCGTCGCTTTGGACTGGATCGGTGCCGCTTTCGATAACCAAGACGGCAACAGGGCTTCCATCACATTAAAGGCAATGAAGAACAACCCTAAACCAATCAGCAAGACATATTTGGATTCAAAACCAAATGCCATCACCATTAGGCCCAGAATAATGCCAGTAATGGCCACCAGAAAAATCGCGCGCATTTTGTGGTATTTTTCTGCCAGGATAATACTTGGAAAAGCAAAAAACAGGCTCAGCACCAACAGCGGCAAATATACCCAGCCATGACTGGACAGTGGCAGATCAGCAAATTCGATCAGCTGCGAAGGTACATAGATAAACATCGCGGTGAGCAATAAATGCAGGGTAAAAACCGACACATGCAGACGATTCAGATCTCCGATTTTGATTACCTGTTTCAACTGTGCCAGATAGCCTTGCTGAAAGTTTTGATGATGCCGCGTGACCTTAGGCACCATCAACAGCATGGCAATCGCCGCCAGGCCCATCACCGTAGTCACCCAGAATAATCCCGAGATGCCCACCAGACCCGTTAGCCAAGGCCCAAGACTAAAGGCCACCACAAAAGACAGGCCGATACTCATGCCCATCATTGCCATGGCTTTCATGCGGTTTTCTTCACGGGTGACATCTGCCAGCAGCGCCATCACCACAGCAGATACTGCACCACCACCGGCGATCGCTCGGCCAATAATCACGCCATAAATGGTGTCCGACATGGCCGCAATCGCACCGCCCAGCGCAAATAAGAGCAGCCCCAAAACCACCAGTGGCTTACGGCTATAACGGTCCGCAATCAGGCTGAATGGAATCTGTAACAGGGCCTGGGTCAGACCATAGACCCCGACCGCCAAACCGATCAGTGCAGGCGTCGCATATTGATATGCCTGCCCTGCCACAGAAAACACCGGGATAATCATAAACAACCCCAGCATGCGCAGTGCAAAAATACTGCTCAGGGCAAAGGTTGAACGACGTTCTAAAGCATTCATCATAAATTATGGCGATTGGGTTAATTAATCTGGAGCCCAGATTATAGGACATTCAGCTCATTAATAAGACATGAATTTTACTTGAAATAAAGATGATGCCAATCTAAAAACAAAAAAAGCGCAGCCGGAGCTACGCTTTCATTCAGGGACAGTGCTTTATTTGTCTAAAGCTGCCTGACGTTTCTTGTACTGAATCGAGGCGAATACTGCCCAGACAATAAAAGCCACACCGATCAGACCGGTCACCACTTCTGGTACATGCAGACCGGTTCCGCTGGCAATCATAATGAAAGCCAGTGCACCGATGGCATAATGCGCACCATGTTCCAGGTAGATATAGGCATCCAATGTGCCCTGCTCAACCAGATAAATCGTCATTGAACGGACAAAGATCGCACCAATTGCCAGACCCAGCATGATGATGACCACGTCTGAGGTAATCGCAAAGGCACCGATCACGCCATCAAAACTGAAAGAGGCATCCAGGACTTCTAGATAGAGGAAACCACCAATACCGGCTTTCACTACACCCGTCGGTACGCCATTTTCATCATGACGAACTGCATTGCCATTTTCATCCACTTCAGGTTCACCACCGAGCATATGACTCAGAACCTGCACCCCGATATAAATCACAATGCCCCAGATTCCGGCCATAGTCACTGCCAGACGTTTGGCTTCATCGACATTGGCTGCCATGATTAACAAGGCCACCAGTGCAATAAACACCGACATTGCCGGCACATTGGCCAAATTAGACAGACGGCGTTCCACCCGTCTGAACCAGTGCGTATCTTTTTCTTCATCCAGGAAGAAGTTCAGGAATACCATCAACAGGAAAGCACCACCAAAAGCAGCAATTTCAGGATGATGTGCCATTAAACGTGCTGAATATTCTTTCGGATCATTCAGGGCCAGACGTACTACTTCCATAAAGCCCAGGTCTGCAGTCACTGCAACAATGACCACCGGGAAGATCAAACGCATCCCGAAGACTGCAATCAGAATACCGACTGTCAGGAACAGCATTTTCCAGAAATGATCCCAACCCCGTAGGACTGAGGCATTGACAACCGCGTTATCAAAAGACAACGACACTTCCATAATCGCCAGAATAGCGGTGATGGTTAGCGCTGTGAGCATGGTTTGCAGGCCTGCGTCAGGACCATGGGTATAACCCCAATACGCAGACAAACCAAGACACACGATCGAAAATGCAATCGAGAAACCAAAATGTTTCAACATACACAACGACCTTGGATAAATTAAATAAATGTATGGCTGCGAGAGAGCAGCTATACGAATAGGAAAAGTTAAGCTAATTATGAAACTTTTAGCGCATAAACCAAAGCACTTCCTGAGCTGTTTTATCTTATTTTCTGTTTTTAAAATTTGCCGATCTTTTAAACAGCCCGATCTTTGCTATAGTGCCGCATGGTTTAACTTGAACTGCGAAGGATTTTCAGCATGAGTTTTTCACAAGAGGTATGGCAACGTAATCTCGGACTTTATCAGAAGACCCTGGCCCTGCCCTTTAATCAGCAACTGGCGCAAGGTACTTTAAGCCGTGAAGCCTTTAGTCATTATGTGATTCAGGATGCCCATTATTTACTGGCCTATGGCCGTGCACTGGCCGTGTGTGCCGCCAAAGCTTTTGAAGCGGACGATGTAATCCAGTTTGCCGAGGCAGCCAAAATAGCGATTGTGGTGGAACGTAGCCTGCATGATGGCTTTATGCAAGATTTTGGCATTAGCAAAGAGCAGTTTGAAAATACCCCGCTGACTTTGGCGTGTCATCACTATACCTCTTATCTGACTTCGACCGCCTGGTCGGAAAGCTACCCGGTGGTGCTGGCCTCGTTGCTGCCTTGTTTCTGGATTTATGCCGAAGTTGGCAAAGATATTGTCGACAACTCTGCGCCGAATAATCCGTATCAGGCTTGGGTGGATACCTATTCAGGAGAAGAATTCCACACTGCGGTGCGGAATGTGATTGCGACCGTTGACCGTGTTGCGGCGCGTGTTGATGCCGATACACTAGAAAAAATGCATGCCGCTTATACGCATGCGGCCCGTCTGGAATGGTTGTTCTGGGACAGTGCCTTTGAGCAACGCCAGTGGCCTGGTCTGGATGAATAAGACGGACGAATAAAAAAAGCCCTGTTTAAGACAGGGCTTTTTGGTTATAGCCGTTTAAAAAAATTTCTACTGTCATAAACCGATCATAAAAACGGCTTAGTCTGAAAAAAAACAAGGATAGAACTGGCCGGTACGCTAGACCTAGCTATAAGCCCCAAATTGCCGAACAATAATTGAGAATAATTATCAATTAATAAAATCAATCCCGGAAAGAGGCAGATGATATGCACACTTTAGGCACCGAAGCGATTCGGGCATTTTTTACCCTGCAATGTTGCTGGCTCAATAATGAAGAAATCTATTTGGAACAAGGCTGCCTAGATTGTGGTTCGGCAGCGACTTATCTGATTTACCATACCAACACGCATATCCAGAAACATCTGCTGAAATTTATTGAAAAGTATCGCTGTCATCAGGCGCGACGTAACGATTTGCTCGACCTGGATTTTTTCCAAAAAGACTATGAGGACTTTCTGCACATTCTGGAAAATGAAGTCAATTTTTATGCACGTCTGCATCATGATGTGTCACGTGAACGCTGCTTTGAAGAGATCGAGTCTATCTTTGAACGCCATTATGCAATGGCTTATTAGGTATTGGCCTTGTACATGATCATTGTGAATATTTAGGCAATCGACTACTGCGTTTGTTAATGTTGTGATGAATTGACCAATCACCGACATAACTTGACGTTTAAAATACTTTTATTTGCACTTGAACATTTTTCATCCGGTATCATATAAGGGTTTTTGATGAATATTCTAGGATCCTTGCATGAGCCAAAGCCACATCCGTATTCGAGGCGCACGTACCCATAACCTGAAAAATGTGAACCTTGATATACCACGCGACAAGTTTGTGGTGATTACGGGACTGTCTGGTTCAGGAAAGTCCTCGCTTGCCTTTGATACCTTATATGCCGAAGGTCAGCGCCGTTATGTGGAATCGCTGTCTGCCTATGCCCGCCAGTTCCTCTCCCAGATGGAAAAACCGGAAGTGGATTCTATTGAAGGCTTGAGTCCAGCGATTGCCATCGAACAGAAATCTACCAGTCATAACCCGCGTTCGACCGTGGGTACCATTACCGAAATTTATGACTATTTACGCCTGCTGTATGCGCGTGTCGGTACACCGTTCTGTCCTGAACATGATCTGCCGATGGTGGCACAAACGGTTACTGAAATGGTCGATGCAGTCAAAGCATTAGAAGAAGGCACTGCACTGTTATTGTTAGCACCAGTCGTGCGCGAACGTAAGGGCGAATATACGGCACTGTTTGAACAGCTACAAAGCCAGGGTTTCGTCCGTGCCCGTGTGGATGGCGAGATCATGGAAATTGATCCACCACCAGAACTGGACAAAAAGAAAAAACATACCATTGAAGTCGTAGTTGACCGCTTTAAAGTACGTGATGATCTGGGCAACCGTATTGCAGAAAGTTTTGAAACCGCGCTGCGTCTTGGTGGCGATATCGCCATTTTGTCCTGGATGAAGGGCGAGCATAACGATCGCGTGTTTTCTGCCAAGCATTCCTGCCCGCAATGTGACCGCGCTGTGGCTGAACTGGAACCGCGTTTATTTTCGTTCAACAATCCCTTTGGCGCTTGTCCGGTCTGTGATGGTTTGGGAACCCGTAGCCATTTCAGTGCCGACAAACTGATTCCCAATCCTGAAGTCAGCGTTAGCCAAGGGGCCATTCGTGGCTGGGATCGTCAGCGTCCATATTATTACAGCATGATCCAGAAAGTCGCCGAGCATTTCGGTTTTTCTCTGGAAACGCCATGGAATGAACTGGAGGCCGATACCAAGAAAAAATTTCTGTATGGCACCGGCAAAGAAAAAATTGATCTAAGTTATATCGATGAGCGTGGCCGTCGCCATAATCGGGTGATTCCGTTTGAAGGAATCTTGCCGCATCTGGAACGCCGTTATCGTGAAACTGAAAGCAATTATGTGCGTGATGATCTGGCGCAGTATTTATCCAATGCTGCCTGTGATGCCTGTGATGGTTCACGTCTAAATGAAATTTCGCGTAATGTGAAAATTCTGGACAAGACTATTGCTGACATTACCCGCATGTCGATCGGCGATGCTGAAAGCTATTATCAGGGCATTCATCTGGAAGGTGCGCGGGGTGAAATCGCGGACAAGATTTTCAAGGAAATCCGTGAACGTCTGCACTTTCTGGTTTCGGTCGGCCTGAATTATCTCAGCCTGTCCCGTTCTGCCGAAACTTTGTCTGGTGGTGAAGCACAGCGAATTCGTCTGGCCTCACAGATCGGTGCCGGTTTGATGGGCGTCATGTATGTGCTGGATGAGCCATCAATTGGTCTGCATCAGCGTGATAACGACCGTCTGTTACAGACCTTGATCCGTCTGCGTGACCTAGGCAATACCGTCTTGGTGGTCGAGCATGATGAAGATGCGATTCGTGCCGCTGACCATATTATTGATATCGGTCCGGGTGCCGGTGTACATGGCGGGCATGTGATTGCCGAAGGGACTTATGATGAAATTCTGGCCAATCCGGACTCGCTGACCGGAAAATATTTATCCGGAAAATTAAAAATTGAAGTGCCGAAAAAACGGATTCAACCGCCTAAGCCTAAAGAACAGATCAAGCTGATGGGAGCATCCGGGCATAACCTGAAAAAAGTCGATCTGACCATTCCTTTAGGTATTATGACCTGTGTTACCGGGGTGTCCGGTTCAGGTAAATCGACCTTGATTAACCGGACTTTGTTACCTTTGGCGGCGACCCAGCTCAATGGTGCCACCACTTTAACTTCGGAAAAGTTTGAATCGATTGATGGTTTACAGTTCCTCGACAAAGTGGTGGATATTGACCAGAGTCCGATTGGACGTACCCCGCGTTCCAATCCGGCGACTTATACCGGCCTATTTACCCCGATTCGTGAACTGTTTTCACAGACGCAAGAAGCCAAGGCACGCGGTTATGCTGCCGGTCGTTTCTCGTTTAACGTGAAAGGTGGCCGCTGTGAAGCCTGTGAAGGTGACGGCATGATCAAGGTAGCGATGCACTTCCTACCGGATATGTATGTGCCATGTGATGCCTGTCATGGCAAACGCTATAATCGTGAAACGCTGGAAGTAAACTATAAGGGCAAGAATATTTCCGATGTCTTGCAGATGACCGTTGAAGATGCCATGCATTTCTTCGATGCGATTCCGGTGATTCACCGTCGTCTGGAAACATTACATCAGGTCGGTTTGGGCTATATACGTCTGGGTCAGTCTGCGACCACTCTTTCTGGTGGTGAAGCACAGCGTGTCAAACTGGCACGTGAACTGGCCAAACGCGATACTGGTCAAACCCTATATATTCTGGATGAACCGACCACGGGTCTGCATTTCCATGATATTGCCAAACTGCTGGATATCCTGCATCAGCTCCGTGACAAGGGTAATACCATTGTGGTGATTGAACATAATCTGGACGTAATTAAAACTGCCGACTGGGTGGTGGACTTAGGCCCTGAAGGTGGTTCGGGTGGCGGTATGATTGTCGCGGAAGGAACGCCTGAACAGGTCGTGAAAGTCAAAGCTTCTCATACGGGTAAATTTTTGAAACCGTTGTTGAAGTGATTTAATTTTTTAAATCCTCCCCAACCCTCCTTTGAAAAAGGAGGGGGCTTTTCTCTTTATCTGGCGTCATATAGGACTTAGGGTTAGGGGAGATTTTATCCACCCAATAAGTATGATAAAACGGTGAATCATTCACCGTTTTTTTATTTAGGAAAAATATGCGGTTTTCGGAACGGAATGGATATAAGCCTATTCGTAGTATTATTCAAAAAGAAAGTATGGATGAACGTCTAAGAGTTAGTCTTTGGAATGTATTGCATGAATGTTTATGGGATAGAGCTTTCAGCAATCAAGAGTCTTTTTGCACTTTAGACTCACATCTCGGTAAGCTTATAAAATCGTATTGGTCAACCTTCTTTCAATTACCTTTAGACCTTATACCAGAAGAATTTGAAGAAGCATTACAACAAATTAGAAAATATTTTTTCAATTTCAAATGGTATGAAACTTATGATTTTATTGAAAATACAATAGAGTATTATCCAACATGGTATGTATCGCCTAACTTCAAATTTATAGATGATCTAAACAATGTTTTAGAACGAGAAAACAGCGCTTATAGAATAATTAATGAGCATGTTATTGAAATTACATCTGAACAAGAAATTCAATCCATCGAAACTGCTTTAGAAAATACAAATCAATATTTAGGTGTTCAACAACATTTAAATCAAGCTTTAAAACTGATGTCAGATCGTCAAAAGCCTGACTATCGAAATTCAATTAAAGAATCTGTTTCGGCATTAGAAGGTATGTGTCAAAAAATATTAAAGAAGGACAAAGTAACTTTAGGTGATGCAATTGGTCAAATTGAAAAACAATATCCAATACATCCTGCATTAAAAGCCAGTATTAAATCTTTATATGGTTATACATCCGATGCAGATGGTATTCGCCATGCAATGTTAGACGAATCAAATCTTTCTTATATCGATGCAAAATTTATGCTTGTTGCCTGCACAAATTTTATTAACTATCTGATCGACAAAACCAGAGATCATCCAAATTAGATCACATGACTGGCGACATGGATGTCGCCCGTTCGACTGTGCTAAAGGGACTTAGCATCAGTCGAACAAATGCATTTTGCTACTTTTGTGCAGTTCAAAAGTAGAGAAAACAGTCTTTTGAACTAAACCTCTGCCACCGCATTACGTCCTTTGGCCTTTGCTGCAAACAAAGCATCATCTGCATTTGACAATAAAGCCATCCAGGACACGGCACCAATGGCAACCCCAATACTGACCGAAATCTGAATCTCGTCTCCTGCTGCAGTCACAATATGACGCTCAGCCACTTCAGCCCGAATGTTATCGGCCACAATCAATGCCTGCTGCATCTGGATATTTTCAATCAGCACCAGAAATTCATCGCCCCCATAACGTACCAGCAAATCTGTAGCACGGACATTGGCCTTTAAACGCTCGGCCACCAGCTGAATCACCTGATCGCCAATAATATGCCCATATTGATCATTCACCTGTTTAAAATGATCAATATCAATAATCATCAAACAGGTTTGGCTCAATTGACCCGGCTGATTTTCCATAAAACGAATATATTCTTCTAGCGCGAAACGGTTCGATAATCCGGTCAAGGAATCGGAATGGGCAATATTCTTTAAACGGAATTCCAGCGCATCACGTTCTTGCAACATCTGTTGCAATTTCTGAATGGCAGCGAATAAAGAATCAGAATGATTCACTTCACGCAGCCGCATATCAATTTTCTGACGACCCGAGTTTTTAGACAAACTCAACAACATGCGGCGTGCCTGAATCAGCGGCAGAAAAACCTGTTTACGTGCAAAAATCATGGTTGAAATCGCGGTCAGTAATGAAATCAGTGATACCAGTACACTCCAGATCAAACGCTGCATATTGCTGTTCATTTCTTGAATAGCCGCATCTCTGCTGTATTGCAGCAGGTAAGTTTGCAGATCCACCACAGTCGCAAATTTATCTACAATCGCTTCAGTCAGCTCTGTTCCGCTTAAACGGTAGTCACGTTGTTCCAGACTGTCACTGATCAGCTCACTCACAATGGGTAAGCCCTGCTGAATAAACTCCGTTTCTACCCGCCGATGTAAACGGATGAATTCCTCAGTCTTATCTTGAACAGGTTGAATGGTATCAATCAAGGCCCACAAATAACGTACCTGATGTTGGGTCTGTAAAGAGCGGGTAATATTTTCAGTCGGGAGCGGCGTTTCAAATGTCACATGCGCCATGACGGACGAGGCAACCCGCCCCGCCTGATCGCGCAAATCAGATAAAAATAGAATCTGGCTGATATAGTTATTCAGAGGGGTGGACGAGCTATCTGAAGCCACCGCCACGTCACGCAAAAGTTCACGGCAACTTTCCCAGGCAGCAAACATGGCCAGAATTGCCTGATCAAGCTCTTGCGCACTGCGTTGCTGACGTGGCATCCGGGTATAGGCATCAACCTGTGCACGTCCTTTTTTCAAACTATTTTCAAGCTGTGAAAGTTGCTGACTCAGGTTATTAAACCCGACCTCCGTCAAGACATCCGCGGTCTGGGACAATTGCCGATCCACCTGTTGACGATAGCTGATTAACTCTTGCTGATGCTGGGCAAATGCCTGCACCGAACTGGACATGGCTTTATTGGCAGGCGCACGCTCACGCGAAATTTTATTCGCCAGATCAGCGACCTGCTGTAAGGCATTCAATTGTTGATAAGTTTGTCTGGATTTTAAATAACTTTGACTGCTACTCACAATTAAGGGAATACAGATGCAAAGTAAACATAAAATAATAATCGACATCGACCAGTACAAACGTTTACTGATCCACTCAGAGCGTAAGGTATTCATGCTGTTGTATTACGCCCCAATATGACAAGCAAAGCTAAATAGATTGATTATTATACAAATAAAACAGGATGGTCTTAAAGCGTTTAGTCTTACTTCACTTATGTTTTTAATGAATTTTTATCATCTATTATTTTTCAGATACTTAAGTTGGTTCATTTGAACCTTTAATGCAGGTTTTCGTGACCATAGCTCTCTATAAAGTCTTACAAAAACAAGGGAATTTAAGCAGCTAAAAAAATATAAAAACTTGCTTTCTGCACTATTTACACCTGCAACAAATAGGTGCATAATGCACCGCATTAGGGCGAGTTAAATTATTCCTCAGCAGATATTTTAGTTTACCCGCAAATTTTGGCGAAAAAACCCCGATTTTCTATGAAAATTGGGGTTTTTTTTAGCTATTGAATTTTAGACCTACATTTTTACTTTTTAATATGCACTATTTTGGTGCTTAAAATTATTATAATATTTCTTCTTATCATCTTTTTTAATTAAAGGTTTTTCAGAAACGGAATGATCCGAAATAAAAAATGCTGGACAAAAAAAAGCCCAACCTTGGGGAAAGCTGGGCGATAAAACAAAAAATTGTGGAGAATCAGGCTAAATCACTATAAAAGTGTGAACTCTAACTTGATTTTCATATTATGTAAAATTCCCCTCAAAATGTAAAGCCGATTGCTCCAGTCAAGATTATAAAACATGCCCATTTAGCTCAAAAAACAGACACCTATTCTAAGATCCAAGCTGATGATGCTTTAAAATCAAGCAATCCAATCAAAGACCTGATGCGCCAGACATTTTGCACTTCTTGACACATTTATGAATTAACTCACCTATTATTAATTGTTTTAATAGATAAATATATTATAATTAATCGTATTAATTGATTAAAATAACAACATAATTTCTCCTTAATCTTTAGTCCCGATTCTATATTTAAAGTCTAGATTTTTGTTATACAAGAGTTTTTATATAAAATAGCTTCGGAGCCTAATACTTGAATTTTACACAAAATTAATACAATGATTTAGCTTAAAAAAATAGCGATTTCGAATTGGATTGACTTAATAAATTGTTACAATACAATACGTTTTATGTTGTACATCTTTTGTAACAAAATGGTAAATATCATGAAAAAACTAGGTTTAGCCACTGCTGTATTATTAGCGATGACCGGTGCTCAAGCATATCAATTCGAAGTTCAAGGTCAGTCAGAGTACATCGACAACACTGCAAATGACAAAGACTTCACTGGCGCTGTTCAAGGTACTTACTACTTCAAAGATGTAGACGCTTCTAAAGGTCCTTTAGCTGAAGCTGCTTTCCTGAACCAAGCTTCTAATGTTGCTCTAGCGTATAGCTATGGCGAAAACGGTCAAGAAGAAGCTGGACGTTCACGTACTGTAAATCATACTTACGGCGTAAAAGGTGAAGCTTACGTTCCAACTTCAGTTGTGCCTGTTTATGCAAGCGCTTCTTATAGCCATACCATTGCTGATAGCAAAACTGCTAACGCAACTGACGATCAAGGCGACCGTTATGCATTAGAACTTGGTGCTTTAGTTGCTCCTAACTTCTTAGTTGCTGTTGGTTATACCAGCGTTGCTGACCAAGCTTCTTTAGATGCATTCAATATTGTGTCTAACGGCGTTGCTAAAGCTGCTCTTGAATCTGCAACAATTGCTGATAAGACAGATGCGATCACTGCACGTACTAAATACGTTGGTGCAATCGACGGTACTAACATGTCAATTGGTTTTGAAAGCGGTTTAGTTTATGGTGAAGATACTGCCTACAACTTAGGTACAACTCTTTTCCTTAACCCACAGTTAAGCGTTGGTGCTTCTTATATGGAATCTAGCTTTGCTGGTTCTCCAGACAAAGCTTGGGGCGCGAACGTAAACTACTTCATTACTCCTGCTGTTGCAGTTGGCGCATCTTATGTAAATGCTAACTACGAAGCAAATCTTGCGCAAACTGCTCAAGTTCGTGATACTCAAACGATCGGCGTAAATGCCAAATTCCGTTTCTAATTTCTGATTAGATTCTGAATCAAAAAAGGACGCATATTGCGTCCTTTTTTATTGTTTTATGACTCTATTTACTCAGGCGTACGTACCAGACTTAAGAAGTGCAAATGACGTTCATATTGATCAATGATATCCTGCAATAGATCTTCTTGCGTCCACTCCATCACATCATAACCCTGCCCACCTTCTCTTAAAAAGACTTCTGCCTGATAGGAATCTACTCCCGCATTCTCCAGTTCAGCCATAAAGCTTGGACTTAAAGTCTGAGTGGCATTGACCTGATAGATAAAATTAATTTCATCCTGATGATCAACACGGAGCTGTATACCGTCTTCTAGCGGGCTAATCGCTACATGTAATCGGCGCCGTTTCAATTCACTTTGAAAGCTGAGAAATGCCTTATTCACCGTATTGTGAATATACTGCTGCACCTCTTCCTGAGTATGCGGATAATGCATGATCAGGCCTAAGCGCTGTTGCCAGCTGCGTGGATTCTGGATCGCACGCGGGGTAATCCGTGCGGCTTGCAGTGCATGCATTTTGGTGACATCCAGATGTAGGGCTTTGATTAATCCCCAACACATCAGCAGCATAATAAATGTAAATGGCAAAGCGCTCATAATCGTGGCCGATTGCAAGGCCTCTAAGCCACCGGCCAGCAAAAGGATGATGGCTAATAAAGCCATGAGTACGGTCCAGAACAGACGCTGCCAAGTCGGTGAATTATCACTTTTCGCTGTCAGATAATCAGTCACCAATGCCCCTGAATCGGCAGAAGTCACAAAGAACAGCATGACCAGTAAAGTTGCAATGATGCTGGTCACTGAGCTGAAAGGCAGATTGTTCAGAAACTCAAATAGGGCCACTGATGAATCACGCTGAACTGCCTCTAATAAGCCAGTATTGGCTTCATGCATAATGCTGTACAGTGCGGCATTGCCCATAAAGCCCATCCAGATCAGGGTAAATCCAGTCGGAATCAGCAATACACCCACGATAAATTCACGAATACTGCGGCCTTCCGAGACCCGGGCAATAAACATCCCGACAAATGGCGACCAGGAAATCCACCAGGCCCAGTACATGATGGTCCAGCCCCCAATCCAGCCACTTGGCTGATAGGCATACAGATTAAAGGTCATACTGAACAGATTTGAAACATACTGGCCGGCATTCTGAATAGTCGTCTGTAACAGATAAATACTCGGACCTGCCACAAAGACAAAAATCAGCAACAGCAGTGCAAGTACCAAATTTAGTTCAGATAAACGTTTAATTCCTTTGTCTAATCCAAAAAATACAGAAGTCGCCGCCATGGCACTGACCACAATAATCAAAATGACCTGAGTACTGGGTGCCTGTTCAATGCCAAACAAATAGTTCAAACCTGAATTGATTTGGGTCACCCCGAAACCAAGCGTAGTAGCGACACCAAATACCGTACCAATGGTGGCAAAGGTATCGACGCCATCTCCAATCGGTCCATAGATCTTTTGACCAATCAGCGGATACAAGGCCGAACGGATTTTTAAAGGCAATTGATGCCGATAAGCAAAATAAGCTAACGACAGGCCAACAAGCGTATAAATGGCCCAGGCATGTAAGCCCCAGTGGAAAAAGGTGACCCGCATAGATTGTTGTGCAGCCAGTACGGTTTCAGGTTCACCGGCAGGTGGCGTGACATAATGCATCACCGGTTCGGCCACACCAAAGAACATCAGGCCAATCCCCATGCCTGCGGTGAATAACATCGCAAACCAGGAGGCACTGCTATATTTCGGTTGACTATGCTCGGGCCCCAGTTTGATTTTGCCCATATCTGACAGGGCAATATAAGCCAGAAGGATGATAAATATCGCCACCGACAATACATAGAACCAGCTAAAGGACGTGGTAATCCACTGGTTCAGTTGCTGGGTAAAAACTGAAAAAGCATCGGGTGCAAATACGACCAACGCTAAAAATATCGCAATAATGGCGACAGTACTGATAAAAACATTTGGATTGATATTGGCAAAACAGGATGGTTTTGTGGAAGGCATACATCCTCCATTTTTTAAAAATTGGATCGACAAACAGCGTCAAATAATTATTGGTAAGGTCAAAATGATCAGACAGATTCAGTCTATGGGAGCTAGATCTCCTGCTATTTTAGGATGTGACACAAAATAAAGCCGTTAAGTTACTGTAACAAATACAATAAAAGGATGAGTCTCATTGCCCAGGCGGGTTTTCTCTATTTTTCACGTTCTTTTTATGCGGTAGACGTGCGATATATTGCAAGGCAATTAAGCGGGATACAATCAGCGCCAGATACATCACCCCGACAAACATCTGGATAATGGCTAGCATCCGTGCGACCGGACTGACCGGCATGATATCAGACAGTCCTGTTGCAGATTGCACACTGAAACTAAGAAAAATCAGATCCAGCCAGGGTTGATAGGCTTGCAGATCGGGGTCTGAAAAGCTGTACGGCACCAAGAGCTGGCAAGTACTGTAAAGAAAGGCAAAGCCCCAGGCCAGCAAGGTAAATACCGCCCCAGCGGCAAAGAGTTCATCCTTGGTCAGATAGCGGTCATGAAACATATAACGTAGCAGGCCATAGGCTGCACTGAAATAAGCACCGGCTTCAAACAGGTTGGCGGTGACATGGATCCAGGTATAACGCAGGCCCAGCACAATCAAAGAGGAGAAGAAAATCGCGCCGGCGACAAAGCTGAGTCCTAAAATGGTAAACATCGGAGTCTGGCGAATGACTCTGGCAATCACCAGCAAAACCAGAACACCCAGCACCCAGGTTCCCGCCCGATAAGACACGCTTTCATAACTCAATACCGACAAGATCAAGATCAGCAATTGCAGGCACAACAACCATGCCGAAGGCAAATGGGTAAAGCTGTTCCAGAACTGTTGCAGAGATTGCTTCATAATGCCCTTCTTGTTGCTCTTCTTGTTACTATCGTCATGTAGGGAACACATTGTTATTGTTAGCAGCTTTTAACATAGCATGCTTAAATCCGCTTGCAGATATGCGATTTGTATGAAAATTACTGAAATAACGCTGCACAAATGCAGCCATCTCAATTCAATACGGCGCTTATGCTAAAGAGAAAGCTTGATTATATCTCCATAAAAAAAGCCCCTGACGGGGCTTTCTTAGCGTAGCGCAGATCTTAGTGATCCGATGCGCCTGAGATACCAATACCGGTTTGTGAACGTACAAACTGGGCATCAAAGGCTTTGCGTTCTGCCTGAGCCTGTGCCGAATTATCCGTCACAGAGAACAACCAGCAGCACAAGAATGACAATGGCATCGCGAAGATTGCAGGACCATTGAACGGGTTCACTGGCGTATCAGAAATACCCAAAGTATCGACCCATACTGCTTTAGACAGCACAATCAAGGTTACTGCGGTTACCAGACCTGCAACACCACCAATCACGGCACCACGTGTCGTCAAGCCTTTCCAGAACATAGACAATACCAGTACCGGGAAGTTGGCACATGCCGCAACAGAGAATGCCAGACCGACCATGAAGGCTACGTTTTGTTTCTCGAACAGAATCCCGAGAATCATCGCGAAGATCGCAAGACCTAAAGTCGCAATTTTAGACATACGTAGTTCAGATTCAGGCGTGGTTTGGCCTTTCTTCAACACGTTGGCATACAAGTCATGCGAAATTGCTGAAGCACCTGACAGGGTCAAACCAGCAACGACTGCAAGAATCGTGGCAAATGCAACTGCAGAAATGAAGCCCATGAACAGGTCACCGCCCACTGCATCAGACAGGTGCACCGCCGCCATGTTATTACCACCCACCAGCTCCAGCTTGCCAGTCACAGCCATTTTCGCAACATCAAGGAATTGCGGGTTGTTCGATACATATAGAATCGCACCAAAACCAATGATGAAGGTTAATAGGTAGAAATAACCAATAAAACCTGTAGCAACTACGACTGATTTACGCGCTTCTTTGGCATCTTTTACCGTGAAGAAACGCATCAGGATATGTGGCAGACCTGCGGTACCAAACATCAATGCCAGACCTAAAGAGATTGCATCAATCGGATTAGACGCCAGACTACCCGGACCCATGATTTTGGTCGCATCTGTCAGGCTCAAGTCATGCACTTTTGAATAAACACCAATCGCCTGTTCAAACATGTTGGTAAAACTGAAGCCCACGCCTTTCATGACCATGAATGCCATAAAGGTCGCACCAGACAGCAACATTACCGCCTTGATGATCTGTACCCAAGTGGTTGCCAACATACCGCCGAACATCACGTAAGCCATCATCAACAAGCCAACGATCACGACTGCAATATTATAGTTCAGACCGAATAGAAGTTTAATCAGCTGACCTGCACCCACCATCTGTGCAATCAGGTAGAACGCAACCACAACCAGCGAGCTTAAAGCAGCCAAGGTACGTACCGGTTTTTCCTGTAGACGGAAAGACACTACGTCTGACAGGTTGTATTTACCCAAGTTACGCAGACGTTCTGCCACCAGGAACAATACGATCGGCCAGCCCACCATGAAACCCAGTGAATAAAGCAAGCCATCAAAACCGGACAGGAACACCATCGCGGAAATACCCAGGAACGATGCAGCTGACATATAGTCACCGGCAATGGCCAGGCCATTCTGGAAACCGGAAATACCGCCACCGGCCGTATAGAAGTCTTTGGTATTGGTGGTTTGTTTTGCTGCCCATTTGGTAATAAACAGCGTAGCACCTACGAAAATCACAAACATGATAATCGCATGCCAGTTGGTCGCCTGCTGTTCTGCTGCACCCAGATCAGGACCAGCGAATGCAACGCCTGAAGCCACTGTCGTGGTCGCCAAGGCAATAAGAGAATTCCATTTCATCTTAGTGGTGTCCTTTTTCATGAGCAATCGCTTCGACTTCACGGATTGCTTCTTCAGTCAATTGATCAAGTTTGTTATTGGCAATGTAGGAATACACACCACACAAGATAAACGACAGGACAATGATACCCAGACCAAGTGGAATACCCCACGTGGTCACACCACCTGAAATTGAAGACAATAGAAATTCTTTGTTATAACCAACCAGCAACATGAAACCCACATAGACAAATAGCATAATGCCGGTCAACGTCCAGCTGAGCATACTTTTCTTGCGGACCATTTCCTTGAATTTTGGATTTTGTAGAATACGATCTACTTGTACCTCATCCATAATTACTACTCCTGTAGCCCAACCTTGGGCTGCCTATTTTTTAATTCGAATTATCACTGTTGCAAGTTAACAATAATCGTAGGTGCTTGTAATTTAGACTTTGGTCGTTAAAAAATGATCAATTTAAACTGTAGCGTTCACGATGCGTTATCATAGCGGCATGCTCAGTACACATCAGGCTATATGAACAGTTGGCTCATCATAGGGGTACTCGCCCTCTATATCGCATTACTCTTTATCTGCGCTTTCTACGGGGAAAAACATGCCAGCCGGCTGAGTACCCGTGGGCGTATGCTATTGTTTAGTTTAACTTTAGGAGTGTACTGCTCCTCCTGGACCTTTTACGGCGCCACGGGTGCTGCGGTACGTGAAGGGATTATTTTCCTGCCGATCTATCTGGGTCCGCTACTCTTTGTTGCTGTCGGCTATGACATCTGGCGCCGTCTGGGACGGGTGAGACAGCATCATGCCATTTCTTCGATCGCTGACTTTGTCGCAGCACGCTATGGTAAAAGTGGTCCCCTCGCCTCGCTGGTAACCATTCTGGCGGTGGTAGCGATTGTGCCTTATCTGGCCTTGCAGTTACGTGCGATTGCCTTAAGTGCCGCCGTCATCCTGGAACCTTCCGCAGGTGTAACCGGCACGACCAATGGCGTGCTGTTTCTGACTGGGGTTCTGGCGATACTGGCGATGATGTTTGGTACCCGGCAGATTGCCAATACTGAACAGCATGGCGGGTTGATGCTGGCCGTGGCATTTGAGTCTTTTGTTAAACTTTTTGCCCTGTTGGCAGTTGCCTGTTTCTTTATGTTTGAAGCACCAGAAAATCTGGCACAGATCAGTAGCGATATCAGTACCACTTTTCATGATGTGCAACTGTTTGGCGTACCACAAAGTTTCTGGATTCAGACCTTGCTGGCGGCACTGGCCATTATCTGCCTGCCGCGCCAGTTCCATGTAGCGGTGGTTGAGCTGCGCGATGAAAAACATATCCGCGGTGCGCGGCGCTGGTTTGCGGTCTATTTGATTCTGACTACCCTGGCGATTATTCCCATTGCCAGCTGGGCGCTACATGCTGCACCACAATACCTGGCCATTCCGGATGTGGCGGTACTCTCTTTGCCACTCAGCTATAATCAGGACTGGCTCACTTTATTAGCCTTCTTGGGTGGTTTCTCTGCCTCTACCGGGATGCTGCTGGTGTCTTCCGTGGCACTGTCAATCATGCTCAGTAATGACCTGATCATGCCGGCATTGTGGCGCTTAAAGCTGATTTCCCGGCATGACAAACGCTTGCCGCTGGTGCTGAAATTTACCCGCAGGGTCTGTATTCTGGGCGTGATGTTGATGGGCTTCCTGTTCTTCAATTTCTTTAATGATATTGACCAGCTCTCGGTTTTTGGTCTGCTGGCATTTAGTGCGGTGGCACAATTCGCCCCTGCCCTGATCGGCGGCCTGTACTGGCGTGGCGGCAGTAAACAGGGTGTCTATGCCGGACTGTTGACCGGTTTTGCCTTGTGGGCTTATACCCTGCTGTTTCCGACCATTTTGCGCAGCCTGCCCGAAGCCTATAGCAGCTTTAGCCAAAGCTTGTTGAATCAAGGTCCTTTTGGCTGGAACTGGTTAAGACCGGAAGCCCTGATTGGTTTTGAGTCTTTTGATCCGCTGACGCATGGAGTAGTCTGGGCACTGGGCTTAAATACCCTGCTGTATATCTGGATTTCCCGTATTTTCCGTCCGAGTATTGCCGAACAGATTCAGGCCGAAAGTTTCTTCTATTATGAAACCAAGCCACTACCCTCGCAGAGTCCTTCTACCGAGGTCAGCTATTCGCATCAGGATGTCGCCCGTTTAAAAGTTGGTGACCTGATTACCCTGGCCAAACGCATTACCGGCGAAGGCCCAACCACACGCGCTTTCCAGCAGTTTTGTACCCAAAACAGTGTTGAACTGAATGAAAACAGCAGTGCCAATGGCATGTGGTGGCGTTTCACTGAGCAATATCTGGCGGGGACTATCGGGGCAGCCTCGGCACGTACCCTGTTGACCACAGCTATGGTTAATAATGGTTTGGCATTGGGTCAGGTCGCCAATATTCTCGATCAGGCCTCGCAATGGCAACGCTTTAATCAGAACCTGATCATGACCATGATTGATCACATGACCCAAGGGGTCAGCGTAGTCGATGAAAACATGTGTCTGGTCGCATGGAACAATCAGTATCTGAAACTGTTCGATTATCCGACCGATATTGTCTATGTCGGTTGTCCAATCGCAGACCTGATCCGTTATAACGCTGAACGTGGTGAATGTGGCCCGGGCTCGGTTGAAGAACATGTACGGAAACGGATTCACTGGATGCAGGTCGGCAGTGCCCATGAATTTGAACGGATTCGTAAAGATGGCCGCGTCATTCAGATGCGCGGCAATCCGATCGAAGGCGGCGGGTTCGTTACCACTTTCGCCGATATTACTGCCTTCCGTGAAAATGAAGCCGTGCTTGAAGCCCGCGTTCAGGACCGTACCCAGCAGCTGGCCGATGCATTGTCCGAGCAGCAACTGGCGCGTGAACAGGCCGATAAGGCCAATATGTCAAAAAGCCGCTTCATTGCAGCCGCCAGTCATGACCTGTTGCAGCCAATGCATGCCGCGCGCCTGTTCAGTACCGCACTCGAACAAAGCGTGCAGAATGATGAAGACCGCAAGACCTTGCAGCAACTGGATCGTGCTTTGCATGGTGCAGAAAGCATGTTGTCTGCCCTGCTGGATATTGCCCGACTGGAAGGCGGCACCATTCAGCCGAAACGTCAGGCTTATCCGCTGCATGACCTGCTCAGCGATCTGGAACTCCAGTTCAAATCCATCGCTGCACAGCGTGGTATCAAGTTCAGTGTGCATGATGCACAGTTCTGGATTGATACCGATCCACAATGGATTCGCCGCATTATCCAGAACTTTGTCAGCAATGCGTTGCGTTATACTGCCAGAGGTAAAGTGGTGGTCGGTGTATTACGTTCGAGCAGCAGACCGAATCATATCCGTATTGGCGTCTGGGATACTGGCCCGGGCATTGCCGAAGAACAGCGCATCAAACTGTTTCAGGAATTTGAACGTTGCGGCCACACCTCGCCTTGGGGTGAACAGGGTCTGGGCCTAGGTTTGGCGATCGTACAACGCATGACCAGCATGCTGGACTATCCGGTACATGTGTCTTCTGCGCTGGGTAAAGGTTCCTGCTTTATGATTGAAGTGCCTGTGATCGAAGCACCAAAAGTTGTCGCAGCACCGGTTCAGGCCGTACCTTTAAAGAGCAAGGCCTTTAAGATTCTGTGTCTGGATAATGATGAAACCATTCTGGAAGGCATGTCGACCTTATTGACCAAATGGGGCTATCAGGTATTTAAAGCCACCGAACCTGAGCAAGCAGCCATGCTGATTCAGCAGGAAAATATTCAGGTCTGGCTGGTGGATCAACATCTGAATCAGGACAAGATCGGTCTGGATTTCATTCTGGAACATCGTTCGAAGGATATTCCGGTCGCGTTGATTACCGCCGATTCCGATCCGGAATTGCCGCAACGTCTAAAAGAGCTAAACATTGTTCTGCTGAAAAAACCGCTGAAACCGGCCTCATTACGTTCATGGTTATCTGGACTGAAAATTTCCGACTCCTAAGTAGATAACGATCTGATCAATGCCCATTTCACACCCTGAAATGGGCATTTTTTATACTCAACTGCCACATAAACTTACCTAGCTTGCATAAAATTTATTCTAATGTGCTAAAAGCAGCAAATATGCCGAAAATACAGCTGAATAAATTGACCAAAATGCTCATTTTTTAATTCACTATGGCAAAAACTGACGAATGTATTAATGTACATGTGTACACTTAGTTACAATTAATTATCTTATTGTTTTTAATAAAAATTAAAGAGTAATTTTCCACTACTATAACTTTAGTCGTATTTTTATCCCTTGTACTTGGCTCTAAAAATAGAGGAATAAGAAACGATCAGTTTCCATCTCATGTAGCCTTAATTTTTTTGGTCGCTGATCTATTTCTGCATATCGGAGTTCTTCACATGAACATAGATCAAAACCAGGGCCTGAATCAGACCCAGCAGTTTCACCGTCAATATGGCGCCAACGCCTTATTGCCAAGCATTGACTGGGCACAGATCTTTAAATACAGCAAGCTGAATGATGCCCAGTATCAGGCACTGGAAACGCTGTATCAGAGTGCAGTCCCCCTGGCACTGCAAGTCTTTGATGAATTACATTTTGATGTCTTCGAACCTTATGCCTACAAGCCGCAAGGTCTGGGCCTCTTTGAAAAGATTGCTGAACAGGAAGACAAGCTGATTCAGTCTTTAGAAGCTGAAACAGAGGATCTTCCAGCAAAAACCCGTCATCAGATCTGGAGCATGTTGCTGCGTGGTGGTGCAGTACTGGTCTTTAAAGCCTGGCTGGGTAAGGTCAAAAATGAAGAAGATTGCTTGGACACCAGCCAGTTTGATGAGCTGTCTGATCTGTTATTTATCAAAACCTGTCCACATGAACTGGCGCAGCGTTTACATGTCGACCCGAATACGCGCGACGAACATGTCTTCCTGATGTATGACAATGAAGTTTATCTGGATCGTTTTAACAGTCTGGAAACTGCAGCGCTGTTTGTCGATCTCGGTGTTTATGATGCGACTTTCCTGAGTCTGCGTGATGATCGCGTGGCGGAATATCTGAAATCGAAAGGTTATGTCACTGAAGAGCAGATTGATGAATTGCAATGTGCCTTAAATCCTTTGTTTTGTGATGATTTCACCCGCAAACAGGATTATATCGCCTAGCTGACTCAGGCCTTTGCACTCAATTTTGCAGATTTCGCCCATAAAAAAAGACCTCCAAGGAGGTCTTTTTCAATTCGGCTATGCAGAACTTACATTTTGCGGTCTTCAATATTCAGTGCATTGATGGCCAATACCGCTTGTGTCCGGTTTTGTACGCCAAGCTTACGGAAGATTGCAGTCACATGCGCTTTAATCGTCGCTTCCGATACATCCAGCTCATAAGCGATCTGCTTGTTTAATAAACCTTCAGCCACCATCATCAATACCCGGAACTGTTGTGGCGTCAAAGACTGGATCCGTTCTGCCAAAGCCGTTTCATCGGCAGCACGCGGATCAAAATTCATATTGGCCGGCAGATTTGGCGGTAACCAGATTTCACCTTCTAGCACTTCACGAATCGCTTCACCGATATGGCTTGGGTGGGCAGATTTAGGAATATAGCCCATCGCACCATGCGCGATCGCACGCTGGATGATGCTGACTTCTTCATGCGCAGACACGACAATAATCGGTAAAGACGGATATTGTGCGCGGACATGCACCAGGGCAGAAAAGCCGGAAGCGCCCGGCAGGTTTAAATCCAGCAGCACAAGATCAGGCTCAGGGCCATTTTCTAGACGTTCATAAAATTCATTGACTGCCGCAGTTTCATGAATCTGGGCTTGTGGCAGGCTATAACGTACAGCTTGAATCAAGGCATGACGAAATAGTGGATGATCATCAACGATTAAAATATTCATAGGCAACGTGAGAGAGATCTTGGCACGGTAGTCCCTATTCTAACCATACAACCCGGTTAAGGATATGCAAGACACTACAATTTTTAAAATAATATGCAGTTTTTCTTCAAAATTGCCCATTTTTGCACTATTGCAATAATTGTTTAATTCTCATCACTTTTTTATATATCACTTATTCCTCACTGAAAAAGCTTATCTTTATTCAATATAAATATAAATATCAATTACTTAAATTCAAAACCTCCTTAAGAATCGAGCCTTTGTCGTATATCGTAAAATTAGATAACTTTTCAGCTTTTCGTTATTTTACAGCCCTTCGCTGAATCGTGATTAATAGGGTCATTCCGAGATTAACCCTATTTTCAGGTTCTAAATATGTCTAATTTTAATGCGCAAAAACCCTTAAATATTGTTGCCGTATCTGGCGGTTTAAATCACCCCTCAAAAACCGAAGCCTTGGTTCAGGCCATTCTGGATGAGCTTGGGGAAGCGACACCAATCAATGTGCATTTCATTAAATTTAGTGAAATTGGTTCGCTCTTGGGCGGCGCGATTTATCGCAATCAGTTGCCGCAACGCGTTCAGAATGATCTGACAGCAGTAGAAGCCGCAGATGCGCTGATTGTTGGCACTCCTGTGTACCGCGCTTCATTTACCGGCCTGTTCAAGCATTTCTTTGACTTTGTTGAGCAAACGGCGCTGGTCGATGTTCCGGTATTACTGGCAGCTTCTGGTGGCAGTGACCGTCATGCGCTGGTGCTTGAACATCAACTGCGTCCTTTATTCAGCTTCTTTCAGGCACAGACTTTACCGATTGGGGTCTATGCCACCGACCGCGATTTCACCCCTGAATATACCATTCACAGTGAATTGCTCCGCGACCGGATTACCCTGGCTGTGGCGCGTGCCTTGCCGATTCTTGAATGGGCGCCGACCAAAGGACAACGTGCTGAAGTCGTTAAAGAAAAACCATTCAAGCCAGTCAAAATCTGGGCATTAACAAGCAGATCGAACAAGAAGAAGTATTGCCTTCAGCAGCCGTACCAAGTCTGGATGCCGCAGAATCGCGCTTGCACAGTAAGAAAGCACCAAAGACTCAAGTGGCTTGAACACAGCATTGCAAAGGGTGATGAATATGTCGAATGATAAAAATATCGTATTTGCCTATTGGGTACCGAATGTCAGTGGCGGTTTGGTGGTCAGTAACATCGAACAACGTACCGACTGGAGCTATGACTATAACGTGCGTCTGGCACAAACGGCTGAACAGGCAGGCTTTGACTATGCTCTGACCCAGATCCGTTTTACCGCCGGCTATAATGCAGAAAACCAGCATGAATCGGTCAGCTTCAGTCATGGCATTCTGGCCAAAACAGAACGCCTGAAAGTCATTGCCGCGATTCTGCCGGGCCCATGGAAGCCAGCACTGGCTGCCAAACAACTGGCGACGATTGACCATCTGAGCAATGGCCGGATCGCGATCAATGTGGTCAGTGGCTGGTTCCGTGGTGAGTTTGATGCGATTGGTGAAGAATGGCCGGAACATGACGAGCGTTATGCCCGTTCGGAAGAGTTTATCCGTAGCCTGAAAGGGGTCTGGATCCAGAACCACTTTAATTTTGACGGTAAATATTATCAATTCAAAGACTATACCTTAAGTCCTAAACCGTTACAAAAACCGCATATTGAAATCTTTCAGGGCGGCAGTTCCCGGGCAGCACGTGATATGGCATCCCGTGTATCTGACTGGTACTTTACCAATGGCAATACCCCGGAAGAACTGAAAAAACAGATCGATGATATTCGTGAAAAAGCCAAGGCCAACAACCACTCGGTGAAAATTGGTGTAAATGCCTTTGTGATTGCACGGGATAGCGAAGAAGAAGCCCAGGCCGTATTGCAGGAAATTATTAGCAAGGCCAATGTGCAGGCGGTGAAATCTTTTGGTGAAGCCACCCGTGAAGCCGGCGCAGCAAGTCAGGAAGGTGAAGGCAACTGGGCCCAATCCACCTTTGAAGATCTGGTGCAATACAATGATGGTTTCCGCACTAATCTGATCGGGACACCGCAGCAAATCGCTGAACGGATTATCGAACTAAAAAAAGTGGGCGTAGATCTGATTCTGTCAGGCTTTTTGCACTTTATTGAAGAAGTCGAATATTTTGGCCAGAAGGTGCTGCCTTTGGTCCGTGAGCTTGAAGCACAACAGGCAACCCCTGTGCAGCAAGAAGAAGCTGAGCTCGTATAATCATTCCAATAAATCTCAGCAGATTCACTCCCTCCCTCAAGGCTCGGCTTGGGGGATTTTTTTATGTGATAAAATTGTTGTCTGGCTAGGTTTAAGACCATCAATTCCTTAAAATTCTGCACTAACGACTTTCCAAGAATTTGAACAATGCAACTGATCTGGTTTCGTCAAGACCTCCGCATTCATGATCATGCCGCGCTCTGGCATGCCACCCAGCAAGGTACCTGTATAGCACTGGTGGTGCTCTCTCCCGAACAATGGAAGCTGCATCAGGATGCCCGGATTAAAATCGATTTTTATCTGCGCCGCCTCGACGTCTTAAAGCAGCAGTTAGCGCAGCTGAATATTCCATTAATCATTTTAAATGTTCCCTTATGGCAAGACCTGCCGGCCGAAATGCTAAGCCTGTGCCAAAAACTGCAGATTGATACGCTACATGCCAATATTGAAGTGGGTGTGAATGAACTACAACGTGATGCACAGGTACAGCAGATGCTGGAACAGCAGCAGATCCGGGTCGAGCTGTATCATGATCGCAGCCTGTTTCCACTGACCAGTATCCGCAACCAGTCCAATCAACCCTATCAGGTCTATAGCGCATTCAAGAAAAAATGCTATGAGCGACTGATTCAGAATATACCGGGCTGCTATCCTGCCATTCAGCCTCAAGATCCGTTTGAATTACCAGACCAGCTGACCAGCTTTAATCTGCAAAAATTTGCGGCTGATTATAAGGTTGATCATGCTGCCCAGCTCTGGCCTGCAGAAGATCAAGCTGCCTTTGAGCTGCTCGATGATTTTATCGAGGATAAAATAGCTCACTATAAAACCGAGCGAGAGCTACCTGCAGTCGATGGTACCAGCCGCCTGTCACCGTATCTGAATATCGGTATTCTCTCGATCCGTCAATGTATGCAGACCCTGTTTAAGGACAGTTATTTCCAGATTGATGATATCGGTCAGCAGACTTGGCTAGATGAACTGCTCTGGCGCGAATTTTATCTGCATACCCTGTTTGATTTTCCCCGTGTATCCAGACATCGGCCTTTTAAGGAAAATACCGATAAAATCCAGTGGCGCAATGCACCGGATAATTTGGCTGCCTGGCAACAAGGACAAACCGGGATTCCAATTGTCGATGCCGGCATGCGGCAAATGCGGGCCACTGGCTGGATGCATAACCGGGTGCGCATGATTACTGCGATGTTCCTGTGTAAAAACCTGCTGATAGACTGGCGTCTGGGAGAAAGCTGGTTCATGCAGCATCTGATTGACGGTGATCTGGCGGCGAACAATGGCGGTTGGCAATGGTGTGCTTCGACCGGCATGGATGCCGTACCCTATTTCCGGATTTTTAACCCGGTCAGCCAGTCACAGAAGTTTGATCCGAATGGAGATTACATCCGTCAATGGGTGCCAGAACTGGCGCATCTGGATGCCGAAAGCATTCATGACCCCTATGCCAAAAATCTGGATCTTGAACTGGATTATCCAAAACCGATTGTGGATTTAAAAGCCTCTCGTGTAAGAGCGATTGAAGCTTTTAAGCAAATTTAAAACCAAACTTTTTCATCCCGAATAAAACAGCCTCCGATAAAGAGGCTGTTTTATTTTTAGATCAGGAATAAAAACTCGGATCAGGCACTTTTCCAGTCAGCACCCATTCCCCCACTTCCTGATATTTATAATCGATCGGGTCATGCAAGGTCTGGGTGCGGACATTGCGCCAGAAACGGTCAAGATTGAGCTTGGCCGTGGTGGCCCGCGCACCCATCACCTGGAAAATATTCTGGGTAATATAGAGAGAGATATTGGTTGCGGCAATTTTGGCTGTGGCAATGGCAACTGAGACTTCACCGCGCTGCTCAGCTGTTAAATCATTCCCAAGCTCCCAGGCTGCCTGTAAAGCCTGAACCGCTTTATCTGCCAGTAAGCGTACCCCTTCCAGTTGTACATAAAACTCAGCGAAATGCTTCTGGATAAAAGGATCATTCACCGCATCGTCTGTCAGTGATTTGGACCAGGCTTTTTGGGTCTGTACACCCTGTCTGGCGATTTCAAATGCCCCTTCTGCCACGCCCAAAAACAGATGTACGAAAATCAGCTGGGCGATCAAAGGACGCAGGCTGGAATACGGCGTACTCAGTGGACCGGGATTTAACAGCAATTCATTTTCATGAATTTTGACCTGCTCAAAATGACTGGTACCACTGTCGGTCTGGCGTTGGCCCATATTGTTCCAGTCCCCCAGAAAACTTACTCCTTCGCGTTGGGTAGGAATCACACCAATCAGCAATTTTCCGGCTTCATTATAGCCTGAACACAACAACATATCTGAATCGATCGAACCCGAGCAGAAGCTTTTATCACCATGGAAAATATATTCGTTTTCTGAAACTTTTATGGCTGTGGTACGACGGTCCAGCGGATTTAGAGTATTACCCCAGAACAGATTATTTTGGGCAGTCTGTTCAAACCACGGGCCATATTGTTCCGCTTGGGAAAATAATTGCACGGTCGCAATCAGCAAATGGTGAAAGCCGTAGACATGCGCCAATGAACTGTCGACCCGGGCGATCACTTGAATGGTTTTAAAAATGGTCTGCCAATCTGCCTCCTGACCGCCATACTGTTTTGGAATGGACAGGCCCAGCAAGCCACTCTGGCGAATCAGGTCACGTTCGGCTTTAGGATTCCCACCTTGCCGATCCCGCTCTGCTGCAGTCAAAGCAAAAATTTCAGCAAGTTTCTGGGCAATATCGACAGGAGACTGATTTAAATATGGGGATTGTGCATTCATTATTTTAACTCATGTTCAGCATGGAAACAGCTTAGCAGATCAGGGTACTGACCTATATCCGAAAGCATGCAGAGCTTATGACTGATATAAAAATACCGGCGGGATGCCGGTATTGGAAAAGCTTAAATTTAAGCGTTATTACGCTGTACCTCTGCAATCAGATGAGCCACCACTTGCGGTTCAGCTAGGGTCGAAGTATCTCCGAGACTATCCAGCTCATCGGCTGCAATTTTTCGCAGGATCCGCCGCATGATTTTGCCGGAGCGGGTTTTTGGCAAGGCCGGTGCCCAGTGCAAGGCGTCTGGTGTAGCCACTGGACCAAGAATCTTGCGTACCCAGCTGACCAGTTCTCCACGTAATTGATCTGAACTGGCAACATCAGCCTGCAAAGTCACAAAGGCACAAATGCCCTGACCTTTAATGTCATGCGGCATACCCACTACAGCGGCCTCAGCCACCGATTCATGCGCCACCAGTGCACTTTCAATTTCTGCCGTACCTAGACGATGTCCGGACACATTCAGGACATCATCGACACGACCGGTAATCCAGTAATAACCATCTTTATCGCGACGCGCCCCATCTCCGGTAAAATAAGTACCGGGATAGGTAGAGAAATAAGCTTCAATAAAACGCTCCGGGTCTCCCCAAATGGTACGCATCTGACCCGGCCAGGAATCCTTAATCACCAGATTTCCCTCAGCTTCACCCTCCAGTTCCTTGCCATCGGCATCGACAATAGCCGGTTGTACCCCGAAGAAAGGCCGTGTCGCAGAACCTGGTTTTAAATCAGTCGCACCCGGCAATGGCGTAATCATAAAACCGCCAGTTTCGGTTTGCCACCAGGTATCGATGACGGGACAGCGGCTTTCACCGACCACGGTGTAGTACCAGTTCCAGGCTTCCGGATTAATTGGCTCACCGACCGATCCTAAAATTCTCAGGCTGCTACGGTCACTTTCCCGTACAAAAGCATCGCCCTCACGCATCATGGCGCGGATCGCGGTCGGTGCAGTATAGAGAATGGTCACGTTATGCTTATCAACAATATGTCCAGTACGCGCCCAGCTTGGATATTGCGGCACACCTTCAAACATCACGGTGGTGGTACCATTCGAAAGTGGCCCATACAGTACATAGGAATGCCCGGTGATCCAGCCCACATCTGCGGTACACCAGAATACATCATCCTGCTTGATATCAAATGCTTCACGGAAGGTGCAATTCACATAAGTCAGATAACCGCCAGTGGTATGCATCACGCCCTTGGGCTTGCCGGTGGAACCTGAGGTATACAGGATAAACAGCGGATCTTCGGCATTCATCGGTTCGGGTGGACAGATGTCATTCACTGACATAATTTCCGTGTGATACCACAGATCACGCCCGTCCTGCATTTCGATCGGGTTACCGGTGCGGTGCACCACCATTACATTTTGAATCGAGTCTGTACCCGCCAGTTTTAGTGCCTCATCGACATTGGCTTTCAATGGAATGGCCTTACCACCACGCATGCCGGAATCGGCAGTAATCACCATTTTCGCCTGACAGTCTTCAATCCGGCTGGCCAAGGAGTCCGGCGAGAAACCACCAAATACCACGCAATGCACCGCCCCGATCCGGGCACAGGCCAACATGGCAATCGCGGCTTCAGAGACCATCGGCATATACAGCATGACCCGGTCGCCTTTCTGAATGCCATTTTTCTTCAGCACATTGGCGAAACGGCAGGTTTCATCATGCAGCTCGGCAAAGGAAATAATCTTGTGCCGCGAAGGATGATCCCCTTCCCAGATGATGGCCGGTTTATAAGGATGTTCTTTCAGGTGCCGATCCAGACAATTGGCACTGACATTGAGCTGACCATCGGCAAACCATTCGATTTTAAAATCGTCTTTGTTAAAGCTGGTATTTTTGACTTGGGTGAAGGGCTTGATCCAGTCCAGACGTTGCGCCTGTTCTGCCCAAAATTTATCTGGCTGTTCTATAGAATACTGATAACGTTCGAAGTACTGATCTTCGAGCGTGCGTGCTGTTTTTTTAAATTCTTCGGGTACTGGATAGATCTCTTGCATAGGTCACTTCCTTGATTTTGTTCTATCTCATCACGAGAGGTTAATGCTGCATTGTTGATTGTTTTTTATGCATAATGGCAGTATGGCCTGCTTATTTCAAATCCGGCAATCATGCTTTCGTCGTAGATTATTTATACAAATTCAATCAAAATAAACCACAACTTACAGTACAGAATCTTCTGCGCAACTGTGTATGATCTGTAGCACAGCCCTTAAAAATAAAATTGACCGCTTGTGGTTATTTCATCTGATTTAGCAGGATACGCTTTATGAAATCGCCTGAATCTCCCTACTTTAACCCGCCTGCGCTGCCTGCATCGGATCATCCCTTGTCGATGAAGGGCCGCTTCGGACGCTTGAGCTTTATTGCCTGGTCGGCATTTCTGTATTTCATCTTTTTATTTGGCAGTATCGCACTGGGTCTCAGCATTGATATTGTGAATATTTCTACCCACTCCATGGATCCCAACTGGCTGATTTCACTGCAAGGCTTGGCCAGTATCGGTGTACTGGTCATGGTTCTGGTCTATGTGTATCTCTCTTTAGTGGTGACTGTTCGCCGTTTGCATGATATGAACCGCAGTGGCTGGTGGGCGCTATTATTTTTACTGCCACTAGTAAACATTTTTGTATGGCTTTATATCGTTTTTGGTTCGGGCGATCGAGGCAGTAATCACTATGGTCCGGCACGGATGACCTTGCTCTGGGAAAAAATTCTGGCCTGGCTGATGATTATCCTGACCCTGCTTAGCCTGTTGGGATCTATCGCTTTATTCAGTTATATGAGCGGTGAAGAACAGTCACCTACCCCTACGGAAATGATGCAAAAAACCACCAAATACTTTTAACAACAGTGCCGTTATTTTTAAAATTATCCACTGGTGACCTCGAACCTTTATTAATTTTTTGCTGAACATCAGGCAAAATAGGTAAAATTTGAATTGTGGAATTTTTGTGGCAGAGCAAAACAATACCTTAAGCCAGGTAACTGAGGGCACCACGGAGTTGTTACATCAGGCAACTGAAAAAACGACCCAGACCGTAATTGAACATACCGCCAAGTATAATGATGCCTACAGCACCATTGACAAGATCATGGAGGGCTTCTGGGAGCGTGTGCCTTATTTTTGTATCGCGCTAATCGTGATTACGATTTTCTGGTTACTCTCCAAAGTCTTCAAGTTTTTCGTACGTAAAACTTTGGAAAACCGCTCTTATACCCGCCAGAATCTGGTGTTGGTACTCAACCGTGTCGGCAGTACCTTTATTATTTTCTTTGGTATTCTGATTGGACTGGTGATTGCTGTTCCTGGCTTTACCCCGGGTCAGCTGATGAGTGCCCTCGGAATTGGTTCGGTCGCGATCGGTTTTGCCTTCAAGGATATTTTCCAGAACCTGCTCTCTGGCGTGTTGATTCTGCTCAGTGAACCGTTCAAGATTGGCGATGACATTATCGTGAATGGCATGGAAGGTACGGTTGAAGATATCCAGATTCGTGCGACCTTCTTACGTTCACCAGATGGCCGTCGTATTGTCATTCCGAATGCCACGGTCTACACCAGTGCGGTCACGGTGAATACTGCCTATACCCGTCGCCGCTGCGAATTCGTGGTGGGCATCGGCTATGAAGATGACATCCAGAAAGCCAAGGACCTGATCACCGCTATTTTAGATAAAGATCCGACAATCCTCAGCCAACCGGGCTTTAGTGTCAATGTGACGGCGCTGGCTGACTTTTCCATTACCCTGAAAGCCTTCTGGTGGGTCGATACCACTGAAACCGGCACCGGAACTTCAATCAGTGCGGTGCAGGAACGTGTGATTCAGGCTTTTGCCGAGCATAATATTTCGATTCCGTATCCGGTACAGGAAGTCAAAGTCTATCGTGGTGAGGGCAATGAAGAGGCTTCAGCCCGTGCTAAACAGTCGACCTAAAACATAAGGAATCACGGTTTCTGTACGGATAATACGGTTGCCCAGGCTCACAGCCTGGCAGCCGTTTTTTATGAGTAAATCAACTTCATATGGAATAAATCCACCCTCCGGACCAATAATAATCGTACAGGGATGCTCAATCGCAAATGGCATCGCTTGCTCTGCATAAGGATGTGCCACATAAGCCGGACCATCCGTACTAATCAAACCCGGCAAGATATCTTCAACAAAGGGTTTAAAGCGTTTATATAGCTCGATTTTCGGAGCAACCGTATCCCCTGCCTGTTCTAGCCCCAATTCGATATAATGATTTAACTGCTGTAAAAATGGGGTTTGCCAATAGCTTTTATCGACGCGGTAGCTATGCAGTAAAATGATTTTTTCAACGCCCAAAGTGACACTATCCATGATCAGACGGCGCAGCACTTTCGGACGTGGCAAGGCCACAATTAAAGTCACTGGCAATTTTTCTGGAACAGCTTCTTCTTGCAGCGGTTTCAAGCGCACTGCTTTTTCAGAGATTTCGACAATCTCAGTCAGGTAACGCAGACCTTCCCGAATTCCGACTTTTAACGTATCTCCCACCTGGATCTGCAAATGCTGCTGTAAATGTTCCAGTTGCCGAGTTGAGGTAATGGACCAAAGTTCAGTTTCGGTTTGACGTGGATCAAGCAGGACGATATTCATAAAATTAAAAGAAACCAAAAAAATTTAGAATAGGATTATGACCAAAACTGCAGATACTAAAAAAACCTTATAAGAATCTCAGACGACATCCACGATTTAGACCGGCGGCAAGGATGCCGCCCGCGGTACTGAGGTACAGGAAGTACCTTCAGTACCGCAAAGGATTTTTGCTACTTTTAATCCCTTAAAAGTAGAACTCCTCTACAAATGACCAGTTATCCCAGAAAGGTAGATTGGAGAGTATGACTAGCACACACTTAGAGATACTGATCAATCACCTGAATATGCTTAGCAAGCGATCCCGTATTTAACTGCATAATTTGCTGCGCTGCTGCATTCAAATTTTCCGCCTTGAGCGGATCTTGCAAAAGTTCCAGTAATACCTCTGCAGCCTGCTGGGCATCCTGTACTACTGCGACTGCGTCTGCCTGAACAAACTCATCCACGATGGTCTGAAAATTAAAATAGTTTTTGCCTAAAACAGTCGGCATATTCAGCGCAATCGGCTCCAGAATATTATGTCCACCACCTGGCTCATTTAAAGAACCACCGACATAACAGGCCTGACTTAAAGCATACCAAAGCCACATTTCCCCCATCGAATCAGCCAAATACACTTGGGTATCTACTTCAATACGTTGCCCTAGACTACGACGCTGGATTTTTAATCCCAAAGACTGTGCGGCCTGAAATACCTCATCAAAACGTTCCGGATGACGCGGCACCACAATACAGACCAAATGGGGATCAGCCTCTAAAGCAGCTTTTAAAGCACTCAGAATTTCTTTTTCTTCAGGAGCATGAGTACTGGCTAATGTGATGACTTTGCGACCCGCTAGCTGCCACTCCTGTTTCAACTGATCTGCCTGATGAATAAAGCGCTCGGGCGCAGTAATATCAAATTTGATATTACCCAAAACCTGTGTTTTTTCGGCTGCAATTCCCAACTGGATATAACGCTGCTGGGTGGCAATATCCTGTGCCAAAAGACTAGTTAAATTTTTCAGCATGCCACGGGTCAGACCTTTGACCTTGGCATAGCCTTTGGCGGACTTTTCAGAAAGTCGGGCATTCAACAATACAGTTGGCACATTAAACTGGGGTGCCTGATCCAGCAGATTGGGCCAAATTTCGGTTTCCATCAACAATAAAAGTTTCGGCTGATATTTTTGATAAAACTCACGAATTAAAGTTTTCTGGTCAGCTGGTAAATAGACGGCCTGAAATAAATCGAGATAAGGCGCTTTTAAAAAAAGTGATTTAGCGCGTGCCTGACCGGTTTTGGTGGTATTGGTGACCAGCACCGGATGACCGAGTTTTAAATAATGTTCAATTAACGGTTGGGCAGCATTGGTTTCACCCACCGACACCACATGAAACCAGATGGTATGCAGGTTTTTGGGTGGCTGAAACGGGCCAAAACGTTCTGTCAGTTCTTGTTGTAATTGTTCAGGATCGGTCGCACGTTTACGGATACGCGATTGATATAAGGGTTTAACCAGCGCCAAGGCTGCGTTATACCAAAATGGAGTGGCCACATTGCGCCCCTGTCCAAAGATTCAATGGGCAGAATATAGCAGAGCCACATCAACATGTTAATCAATGTGGCTCATTTTTAGATTATTCTACTGTAGTTAAAGCTTCTGCGTCAGCCAATGTCGGATAATCAATATAGCCTTCCGCGACATTGGTCCCGATCATATTTTCCAGCTTCAGTTCATTCAACGGTGCATCTTCGAGCAGACGTTCGTATAGATCCGGATTGGCAATATAAGCCTTACCAAAAGACACCGCTTCGGCCTTGCCTGACGCCAGTAATTCAATGGCATCTTCACGGCTGAGGCGCATATTGGCAACATACGGCACACCATTTGAGCGCTGTTTCATATAGTCCGAAATGCTGTCTTCCGCCAGATATTCACGAGTAAAGAAAAATGCAATCTGGCGTTTGCCCAATTGTTCCATTACATAACCAAATGTTTCACGTGGATCATCATCACCCATATCGTGTTCATCACCACGCGGTGCCAGATGGATCCCGACACGGTCTGCACCCCAGACTTCAATCAGTGCATCCATGACTTCTAGCAGGAAACGGGCACGGTTTTCAACTGAACCGCCGTATTCATCTTCACGTTTATTGGTTTTGGTTTGCAGGAACTGGTCAATCAGATAGCCATTGGCTGCATGCAGCTCGACGCCATCAAAACCGGCAGCTTTGGCACGAATGGCCGCCTGTTTATATTGCTCAGTAATGGCATGAATTTCGGAAATTTCTAGCGGACGCGGCAACACATAAGGACGTTTTGGACGTAATAAACTGACATGACCGGCCTGTTGTACACTGCTTGCCGATACTGGCGTTTCGCCATTTAATAGTTCAGGATCAGAAACACGGCCGACATGCCAAAGCTGGGCTACGATTAAACCACCCTTCTCATGTACCGCTTGAGTGACCTGCTGCCAGCCTTCTACTTGAGCATCAGTAAATAGTCCCGGTGTATTGCGGTAACCATTGGCTTCTTCAGAAATTACTGTGGCTTCAGAAATGATTAAACCTGCACTTGCACGCTGGGCATAGTATTCGGCCATCATTGGTGTAGGTACGCGGTCATCGGTTGCACGACTACGAGTAAGCGGTGCCATGATGACACGGTTTTTGAGTTCTAACGCACCGAGCGTTAAAGGAGAATTTAATTCAGCCATCGTTACTCCCCACCTGTTAGATTAAAGGTGTTGTTGTATATGTTCGATATATTGCTGAATCAAGGCTTCATTGCGCGAGAAATAAGACCATTGTCCATGCTTGGTCGCGGTAATTAACCCGGCCTGCTGTAATACAGACAAATGATTAGACATGGTGGACTGAGAGACTTGTCCTAACTTTTCAATCTGCCCTGCACAGACCCCACGTTGAAAGCCGCCACACTCTTCCGCGGACAGATAGTGTTCTGGCGATTTCAACCATTCCAGAATCTGTCGGCGTATCGGATTGGCTAAGGCTTTAAAAATTAGATCAAGGTCCATAGGTACATCACAATCTGTGGCGCAACAAAACTTGCTCAGCATCTGAAAATCATTATATCGTATTTTTCCGATTTATATATCGATAAATTTAGATATAAGAGTCACAGTCTGTACAAGCTTGGTTACGCCAGCTATTCAAACGACTTCTTACAAGCCCTGTTTCAAGCTTGCTTCGATAAATTTATCCAGATCACCATCCAAAACTGCACCAGTATTCGAGTTTTCGACGCCTGTACGCAAGTCTTTAATACGCGAATCATCCAGCACGTATGAACGGATCTGACTACCCCAACCAATGTCAGACTTGGAATCTTCCAGTGCTTGTGCTGCTTCGTTACGTTTGCTCATCTCGAGTTCATAAAGTTTGGCACGTAACTGCTTCCAGGCATGATCACGGTTGGCATGTTGTGAACGCTGGTTCTGGCACGCCACCACAATTCCGGTCGGTGCATGGGTTAAACGCACGGCAGAATCTGTTTTGTTAATATGCTGACCACCCGCCCCTGATGCACGATAGGTATCGGTGCGAACATCGGACGGATTAATTTCGATCTCGATATTGTCATCAACTTCCGGTGACACAAACACCGCAGAGAATGAAGTATGACGACGGTTACCCGAGTCAAATGGCGATTTACGTACTAAACGGTGTACGCCAGATTCAGTCCGCAACCAGCCATAAGCATACTCACCATCTACACGAATCGTCGCCGATTTAAGGCCGGCTACATCGCCATCCGACTCTTCCATCACTTCTGCTTTAAAGCCATGACGCTCAATCCAGCGTAGATACATACGTAACAGCATAGATGCCCAGTCCTGTGCTTCTGTACCGCCTGAACCGGCTTGAATTTCCAGATAGCAAGGGTTTGGATCCATCGGATTATTGAACATACGGCGGAATTCAAGCTTGGCCAGTTCTTCTTCAGCCGTGCTCAGTTCAGCCTGTACGTCTTCTAGCAAGCTTTCATCATCTGCTTCAACCGCCAGATCAAGCAAAGCCTGTGCATCTTCAAGCTGGGTACTTAAGCCATCCAGCACATTTAATACATTTTCAAGCTCGCCTTTTTCTTTGGCCATTGCTTGAGCACGACTCTGGTCATTCCAGATGGTGGGATCTTCTAATTCACGCAGGACTTCTTCTAAACGCTCTTTTTTCAGATCGTAGTCAAAGATACCCCCGTAGTGTTTGACCACGTTCGTTTAAGTCTTTTAATTGGTTTAGATACGGATTAATTTCCACGTGAATTACTCTCAATCAAAATTAGGCACAAAATTCTTAGCCCGATATTATAGCACAGTCTATTTCTGCTATTTTAACGATCCATTCAGTCTAAAGCTCGAATGTCTTGAGCATTTAGACCTGTATTTCCCTCATCCAATTTTCAACATCTCATAGACTCTTTTGCGTCTTTTTATCCAAAATTTTTATCGGCTTTTTAGCCCCGTTTTTATGACCGAAATATAATTTTGCAATTGATTTTATAATTTAGGATTTCTTATTGTTCTGTATAAAAAATCAGCAAATTCAATATATTCCACAATATCTACACAGTTTTAATAAAACACTACATTATAAATTTAATTTTATTATTCAGTCACTTGTTTAGAAAAAATTACACAAGATTACGCTATTCACATTACTGTAACTTTCCTTTGATTGACGATCTTTGGAATTGCTCTAGACTGAAAGTTGTAACAAAAAGTGTAATGTTTTTAACTCACGATTTGAGGGGTAGTAACCATGAAAAAATTAGCGATTGCTTCGGCACTACTTTCAGCAATAGCAATGACTGGTACAGCAGCGCATGCTTACCAAGCAGAAATTGGTGCATCAGCAGGAGTGGTTGATCCTGACAACGGTGGAACTAGCGGTTCTTTCGGCGTTGATGGTACATATTACTTCAATCCAGTTCAAACCCGTAATGCACCATTAGCAGAAGCAGCATTCCTTGATCGTGCTAGCAACGTAAATGCTCATTATCAATATAATGAAATTGGCGATAATGAAGCGCATCAATATGGCGTAGGTGCAGAGTACTTCGTTCCAAATTCTGACTTCTACTTAAGCGGTAATGTGAATGGTCATGATCTGCAAGACAACAATAATGTTGATAATGACTTAACGACTTACGGTGCAGAAGTTGGTTATCTGCCAGCGCCAGGTCTATTGATTGCCGCAGGTGTAAAAGGTTGGGATAACGATCGTGATGACGGTGTAGATCCAACATTGCGTGCTAAATATGTAACTACACTTAGTAACGGTAAAGACATCAACCTGGAAGCAGGTGCAGCATTTGGTGATCTAGATGAATACAATCTGGCAGCAGATTACTTCATTGATAAAACCTTCAGTGTTGGTGTCGACTACCAAGACAATGATCTGAGAAATCAAAATGAATTCGGTGTAAGCGCTCGTAAATTCATTAATCAGCAAGTCAGCCTCGAAGGTCGAGTAGGCTTTGGTGAAGCAGGTAACAATGACTACAATAAATTTGGTGTAGCAGCGAAATACCGCTTCTAATCTAAAACCACAAATTAATTATTCATAAAAAAACCCATCCTCGGATGGGTTTTTTATTGCACTCTTAACAAGCATTTAGGTATTTTTTGCACATTGACGGGGCGAATATAAGCTGTACAATTTGTTACAACTGTTCATCAAACAGTCATATTTTTATAACAAAGAGAGAAATCTAAATGCTTAAGAAACTTGCTCTTGCTACAGCGCTTCTTGCTGGCCTGGGAACTGCACACGCTTACCAAACTGAAGTTGGGGCTTCTATTGATCTTATTGATCGTGACCAAGGTGGTTCAGATGTAGGTTTTGCTATCGATGGGACTTACTACTTCAACTCGGTCCAAGTCAAAAATTCGCCTTTGAATGAAGCTGCATTTTTAAACCGTGCCAGCAATGTGAATGGTGTATTAAGCTATCAAGATGATTCAGACACGTTTGGCATTGGTGCTGGTATTGAATATTTTGTTCCAAATTCAGACTTTTATTTAAGTGGTAATATTGCTCATTTTGATAATGACGCTGGTGACATAACTGGTTACGCTGCTGAAGCGGGTTATTTACCTGTTCCTGGCTTATTAGTAGCACTTGGTCTTGTAGGTATTTCTGAAGACAATGCAGACGATGAAATTGATCCAACTTTACGTGCTAAATATGTAACACAAGTCGGTCAATATGATATGAACTTCGAAGGTGGTGCAAGTTTTGGTGACATCGATGCTTATAACCTAGGTGCGGATTTATATCTCGATAAAACTTTCAGTGTTGGCTTAGGATTCTCTGACTCAGATCTAGAAGGTAATGATGTTTTTACTATTCGTGCCAAGAAATTCTTTAACCAACAAGTTAGCTTAGAAGGTTCGATTAATTTTGCTGATAATGCTGATACCTTTGGCGTACGTGGTGCATATCGCTTCTAATCTCTCCGATTAAAAGCAAAAAACCGCTCACTCGAGCGGTTTTTTATGACCTATTGTTCTAAATGAATAATCCGCATCTGCAAGCTGACATTGCCATTAAAGATATTTTTATCCAGCTCATAGACCAAGCGCGTATCTTTCATCGGGTCAAAGTCATATTTATCCGCTGCATTGAAGGCGATCGCATCCACGACCTGACCATTCTCCAAAGCCACGCGCAATTTCAGATGCACGTCTTTGAGCCAGCGATAGTCCATAATTTTGAACACACCGTCAAAAATCGGCTGGGGAAATTTTTGTCCCCATGGACTTAAATTCTGTAATAAATCGACTGTTTCAATGTGAAAAGCAGAAGCTGGCAGCTCTCCATCTGTCCATAAAGTCGCAGTGAATAAATCCTCGTCCATCGCACCAACAAGTGCTTCAAAAACCTGCTTAAACTCAGCGAAATTTTCTTTTTTCAGGGTTAAACCGGCTGCTGCTGCATGTCCACCAAAATGACTGACTAAATGAGGATATTGCTCTGCCACCTGTTCAATCGCATCACGAATATGAATACCTTCAATCGAACGCGCCGAGCCTTTGATATGAATCCCATCCTGATCCGCGGCAAAAACAATACTCGGACGATGGAACTGCTCTTTTAAACGCCCTGCTACAATCCCGATCACTCCCTGATGCCAATGCTGTTCAAACATGATCAACGCAGCAGGTAGTTCAGTGGCATCCCACTGGATTTTATCCAGCTCAAGCAAGGCTTCCTGCTTGATTTTACCTTCCACCTGACGGCGTTCGACATTGAGCTGATTCAGCTGTTCAGCCAGTGGATAAGCAGTTGTCAGATCAGGAGCCAGCAAACATTCGATCCCGATATCCATGGTTTCCATGCGTCCAGCCGCGTTAATCCGTGGGCCTAAAACAAAGCCCAAATCTTGAGCTTTCAGACCAGCAGGATCACGCTTTGCAATATCAAGTAGCGCACTGATTCCTGCTCGGCATAACCCTTGCTGGATCCGTTTCAACCCTGCATCGACCAGAATCCGGTTGTTATAGTCCAGACTCGCGACATCGGCATAAGTACCGAGTGCCACCAGATCAAGATAATTGGTAATTACCGTAGAGGATTTTCCAAGTTTCTTGCGATGGGTAGACAGATTGGCCAGTATATAAAAAGCCACCCCGACCCCAGCCAGTGCTTTGCTTGGAAAGTCGCAACCGAGCTGATTGGGATTGACCACGGCTTCGGCTTTTGGTGTCGGCTTGGTCGTCAGATGGTGATCAGTAATGATCACCTGCATGCCATGATCCTGCGCCTGTTTTACTCCGTCATGGCTGGAAATGCCATTGTCCACGGTAATCAGTAAATCAGGCGTGAAATTGACAAAGGCCAGATCTGCAATTGCGGGCGTCAATCCATACCCATATTTAAAACGGTCTGGTACCAGATATTCAACATTGGCGCCCATATCGCGCAGTGCCAGCACCATGAGTGCAGTACTGGTCGCGCCATCGGCATCATAATCGCCGACAATCACGATTTTCTGGCCATGATCAATCGCCTGATCCATCAATTGAATGGCTTCAGGCAAGCCTTTCATGGTCGGTGCCAGCAAATGCTTCAGCTTGAGCTCAAGTTCCTGCTCGGATTCCACCCCACGACGAGCCAGAATCTCGGCCACAAATGCAGGGACGCCCGGTAAATTTTCAGGGCGTGTCAGCAATGGACGTTGTTTGATTTCCAGTTTTTGCATGGTTATGGCATTAAGCGCTCTAAAGTCCAGCCGGCATCGGTTTTGCGATAACTTAAACGGTCATGCAAACGGTTCGGACGACCCTGCCAGAATTCATAATAATCGGGTTCGAGACGATAACCGCCCCAGAATACCGGCTTGTCCAGCTGTTGCTGATTGGCAACCTGGGTATGCAAATCCCAAAAACGTTGCTGCAATTCCTCACGACTAGCCACGATGCCACTTTGCGGGGTACTGATATGCGCGGCAATCTGGCTTTCGCGTGGACGTTTATGATAATAGTCGGTCGATTCTTCTTCCGATATTTTCTTTACACGACCCGAAATACGAATCTGACGTTCCTGATCCTGCCAGTAGAACAACAGTTCGGCATAAGGATTTTTAGCCAGATCCAGACCTTTTTGACTATCATAGTTGGTATAAAAGTCATAACCCGCTTCAGTCGCTCCACGTAGCAATACCGTACGCACGTGCGGACGACCTTGTGCATTGGCTGTTGCCAAAGACATGGCATAGGGTTCATGCAATTTTGCTTCCAGTGCATGGTTAAACCATTGCAGGAACTGCATATGTGGATTCGGATTGACTTGCTGTTCCTGTAACTCGCCTTTTTCATAATTCAGGCGTAGTTCACTCAGATCCTTGATCAGATCACTCATTATCTATGTTCCTGTTAAGCGGCATTGGCACGCACAGCATCTGCCAGGCTGTTTGCAAGTGTGGTGACTTCAGCCAGATCATCGCCTTCGACCATCACACGAATGACAGGTTCTGTGCCAGATTTACGAATCAATAAACGGCCACGACCTTTAAGCTGCTGTTCGGCTTTTTCAAATTCAGCTGCCAGTGCAGGCACTGAATAAGGATCAAACATGGCATTTAAACGTACATTGACCAAGACATTGGGCAACAGTTTAAAGTCAGCCACAAGTTCATGCAGAGCTTTTTTCTGCTCAACCATCACGGTTAAAACTTGCAGGGCTGCAATAATGGCGTCGCCTGTAGTGCTCTTGTCTAAAGTCAGAATATGACCAGAAGGCTCACCGCCAATGGTCCAACCATTTTCTTCCAGACCTTGCAATACATAACGGTCGCCGACTTTGGCACGTAATAACGGCACTTGTGCTTTTTCCAGCGCCAGTTCCAGCGCCATATTGCTCATTAAGGTACCGACGATACCTGCCGGTTTTTTCGAGCTTTGAGTCGCAAGAATATAAAGAATATGGTCGCCATCAATCAGATTACCGGCTTTATCTACGAGAACCACACGGTCAGCATCACCATCAAAGGCAATACCCAAATCCGCTTGATGTTGAATCACGGCTTGTTGCAAGCTTTCCGGATGGGTTGAACCACAGCCCTCATTAATATTCAAACCGCTTGGCTCATTGTGAATCGCAATCACACGTGCACCCAATTCACGGAACACTGCAGGCCCCACGTTATAGGCTGCGCCATTGGCACAATCCACTACAATGGTAAGTTCATTCAGATCCAGATGATACGGGAACGTCGATTTACAGAATTCAATATAGCGACCATTAGCATCTTTAACCCGGATACTCTTACCCAGATTTGCTGTATCTTCAATCACAAAATCTTTTTCAAGTTCCTGATTAATTTCGTCTTGTAAAGCATCTGGCAGTTTTTTACCTTCCGCAGAGAAAAACTTAATGCCGTTATCAAAATACGGGTTATGCGAAGCGGAAATGACAATACCCAAGCTGGCATGTAAGGCACGGGTCAAGTGAGCAATCGCCGGTGTCGGTAGTGGACCTAAAAGATGAACATAAACGCCAGCGGCATTCAAACCTGCTTGCAAGGCTGCTTCCAGGATATAACCAGACAAACGGGTATCTTTACCCAGAACCACCAATGGTTTGGATTTTTTACTATGACGTTTTAAAACTTTACCAGCCGCAAATCCCAGTTTCAGGGCAAACTCAGGGGTAATCGGCAATTCGCCAAACTTTCCACGAATACCATCCGTACCAAAATAACTCATCTTTATCTCACTTCTTAGCGGATGATTGATATCACCCATTTTTTTCCTTGAGTCACACTTTACACCAAAATAAAAAAGCCGTCATTTGCATGACGGCTTTTTAAAATTTTAAATCACAGAAAATTAACCTACGCGATAGTTTGGTGCTTCTTTGGTAATGGTCACATCATGTACATGCGACTCAGACATACCGGCAGAAGTGATTTTCACAAACTTAGCATTCTGACGCAGGTCTTCAATCGTCGCAGAACCGGTATAACCCATTGAAGAACGTAGGCCGCCCATCATCTGATGTACGATATTACCCATTGGGCCTTTGTACGGTACACGACCTTCAATACCTTCAGGAACCAGCTTCTCGGCACCGGCCTTGGAGTCCTGGAAGTAACGGTCAGCAGAACCTGTCGCACCCGCCATCGCGCCCAATGAACCCATACCGCGATAAGCCTTGTAGTAACGGCCCTGGAAGAATTCAACTTCGCCTGGTGCTTCTTCAGTACCAGCCATCAATGAACCAACCATAATCGTGCTTGCGCCCGCACCAATCGCTTTAGCCATATCGCCAGAGAAACGGATACCGCCATCTGCGATTAAAGGAATCTGATCTTTCAGTGCATTGGCAACAGAATCAATTGCAGAGATCTGTGGCATACCAATACCCGCCACAATACGCGTGGTGCAGATTGAACCAGGACCAATCCCAACTTTAACTGCATCCGCACCTGCATCAAGCAACGCCAGCGCAGCATCACCTGTTGCGATGTTACCGCCAATCACCTGAACTTGTGGATAGTTGGCCTTAACCCAACGTACACGCTCGATTACACCTGCAGAATGGCCATGTGCAGTATCGACTACAATCACGTCCACACCTGCGTCCACCAAGGCTTCTACACGGCTTGGCGTTTCTGCACCGGTACCGACAGCAGCACCAACACGCAGACGACCCAGGTCATCTTTACAGCTGTTTGGATACAATTCAGCTTTACGGAAATCGGTTACCGTAATTAAGCCTTTCAGCTCTTGCTGATCGTTGACCACCAATACTTTTTCAATACGATGCTGTTGCAATAAGGCTTGGATATTTTCTTTCGATTCGCCTTCACGAACAGTCACCAGACGATCCTGACCAGTCATGATATTGCTGACTGGCTGCTCAAGATTGGTTTCAAAGCGTGTATCACGACCGGTCACGATACCCACCACTTTGCCATCTTTCACAACGGGTACACCACTGATATTGTTGGCTTGAGTCAACGCAATCAGTTCACGTACTGTGGTTTCAGGAGTGACTGTAATCGGGTCTTTGACCATACCCGCTTCGAATTTTTTCACACGGCGCACTTCTGCAGCCTGAACCGCGATATCCATGTTCTTGTGCAAAATACCGATACCACCATTTTGCGCCATTGCAATTGCCATACGGGACTCAGTCACCGTATCCATTGCTGCAGACACAAGAGGAATATTCAGGTTAATGCCACGAGTTAAACGTGTCTTTAGGGAGACATCTTTTGGAAGAACAGTAGAATAGGCAGGGAGTAATAGGACATCATCGAAGGTTAACGCGTCTTGAACGATGGTCAACATAACAGTCTCACTGGTAATTTCCGTGCACTATTATAAACAAATATCGGCTTAAATTTCATTGCAATTGCAAAATTATTTTTTTATTCAAGCTTCGTACACGCAGATCTATGTGGGTGCTAAAACAGTATCAATAATACGTCCGATCATGAAGTTCCCTATTTTAAAATATACCCCGATCATTTTAATGAAGTGAAAAGCAGAGCCTAAGCTCTGCTTTGGATGGATTTAGCTGACATATTCAAAACTGTCATCATTGTCGGCTTCATCAGTTTCAATCTGGACAAAGGGCAACATATTGTGTGCAATACGTGCCTTATTGCATTGCTCATCGGCAATCTGCACTTCTTTGCAGGATGAACTGCGCTGCTCATACATACCACAGCTGACCTGCTGGCCGATGGTGCCATCAAGTGCAATACAGCGTGGATTTTTTTGATTGGTTCCAGCCATACATGAATAGACTGCTGTCACAGGTTCGGTATAGTGCTCAGGCATATGAATTCCTTCAGCCCAATAAAACGAAACCCTGAAATAGGCGCAGCACGCCCCGCAGCTTAAACACGCATCCGGTTTTGGAACTTGAGACAACATTTCTTATAAGTTCTCGTCATCAAAAAAAAGTTTTTTGGAGAAGAAATATAAAAAATGTTGTTTTTCCACACAAGAAAAAAATTATTTTTTGTGTGAACTATTCAGGACAAGTAAAAACCGTTTCATCCATCAGGTCAGTTCCGCATTGCAGCGTTTCAATCCAGTCCAGAAACTGATTAATCTGCTCTTTACCGATAAATGGTGTACCATGTTGCGGCACAATCATCTCGATTTCCATGCTGCGTACCATTTTCACCCAAAGACGAATCACCTTGTTATTGCACATATAGCGTTGATGGAAGCTTTTCATTTTTGGGATATGCGCGGCAAAGTTTTCTAGTGGCTTGGCGGCATCTTCAACCATGGACGCACCCATATCACCTGAAAACAGGATTTTGGCAATCGGATCATAAAACTGGAAATTCCCCACCGAATGCAAAAAATGCGCCGGCACCGCCACAATGTGTGATTGACCCAACGGGATGATTTGACCATGATCCGGAAGCTCCACCAATCGATCTAACCAGTTACCTTTCATCCGGTCACTCATAAAGGCCGAGTTTAAGTGCGGCAAGAAGCGCGCCCACAGCTTGGATGCCACCACTTTGGCCTCCGTATAGACCAGCCAGCGCGGCATCGAGGTGATGATATCCGGGTCCTGGTGCGAGGCCATGACATAATCTAGATGGGTCAAACGGGTATATTTATTCAGCTCCATAGTCAGCGGCACATAGGTTAAATCACCACCCGGATCAAGTACCGCTGCGCGCTCATGATCAATGATCAGAAACTGGTTTGCCTGAACGCCTTCACCTTTAACCAGACTGGTAAAACTGATGCACTTATGTGTCCCGTTATCAAACAGGACCTGCGATGTGGTGCGTTCAAAAGCCATGTAAATTCCCCAATTTATAATAAAAATAACGTTTTTATACCCGTATAAAATATAAGGAATTAATCAAACTTACAATCAATAAAACTAGCCATATCACACTATTTACCAAGGTTTTGAGAGAATTTTAACCATAAAAAATCCTGAGTTTTTAGCTCAGGATTCATGTAATTTATTATTTTATGATTTAAAAGAAATAATGTTGAGCCAGTGTTGCGACACCAATCACCAGGAAAATCGCCGCTCCAATTTTATGAATCAGGCTGATCGGGAGTCTATTCGCCAGCTTATCTCCCAAAAATACTGCAGGTGCATTGGCCAGCATCATGCCCAAAGTGGTCCCAAGCATCACCCAGAATACGCTATCGAAACGTGCTGCTAATGCGACCGTAGCAATCTGAGTTTTGTCACCAATTTCTGCCAGAAAGAACAGAATAAAGGTCGCACCAAATACCCCGAATTTTTGCCATTTATTGATACTGGCATTTTCATCCCCGAGTTCATCCGGAATCAGCATCCAGACAGCCATTGCGATAAAGCCAATCGAGACGATCCACAGTAGCACCTCCGGCCCGATCACCGTGGTCACCCATTGTCCCAATACTGCAGAAAGGCCGTGGTTAATCAGCGTCGCCAATAAAATGGCAACTAAAATAGGAACAGGTTTGCGAAAACGTGCGGCAAGCAGCAATGCCAGCAGTTGGGTCTTATCACCCATTTCAGCCAGCGCTACAATTGCAGTCGACAGTAGGAATTCATACATGAGGTTTTTCTCTGGCTAGCATCCAATACCAATGACTCACCGCTCCTGCTAGCCAAAATCTGCAGAGTGGTAAATCAAAGGTCTTGCCAACAAAAGAAAGCTTGGAAAAGCTGACTTGGTTCTTTGCTATGATGACCATGCTCGGTTGAGCAAATATGTTGACCATCACCCTTCTGCTTTGCGCAAAAGGCGGCTACTCCCCAATGAAGTGCGCCAAGTATAGAATCAAATAGATTATTTTTCAATGCAGCAGCAAAAAACCCTGCCGAAGCAGGGTTTTTCTCTTTACACTCTCTTTGTCTTTCTCCCAGAGAGAGAATAAAGGGCATATACATGATTTTTTAGATCAATAAAGTACGGATATCTTTGAGCAGCTTGGTCAGCTTGTTGGTGAAACGAGCAGCATCTGCACCATTGATCACACGGTGATCGTAGGACAATGAAAGCGGCAGCATCAAGCGTGGATCAAAGCCTTCACCATTCCAAACCGGTTGCATGGTTGCAGGAGAAATCCCCAGAATTGCCACTTGCGGCCAGTTCACCAATGGCGTAAATGCTGTACCACCAATTGAACCTAGGCTAGTGATAGTGAAGTTCGCACCTTGCAGATCTTTCGGCGACAACTTCTTGTCACGCGCTTTTTGACCCAAGATTCCTAGCTCAGTGGCAATCTGTTTAATTGACTTCTGATCTGGGTGACGCAGCACAGGCACGGTCAAACCATCTGGCGTTGCGACCGCGATACCCATATGGATCTCGTTACGTAGCAATACTGACTTACCATCATCGGCCAAGTGACCAGCAAACTCACGCTCTTCTTTTAACAAGTGCGCAACTGCTTTGATGATGAACGCCATAATGGTCAGGCTCAAGCCTTCTTTCTTAAAGTTGCCTTTCAGTTCATTACGCCATGCTTCGAGTTCAGTAATATCCGCTGCATCAAACTGGGTCACTTGCGGAATGAAATTATTCAGCGACAACTGTGGAATAGACACTTGTTGCAAACGCGTCAAGGCTTTCTCTTCCACACCACCAAAAGCGCTAAAGTCTGGCAGCTTTGGTAGACCTGCGACTTGAGCAGCAGCGGCTACAGGAGCCGCCTGTGGCGTAGTAAGACGCGTTTTGACATAGGCTTTCAGGTCTTCTTTCATGACGCGCGCATGTGGGCCAGATGCTTTGACATCTGCCAACACGACGCCCAGTTCACGTGCCAGTTTACGCACAGCAGGACCGGCATAGACTTTCGAGTTAGCCACACTCTGCTCTTTGGTCAGCTTATCGGCATTATCCGACGTCGCGACTGTTTGAGTAGAAGATGCAGCAGGTGCCGATGCTGCTTTTGCAGCAGGCGCTTTAGGTTCTTCTGCTTTGGCTGCAACAGGTACAGCAGCTGCTTGCGCTTCAGCTTCAATTGTTACCAGTGCAATGCCTTGAGAGACATTTTGACCCAGTTCAACATGAATGGCTTTAATCACGCCGGCTGTAGTGCTTGGCACTTCAACAGTCGCCTTGTCTGATTCCACCACGATGATGCTTTGGTCTTTTTCAACCGTATCACCGACCTGAACCAGAATTTCAGCTACAGCCGCCTTGTCTACACCCAAATCAGGCACCATCACTTCAACATCACCCGCAGGTGTTGCTGGCGTTTCTGGTGCTTCGACTGCTTTCTCTTGGGCCGCCGCTTGAGCAACTGGTGCTTGAGGTGCTTCTGTCGGTGCTGATGCTGTCGAAACAGCCGTTTTCACTTTCAGAATGACCACACCTTCTTTAATGGTATCGCCTTCTTTAATCTCGATAGATTCCACCGTGCCCGCAACCGTACTTGGCACTTCAACAGTCGCCTTGTCTGATTCCACCACCACGATGCTTTGATCCACTTCGATTTCATCACCGACAGAAACCAGAATTTCACCGACAGTGGCTTTTTCTACACCAATATCGGGGATTTGAACATCAACCACCTGTGAGCTCGCTTGTGCCTCAGGAGCAGCAGAAGCTTTAGGCTGATGCGAAGCCAGTTCCTGCATGATTTCCTGATCCGGCAATGAAGTCGGAGTATTTTCTGAAGTTTTTTGTGAGGCATCTGCTTGCTGTGGCTCGACCACATCAGCGCTACCGTCTTCAGCTTGTAGCTCAATCAGTACCGCGCCTTCAGCGACTTCATCACCCTGGCTCACCAGAATGCTTTTTACCACGCCTGCTGAAGTGCTAGGCACTTCAACAGAGGCTTTATCAGATTCAAGCAACACAATGCTGTCATCGATCGCGATCGTATCACCGACTTTGACCAGAATTTCGGCCACTGTTGCCTTATCTACACCAATATCAGGAGTCGTAATTTGCATGCTTAGTTCTCCTCTTTGTAGTCAGCAACAGCATGTACAGATGGGGTTTCTTGAGGTGCCCAAGCCACTGGACGATCTGTATCAAGCTCAAAAGTCGAGATCGCATCTTTTACCAGACGCGCATCAACTTCACCTTCATCTGCCAGTTTTTTCAGGGTTGCAACCACAATATGGGCAGCATCGACACCGAAGTAACTACGCAAGTTGGCACGTGTATCTGAACGGCCATAACCGTCAGTACCCAATGCTACGAATGGACGGCCATCTGGAAGATAAGCACGAATCTGTTCGCTATAAGCACGCATATGATCGGTTGCAGACACGACGATACCTTCAGTACCGCGAAGCTGTTTCGATACCCATGCTTCTTTTACGTCTTCAGCCAGCGGATGCAAGCGGTTGTATTCTTCACATGCCATACCGTCACGTGCCAGTTCATTGAAGCTGGTCACACTGTAGACATTTGAATGAATTTGATATTCCTCACGAAGAATCTTCGCTGCCTTGATCACTTCACGCAGGATCACACCTGAGCCCAGTAACTGAACAGTGGCTTTTTCATCTTCTTCCAGTAAGTACATACCACGCTTGATGCCTTCTTCAACACCTTTTGGTATTTCCGGATGCTCGTAGTTTTCGTTCATTACGGTCAGGTAATAGAACACACGTTCCTGGTTCACATACATACGTTGTAAACCGTCATGCACGATCACCGCCAATTCATAACCGAAACATGGGTCATAAGAGACACAGTTTGGAATGGTATTGGCCAAGATGTGTGAATGACCATCCTGATGCTGCAAGCCTTCACCGTTCAGTGTAGTACGACCTGCAGTTGCACCCAGCAAGAAGCCTTGTGCCTGTGCATCGCCTGCTGCCCAGGCAATATCACCGATACGCTGGAAACCAAACATCGAGTAGTACATGTACATCGGAATCATTGGCAGGTTATTGGTTGAATAACTGGTCGCCAACGCTGCCCATGCACTCATCGCACCGGCTTCGTTAATCCCTTCCTGCAACATGTGACCGTCTTTGGCTTCACGGTAATGCATCAGCTGTTCTTGGTCTTCCGGGGTATATTTCTGGCCATGCGCGGCATAAATACCGAGCTGACGGAACATGCCTTCCAGACCGAAAGTACGTGCTTCATCAGGCACGATTGGAACAACACGGTCTTTAATCGCTTTCTCTTTAAGAAGTGCAGAGATTAAACGTACCATTACCATCGTGGTCGATTGTTCTTTACCATTTGAACCGGCCAAGACCGAATCAAATACTGAAAGTCCAGGAATCGCCAGCTGTTCGCTTTCCTTACGACGTGCAGGCAGATAACCACCCAATGCTTCACGACGTGCCTTCATATATTTCAATTCAGGCGAATTTTCGCTTGGACGGTAGAATGGTACTTCTTCAAGCTGTTCATCAGTGAAAGGAAGATTGAAACGGTCACGCACGTATTTCAAAGAATTGATTTGCATCTTCTTGATTTGGTGAGTTTTATTGACTGCTTCAATTTCCTCGGACAAACCATAACCTTTCACGGTTTTCGCCAGAATTACAGTCGGCTGACCTTTGGCCGTACATGCTTCGGCATAAGCAGCAAAAACTTTGTACGGGTCGTGGCCACCGCGGTTCAGATTATCAATATCTTCATCGCTTAAATCTTTAACCAGCTCTTTGGCTTCTGGGTATTTACCGAAGAACTTTTCACGTGCGTAAGCACCACCTTTTACCTGGTAACGCTGAAAATCGCCATCGACGGCTTCTTCCATGACCGCTTTCAGTGCGCCGGATTTATCTTTATCCAGTAGTGGATCCCAATGACGGCCCCACACAACTTTAATCACACGCCAGCCTGCGCCGCGGAATAGTGACTCAAGTTCCTGAATGATCTTGCCATTACCACGTACCGGACCATCCAGACGTTGTAAGTTACAGTTTACTACCCAAATCAGGTTGTCGAGCTTTTCGCGACCTGCCAAAGAAATTGCACCCAGGCTTTCCGGCTCATCCATCTCGCCATCGCCCAAATACGCCCAAACCTTACGGTCTTCTTCTTTGATCAGGCCACGGTTCATCAGGTACTTTTGAATATGTGCCTGATAAATCGACATGATTGGACCCAGACCCATCGATACGGTTGGGAACTGCCAGTAGTCCGGCATCAAATAAGGATGCGGATAAGATGGCAAACCTTTACCACCTACTTCACGACGGAAATTATTCAGGTGCTCTTCAGTCAAACGGCCTTCTAAAAATGAACGCGCGTAAATACCCGGTGCACAGTGACCTTGGTAATAGATCATGTCGCCGCCGAAGCTATCGCTGTTGGCACGGAAGAAGTGGTTAAAGCCCACATCATAAAGGGTTGCGGAAGAAGCAAAACTCGCCAAGTGACCACCGAGATCATCACCGGTTTTATTCGCGCGTAATACCATTGCCAAGGCATTCCAGCGGATCAGCGCGCGAATACGACGCTCCATATCCTGATCGCCTGGCATTGCAGGTTGTTCTTCAACAGAAATCGTATTTAAGTAGGGAGTATTTAAACGCTGAATAGGAACATGCTTTGCAATTGCGCGTTGATAAAGTTTTTCTAATAAAAATGCTGCACGCTCAGTGCCCATGTGCTGCAAAACAGAGTCAAATGCATCTTGCCATTCTTGGGTTTCTTGCGCGTCTGTATCGCCATAAAACGCCATAATCTACAGTTCCTAAAAGCCTAATCTAATGTCTTATATGTACCATATTTAAGACCTCTGCAGGTATGGCCTTAGCTGAATGCGATTTAGCAGTACTATTTAGGAACTAAATGATGGGTGACGTATAATTACACTACATAACAAAAAATAGTCAATAAAGGCGATTTATTATACAATCATTATAATAGTTGGTGATAATATGAGACTTAAAAGTGATAAAACAAAAAGCCCTTCAAGTTGACTTGAAGAGCCTGCAGTTTAAACGCCTTAAAATGCTTATTGGAGGTTTTTATGTATAGAGATGATTCTTGTTATTCAGGTCTATACTTAAGGTAACATGGCCAAATAAGTAGATGGGTTTTTACGTTGACCGTCTTTTACTACTTCATAATGTAAGTGTGGACCGGTACAGCGACCAGTACAGCCAACGTTGGCAATATGATCACCTGCTTGCACCTGCTCTCCCACACGTGCAATAAGACGTGAAGCATGGGCATAGCGCGTTAAATAGCCATTGCCATGATTGATTTCAACGTATTGACCATAACCTGTGCCCCAACCTGATTTGGTCACAATCCCTGGACCTGTTGCATAGATTGGTGTACCACTTGGCGCTGCAAGATCAAGGCCTGAATGATTTTCAGCACGGCCACTCATGGTACGGCCACCGTAATTTGAACTTACGCGAGAATTAGGTAAAGGATGAGAAATTAGCCAAGAATAAGCACTGTTTGCTGCCGCTTTGTTGGATGAAGTATTGGCATACTTCTGAGCAAGCGTACGATTGTTTAGTTCAACCGGTTTCTCACGAAGCTGAACATTCAATTTAGTCTGTGCTGGAATATCGATATCATCTGGATGAGTATATGCACCCTGTGCCAGAGTACGCGTCAATTGCTCGATACGATCTGTTGAACCATTTTCTTGATTTAGATTAACTAAATCTGCGAACGCAACCGAAGCCGCTGAAACTGATAAAGAAAATGCCAACAAAATACGTCGCATATGCATAAAAAACCTCTCTAAACTGCTTTAATCGAGTTCCTTGAAGATCTCTATCCTTGATATCCACTAAAAGAAGCGCATAAGATTAAGACATAAATATGTAGGAATTATGTATGTCAGAACCTGTCAACGTTTTTCAACAAACAAGAAAACAGATAAAAACAGGAAACTTTTCGTTTCTCTCATCACAAGTCGCTGCTTGGCAGAAACTCACGAAACTCGTACAACCGCTATTACCCCAACCGGAACGCTGGCAAGTTGTCTGCTATCAAAATGGTGTGTTAACGATTACTGGTGAAAACCAGGCCATGATCAGTCAATTGGCCTATCTTCAAAAGCAATACATTTCACAACTCTCTCAAATAAATGAATTAACAGATCTCACTAAACTTCAAGTTTGCTTGCGGAATCCTTCGCAAACATCACCTGTTTCAGCAACACCTGAAAGAGCCTTAAATGCAGAAACACAGGAATTACTTCGTAGTGCTGCTGACTTTATAAGCGACCCTAAGCTTAGCCAAGCTTTACTACGTTTGGCAAGCAATAAAAAGTAACATCGCAATCAAATGTAATAAATTAAAAAGCAAACATTATGTGATGTGTATCACAGTATTAAAGCAATAACAAAAACATAAAGACACAAACACAATGACTTATGTCACATTCACATACATGATTGGACAATTGGCTTCGTCATCAAATGTTACAATTTCATAGCAGCTTGAATCACTTTTCACATTGCGTAAAAGTTGATTATTCAAGGCATGTCCAGATTTGTAACCATCAAATTTGGCAATAATCTGATGTCCGAGCAAGTATAAATCACCCACAGCATCCAGAATTTTATGACGTACAAATTCGTCCGAGAAACGTAAACCTTCTTCATTAACGACCCCAGTTTCATCCACACCAATGGCATTTTCCAGACTGGCACCCAGCGCCAGGTTATTGGCTTTGAGATAATCCAGATCTTTCATAAAACCAAAGGTACGCGCTTCACTGACTTCATAAACGAAGGTTTCAGTAGAAAAATCGATACTGGCAGACTGATGTTCTTTTTTAAAGGCAGGATGATCAAAATCAATGGTGAAGTTCAGCTGAAAGCCCTCATGTGGGCTAAAAATGGCACGTTTGTCATCAATCAGTGCTTCAACCGGTTTAATAATCTTGACGAATTTTTTAGCAGCATCCAGCTCTTGCAAACCGCCCTGCATCAACAGGTAAATAAACGGACCTGCACTGCCGTCCATAATCGGGACTTCAGAAGCCGATACTTCAATAATTAGGTTATCAATGCCCAGACCAGCGATCGCACTCATGACATGTTCAATGGTGCCTACTTTGGCATTTTCCTGAACGAGGTTCGAGCACATAAAGGCTTCCTGAATCAGCATGGCATCAGCTGGAATGTCCACTGGTGGGTTCAGGTCTATACGACGAAACACAATTCCCCCATCGGCATGGTGCGGCACAAAGTTAATCATGACTTTCTGCCCACTGTGAAGACCGATTCCGCTCGCTTTCACGACACGTTTCAGGGTACGTTGTTTCAACATGCTTTTATCATCTGTTCATCTATAAAACCGCTATACGTTAGCATATTTGGCCATTGATAAAAAACAAAAAGGTGGCTTAAAAGCCACCTTTCCTGTCTAATCTAGCTAAACACATGATGTTACATGTTATTTACGCTGTTGATTCTTAAGATAATCCTGAATGCTCATTGGCGTTGGGCGCGGGCTAGAAACTGAAGCCGCCGCTGGATTCGCTGCTGCACCTGTTTCATGCTGCTGACGCTGAATTGCCGGTACATCATCATCTTCCACCACAGCCTGTGCAGCTGCTGCTGGACGAGTTGCCTGTACATTAGTACGTTTGGTCGGTTCAACTGAATCCGCTGCATGACGGGTGAGACCTGTTGCAATCACAGTCACGCTGATTTCATCACGCGCATCCGGATCAAAAACGGTACCGTAGAACACTTGACCCTCATCTAAATCGACAATCTGGTTCACGACATCAGTAATTTCTTCAATTTCACCGAAAGTCACGTCATCGCCACCAGTCACGTTGATCAGAATGCCTTTGGCATTCATGATAGTCACGTTGTCGAGTAATGGACTACGGATTGCCTGCTCAGCAGCCTGACGTGCACGATTCTCACCACGACCCAGACCGACACCCATCATGGCATAACCACGAGTGCTCATGGCTGTTTTTAAGTCAGCAAAGTCAAGGTTGATATGGCCAGGACGGACTACCAAATCAAAAATACTGCGTACTGCATTCAGTAAAACATCATCCGCTTTTTTATATGCATCTTTCATTGAAATATCACGGAAGACTTTCAATAGACGCTGGTTTGGAATGATGATTAATGAGTCTACATGCTGCTCAAGAGCTTCGATGCCTTTTTCAGCAGACTGTAGACGGCGTTTGCCTTCAAAGTTAAATGGAGTGGTCACGACACCAACGGTCAAGATACCCATTTCTTTCGCAATTTCAGCCACGACTGGCGCTGCACCGGTACCGGTACCACCGCCCATACCCGCAGTAACAAAGACCATATCGGTCCCTTCAAGCTGCTGGCGGATCAGTTCACGGCTTTCTTCTGCTGCGGTCTGGCCGACTTGCGGATTTGCACCTGCACCCAGACCACGGGTACTTTGCTCGCCCAGCTGAATTTTAAATTCGGCTTCCATGCGATCCAATGCCTGCTTGTCCGTATTGGCACAAACAAACTTTACGCCCTGGATATCGGACTGCAACATATGTTGTACAGCATTACCACCCGCACCACCTACACCAAACACAGTGAAACGGGCTTGACCATTGCTATCGCTATGATCGTCTTCGAAAAATTCAAATGAGGCCATGACCTATAAAATTCCTAATTCATAATTGGCAGTCACTAAGCCCGTATACTGCCTTAATCTTAATAAAATTGTTTTTAAGAATGCTGCTCATGCGTTCACTTGTCAAGTACAAGCCCGATTAACTACATCTTCCCAACAATATTCACAATAAAAATCGACTTAAAAGATTGATTTCAAGGTGTCATTAAAGCCAAACAAGGCTCTTTTGACCCGCTTGGCCAATGACAACCGTTCTACATCATCCTGTTCCACAATCGTGTCCTGGGTATCACTCTGACTAAACATCAGCAAGCCCGCCACAGTGCTATATTGTGAGCGACGTAAAGCAGCCTGATGTTGTTCATCTGCATACACCTGAGTCGGCGGATTACCTAAATGTGCCGAGACTCCCATGGTACGGCGAACAAAACTCACCATCCCTTCGATATGACTGGCATCACCGGTCAATACCACACCATGATACAAGCCCTGGAGGGCACCATTTTTTACCAGTTCATCACGCACCAGACCCAGAATTTCTTCATAACGCGCCATGATGATTTCGGTCAGCTCGATCCGGCTGATGGTCTGTGGTCCATCAATGCCCTGGAACTGAATCATATGGTCAGGCTTGACCACTTTCAGGTCGACACAGCCATACAATAATTTCAGACGTTCAGCTTCTTCAGTTGTGGTTTGCAATACTGCTGCAATATCACGAGTCACATGTTCACCGCCACGCTGGAAGGTATGGGTTAAGGCTAGACGACCATCCACATACACTGCAACATTGGTCGTGCCGGCACCTATATCTACTAAGCATACGCCATATTCTTTTTCGTCTTTGAGCAGGCTGGCTTCGGCGGTGGCCAAGCTCGACACCACCATTTTTTCCACGCCAATATTGGCACCTTTCAGGGCGCGATCAATATTCTGCATGGTACTAATCGGCAGCATCATCAGATGATAATGCCCAGTCATGCTATGTGCCGACATACGAATCGGGTTTAGCACCCATTCCGGTGAATCATCCAGCTCAAAACCCAGAGGCACAGCACTGACCAGATAATGATCTGAAGTCAAATGACTGGCTTTGGCCAATTCCAGTGCACGCACTACTTCACTGGTGGTAATCGCATGCTCGCTATTGTCGATCGAGGTACGGCCTGAAGCATAAAAGCTTTTTAATTCGGCACTTGGAATAGAGACCCAGGCAGAATGTACACGACATTCCGCCATATCTTCTGCTTCTTGAACGGCATTTTTAATTGCAGTAATAACTTTATCGAGACTGACAATTTTCCCTTTACTCATGCCTCGGTTACGAGCGGTGGCCATACCAATCACTTGGATATTGTCTGGCGCGTGTACCTTGCCAATCAAAACTGAAACTTTGTGTGTCCCAATGTCAATCGCCACAACCGAGGGAACAGCTTCACTCATTATTCACTACTACCATTACGTGTTTGTTAGATTTATGGCTTTAAATGCCTCTATTTTTTAAAGCCGGTCATTATGGCTTTACTGTTACCTTATTCTCAACGCCCGTGTCATCAATGGTTACAATAAAATGTCCATTTACAATTTTAGGCGGAATTGAATTTTTCCACTGTATCGACAATCCATTGCGATAACGCAGGTCGATGGCCGAAATTTTAGACCAGACCGGCTTTAAATCGCTCTGAGACAGATGGCTCAGGCGTTGTAATTTGCTCATGGTCTGATCTTTATCCACAATTATTCTTAAACCCGAATCAAACTGCATAAACCAGGTCATTCGCTCGGTGAGATATAATTCTTTTAGACGAATGCCTTGTGGCAAAAATAATTGATTAATTTCATTATAACGACGCATCATGGTTTCTGCATGGCTCGCCGGCCCATGTAGTAACGGTAATGCCTGATAATTCTTGGGTGTGACTTCCGTGAAAATAACACCACTGTCACTTAATAAACGTCCTGTCCCCCAACGCGCAATCGCATGATGCGGCATTACCCGCACCCGAATGCCATTTGGCCAGGCTCGGGACACCACGACCCGATCCACCCAGGACAATTCCAGGGTACGATCACGGATCGCTTCCAAATCCGAAGTAAAATAGTTTTCGGTCACAATCGGTGACACATACTGCATGACCTGACGCTGTTCAGCAGCCGAGCGCGTACCCACGACACCCAGCTCTGCCACGTCACTATTGGTCATGACTTTATATAAGCCCAATATTCCAAAGGCCAGCACCAGTAGCGCAATACACAACAATAACCAGCCACCAAAATTGGTCAGCTTTTCTTTGCGTGTTGGCGGCTTGTCGTGAATTGAAGTAATCGCAGCACGTTTACGGCGCATGGAAACAGGAAGTTGAGCCATATTTAGTGTGCCGAACCAGTCAAGGTCTGTTCCAGTATCGCCACACACAGCTCATCAAAACTGTAACCGACTGCAGCTGCCGCCTTTGGCACCAGTGAATGACTGGTCATTCCCGGCACGGTATTCACTTCAAGCAACCAGAAGTTGCCCTGTTCATCCTGCATGGCATCAATCCGGCCCCAACCGCTGGCACCGACTGCCTGGAATGCGCGCAAACTCAAGGCTTTTAACTGCTGCTCTTCAGCTTCACTTAAACCACATGGAATGCCATATTGCACATCATTACGCTGATATTTCGCTTCATAATCGTAGAAGGCAACATCTTGAGGCGGTTCAAGACGAATCACCGGTAGCGCCTGACCATTTAAAACCACAATGGTGTATTCACGGCCGGTAATCCATTTTTCTGCCATCACCACGGCATCATGTTCAGTTGCCTTGGTAATCGCTTCGGCAAAGTCTTCAATTTTCTCGACCTTGCTCATGCCGATACTGGAACCTTCATGCACCGGCTTGATAATCAAAGGCAAGCCTAAAGCATTAACAATGTCGGTCGCATCAGAATCTTTGGTGACAATACGATACGGCGCTGTCGGTAATTCCGAACCCTGCCAGACCTGCTTGGTCTTGACCTTGTCCATGCCGATCGCAGAACCTTGTACACCGGTACCGGTATACGGCACGTTTAACCATTCCAGTGCACCCTGAATTTGGCCGTCTTCCCCGCCACGTCCATGCAATACAATAAAAGCACGATCATAATTTACCAGTTCTGTGACACTACGCTCCTGCGGGTCAAACGCTTCCGCATTAACCCCTGAACGCACTAATGCCTCAAGTACCGCCGTACCACTGTCTAGAGAAACCTCACGCTCTGCAGATTTACCACCAAGCAACACGGCAACTTTTCCGAATTTTGAAGCATTTGACACGTTTATATCCTTAAACTTTTTTCAATCTGGTCAATTCAATTCAGTCATGCAAGATGACTATTTTATATATAAGTGATTTTGCGCAAGCTCGACTGAGATTGCTCCAACATTACCTGCGCCCTGGGTTAATAACAAGTCATTTGCTTGCAATACTTTTCTCATGATCTGATTCAGGTTGCCGTCCGCTGCATCAACCAGAATCGGCTCGACTTCGCCACGTAGACGAATGCTGCGGGCCAAAGTACGGCTGTCCGCCCCGACAATCGGTTTTTCACCGGCAGGATAAACATCCAGCAACAATAACTGGTCTACAGTAGAAAGCACTTCCACAAAATCATCAAAACAGTCACGGGTACGGCTATAACGGTGTGGCTGGAACATCATTACCAAACGACGGTCTGGATGACTTTGACGCGCGGCTTTAATCGTCGCTTCCACTTCTTTTGGATGGTGACCATAGTCATCCACCAGTTTCACATTACCACCGTCAATTTCAAACTCACCCTGAACTTCAAAGCGGCGACCCACACCACTAAAACCTTCCAGTGCACGGCAGATTGAAGCATCCGACACGCCTTCATCGGTTGCTATACCAATCGCGGCCAGGGCATTCAGCACATTATGCAAACCTGGCTGGTTGACCGTTACACGCAATGGCTCACGCTCTTTACGCAATACGGTAAAGTGGGTTTGCATGCCATCCTGATCAACATCTACTGCGCGGATGTCATTGTCTTCATTGAAACCATAAGTCAGTAACGGCCGTGCAATTCGCGGCATAATTTCACGGATATTGGCATCATCACCACAGACTACGGCCAAGCCGTAAAATGGCAGTTTTTGCAGGAACTGGATAAAGGTATCTTTCAGGACATCGAAGCTACCGCCATAGGTATCCATATGATCAGCATCAATATTGGTCACCACGGCAGCCATTGGTTCCAGGTGCAGGAAAGAAGCATCTGACTCATCAGCTTCGGCCACGATATAACGGCTGGCGCCCAAGGCCGCGTTCATACCGGTACGGTTCAGCAAACCACCGATCACATAGGTTGGATCCATGTTTTCTTCAGCCAGCATACAGGTGATTAGGCTGGTGGTCGTGGTCTTGCCATGTGTGCCGGCAACGGCAATACCATGACGGTAACGCATCAGTTCACCCAGCATTTCCGCACGGCGAACCACAGGAATACGGTTTTCAATCGCGGTTTTAATTTCCGGATTTTCTTTATCGATCGCGGTAGAGACCACGATCACGTTGGCGCCCTTAATATTATTTGCAGTATGTCCGATATAGACTTTAATGCCATTCGCTTCCAGCTGTGCGGTGGTATTGGATGCCTTGATATCTGAACCGGAAACTTTATAGCCCTGGTTTTTCAGTACTTCTGCAATACCACACATGCCTGCACCACCGATCCCCACAAAATGAATGTGTTTGATACGGCGCATTTCTGGCACTTTAATTAACTTTTTCGCTTGTTCAGCTGGGGTTGTTGGAGACATAGTTTACTCGGATTACAATTCTTGAATTAAACGGACCACATGTTGAGTCGCATCAGGTTGAGCCTGTCGGCGTGCTTTCACGGCCATTTCCATTAACAGCTGGCGATTCAGCATCGGCTCTAATAATGTTTTTAAACTTTCCGGAGTCATCGTGGCCTGCGGGCAAATCTTTGCCGCATTGATATTGGCCAGAAAACCGGCATTGGCCGTCTGGTGATCATCGACCGCACTTGGAAGCGGCACAAAAATCGCAGCTACCCCGGCAGTGGCAATTTCAGTTACGGTCAAAGCTCCGGCACGGCAAATCACCAGATCAGCCTCGCTATAGGCTTTGGCCATATCTTCAATAAAGGGCTGTACTTCAACTTGCAGACTGGCCGGTGCATTTTCATAACGTGCCCGTGTCGACTCGGCATGATTTTGCCCACACTGATGATAGACGCTTAATGGCACATTGAGTTGCTTTAAAGCTTCTGGAACCCGTTCATTTAAGGCTTGCGCCCCCAAAGACCCACCAACGATCAGAATATGTAAGGGTAGTCCTGCCTTGTCACGCTCCTGATAACGCCAGGACGGATTTAAAATTTCGCTAATTTCTTGTCGTACCGGATTACCTGTAGTCACGACTTTTTCTTGGGCCGGAAAAGTATTTGGAAAAGCCTGGCACACCGTCTTTGCCACACGCGACAATTGGGTATTGGTAAAACCGGCAACTGCATTCTGTTCATGGATCAGCACCGGAATGCCTAAGATACGTGCGGCCAAACCACCCGGGCCTGCCACATAGCCGCCAAAGCCTGCCACGGCATCGACCTTAAGCTGTTTCATGAATTTCATGGCACTGAAGGTGGCTTTCATAATTTTAAAAGGCGCCAAGGCTTTACGTACAAAACCGTTGCCACGCACACCCTGAATATCAATCTGATAAATGGGAATATTCTGGTTTTTTAACAGGCGGTTTTCCATGCCTACGGGCGTGGCCAACCATGAAACCTGTATACCTTTTTGTTGTAAATCTTTGGCAACAGCTAACGCTGGAAACACATGTCCACCTGTACCTGCGGCCATCATCATGACATGTTTAGGCTGTTTTTGCTGAGCTTCGGTCACGGTTTAATTCTTCAATTCAAAAAATGGAGCAGGAAATCTGATTTAAGTAATCAATTGTAATCACAAACCTCAGGCCATGAAAGTTTATTTACTTTATTTCAACAAGGCTTTAATTGTTTTTTTCACGCAAACTTCAAGTTTAGACTCGTTTTATTTATAAGGTCTGCACTTTTCCTTCGACTTAAGTGACATATCATATCAATTTTAAATAGTTTTCTCATTATATTATCAATAACTTTGCCACGAAGAGCGCTTTATTTACAGCGGTCTTCCGTTTTCTCCCGTTCACCTCCTCTCTTATCATTGGCCGATAATCTTAGGCTTAAATCCTATCAATTTTATAAAAGTTTCATGCTATTCATATCTATATATGAATGATGCTTGATGTACAAGCAGATGCTTTAAATGGACTCAGTTCGGATAGATGTCAAAAATCTCATGTCGTGATGTATGGATTATCTTGGCCGGTTATCTGGCTGCGATCCATGTCGGCAAACTTTCGGCCGTGATTCCTGTGTTGCAGCAGGATTTAAACCTGAGTTTTACTCAGGCTGGTTTTTCATTAGCATTGGTGCAGGCTGCCGGAATGCTGTTTGCGCTATGCATTGGCGCCTTCTCGGAAAAAATGGGATTAAAGCGCTGCCTGATCATGGCCTTAATCATTTTAGGGCTAAGCAGTCTTGCCGGGCTTTGGATTACGCAGCCTGCCACTTTATATGTATTGCGTTTTATGGAAGGAATCGGATTTTTAACCATCTCCTTGTGTGCGCCAGCCATTTTAAAACGTACCAGCCGCGCTGAAACACTGAATTTCAAGATGGGACTCTGGAGTTCCTATATGGGCATCGGTGTCAGTCTGGCCGTATTAACGATTCCTCTCCTGCTTGAATATCTGGACTGGCAAACGATCTGGGCCATTTTGGGCTGCCTGTGCCTGGTTATTGCTGGCATGATCAAACAATATTTAAATATTGAACCTGTCCTGGTAACACAGCTAGATTGTTTCCAGGCAGCTACGGAAAACACCTCATTCTGGCAGATTGTTAAAATTACCCTGACCCACCCACCGATTATCTGTCTGGCGATTATTTTTGCCTGTTATAGCAGTCAATGGATCACTGTCACGGGCTTCCTGCCTACGCTGTATGTCGAACAGGGGCTAGACTTAAAACGCGCAGGGATGCTGGCTTCAATGGTCGTGCTGGCCAATCTGGGGGGTACTTTTGGCGCAGGCATGTTGCTGCAACAGGGTTATAGACCGCACACCTTATTGAGTACCGGATTTGTGGCAATGCTCTGTAGCAGTTGCTTGGTATTTGCCGCAAATTCCTGGCTCTCATTTGAATTGCAGGTTGTCAGTGCCGTGCTGTTTTCACTGATTGGCGGGATGATCCCAACCACTGTTTTTGCGATTACCCTGCACTATGCACCACGCGCCTATGCAGCAGCGGCCAGTGTGGGTCTGGTTTTACAAATCTCAGCCTGCGCACAGTTTTTTATACCGACCCTAAGCGCTGCGCTGATATCTGCCACCCAATATTGGGCCAATCTTGCCATTATCACTGTCTGCCTTTCGATGCTGGGCATGGTAATGACGGCATATTTATTTAAGCGTTACCCGAAATAAAAAAGGTAAAAAGAGCCTGCAAGCAGACTCTTCTTTCACCTGATTTTGCCTTTAAACCTGATTGGCCTGCCCCGCTTCCAGCACGGCAAACAGATCATCTGCAATCGAGGTGCCAAACTGGGTGTCAATTTCACGGATACAGGTTGGACTGGTTACATTAATTTCAGTAACATAATTTCCGATCACATCCAGCCCTACAAAGACCAGACCTTTTTCTCTGAGATACGGCCCTACTTTTGCTGCAATGGCTTTGTCATTTTCAGTCAGGGGGCGTGCCTCACCTAGGCCACCCGCGGCCAGATTACCACGCACTTCACCATTTTGTGGAATACGGGCCAGACAATACGGCACTGGCTTACCATTAATCATCAGGATGCGTTTATCGCCTTCGACAATTTCCGGAATATAACGCTGCGCCATAATTGGCTGGGTACCATTATTGGTCAGCATTTCAATGGTTGAACCGATGTTGATGCCATCCTGATACAGGCGGAAAATCCCGGTGCCGCCCATACCATCTAGAGGTTTTACAATCACATCGACCTGTTCTTTGAGAAATTCACGGATCAGGCTTTGCTGCGAAGTCACCAAGGTCGGAACTTGCAGATGCGGGAACTGGGTCGCGAACAGTTTTTCATTACAGTCACGCAGGCTTTGCGGTTTGTTGATGATCCATGCCCCTTCGCGCTCTGCCTGCTCCAGAATATAAGTGGTATAGACGAAGTTCATATCAAAAGGCGGATCTTTACGCATCAAGACAACGTCATAAGCAGCGATCGACTCTTTTTGTTTTTCGCCAAGTTCATAATAATGGTCGTAGTCTTCAAATACCTGTAACGGCGCGATCAGACCAAAGGCCTTGCCCTGATCGATATATAAATCTTGCTGCAATGCATAACCGAGTTCATGCCCGCGACGTGCTGCTGCCCACAGCATGGCCATGGTCGAGTCTTTCTTCAGGTTTACATTTTCAATGGGATCCATCACAACAAGTACGCGCATGTGTCTCTGCTCTTTTTCAAAAAATGACTTGGCAAGGAGTATAGCTTGTGTGGATTCTTTTGTTTATAGTGATTTTGCATGACTTATTTTGTATAGGTTTTTAGATAGATGCTCAGGCAATTTGAGCTCAAGGGAGGTATGCCATGCAACAGGCCATTATCGGTTTTCACCTGGATGAGGAACAGCATTGGGTTGCAGAACTGGCCTGCGGACATGGCCAGCATGTGCGGCATACCCCGCCCTGGCAAAATCGCCCATGGGTGATGACCGAGCAAGGACGTAAAGAAAAACTCGGGATGCTGCTAGACTGTAAAAAATGCGAAAAGTGCGAAACTGAAACCTGAACCTATGAAAAAAGTAGTATGTAGGTGACCTAAAAAATAATCTTGTCCAGAATTTGCTAATTTGAGTTACTGCGTTTATGCTTTTATTGCTCAAACATGCAGCGCATTTTTTCAGGGTGTACTTTTGCTCATACGGCTCGTCAAACAGATCTGGTTGGTGATGCTTGTGGTTTTTGCCATAGGCTGGAGCAGTGTGTCTGTCGCATCTGCAAACACCATGCATCTGGTTATGCCGTCTGAAAAAACGAATCCTCATTGTCTGGAAATGACAAAACCCTCTGCTTCTCACTCGCTGCATAAGACTGATCATCATCAAGATCAGGAACTGATTCAGCCGGACTGTGTCAGTGACAGCACCCAGCAGTCATCAGATTGTCTGGATTGTGGCACTATGGCCTGCCAGAACTTGGTCACCAGCCTGCCCATTACAACGCCCGAGTTAAGCGTGCCTGATCACGGTTATCCGGAAAAAACCCTCCTCCCTGCTTACCATGCCCAGCACCTTGCCGGTTACTGGCAAGAAATCCTGCGCCCACCCAAAGCTTGATCCTGAATTTTTAAATTTTTTTATTCATTAAGGATTAAGTTATGTTGCTTAAAATCAGTCAAAGCCTGTGTCTGGGCTTCGGTCTCATCTCGTCGTCTGCCCTGTTTGCAGCCGTAAAAGAATATCATCTGGTCATTGATGAAAGCCCGATCAATCTCACCGGAAAGACGGTCAAGCGTATCACTGTAAACGGAAAATTCCCTGCACCCTTGCTGGAATTTGAAGAAGGTGATGATGCAGTCATTCATGTACAAAACAACCTGAACAATCAGGATACCTCGCTGCACTGGCATGGCCTGCTCCTGCCCGGGCTGATGGATGGTGTCCCCGGATTTAACGGTTTTCAGGGGATCAAACCGAAGCAGTCTTTTACTTATCGCTTCAAGGTTCGTCAAAACGGCACCTACTGGTATCACGCACATTCCAAAGGTCAGGAACAGGACGGCCTCTATGGCGCATTGGTGATTCGCCCCAAAGCACAGACATTACTACCTCCACATGAACAAACCGAGCGGGATTATGTGGTGATGCTGTCAGATTTTCACGAACAAAGCGGCCAGCAGATTCAGAACAATTTAAAAAAATCGGCCGAATATTATCAGAACCAGCGTGAAACCTTGGGCGATGTACTCCAGCAGGTGAAACGTGATGGCCTGAAGGCCACCTGGTCAGACCGCAAGATGTGGAACCAGATGCGTATGCTGAAAACCGACCTATCTGATGTTACCGGTTATACCTTTCTGGTCAATGGAAAAACGCCGCAACAAAACTGGAGTGGCCAGTTCCAGCCCAATGAAAAAGTCCGCCTGCGTTTCATCAATGCTTCTGCCATGTCGTTTTTCGATGTGCGTATTCCCCAGCTGAAAATGACCGTGGTCAGTGCCGATGGACAACCGGTGCAGCCGGTCAATGTAGATGAATTCCGTATCGGAACCGCTGAAACCTATGATGTGATTGTGGAACCCACTGCAGCGCATTACCAGATTGAAGCGGAATCGATCGACCGCTCAGGCTTTGCCATTGGCAGTCTGCATCAGGCAACTGATTCAAGTAAAGCCCTGGCTCCGGTTCAATTACCAACACCGCGCCCTCGTGCCTTATTGACCATGGAAGATATGGGACATGGCGAACAACATGACATGTCACATGACACACACAGCAGTCAGACCATGCAGACTGCCACAAGTGAACATGATCAACATGCCCAGCACGACATGCATGCAAGTCATAGTGCCATGTCCGGAACCAATCAGCCTGTTCAGGGCTGGGCCAATATGTCTACGCCTGCAGGGCACAAAGCCTTGCAATATCAAGACCTCAAAGCCCTGACACCACAACCTGATACCCGCGCAGCAGAACGTGAACTGGTGATTCGTCTGGGTGGAACTATGGAGCGCTATATCTGGACCATGAATGGTAAAAAATTCAGTGATGCCGAGCCACTTCAGGTGAAATATGGCGAGCGGATCCGGCTGAAATTTATCAATGACAGCATGATGGCCCATCCGATGCATTTGCATGGCATGTTTATGCAGCTGGAAAATGGTCAGTCTGCTGCAAATATGCCAAATAAACACACCGTGATTGTGCCGCCCGGGAAAACGGTCACGACCTTGCTCACAGCAGACGAACTGGGAGAATGGGCGATTCACTGCCATCTGCTCTATCACATGAGTGCCGGCATGATGAACAAGCTGATTGTGGCACATGTAGATGAAGATCAAACATCTCACCCTTCTTCACAAAAAATGCCTTCAAAGCCAGCAGCTGCCCAAGGAGAAAGCCATGCACATCACTAATCTTTTTGTAAAGTCAGTGCTTAGCAGTGCGCTTACCCTAAGCAGTCTGAGTATTTTTGCGGCAGCTTCTAGCGAGCATACGGGTCATAATGAACATCAGCATCATAGCGGATATCATGCCATGCAAAACATGGCTGATGACCACGCACAGCATACTGAAACAGCAAATGCCGTTTCTCATCAACCGCCACCAAAGTTATTGCATCAACAGCAGGCGCTGAACACACCACAAAATTCAGTCAGTTCTGCCAGCGAACATGATCATCGTAAAGAACATGGCGCACAGATTTATAGCCAGATTATTCTGGACCAGAAATGGCAGCATAGTTCAGAGGGAAATGGAGCATTCAAGTCCAAGAACCAGGCCAGAGTCGGCACGGATGAAAATAAAATTTTCCTCAAGCTAGAAGCCGACAAACATGAATCCCGTCAGGCCGAATATGATGCCAAAGTGTTGTATAGCCGAAATATTTCTGATTTCTGGGATGTGCAGACCGGGGTGCGCTATCGACAGGAAAATTTAGCCGAGCCTTCTATAAACCAGCAGAACGAGCGCTTCGATGCAGTATTTGGGCTACATGGCCTGGCTCCCTACTTTTTCGAAACGGATGCTCATGTCTATGTTGGTGAAGATGACTTTGTCGGATTAAAACTGAAAACAGAGCGTGACCTGTTACTGACTCAGAAACTGATTATGCAACCCTTTGTCGAACTGGATGTCATCCTGAATGATCAGGCAGCTAATGCGAAAAAAACCGGCCTTAGTCATGCCACCTTGGGCCTGGAAACACGCTATGAACTGAGCAAAAAGCTCATGCCTTATTTGGAAGTGGGTTATGAATATAGTAAAGGCAACCAACAGACAGCCTGGCAGCAAAGTTCTGATTCAGAAAAAGGCTGGATCTATGGTGCAGGTCTAAGAATGATGTTCTAAATTTTTGATACAGAAAATTATGCAGCTACGGGATGTGAAACGCCATTCATGTCCCGTAGCGCTATGGCACTATACATTTGACTGAGAAAGATTTTTTAAGCCTATGAACTGTACATGCAATGCTTTTCTGTACTTTCCCGCTCATTAAGACACTTGTTATTTTGCGAAAAACTAGTCTTCATCGCCTTGATTTCCACTGTTACTTTTAGCAACCAAAGTGCCTAACATAATGATAAAGGTACTTACACCGCCAATTAACAGGCTCAGCAGCCCCATTTCCAGCATAAAATTACTATCACCAGTCTCAGGGGCACCCCATAGAAATTGAAGACGATCGCCAAAAACAAAATTGATTGCACATACAATCAGAAAACCAATCAAGGTGGCAATCAGTAAAGTGACCACCAAGTTCTTCCACATTTTACATCCGACGAACAGGATGATCATGGCCAGTCCAACCATGGTGATGATGGATATAAGTAACACACTGTTCCAGTAATCCATGAGACTCACTCGTATTTGGTTTTAAATTAAAATCAAGAAATTCTTATAGTTAATTTTTCCAATTGAATTTTAATATAGGTGGATTTTTATACATGAGCAATGACGATAACTATCTTAAAGCTACAGATATTAATTTACCCAAAGTTATAAAATACACTGACTTAGTAAAATCTTGCTGAGTACTGAACGATTCTGATTAACATAAAGTAACACAAACACAACGTGTATTTCATTGTTTAGCTTCGTTAGAGCTCAAATTCAACCGATAAAGCTCAAGGCAAAACCAGCTTGAAATTTTTAAAAAAAGAAGAACTGAGCCACTTTTATAAGAAAAACAAATAATAAATATAAAAAACTTGAATATTTTATGATTTAGGCTATGCTGTGTTTAACTAGAAAAAAGCGTTGTTTAGTTAAGCTTCTTTAAGTGCCGCAGTATTATTTATAATCCTCAGTTTTTTCAGATCTTTATTTCAATTCTTATTGTTTTTCCAAGTTATCCATAGTCATTTCTATGACTAAAATTATTAAAATTTAACAGGTTATATTATGTCTACTACAGTTACCGGTACAGTAAAATGGTTTAACGAAACTAAAGGTTTTGGTTTTATTCAACAAGAATCAGGTCCTGACGTTTTTGCTCATTTCAAAGAAATCAGCAGTTCTGGTTTCAAGACTTTGTTTGAAGGTCAACGCGTTTCTTTTAGCGTGGTTGATGGTCAAAAAGGTCCAAATGCGATCAATATCGTTGCGCTATAATTTAGCCCAGCAATAAGAAAAAGCACCTTCAGGTGCTTTTTTTTAGCTCTGAAGATTCATAATTTTGGTGAAAGGTTTTCTGCTCCTCTATTTAGCTCATTAACAATGAATTTTTAAGAATCATGTTTCTGAATCACTGCTGCTCAGTTAGACTTTATAAAAGATAAAAATGAAAAAACCCTAGCATCCTGCCAGGGGCTTTCCGTATGGGTTCGCTTGGTATAACTCCTGTCGTACCTTACTTTCCTTGTATTTATCTATTGTTATTCTTGTGTGGAACCTCTTGTTCCTGTTAAAGCTATCATAGGAAATTTCCACTATTCAAAACAGCCGCAAAGTGCTGGAATTGATGTAAGCCAATGCTTACAAGAATAGACAGAGATAATAAATTTCAAATGTTTAGCAAATTGAACATCTACAAAAAAAGGAAGCTCAAGCTTCCTTTTCTATGCCAATCTAGGCTTAGATTCCGTATTTAACACGGTAATCTTCCATTTTCGCCAAAGCTGCTAGGTCGCCTTTCGCTTCCAGATAGTCCATTAAATCTTTCATGGTAATTAAGGCATGTACAGGAATCTCAAGCTCTTGCTGCACTTCCTGAATCGCAGACAGTTCGCCCTGACCTTTTTCCTGACGGTCTAATGCAACTAGCACACCCGCAATCTGCGCACCGGCATTTTTCAGGATGGTGACGACTTCACGAATCGCTGTGCCTGCGGTAATCACATCATCAATGATCCAGACTTTTTTACCTTCTACAGAAGCACCGACCAATACGCCACCCTCGCCATGGTCTTTGGCTTCTTTGCGATTAAAACCCCACGGCACACTTACCCCATGATTTTGCGACAGAGCCACAGCAGTTGCTGCCACAAAAGGAATGCCTTTATAGGCAGGTCCAAAAATCACTTCAACATGGTCACATTTAATCAGTTTTGCAGCATAGCCAGAAGCCAGCAGTGTCAAGGCTTCACCATCATTCAACAGACCCGCATTAAAAAAATAGGGACTCACACGTCCCGATTTTAAAGTAAACTCACCAAATTTAAGTACACCGCGTGATAATGCGAGTTCGATAAAAGCTTGTGGGTTAAACTGAGCTGGCGTTGACATGAGGTGCTCCTAAATCCATTAATTAAGGTAAGACTTGCGCATGATACCAAAGAGTAGCTATCCAGGTGATCAAAAAATTCTTCGCGTCGTTTCAATTAATGTCAACGGCTTACGCTCATCTGTCACCAAAGGTCTATTAGAATGGATGGAACAGTCGGATGCCGACGTGATTTGCATGCAGGAAAGCCGGATCACGCATGCGCAGTGGACCGATAAATTCAAGCCTGAAGGCTGGTACACGCACCTGTTTCCTGCCGAGCGTCCGGGTTATGCCGGTACTGCCATTTATAGCCGTCTGCCTTTTGTGTCTCTGACCGATGGCTTGGGTTTTGAACTGGCCGATTCACAAGGCCGTTTTATTGCCGCTGAATTTAACTTGGGTCTAGAACAAACTGTACAGATCTGTTCCCTGTATCTGCCTTCGGGTTCATCAGGCGATGAAGCACAAGCGCGTAAAGATCACTTTCTGGAAGAATACGCAAAAATCCTGAAACAGTGGCGCGATGAAAATAAATCGGTGATTGTCTGCGGTGACTACAATATCGTGCATAAACGTATCGATATTAAAAACTGGTCGGGTAACCAGAAAGCCTCGGGCTGTTTACCGCACGAACGTGCCTGGCTAGATCATATCTACGATGAGCTTGGTTATGTCGATACTTTCCGTGAAGTCCGCAAAGAAGCCGAATTATACTCCTGGTGGTCAAACCGTGGACAGGCGCGTGCCAAGAATGTTGGTTGGCGGATTGATTATCATGCCTGCTCTCCGGACTGGAAAGAGCGTACCGTTAATGCCTGGGTCTATAAAGAACAATGGTTTAGCGACCATGCCCCCGTGATCATCGACTACAAACTATAATCTTCATTATTTAATTGAGTGAACATACGTTCACTCAATTAAGGCTTATCTCTTACATGACATGACGTATTTTTTGGGTTTATCTTAATGTAATAACATAGCATTATAGCGCTACGGCACAAGGACATGTCAGGACGACAACATAAGGACAGGACGCCGTAGGACGAAAATAAAACAGACTATAGATTTAGCTTGTTTTGCATGGATGTGACATTGGACGTTGGATTGAGACCCGCATGATCAGGATGATTAAATGCGGGTTTTCTATTTCTATTATTCCCAAATTTTTATTTTTCTTATTATTTAGATTGTTCTTTTTCTTGCTGCTCATGTTAAAGCTGCTTGATGTCATTTTGATGACATGACTTTTCTGGTATTTAAAATTTTTTCTTTTTTTTCATTTGCTTTTGCATGGTTTGCTGCTGCCAATTTGGTTAAGCTAGTTCATGATTTAAATTTTTTAGATGGCAGCTATGTTAAAAATTTACGGAATTAAAAATTGTAGTTCGATGAAAAAAGCCTTTGATCTGCTGACGGAGCAAGGTCTGAGTTATGAATTTCATGATTATAAAAAACAGGGTATCGATGCTGAAACCGTCAAAACCTGGCTGGATGCCTTGGGTCAGGACGTGGTTCTGAACAAGAAAGGCACTACCTGGCGTAAACTCAGTGAAGAAGAGCAACAGGCCACCCTGTCAAGTGAAAATGCCTTAATTAATGCATTAACCACCCATACCAGTTTAATCAAACGTCCAATCTTGGCAACCTCTACAGGATTTATTGCCGGTTTTGATGAAACAGCTTATCGTAGCTTAGCCCACTAATATCTTGTATTGAATAACACTCATAAAAAAGCCTGACATCGATCAGGCTTTTGTATATCTGCTTAAAATAAATTAGTTGGCACGAATCCAAGTCTGGTTACGACCCAATGCCGCTACACCGATGAAACCACGTAGCTCAAGTTTCTTGCCACCGTCTGCCAGCTGGCCTTTCAACTTATAGGTTTTACCGGATTGCGGATCCAGGATCGAACCGCTGTCATAGCTAGTCCCGCCAGCATTTTTTAGACCTTTAACAATGGTCAGGCCTTTCAGAGATTTGTTGTGATATGGACCTTCACATTTCTTGCAGGCATTTTCTTCACCTGGAGTTAACACAGACTGAATACTGGCTGACAAAGTGCCGTTCTTTTGTTCAGTGAATTTAACCATGGCCTTAGGCTGCTTGGTTTTATCATCAATGGTTTTCCATACCGTGCCATTTAAAGGATCCGCGGCATTCGCCAATGCAGATAAGCCTAGTAGTCCTAACGTAAGCGCTATTTTTTTCATTTTTCTTCATTTCCTTAGTCTGAAAATAGACCCATGTAGTATTAAAAAGTCACAACAATTTTTCAATTTTTAGGTGTGACTATTTAGTGTAACCTTGTAAATATGGTTGGTAAATAATCTACACGATCAATAAAAGCACAAAAAGATGGAAGGAAGATGAAGATAAGCCCGCTAACGAAACAATTAATTACAGAAAGCTTTTTAAAAACGGCCATTCGTGCCCCGAGCAGATTCAGTCTTCCACCGAGTTCAATGCGCATTGCTCTGGAACAGATGTGCAAACTTTTCCCTCAGGATAAAACGGTACAGATTCGCTCGCTTCGATTGGCCGGACTGCGCGCGGAAGAAATTAAGCCGCAGCAGGAATCGACCCAGCTGATTTTTCATATTCATGGCGGCGCATTTTACTTAGGTTCTTTAAATACCCATCGTGCCTTTATGACTCAAATTGCGGCTCGAACCCAGATGCAGGTGCTGCATGTCGATTATCCGCTATCACCCGAATCTGCCTATCCAGAAGCGTTGGAAGCCTTGTTTGATGTCTATAATCTGCTACTGGATCAAGGTGTTCAGGCCAAAGATATTATTCTGTCCGGCGATTCTTGCGGTGCCAATCTGGCCTTGGCGCTGGCACTCAAAATACAGCAGGAAAGTCTGCCACAGGTCAGCGGTCTGATTCTGCTGTCTCCACTGCTGGATTTAACGTTGACCAGTGAATCTTTACGTTATAACCAGAAGCATGATGCCCTGCTGTCTCTGGAAACGGTTCAAACCGGGATTGAATATTATGTGCCGCGTTCGATTGATCGTGGTGATCCGGAAGTTTCTCCTTTTTTTGCCGATTTAGCCGGCTTGCCACCGATTCATATTCAGGTAGGTTCCAAGGAAATTCTGCTGGATGATGCTAGTCGTTTTAAAGAAAAAGCGGAACAGGCGGGTGTCGAGGTCGAATTTAAACTCTATACCGGCATGTGGCACAACTTCCAGATGTTCAGTGCCTGGTTCGATGAAGCCAAACAGGCGCTGACCGATCTTGCAGAATTTGCCCATCGTCTGGACCGAGATTAAGCATGATTTAGCATATAAAAAAGGTCAGCCGTAGCTGACCCTTTGAAAAGAGGTTTTAGGTTTTAAATGGCCTGAACTTGCTGCAATGCAGTTTGCAATGCTTGGGCTTTAACCGCTTCGCCCATGTTCACTCCTTCAGCACGAATCACTTCGATATCATTCACACCGGTAAAGTTAAACACGGTTTTCAGGAAAGCCTCCTGAAAATCAGCCGGGCTTTGCTCGCCATAGACACCACCACGGCTGCTGGCAATATACACTTTCTTATTGCCCGCCAAACCCACAGGACCTTGTTCGGTATATTTAAAAGTACGTCCCGCGACACAGATCCGGTCAATCCAGGCTTTTAGGGTTGATGGCAAACCGAAGTTATACATCGCTGCACCAATCACCACGACATCAGCCTGTAAATATTGATCTAAAATTTCCTCGCCCAATGCCGTCTGTTCTGCATTCTGGCCCATTAAAATTTCGGCAGTAAGATGGGGAATAGGCTGTGCTGCCAGATCCAGGTACTCAACTTCAATGGCCTCAGCATATTTTTGCTGCAATTGTTCCACCACGGCCTGAGTCAACTGACGCGAAATAGAAGCATCTCCTAAAATACTGGAATCAATCTGTAAAACTTTCATGGCTTCGCTCTTTATCTTTGGTTGTTTCTAACAATGCAGCCATTTTAACGATTGACCATATTGAAATAATTAGCACAAATAAAACACATCATCCTGAATTTAGAACAAAACTGTATGCCTCTTAACCTCTTTAATTTTGATTAGAACCCTTTGGTATAGCCTAGATCACTTATGCTATAGGCAAAGAATGAGCAGATCAGATATCAACTAAATCACAAAAATGTTTTAAATATTGTTGTTTATCAAGCATTCAAACTTATGTTATCTTGTGTAAATAAAGCTATAAATATCCAATAAGTCTTAAAAAATCTGCCATAACAATTAAAGTCAGACCGGGACCATGAAGCGAATATCGCCTGTATTAGAAAAAGTGCTAAGACACAGAATCAAGAAATATCTGGTCGAAGATGAAGTCGTGATGAACTGGCGTATCCTGAAGAAATGCATCCTGATGCTGACTTTGGGATGCGGTGTACATCTGACCTGGCTCGGCTGGGATCTCTTTGTTTTATTCAATCCTGAGTATTGGCAATATGTACAGATTGAACGGGTTCATTCACAAGTCGTGCTGAACGGCAGTTTTTTATTGATTTTAGCCTTACTGATTTATCCTTGTTATAAATTTCAGGGCAACCGTCTGGTGGAACGTTATCTACCCTATCTGGCAGTCGGCACCTTTGTGGTTTCGCTATGCCGGGATGCCTATATTGTCGGCGTGATCAGTCCGGTCGCTACCACCGCTTACGTCTGCTTAATTATGGTCGGTCTGGTGCTGTTTCATCGCACGCTGGTGTATAGCATGCTGATTCCTGCCTCCATTTTTCTGGGCGGATGTGCCTATTTAAGTTTCAGTCATCAATTACCTTATTCACCGCTCTTTAATATCGATGACAAGCTTTTTTATAATGGTTTCTGGCTGTTATCGATGCTGTATTTCATTTTGCCAATTCTGGCCGTCTGCATGGTGTTATTCGAGATTCTGCTCAGTCAATGGCGTCATCGCGAGCAGCTGATCAAACAGCTGAGCCAGATTGATCCGCTCACCAATCTGTTTAACCGCCGTAGTATCAACCAATGTCTGGATAAACTGAATGCCGCAGCCACTCCCAATTATGCTTTAGTGCTATTAGATCTGGATCATTTCAAGAAAATTAATGATCACTATGGCCATCATAAGGGTGATGAAACCTTAGTCGAAGTGAGTGCCGTGCTGAATCAGCAATTGCGCGAAAGTGATGTAGTCGGCCGTTTTGGCGGGGAAGAATTTATTTTGGTGCTTAAAAATACCAGTCTGGAAAAAGCCGAACAAGTGGCTGAACGCTGCCGCATCGCCATTCAGCAATTGCAGATTTTCAGTGATGAGGATGAGCTGATTCCGGTGACCGCCAGTTTCGGGATTGCCATTTCTAGCGCGGAATTACGCCCGCAGCAGTTATTGAGTCAGGCTGATCAGGCGCTTTATCAGGCCAAAGCCGGTGGGCGTAATCTGGTCAAAGCTTATGCTGAACCGGTGCCAGTACAGATGCAGGTTTCTTAAACGGGTTCAGCTTTTTTTAAGAACTAAATTATGGATTTTCACTTTGAGCCAGTGCTTGCAGCTGTGCCAGCAATTCTGCCTCGCTAAAAGCACCGGTTAAACGTAAACCCCTAATTTCCTGCTGCTGCGCATTCAAGAATAAATACGTCGGCGGCCCGAGAATTTCCCATTGGTTTAACAGCGCTTGATGAGAGACATTATATTGGCTTAAATCCAGCTTGATCAGGAAATATGGCGCAAGCGCCTGCTGTACCGCTGCAGATTTTAAAATACGATGTTCGATCGGCTGACAGGCAACACACCAGTCGGCGTAGACATCAATAATAATCTTTTGCCCTTGTGGTGCCCTGTCCAAAATCTGCTGAAATTCTGCTGCACTACGTGCCACATGCCACTTGGCTTCTGTGCTCGCCTGCTCCACAAAAAAACGCTGACTGTGCTGATATTGGCTATAAGCGATATAGGGCACGGCCAGTACCAGACACAGGATATATAGCCATCTCAAACCGGTACGATGCCAGAAAATCCGGAACAGCACATAAGCCACGAAGGTCATACCCAAAGCTAGGGATAACCATTGTAAAGCGGCTTCTGAAATCAGTGGGCGAATAAAATACAGCGCCAGCGCCAGCATGATAAAGGCAAAGAGCACTTTGATCTGATTCATCCAATGCCCGGCTTTAGGCAGAATCCGTGCACCTAGAATACTGGCCAGCAATAAAGGCGTGCCCATCCCAAAACCTAAAGTAAACAGCAGTAAAGCTCCCTGCCACTGACTTTGCGTCTGGGAAATAAACAATAATGCGCCTGCCAGCGGTGCGGTCATGCATGGCCCCACCAGAAGCGCCGAAATCATGCCCATGACACCGGCACTGACCAGACCGCCTCCCTGCTGCATGGCCTGTGCCCGATCCAGACGATGAACCAGACGTTGCGGCAGTTTGATTTCAAACAGGCCAAACAGATTCAGGGCAAACAGGACAAATAGCACACTAAAAGCAATTAAAGTCCCAGGTTGCTGCAACCAGCGCTGAAAATTCAGGCCGGCCGAAGATGCAATTAGGCCAAGTACTGCATAGACAGCAGCCATACTGCTGACAAAAGTCAGTGCAATCATCCAGGCTTTCAGGCCTTTACTGTCACGTACAATCAGTGAGGTCAGAATCGGCAGCATCGGCAAGGAACACGGCGTAAACGCCAGTAAAATTCCCAGGCCGAAAAACAGCAAAAGCCCATAGCCCAAAGAGCGTTCAAGCAGTTGGGCTGACCATTTCTGGTCTTGTGCTGCATAGGGTTCGGTTTGTGTGTTGGCTGATGCAGAGATTTCATCTGCTGTAGATTCTGAAGAATCTGCTGTATTAAACAGGGTATTGTGTTGCAGTGATGAAGTATTCAGATCAAGTAAACGCTTTGCTCCTGATCCGGCAGCTTCGAATTGCACCAGACCGGACAAATCGGTCTTGAACTGAATGGTTTGTGGCGGATAACAGATCCGGTCTTTGGCACAGCCTTGCCAACTGACCTGATAGGATTGCCCCGCTTGAGTCGGGATCTGAAACTTTAACTGCTGATAATAAACCTGGGTATGTCCATAGTTATCATCATACAAATCTTCAGCGGGTGGCAACTCAAACGATACCGGCTGGTTGCCCTGCCAAACTTCAATTTTATGCTGATACAGATAATAGTTGTCCGGAATCTGCCAGCTCAGTTCAGCCTGCTGCTGACTGGTGGAGATCACGCTCACAGGAAAAGCCTGCTCGGCAGACAACAATGCCGTTTCCGCCTGAGCAGGACTGCTGAACAAGGTGCTTCCCAAAATAACCGGGGCAAGCATTTTCCCCCAGGTCGGGAACTGCGAGTATTTCATCATCTGTGAGTTGAATAACTTAGAACAGCACAGAGAAACCTAAGCCTGAGAAGTAACTTCGATCTGCACCATCCAGATCTACACCGACATTCGCATCCAATTGGACACGGTCGTTTAAGGCATACATAACCCCGGTACCGAGCGCGTATTGATTATCGACACTTTCAGCTTTACGGTAAATCAGTTCAGAATAACCTGACCAGCGATCAGTAATGCGGTAGCCTAGAGAAGGAATCGCAGACACTGCCCAGTTGCTGTCCTGCCATTCATAACGCATGGTCAATGCGGTACTGACCAAGTCATTATATTGATACGACACGACAGAACCTAAGCTGTAAATATCTTCTTCATTAGTGAAACCGGTATTGCCTGTTGCAATGATGGCTTCGGCCAGCAAAGCCATACTGAGTTTGTCATCATCCAGATCAATGGCCTTTTTCAGACCAATACTAACATCGCCCAGACCATCATCTTCTTCGGTCTGGCCATTGGATTTCACTTGGGTCCAGGTCGGGCCAGCCCAACCTAAACGCAATTCCAGATCATCACTGAGTCCGGTACGTAACAACATATCTGCACTGAGTGTGGTCGCGGTCTGATCGCCCGACTTGCTATAACGCGCTGTAGGCAAGCCTTGCTCCCAAGCGACATTTCCGACTGGCGTAATTCCAGTACTCAGACCCTCACCTGGTCGATCAAATTCAAAATCTGCTGCGAAAAGCTGTGCACTACAACCGGCCAGTGCAATCAAACCCAAGGTTTTTAATGTTGTCATGTTGGAGCTCTTTATTAAAATTTAACTGAGTTCTTTGGTCATTTTTGCGCCATGCTTGCGAAGCAGTTCTAGCGTCTGTTTTTCTTCATCCAAGGCTTCTGACCAGTTGATTTCATCAAAATCACAATCAAAGAATAGATCACTAATTGAAGATAAAATAGTCATGCCATCTTCATCTTTGCTATTTGGATCGACTTTTTCATCCAGTAAACGCTGTACAGCTGGCGCGCATGCGGCACTTGCGGCATCCCAGAGTGGACCATAAATTTCTTCTGCATCCCACAAATGCAGATTCACTTTGGCCTGGATCAGTTCTTCCAGAATTTGTAAATGTACCGCCAAACGTGCCTGTTTCTCCTCTTCTGAAAGTGGTGTACCGGCTTCATACAGCTCACACACCTCTTCCCACCATTTAAATAGGCCATCTGACCAGACCGAAATCACCGGGCCTTTGTCATGATCAATAAAATTCGGGTTGAGTCCATCTGCCAGCAGCTGTTTGACCTGGTCCAGATTTAATTCTTCGAGTGCTTGCACAAAAAGTTGTTGTTGCGCAGTTAACATGATGGAGCTCACTTTGATTCGTTTTCGACTATTATGCCGAATAAAGCAGGATTTGTTGTGCTTCTCATAACTATATTTTTGTTTAATACGAAAAAAGCCCCGCAGGGCTTTTTCAAATCGGTTCGGCTTAGTCTTCGATATCCGCAGTATCTGTGTCTGCTAGTTCGAGAGCACCAGGACGAACATTGTCTTTTTTCTCGATCACATGTTCCAGACTACGTTTTAGTCGGTCAATTGCACCATGGATCGCAGTATCGACATTATGGCCACGATGATTGACTACGACAGGTTTCAAGCCTGCAGGACGCGCTTCAATCATACAACGAATATCGTCATCGCCGCCTTTGGCGCCATTTTCATCACTAAGATGGACTGAAAAATGGGTAATACGTTCGCTGTGGCGCTGGAATTCTTGATTTAATTCTTCCCGTACATAAGTAATTAAACGATCACTATTCTGAATGTGGTTATCGGTACGAAGTTCAATATTCATATATTACCATCCTCAATCTTTGTAACTTTTGAGTGCAAAATTTTTTATCTTGGCACGTTTGTAGCTTGCTGTTTCGCATCGCATTTCACTTCTTCAAATGATTGGAATCACACCCTCCATTTTGAATGATGAACACATTTTTGAGTCTGCAGAATCGTGTCCTTATATCTTGAATATCGGCTGTATCTTGGAAATATGCAAGTGATATTTTGGTTTTTTAGCAAAAGAATAATCCATTGTGACAACTGCTTACTCAGCTCAAAAATACAGGGTTTTTCAAAAGGAAATTTCACAACCTTTCACATGATTTAATTTGAAATAATTTTTTAGCCAGACCGATAAATCGCTTAAATAACACTCGACCAGGAAACCTAAAAAAGGAGGAATTAAAAGTATTTTTTATCGAAATTAGCTCACTTTTACCTAATAATTTATCTTATAAGATCAGCGCCTAGTCAGCCTTACAGTCCTGAATAGATCATTTGCTTTATCATTATTTAGTTGCTTTTGCATAACCGGGAAAAATACTCTTTCGTCATTTTAAAATAACAACCTGCAAAATAATTTTTTATTGAAATATAAGACCGTTCAATCTCACTTGAAGAGGCTGAGAACAGGCTTATAAAACGACGGTCATTTGAGATTTTCAAACTAACCTCATTACACAAACAGAACAAAGCTGTTCAGCCTCAGGCCCAAATTAATTACTAAACAATCTGTATATCCCCCCCTATTTTTTACTGATTTTCTAAGTTAATCATCGTAAATTGAAGTGATTTTATATTTTTAGTTATACATTCAGTCTTTTAAGGCACTACATATTCAACTTTATTTAAAAAATAATAATTTAGAGAAGTATCAGCGAAAGGCAATGAAAACTGAGGAAGATGATCGTCTTCATTCAACTCATGGGGGCTGAAATATATTTAAGTCAGCGATCACTTTTAACTTTATTTTTACTTATTAATCTGTATGCTTATTCTGCTTTCTCGGGGGGATAGATTTAAATGAAATTTACACAACTTGCGGCACTTTGTGCATTGGCTTCAACTGCAGCATTTGCTCAAGCAAAACCAGTTTGGCAGGACTTTAGCATTACAGGTCTTTATGGTGAAAACTATGAAGTTGTAGACGATCAGCAAACTACTTTAACTGTTGAATATGCTGCAAAAGTTAAATATGCAGATGTATTCTTCTTTATGGATCGTCTGCGCGGTAGCGATGATGTTAAAAGTACGTACTTTGAGTTATCACCACGTTTAAGCTTAAGCGAAGTTACAGGCCAAAAACTTGCCTTTGGTCCAGTGAAAGATGTGCTTATTTCAACAACGTGGGAAGGTTCAGATAATGCTGATAACTTCCTATATGGCGTGGGCTTTGACCTTGATATCCCATACTTTCAATATGCAAGCTTAAATCTTTATCGTGCAAACAATGAAAAAGTGTTTGGCAATAAAGACGATTATCAAATGACGCTTACCTATGGTGTGCCATTTAAACTGGGTGCTGAAGATTTTCTTGTAGATGGCTTCCTTGATTGGTCAACTGCTGAAAAAGACGCTCAAGCAAGCGAGTTAAACTGGACTACACAGTGGAAATGGAATGCGGGCAAACACATTTCTCCAGATACCCGTTTATACCTCGGTGTTGAACATTCAGTGTGGAACAATAAGTTTGGTCTTAAAAATCAAGATGAAAACAATGTCAGCGCACTTGTGAAATATCATTTCTAATTGATGTATGATCGAAAGCAGAACTCCGGTTCTGCTTTTTTTAAACTGTGATTTCAGCTCACCTCTACTAGAACAAGAATATGCCTGATTTTGACATTCGACCTGCGACCGAACATGATCTTGAAACCATCCTCGAGATTTATAATCAGGAAGTACTCTATGGTACTGCGACCTGGAACAGAACAGCCTTTGATTTGAACTATTTCAAAATCTGGTTTAAACAGCTTAAAAATCAGAATTTCCCGGTTTTTGTGGTTGAAGATACTCAAAATCAAGTCGTTGCTGGCTATGCCTGTTATGATCAGTTTCGTAGTATTCAGGGCTTTCAACAGACGGTAGAACATTCCATCTTTTTAAATCCAGATTATGCAGGGCAAGGTTTGGGTTCTAAATTATTGCAATATTTAATTGAACAGGCTCAAGTACAGAAACTGCATATCATGGTCGCGGCGATTGATTCTGAAAACAACTCATCGATTCGTCTGCATGAAAAACTGGGCTTCGTTCAAACTGCCTATATGCCGCAAGTCGGACAGAAGTTTGGGCAATGGCGTGATTTGGTACTCTTACAACTCAATCTGGATCAAGCTTGATTCATTCTTAGTTTAAAACTATTCCAGAACTGCTTTCTGGACACTACTCTTCAGCTTTTTAATACTTGGCCATCACGATATTTTGTTCTTATCCAGTTTAATAAGCACAAGTTCTATTTACTTATACGAGCGGCTATGTTTTATTCAGCTAAAAATCATACTGAATAACACCATGTATAAATCTCTATTGTCTATCGGTCTTTTAGGTTTAAGCGCGCACACTTTTGCTGATTCAGATTTTGAAAAAGAGCTCCGTTCAGGCTGTAGCAAAGTGCAAAGCTATGCAAATAATGGCAAGAAATTCTACGACCAAAAACAATATCAAAAGGCTATAGCGCAATTTGAGCAACAAGCCGCCTGGTCATCTTTTTGTGCGATGAATGTAGAAGATGAGGGTACAGCTTTTTCTGAACGTGATATCACCACGGCATTTAATAATGTCGGTTTAAGTTATGCCAAGCTTGGAAATCCGCAGTGGGCACGCGCCTGGTTTTCCGTTTTTCCGAATGCTAAAGCCAGCCAGTTCAATCTGAAGCAATTGCCTGCACCACAAAAACCAAAGAATCTTGCAGGGAAATATGTCCGCTATGCAGGTTTTGGTCAGTGGAATACGATGGAGGTTAAACCAGCTTCTAATGCCTACCAGATTGAGTTTAATGGACTCTATATGGGTTTACGCAGTCTGATTTATGGACCAAATATGGGAGAATTTTTAACCCGTATGTCGCTGAATAAAGCTCAGGCCAATTACAGCGTAGAAGATTGCAAAATTGATTTGAAATTTCAGTTTAACGCTCAAATTGGACAACAGATTGTGGTGAATAGCAACAATCCAATGTCTTGCGGTTTTGGCCATAATGTCTCAGCGGATGGCATGTATTTAAAGGTTGAGTGATTGCTGATTCAGCGATATCTTATTCCCCTATAACAAACATAATATTCAAAATATTACAGGGAAAATATGGCTAAATTTCTAAATACCAGTGCAACCAATTTTTTCTTAGAAGAACTCATTAAAAATGCCAAAGAACGTCTAATTTTAATCAGTCCGTATTTACGTCTCAATGACCGTATTAAAGAATTATTAGAAGACAAAGACCGGTTAAAAATTGATGTTCGGATTGTCTATGGCAAAAGTGATTTGCATCCTGAAGAAATCAAATGGATTCAAAAACTGGACTATGTGCGTTTGAGTTTCTGCAAAAACCTGCATGCAAAGTGCTATCTCAATGAATCGGAATGTATTATTTCGAGTTTGAATTTATATGAATTTAGCCAGGTCAATAACAATGAAATGGGCATTTCAGTTCGTAAGTATGAAGATGATGAGGTTTTTAAAGATGCGTATGAAGAAGCGCAGCGTATTATTCGGATTAGCGAAGAAGTCCGGATCAGCTTAGATGAAGTCAAAGCTAATCCGAACACTGAGGATTTAGGTCAAACTGATGAAGAAGCTAATGCCTTTAGTAAATTGACCACCTCCAAACTGGCTGCCAAATATAAAATTAAAACAGCAGATTTACTTGAAAAGTTAGTGGATAAAGGCTTTTTAAAGCTGAATGACACGGGTAAACATTTTTTAACTGACCAAGGCAAATCCATCGGTGGTGAATACCGTCCAAGTCAGTACGGCGGCTATTTTTTATGGAATGAAAATACGGAGATCTAATCCCTCCATTATTCAAAAAAGAAAATTCCCCTCTCTTTAAGAGATGAGAAGCTCTGCTTCGTAAGAGGAGATTTAAAATTTAATCCCTCCAAACCTCCCTTTCTTACGCTTCGATATAAAGCAGTGCTTATATCTTGCTTAGGGAGGCTTTTTCCCTCTCCTTCTAGGAGAGGATTAGGGAGAGGTAAATAAAGATAAACCCTCATCCCCCGCCTTCTCCCATAGGAGAAGGAGCTAAAAGCCTTAAATCGCCACCAACTCCCGAATACCTTTCTCAGGCATTTCACTGCCCACACCTTGCGCTACAACCTGCCCACGTGCCATCACGGTATAAGCATCAGCAAGTTCTTCAGCAAAATCATAGAATTGCTCTACCAACACAATCGCCATCTCACCCCCATCTGCCAGTTTACGAATGACCCGACCAATATCTTTAATGATTGACGGCTGAATACCTTCAGTCGGTTCATCCAAAATCAGCACACGCGGTTCAGAAGCAAGTGCTCGTGCAATGGCAAGCTGCTGCTGCTGACCACCAGACAAATCTCCGCCACGGCGGTGCTTCATTTCATCCAACACAGGGAAAATTTCATAGAGATGCTCAGGCACTTTGCGTGTCTTTGCGCCTTTAAATTTCGCCATACCAATGAGGATGTTTTCCTCCACGGTTAAAGTTGAAAAAATATCTCGACCTTGGGGCACATAAGCCAGACCTGCACGGACACGCTGTTCAGGACTGAGTTTCGAAATGTCCTTGCCATCCAGCAAAATCTGTCCGGATTTAATCGGTAAAATACCCATCAGACATTTAAGGAGCGTGGTTTTCCCTACACCATTGCGCCCAAGCACCACCGAACACTCACCCACAGGTGCAGTCAACGACATATCACGTAAAATATGACTGCCACCATAAAATTGATTGACGTCTTTGACTTCTAACATCACGGTCTCCTTAACGTCCTAAATACTTTTCAATGACATCTTCATTGGCTTGTACTTCTGCCAATGTGCCTTCTGCTAAAATTGCGCCTTGTGCCAATACCGTGACTTTTTCACTAATCGTATCGATAAAGCTCATGTCATGCTCAACCACAACGAGGGTGTGATTTTTCTTGAGTTCTAAACACAGCTCCGCCGTGCGCTCGGTTTCGGCATCGGTCATGCCTGCTACAGGTTCATCCAGTAAAATCAGTTTTGGACGTTGCATCAACAACATGCCGATTTCTAACCATTGCTTTTGACCATGCGACAGCAAGCCAGCAGGTTTATTAATGAACTCTTGCAGACGAATTTGCGCAAGTGATTCATCCAGGGCATTTTGGGCATCGGGATCGAGTTTGCTAAAGAAACTCTTTTTCACGCGCTTGTCTTTGGGTGCTGCTAGAAGCAGATTTTCCATGACGCTGAAATTTTCAAACACCGTCGGTTTTTGGAATTTACGTCCAATGCCTGCTTCAGCAATTTGCTCGGTACTCATTTTGGCTAGGTCATAGTTTTGCCCGAAAAATGCAGCGCCTTCAGTTGGACGGGTTTTTCCGGTAATCACATCCATGAGGGTGGTTTTCCCCGCCCCGTTCGGTCCAATGATGCAGCGTAATTCCCCTTCTTCGATATACAGCGATAAATCATTTAGGGCACGAAAGGCATCAAACCAGACACTGACTTTTTCCAGATACAATGCAATGCCATGGGTAAAGTCCGCGCCTTGTTCTTTTGGGCGACCATAGCCTTCAGAAGCATGACCACCATGCGGTTGCAGGATCTCGCTCATTCGCTACGCTCCTTTTTAAAACGGTCAAACAGACCAATAATGCCTTTCGGTAAGAAAATGGTGACCACAATAAATAGCGCACCCAAAATGAGTAACCATGCTTCAGGATAAGCCGAGGTGAAATAGGTTTTTACCCCGTTAATGACACCTGCACCAATTAGTGGGCCAATTAAAGTGCCACGACCACCCGCTGCCACCCACACCGCCATTTCAATCGAGTTCACCGGGTTCATTTCACTTGGATTAATAATGCCTGCTTGCGGCACATACAGCGCGCCTGCAATCCCTGCAATCACAGCAGAAAGCACCCAAGCAGAGAGCTTGTACCAAAGCGTGCGATAGCCCAAATATTGCAGACGATTTTCGCTGTCACGAATCGCCCCCAACACACGGCCATACGGTTTATTCATCAAATGACGTAAACCGATAAAGCAAAGTAACAACACCAACGCCGTAATAAAGCACAGGCTCGCTCGCATAGATGCCGAAGTAATATCCATGCCTAAAATGGTTTTAAAGCCTGTAAAGCCATTATTGCCACCAAAACCGGTTTCATTGCGGAAGAACAATAACGCTGCAGCAAAGGTCATGGCTTGGGTAATAATGGAGAAATACACGCCTTTAATTTTCGAGCGGAAGGCAAAGAAACCAAAAATAAAGGCAATGATGCCCGGTACTAACACCACAAGGGCAAGTGACCAAAGGAAGTATTCAGTCCCCACCCAAAACCATGGCACTTCCGTCCAACTCAGGAAGCGCATAAAGTCAGGAATACCATCCCCTGCAGACTGGCGCATCAGGTACATGCCAAAGGCATAACCGCCAAGGGCAAAGTACAAACCATGTCCTAAACTTAAAATTCCGGCATAGCCCCAAACTAAATCCAGTGCCAAAGCGACCAGAGCCAAACACATGATTTTGCCAATCAAGGTGACCCAATACGCAGATAAATGCAGGGTTGAATCGGCAGGTAACAGGTGTAACCATGGCAATGCCAATAAAATGGCAAAGCATACGGCAATCGCAATGCCACTATGCGGTTTGTCGGATAATAATTGTGTAATCTTCATGTGCTTACTCCACAAAACGGCCTTTGATGGCAAACAAACCTTGTGGACGTTTTTGAATAAACAAAATCACAAGCACCAAGAGAACAATTTTTGCCAGTACCGCACCAATGCCAATTTCCAAGGCGGTACCACTAATACCTAGACCAAGCGCTGCAAGGACTGCACCCCACACCTGACCTACACCACCGACAACCACCACCAAGAAGGCATCAATAATGTAGTTTTGCCCTAAATCCGGCCCGACGTTACCCACTTGTGCCAAAGCACAGCCCGCTAAACCGGCCAAACCTGAACCTAAACCAAAGGCCATCATGTCGATACGGCTTGAACGAATACCAACGGCTTGTGCCATTTGACGGTTTTGCGTCACCGCACGTACAAACAAACCAAAACGGGTTTTATTCAGTAGGTAAACCAACAACAAAAGCACTGCAATGGTGAAGACAATAATCGCAATACGGTTATACGGCAGCATTAAACTTGGGGTAATGGAGATCCCGCCTGATAGCCACGAAATATTCGACACTTCGACATTTTGCGCACCAAAAGTCATGCGTACCAATTGCATCAAAATCAGGCTGACCCCAAAGGTTGCAAGCAAGGTTTCAAGTTGACGACCGTATAATGGACGAATCACGGTACGTTCAATCAACATACCGATCAGTCCACTCACCAAGAATGCCGCAGGAATCGCGGCGATTAAGTACCACTCGACATAGCTACCCAAATAGCTTTTAAACAGACTTTGCACCACATAAGTAGTATAGGCGCCAATCATAATGAGCTCACCATGCGCCATATTGATGACACCGAGCAAACCATAAGTAATGGCTAAACCGAGTGCTGCAAGCAGTAAAATACTCGCAGTACTCAGCCCTGAAAATAAATGCCCAGTCCATTCACTGGCTTGAATCCGGGTTTTAATACTGCTTTTCGCTTCAAGCAAAGCCGCTTTCAGCTCAGAATGGATATTCGGCTGTGTCAGCTCATTGTCGATCATCGCCAAGACATCGGGACGATTGGAGTCTTGCAAGGCTTTCGCCGCTTGAATTTTAACTAAGACATCTGCATCTTGATAATCCAGACGCGCTTTAAGCTGGGCCAAACGGGCTTTGACTTTGTTATTTTGTTCGTTCAAATACAGGGCATTGATGTGAGCAACATTCAGCTCTGCCAAGTTGCTTTCATAAATATCAATCGCTTCTAAACGCTCGGAAGCATCTTCAGATTTGAGTTTTCTTTGTGCCAAACCAAAGTTGAGCACTTTACGCAAGGTATTCACCAAAGTCACTTGTGATAAGTCACTCGGCCAATCTGCAACGATGCCTAGACTCGGATAGCTGAGTAATTTTTCGTCCGATTCTAAAATATAGGTTTGACCATTAGCCCCACTATAAAGCTGCTCGTTTTCAACATATTCTGCAAGCTGATCTAACTGCTCAATACTGCCCGGCCATTGCTTCAGTAAAGCACGGCGCTGGGCAAAATCACCTTGCACAAATTGCTGGATTGCATCTTGTTGTATTGCTGCAGTCAATGCAGTGCTATTTGAGGATTGTTCTGCTGATACCAGTTGCACACAAATAACCTGTACAAATACCAGAAAAATAGCGGCGATATTCACGCGAATATTCATTATATTCACCCCTATTCCATTGGAAATTTTCCGTGGAGAGTAAGAAAAAAATCAGAGGACACCTGCCACGGCTGTGGCAGGCAAAAGATAGCTGTTATTTCGGAATGTACGGGCTCCAAGGCTGTGCCTGGATGGCTTGTGGCGTCTTATAGACCACATCAAACTGACCATCGCCACGAATCTGACCAATCATGACCGGCTTGTGTAAGTGATGATTGCTTGCATCCATTTTTAGGGTATAGCCCGATGGTGCTTTGAATTCCTGACCTGCCATCGCTTCACGGACTTTATCGACCTCTGTAGAACCTGCTTTTTCAACGGCTTGCTTCCACATGTTAATCCCGACATAAGTTGCTTCCATTGGGTCATTGGTCACGAGCTTGTCTGCATTCGGCAGTTTGAATTCCACTGCATACTGCTTCATTTTGTTGGTAAATTCTGTATTGACCGGATTCTTCACTGACATGAAATAGTTCCATGACGCCAAATGACCGACCAATGGCTTGGTGTCAATACCACGCAGTTCTTCTTCACCCACCGAGAACGCCATGACGGGAATATCAGAGGCTTTAATGCCCTGATTACCCAATTCACGATAGAACGGCACATTCGAGTCGCCATTGATGGTCGAGATCACCGCAGTCTTTTTACCAGCTGCGAATTTTTTCACATTGCCTACAATGGTTTGATAGTTGCTATGACCAAATGGCGTGTACTCTTCCATGATGTCCGCATCAGCCACGCCTTTAGACTTTAAAAAAGCACGTAAAATCTGGTTGGTGGTACGTGGGTAAACATAGTCTGTACCGAGCAGAACAAAACGCTCCGCTTTACCGCCCTCTTCACTCATCAAGTATTCCACGGCTGGAATGGCTTGCTGGTTAGGCGCAGCACCGGTATAAAAAATATTTTTGGATTGTTCCTGGCCTTCGTACTGTACGGGATAGAACAATAAGCCATTCAGCTCTTCAACCACTGGTAAGACAGATTTACGTGACACCGACGTCCATGCACCGAAAATTACCGCGACTTTGTCTTGGGTAATCAGCTGACGTGCTTGCTCTGCAAACAGTGGCCAGTCAGATGCTGGATCGACCACCACAGGTTCCAGTTTTTTACCCAGTACCCCACCATTATCATTGATTTCCTTAATCGCCATTAAGGCCGTATCTTTCAGTGAGGTCTCAGAAATTGCCATCGTGCCTGACAATGAATGCAGGATCCCGACTTTAATCGTGTCGCCGCTGTCTGCGACTTTGCTTTCTGCGGCCGGGGCTTCTGCTTTTTCAGCAGATTTTGAACATCCCGTTAATGCAACAGCCCCTGCCATGGTTGCGGCTAAAATACTTTTTGAAAATAAATTGCGTTGGAACATCAGATTTTTCTCCAAACTTTATAATGGTGCATTTTTCATGCTTGTCTTGTTGTACATCTGGATGGAGTGATTCAATTTCTGTGCCAAGGCTTCAAAAAATAAAAATTTTTAATTTAACAGATTTCACATTTATATTATGAATCATGTATTTAGTCATACTAAAAAGACTTAAAGCCCTATTGCAATGTAGAACTCAGACTCAACTTTAAATAAGTTGCATAAAGACCAATCAAAATATGCCAAAACTAAGATAGAAGATGATGTACAAATAAAGTGCAGCATCTTGAGTAATTTTTGCACTGTTTTAAAACAAAAAAATCCCGCGCTTGCGGGATTTTTTATTGCTTAAATTCGATAGTTTAAACCACCAAATCTGCCAGATTACCTTTTTGTTCTAACCAGTCTTTACGGTCACTGGCACGTTTTTTCGCCAAAAGTTTATCCAATAAACCTGCAGTATGATGAGCATCATCCAGATCTAGTTGCACCAGACGGCGCGTGTTTGGATCAAGTGTGGTTTCACGTAACTGGCTGGCATTCATCTCGCCCAGCCCCTTGAATCGGGTAATTTGCGGATTCTTGGTTTTGCATTTTTTCAGGATGCTATTCAGCTCATCTTCATCCAAAGCGTAGTGCACATCTTTATTGTCATCAATACGGAATAATGGCGGCATCGCTACAAATAAATGCCCTTCCTCGACCAGTGTAGGAAAATGCTTTACAAACAAGGCACACAGCAAAGTCGCGATATGCAAACCATCCGAGTCGGCATCCGCCAGGATACAGACCTTGCCATAACGCAGTTCAGACAAGTCATCCGAACCCGGATCAACGCCAATGGCAATCGCAATATTGTGTACTTCCTGCGATGCTAGAACTTCGTCAGAAGAGACTTCCCAAGTATTCAGGATTTTTCCACGAATTGGCATAATCGCCTGGAAGTTCTTATCACGCGCCTGCTTGGCCGAACCACCCGCAGAATCCCCTTCCACAATAAACAGTTCTGACTGATCCAGATCATGGCCTACACAGTCCGACAGTTTCCCCGGCAAGGTTGGACCCGCGACAATTTTCTTACGTTCTACTTTTTTCGCTGCTTTGAGACGGCGACCGGCTTTGGAAATGGCCATTTCTGCCAGTTGCATGGCGATATCAGAATTCTGGTTCAACCATAATGCAAAGGCATCTTTGGCAATATTCTGCACAATTCCAGCTGCTTCACGGCTCGATAGACGTTCTTTAGTCTGACCTGAGAATTGCGGCTCCTGAAATTTCAGCGACAGGATATAATTGACGCCGTCCCAGACATCTTCGGCAGAGAGTTTCATATTCCGCGGCAGCAAATTACGCAGTTCACAGAATTCACGCATCGCATCGGTGACGCCTGAACGCAGACCATTCACATGCGTTCCGCCTTGTGCGGTCGGAATCAGGTTGACATAAGATTCCTGGACGCTTTCACCCCCTTCGACATTCCAGCAAATTGCAAATTCTGCGCTGGCACGTTCCGCATCGCCTGTGGCAACAAACGCCGGTGCCGGAATAATTTCACGGTCTTCCAGCTCGTCCATCAAATAATCAACCAGACCATTTTCAAACTGCCAGGTGATCTTTTCATCATTGATCTGATCAACATAGTTGATCTGTAAGCCCGCCGCCAAAACAGCTTTGGCTTTGAGATTATGTTTTAAAGCTTTGAGGGCAAATTTAGGAGAATCAAAATATTTGGCTTCAGGCCAGAATTGTACAGTAGTTCCTGATACCCGTTTCGGTGCCTTACCTGCCAGTACTTCAAGCGGTGCAACCGGTTCGCCATTTTCAAAGGCCATTTTATACAGATTGCCCTGACGCTGAACTTCAACCTCTACCCGGGTCGAAAGCGCATTGACCACTGAAATCCCAACGCCATGCAAACCACCGGAAAACTGGTAATTATCGGTGCTGAACTTACCGCCGGCATGCAGTTTGGTCATGATAATTTCAATACCGCTCTGGCCATATTCAGGGTGAATATCCACCGGCATACCACGGCCATTGTCTTCGACTGATAAAGAACCATCTTTATAGACCGTGACGGTAATCTTGTTGGCATGCCCTGCCAGTGCCTCATCGACAGCATTATCAATCACTTCCTGTGCCAAATGGTTGGGACGAGAAGTATCGGTATACATGCCCGGACGACGACGGACCGGATCCAGACCAGATAAAACTTCAAGAGATTGAGCCGTATATTGAGACACGTTATTCGGTTTCCTTTTTTATGCAGTCCAATAAAAACTGTAAGACGAACGGAATTTTCTCCGCAAAATCATCCATCCCGTGACTGCCATAGGCTTCAGTCATCAGCATTGCAGGGGGATGCGCAGCACTATAATAACGATGTGCTTCACGATAATCCAAAACTTCATCGCCTTGTTGCATCAGAACCAGTATTTTGTCTGCATCTTGTGCAACAGGCAGGGCCAATTGCTGGAGTTGTACCAGATCTGCCTCATCCAGACACCAGTTTGGATGTACTTGATAAGGCAATTGCTCGTCAAACAGTTCACGAAACAGTTGCCATGGTCGCATTGCCGGATTGATCAGTACAGCAGGCACAGCATGCTGTGCGACCAGATGTGTCGCATAAAATCCGCCGAGACTACTGCCCAGTAATGCCACATTATGCATCGATTCAATCAGTTCAGAAACATGCGCAATGGCAGCGTTCGGTGACATGTTTAAATCGGGTAAATGTACCTGAATTTCAGGATACTTTGCACAGTAATGTTGCAGCAATTTCCCCTTGATCGAGTTGGAATTACTCTTAAAACCATGCAAATAAATGATATTCATGAACTACCAACAAAAAACCCATCAATCATCAAAATTTAATTTAAATAATGTGAAGTACACTACTTTATAAGACCAGTTAATTGCTTAAATTGTCTGACAAAAAAGCCCAAAATCTTTCCTCATTCTCGTTATTTTAAGCTGAGGCCCTCAAAATCCGGAAACTCAACAAGAAAAAGAATTTATACCGCGAAGTTCTTTAAAAAGAAAGATGGCACCACATGCGGCTCATTGAAAGGACAGGATCAGATGCCAAGTTTGACACCGTTACATGAAACCTATTGTCGATGGGACCGAACCCCGCCGAGTCAGGCCGATGTACTGGAAGGTCTGGCGCAGCTGGTAACGATGCGCTTTAACGATGTGATCCAGGAGCTGATCAAGAGTATTCAACGCGAAATTTTAATGAGTATTTTCGGTTTAAGTGAAAATAATTCTGAAAAAATTCAGAATATTCCGTCGATTGTGCGGCTCTATCAAATGTCTTATGACATGCTGTTTCATTACGGCAATACCCTGATTGCCCCTGCTTTGCGCCAGATTATTGAACGCTTTCCTAAACTGCATAATAAACCGCTGACACCTTCCTTGCATTTTCTGGTCAGTGTCTTAAATGGCATTATCGGGGATTATCTGCTGAAATATCAAAACCCTCTAGCCCTGCCGATGGTGATCTATGACCATTATGGCTCGCTGCAAAAAGGTGAGCTAAGCGGTCGTATTACTTTGTTTGTACATGGCTTATGCATGAACCATTTAGACTGGTCAAATCGCAAATATGAGGGCATTGGGGCAAAATTACTGGCGCAGCGTGACCGCAATACCATGCTCTATCTGAATTACAATACTGGACGCCGGATTTCTGCCAATGGTCGAAGTCTGGCGAATACCTTACAGGATCTGATTGCTCGCAATCCGAGAATTACCAGTATTGACCTGATCGGGCATAGCATGGGTGGTCTGGTCTCTCGTAGTGCGCTGTTTTATGGCAAGCAGAATGTCTATAGCTGGGTCAATATGGTGGAAAATCTGGTCTGTCTGGGTTCACCGCATCATGGTGCAGTACTGGAACGTTTTGGCTTTAGCTTGCAGGACAAACTTGGACATTTTCCACTGATCCGGCTGCTTGGCCATCTGGTCAATATTCGCAGTAACGGTATTCTGGATTTGCGCCATGGCAGCGTCCGGGATGATGACTGGGAGCATAATCCGCTACGGATCGGCTTTATGGATGATCATCGTAAACCTGCCCCGATTCCCTCGCATATCGATACCTATCTGGTCGCCGGCACCATCGAGTTTGAAAACCGCAAGAACAAGACCTTGCATGTGATTGGTGATTATCTGGTCAGTATTAAAAGTGCTTTGGGCGAGCATCCCAATCCGCGTTTCCAGCTCAAAGTCCCGGACGCAAACAAGGCGATTTTTTACGGCCTGAACCATTTTGAAATTCAATATCATCCGCTGGTGGCCGAGCAGGTAGCACGCTGGTTCTATCCAAGTGTAGAAGATGAAGTCTTTGATCAGATTCATGAATATGTGATGGATCTGGACAGTCTGGAAGGCATTGCCCTGACCTAAACTCAAGCAAAATAAAAAAGCCCTCAATCGAGGGCTTTTAATTAAATACGGAATTAATATTTATCTCTGAGTCGTTTAACCGGTGCCTTTTTATATTTACGCAGCAGTTGCCACAGGCTAATCAGCAATAAAATACTGAAGAAGATCAAAGACCATACAGGTAAGGATTGACCCAAGAAGGTCCAGTCAATCGCGGCACATTCCCCTGAACCATTTAAGACCTGTTGCAGTACAGACTGCATCGGCAGGGTTTCCAGCCAGTATTCCAGACCGGGACCACAGCTCGGCACCTGATCCGGGGGCAGGTTCTGTAACCAGACATGACGCGCAGCCACGCCCACAGACCACAAAATACTGAGCGAACCCAGCAAGGCATATAGCCGCTTCATGAGATTAGATGCGGGATTATGCAGGAATGCGATCAGTGAGATGATCCCGAGTCCGATTAATCCGACACGCTGAAACACACAGAGCGGACAAGGCGCCAGACCTTGTACATGCTCAAGATATAAGGCAAATGCCATGCCGATGACAGCAGCCAGAAACAACATACCACTCACGAAGCGATAACCCCATTGCATGGTGAATCCCCTTATTTTTTATCGATATTGGGCTAAATAATCAGCAAAACTGACGCTGCTATCTTGCTCGAGTTGCTGTTGCTGCTGCAATGACTTTTGTGACATTTCTTCAAAATAAGCCAGTGTTTCCGGACTGAGCTGATGTTCCTCATAGACACTGCTATGTTGCTGGGCCAGATGTTGGCCAAAATGCCACATACCACCCTGTTCACGTGTATCACCCACCACCAAGGCAGACAAGGTGGCATCCACTTCATCGACCCGGATCATCATGGTTTTTAATGCATCGGTATAGAGAGTACTGTCATAGGCCGAATTTAACAGCTTGGCCAAGGGGTGCATGCGTTGCAAATGCATGGCACACCAGTCTTCAATCGGATAAGACTGGCCATTTTCCATAATTGCGGCATTTGGCGCACGACCACGGTTCACTACTTCGGCCTGATTCTGTTCAATAATATCCTGTTCATCACTAAGAAGTGCCGGACTGTCCTGCAATAAACAGTACAAGGCTACCACTTCAAGGAAACCGGCCGTATCTTCATTAATGCCAATCGGGCTGTATGGATTGACATCGACTGCGCGCAGCTCGACATAGGCAATCCCACGATTTTCCAGTGCCTGTGACGGGGTTTCACCGGCAAGCGGCACCTGTTTCGGGCGCACTAAGCTGTAATATTCATTTTCGATTTGCAACACATGATCATTGATCTGGATCGGCTGGCCATTGGCATCATCTAGTCCCAGACGACTAAACGGTTTATACGGCGTTTTAACGGCTTTTTGCAGTCCGTCCAGATAGTCCTGCAAATTATTGTAGTGAATACCGAGCTGTTTCTGCGCAGAGTTTTGATAGCCAAAACGTCCCATACGCAGCGCGGTCGCATAAGGCGAATACAAAGTGCCTTTCACCAATGGCAGCAAGAAATGATCACGGCCAGTCATAAAGCACTGGCAGACTGCCGGACTGGCCCCGATCAGGAACATCACCAGTGGGGTCAGACGAATAAAGTTACGGATCAGGCCCATATAGCGATGGCTGCGATAATCCTGCAAGCTCAATGCTTTCAGCGCTTCGTCCTGTTCCTGCTGTTGCAGTGCCTCGAAGAGATGGTCCGGGAAAGACAGGTTGTAATGCACGCCTGAAATCGTCTGCATACGGCGGCCATAACGCACACCTAGACCATGACGATACAAGGTTTTAAACAGACCGATATTCGAGCTGCCATATTGTGCCAGCGGAATGCTGTCATCGCGGCTGTCCAGCATACACGGCATCGACAAGGGCCAGAGCTTTTCATCATTTTCCAGATGACGATGCACAATCGCATGAATATCGCTGAGATAGTCCAGCGCTTTTTTAATACTGTCCTGTGGCGGAGTAATAAACTCCATCAACGCTTCAGAATAGTCCGTGGTGATATGTGGATGAGTCAAGGCTGAACCCAAGGCACGAGGATGCGCTGCCTGTGACAGGAAACCATCACTTTGCATACGCAAGCTTTCACGCTCGATACCACGCAGCATGCCTTTGATGAGTGACGACTCGACCCAGGTCGGTAATACATTTTGGGAAGTCGATTCAGGTTGACTCATTACAATCTCGCTTAAGGGGGCTAAATTATTAAATTAAAATCATCGGTTTAATCAGTATAACGTGATTTCGTGCCGGCATATGACAGGCTGCCTAGTTTTCAGGCAAACCATTGATTTTTAATTTGGCAAATTTTTAACACAAACTTCCTCTATAAGACATGGAAAATTTGTGATTTTATTAACAAATAGATGCTAATGAATTGTAAATATTATGAATTATCAAGATATTTTAGACTTTTGGTTTCATGCGGACAGCCAGTCCTTATGGTTTAGCCAAAGTCATGAATTCGACCAAAGTATTGCGCAGCAGTTCATGAGCACCCATCAGCAGGCAGCCCAGGCTGAACTTTGGGGCTGGCGTAAAACCGCAGAAGGCCGGCTGGCCGAAATTATTGTGCTAGATCAATTTTCACGAAATTTATTCCGTGATTCTCCCCAAGCTTTCGCCCAAGACAGTCTGGCACTGGCCTTGGCTCAGGAAGCCATCAGCCTGAACCTGGATCAACAGCTCAGTCCGGAACAGCGTGCCTTTCTGTATATGCCATTTATGCACAGCGAATCCAAACTGATTCATGAATTCGCCTTAAAACTGTTTCAGCGTCTGGGCAATCCGACCAATCTGGAATTCGAGAAAAAGCACAAGGTCATTATTGACCGCTTTGGACGTTACCCGCACCGAAACCAGATTCTGGGTCGTGCATCGACCGATGAAGAACTTACTTTCCTGACCCAGCCCGATAGCAGTTTTTAAGATTTTTTAAGACCGGCTGTCTGGACTGGATCATTGCATCAGGAGATCGAACATGAAAAACATGCTACTGGGATTGAGTGTGATTGCTGCCATCAGCCTGACTGGCTGTGCAACCACACCCTCAAAGCCCTTAACATTTGATCAGTTAGGTCGCTACAGTACCACTCCCCTCAACAGCAACACTTACCGTATCAGCTTTCAGGCCCGTCCCAATATGAGCTTTGGCACAGCTGAAGAAATTACCCTGCTCAAAGCCGCACAGACTACCGTACAAAATGGTTTTCAATTCTTCAGAGTACTGAATGATCCAAGTAACCGCACCCAGCAACCTCCACGGCAAACCATCGTCTATCCGGCGCCAAGCTTTTATCCTTACGGGTATTACCGCCGATATCCGGGATTCTGGCCAGACCCATTCTATGACCGTCCTTATACCGTGACTCTGGATCCTGCCCAGGTGGCTTATACCATTGAATGCTTCAAGGCCAATCAGGCGCCTCAAGATGCCTTTGATGCCCGCTTGATTTTACAGTCACTTGGGGCTAAATATGGTTTAAGTCCATCCGGTGCAGTGCTGCAACCGCAACCGGCCAATCCCTCCTGACAGGATGATCTATGCAGACAGAGCGTATCTCCCCGAGCTTACAACGCAGTAAACGTTTCGCGACCATCGCCTTGGTGGTCGCCGTACTGACCTGGTTGGCATTGATGGTTGCAGCCAAATTGTTACCTGAATATGTCTGGCTCATTCATATTCTGATGCTCTCGGCAGAAGCGGGTGTGGTCGGTGGCCTGGCGGACTGGTATGCGATTACCGTACTGTTTCGTAACCCTTTTGGCAGATTGCCCATTCCCAAGTTTTTACGCGACCATACCGAAATCATTCCACGTAACAAGGCCCGTATTGCAGAGTCGATGGGTCGTTTTGTGCAGGAAAATTTTCTTTCTCCGCAAATTGTACAGCGCAGTCTGGACAGTACCGACCTGAGTCTGGCTGCAGGACGCTGGCTGGCCAATCCACAAAACAATGCCCAAGTGACTCAGGTCATTCAACAGACGGTGCCTAAAATCTTTGAATTTGTCGGACAGGAACAGATTGCCGGATTTATCCAGAGCAACAGTGTGCAATGGGTCAAAAATACCCAGATCAATACTCTGGCCAGCGAAATGCTGCATGCCGTTCTGGACAATGATTTCCATCAGGATGTGCTACAGCGCGGACTGGATGTGGTACATGCCTGGATGACCTCACATCCGGAACAAACCCGCGAGCTGACCCGCAACCTGTTTAAGGAAATGGGCGTGTGGAAACTGGCCAAAGGCGCCAGCTGGATCGGGATTGACGTGCAGCAACGCAGTATTGATTCCGTAATCGGGCGCGTTGAAGCCATGCTGGCCGATCCAGATCATCCATGGCGACTTAAAATTGAGAACATGGGACATAACTGGATGTTACAGTTGGCAGATAATGACAGTGAAGCCAGCCAGCGTCTGAATGAAACCAAAGATGCCTTACTGGATAGTCCACAAGTGCTGAATTTTATCAGCGGTGCGGTGGTGATTTTATGTGATGCGATCAAGGCAGACTTGCAAAAACCTGATTCGGGTATTGCGGAAAATCTCAGAATTGCCATTCAACAGGTCGGAGAAAATATCATTTCGAATGCCTCGGTACGTGAGCTGCTGAATAAACGTCTGAGCTCTATCGCGGTTGACCTGAGTGACCAGTACAGTGAAAAAGTGATTCGCTTTATCAGCGAGCGCATTCATGAATGGGATTCAAGCGAGATGATCGACAAGATTGAAAATGAAGTCGGCGGTGACCTGCATATGATCCGGGTCAATGGGGTCGTGGTCGGTGCCTGTATCGGTCTGGTGCTCGGGATCATCCGGGCGGCGGTAGAGCATTTAATTTGAAGATAAACTGTTTTTCACAGCCCGACTTTTAAAATGCCCAAGAATTGACTCCAGCCAGATCAAATTTAAGATTTAAAAATGATCACTTGGGTGGCTGAGGTCCGGACATATCGACCAATAGCCCAGTGAATTTGCGTACGAACGGCAATAAGGTCACCACAATCGGAAAAGCAATCGCCCAGGAAATCATCCAGTTATGAAACCAGAGTGCCATAAATCCATCAATCCAACCAAGATTGCGCAGCATATTGATCAGGGAAATAATGCCACTCATCAGGCAGGACAGGATAAAAGGCACAATAATCAATGCCCATTTTGCAGGGAGTTTGGGAATATGACCGATAATGGTCGGACGTTGTGATGCAGCCACGACATGCTCTTTTTACTGTTTTCAGATGACTAATATAAGCCAAATTCTGTACGGTGAAGCATTGTTTTTTTCATCTGAAATGTTGAGCTAAAAACTGGTTTTATTTTCACGGGATTAATCCGGTTATTACCCCTTTCTCTAGTTCAAAATTTCTGGTGAAGTGATCTTCTACTTTTTATTCCCTAGAAATGCTTTTACCTAAACAGCCTGAAATTTGCTATATTTGCTGTTTTTCTGCGATCTCTATTTTCGACTGATTATGAATACGGCAATACAAGCAGCTCTCGATCATGCAGTGCACACTTTACAGGCACAAGGCGTACTCCCATCTGACTGGAACAATACAAGTAATTTGACGCGTACCAAAGACCGAAGCCATGGTGACTTTGCGTCGAATATTGCCATGATCGCGTCGAAAGCTGCGGGTATGAAGCCACGTGATTTAGCGGAAAAAATTCTTGCTGCCCTGCCTGAAGTGGCGGATATCAGCAAGGCAGAAATTGCCGGTCCTGGTTTTATTAACTTCTTCCTGAATGCTGACCAGCGCTTTGCAGTCCTTGATCAGATTCAGGCACAACAGGCGACTTATGGTCGTACCCAGGTCAATGCGGATAAACGTATCCAGGTTGAATTCGTGTCTGCCAACCCGACCTCTAGCCTGCACGTAGGTCATGGTCGTGGTGCCGCGTATGGTATGACGGTTGCGAATTTGCTTGAAGCGACTGGTGCAAAAGTCGATCGCGAATACTATGTCAATGATGCTGGCCGTCAAATGGACATTCTGGCGACTTCGACTTATCTGCGCTACTTAGAATTAACGGGTCAGGAACTGGTATTCCCGAAAAATGCCTACCAGGGTGACTACGTAAAAGAAATTGCACAAAGCATTATTGACCAGGATGGCGATGCTTATGTCCGTCCTGTGGCCGACGTGTATAAAGATGTGCCTGAAGATGTACAGTTTGCAGCCGAATTAGATGCTGATGGCAATAAAGTCGTATTGTCTGGTGATAAAGAAAAACACATTGATGGTTTGATCTTTAATTCACAAGCGTTAATTGGCACAGGCTACCGCGTATTCTTGCAAGCCGCGCTTAAAGCAATCTTAGATGATATTAAAGATGACCTCGGCGAGTTTGGTGTAACCTTCAATCAATGGTTCAGCGAAGAATCATTGACAGACAAAATTGAAGAAGCCTTACAGACTTTAGACCAGCGTGGTTTCCTGTATGAACTGGATGGCAACATCTGGTTTAAATCCACTGCATTCGGTGATGAAAAAGACCGTGTCGTAAAACGCCGTAATGGTCAGACCACCTACTTCGCATCTGACATCGCTTATCACCTGAACAAGTTACAACGTGGCTATACCGATATCATCGATATCTGGGGTTCGGATCACCACGGTTATATCGCACGTGTAAAAGCGGCCATTGATGCGTTGGGCTATGACTCGAAAAAATTAACGGTTCTTCTGGTTCAGTTCGTGAGCCTATGGCGTGGCGGCGAGATGGTACAAATGTCATCTCGTTCAGGCCAGTTTGTGACCTTGCGTGATCTGCGTAAAGAAGTTGGCAATGATGCTGCACGTTTTTACTACGTAATGCGTAAGTCTGAACAGCACATTGATTTTGACCTGGATCTTGCTGTGTCACAAAGCAAGGACAATGCAGTGTATTACATCCAGTATGCACACGCCCGTATCTGTCGTATGTTAGAAAAAGCAGCGTCTACCAATGTCAACTTTGATGCTACAGCAGCACGTAATTTGGCGGCTAAGCTGGAGCTTGATGCTGAAACTGAAATCCTGGCCAAACTAGCGGCCTATCCAGAAATTCTGGTCCGTGCTGCAAACAGCTATGAACCACATCAAATCGGTAATTACCTGAAAGAGCTGGCAGCCTTGTTCCACGGCTGGTACAACGACAATAAAGTACTCGGTGATGATGCTGAATTGACCCAAGCACGCTTATTGTTATCAGTGAACGTGCGTCAGGTACTGCGTAACGGTTTAGAACTTTTAGGTGTGTCAGCTCCTGAATCAATGTAAAGCACTGCTTTTACATTGATGCAAGAAGGTAAATAGTCAAAGCACTGCTTTTACATTGATGCAAGACAAGAGCTAGGCTCGAAGCGAGCATGTAAGCAAAACACTGCCGTTTATCTGCTGAGCAGACATTTTGTAACTTCAGCTATGTGCTTGAAGATACAGATAAATTAAAATTCTGTGTGATTTGTGATCTAGAGGATGACTTTTGTATCCTGATCACATAGGATGAAGTGATAGTAGGGGCATAACTGCTGTTATGCCTTTTCTATATGTCCCGATTAATAAGAGGAAAATCCCAAGTGTTTGGAAAAACGCAGCGCGGTGTATCTGAAAGACCGAATAAGCCTAAAAAGCCACTTATTCCAACCTGGCTCGGCACACTCGTGATCATTTTAATCGTGTTAAGTTTTTTAATGGCACTGATGCTCTGGAAGCCATGGGAACCGGTCAAACCGAAAACTCAAACAAGTGCTGAATCTGTCCAAGAAGAAGATACCAATAAAGATTACCGTTTTTATGACCTGTTACCACAGCAACAAGTGACGCCTATTCCTGAACAGGCCGTCCCTGAAAACAAAAATCAGGATACGGTAGTAATTGTAGAAGCGCCTCGACCTGAAGTAGCTCCACCTGAGGCGACCACAACTGAGCCTGGCTTAGAAGCCAGTGAAGCGCCTGTTGCCGCTCCGGCCAGTTATATTCTGCAAGTCCGCAGCTTTGATGACCCGGATCAGGCCGATGCCCGCCGTGCTGAAATTATTCTCAATGGTTTATCTGCCGATGTGGTACGCAGTGTAGAAAATGGCAAAGTCTGGTATCGCGTGGTTTCAGGCCCTTACGATTCTGCAGAAGCAGCGATTATCGCGCAGCAAACCTTGCAGAATAGCGGGATCGATTCCATCGTCGTGAAACGATAAATTTCTAGAAATAAAAAAAAGCGCCTGAGGGTGCTTTTTTTTTATTTGGATCTCTCTCTAACCGTGTCCTTAATAGGAGAGGAAATCCCCCTTTTTTTAAAGGGGGACTGAGGGGGATTTTTATTTATTCTAAACGAGAAAATATTTAATCCCTCCAACCTCCCTTTAATAAAGGGAGGGTAAAATCTTTAAACTGTATGCCCCAGCGCTTCACCCATATTCACCAAAGAATTGGCCTTGAATACGGCATCCCACTGCATTTTATTTTCTTCGAATAAAATCACTGCTGTTGAACCGAGGTAGAAACGACCCAGTTCTGCCCCTTTTTCCAGGAACAGATCATGCTGATTAAGTTCGATCCGGCCTGAAGGCTTCACTTTGCCGGTTGCCACGGTTTCAATACCCGCCACAATCATCGCACCGACCAATACCACCGCCATACGGCCGATTTCAGTATCAAACAGACAGACCATACGTTCATTGCGTGCAAACAGGCCCGGAATATTTTCTGCGGTCACCTGATTGACCGAGAATAGCTCGCCCGGTACATATAACGTTTCAGTCAAGATGCCAGCAAATGGCATATGCACCCGATGATAATCACGTGGCGACAAATATACGGTCGCAAATTCACCGTTTTTGAATGGCTCGGCCAGTTGCGGATCAGCAATCAGTGCTTCAACGGTAAATTTCTGGCCTTTGGCCTGAAACACATCGCCATTTTCAATTTTACCCAGCTGGGAAATCGCACCATCTGCAGGCGAAACAATGCTCGTAGCATCTGAATCAACCGCACGGATACCTTTTTTTAGGGCACGCGTAAAAAATTCATTAAATGACTTGAATTTCAGGGCATTGGCCTGTTCAGCAATCGACATATCAATGCCATACTGCGCCTTAAAGGCAGTAATTGCAGCAGTTTTGATAATCGGGTTTTCGCTGGCGGCAATTTTACCCACCACCCGAGACAAGCGATGTTGCGGTACTAATCGTTGAGCTTTAATAAAAAACTGTTGTTTTAAACGTGATGTGATGCTCAAGATGGCAGCTCCCCTGTAGCGATTGGACTATCGAGGCGGTTGCCCCATTCACTCCACGCACCATCATAGGCTCGAATTTTCCAGCCCAGTAAACGACCCAGAATATAGGCCAAACCTGAGCGGTGATGGGACTGGCAGTACACCACAACGGGTTGATTCAAATCAAAGCCCAGTTGTTCCAGACGCTGCTGAGTACGTGGTAAAGGCTGTAATTTTAAATGATTTTCACGATTAAGGGCAGTACTCCATTCAAAATGACGTGCTCCCGGAATGTGACCGCCGCGTCGAGCCGCTAGACGCAGGCCAGTATATTCATCTTGCGTGCGGCAATCCCAAATTTGAACCTTTTTATTTTCAACCTGTTGGCGCAGTTCATCATAGCCAATCTGAAAATTCGCTTGATGGTCAAGATTGACCTGCAATATATCCTGCACTGGCACAAACTGCTCCTGACTGGAAGAAGTCGGTAAGCTAGCACCGAGCCAGGCATGAATCCCGCCATTCAATAAGCTGGTATTTTCAAAGCCCAGACAATGCAGGTTCCAGAGCAAACGCCCTGCCCATGCCCCGCCCTCATCATCATAAGCCACCACATGATGTTCAGGAGAAATATTCAGATAATCAATGAGAGTCTGCAAGCCTTCCGCGTCCGGCAACAGTCCCATTGCCGTTTCTTCCTGACGTACCAGAAGTTTAGGCTTTAAATGCAAGGCGTGCGGAATATGCAGCTGCTCATACACAGAGGCACGGCTCAGGTCGACAATACGAAGTTTTTCATGGCCCAAATAGGGAACTAAATCTTCTGCCTCAATCAGCAGGCCAAAATTAAAAGCTGCAGCGGTCATCGTTATCATGGCTATTATTGGTCAAATCCTGTTGATCTTAGCACAGCTGGTTTTTAGACTTATGCGCTTTCTTTGCAGATGATTAGCAAGATTTTAGCTAAACCCTAGTCTTAAATACTCTTGCATAAAAAAACCGCATCTGCATAGACACGGTTGTTTAAAATTATGAATTGTTCAAACTGACTTAGGCAGGTTCATTGATCTCAAAAACCTGACGTAAATAGGCCAGGAACGTATCATTATCGGTCATGGTTTTGCCCGGACTATCCGAGATTTTGGCTACTGACTGACGGTTACATTCCACCAGTTTCAGCACAATATTGAGTGGGGTTTGCCCCATATCATTGGTCAGATTGGTGCCAATGCCGAAACTGACCTGAAAACGGTCTTTAAAGTACCGATGCAATTTCCAGGCTTTTTCCAGATTCAGGCCATCACTAAAAGTCAGCATCTTGGTTTTGCTGTCTATTTTCAGCTTTTTATAATGCGCATAGGCCTTGTCACCCCATTCATAAGGGTCGCCACTATCATGACGCAAGCCATCAAACAGCTTGGCAAAGTACAGGTCAAAGTCGCGCAGGAATGCATCCATCCCCACCACATCGGTCAAGGCAATACCCAAGTCACCACGATATTCCTGTACCCAGCTTTCCAGTGCAGATTTCTGGAAATTACGTAAACGTACGTCCAGCGCCTGAAAAGCTTGCAGGAATTCATGCGCCATGGTACCAATCGGGGTAATGCCCAGCTCTTTGGCTAACAGTACATTACTGGTCCCACGGAACACATGCGGTGCGGCTTTGTGAAATTCTTCGACCACATGCTTTTGCCAATCGAAACTGTAACGGCGACGCGTACCAAAATCTGACACCAAGAATGGTGGATCATTGGGGTTTTGCGCAGCGTCATACTGTTTTAACAGCTCGATTTTGGCTTTTAAACGGCGCTCGCCTTCTGCCAATACTTCAGGCGTGCGAATGCGGCTGAAATACAGTTCATTGACAATCGCGAGAACGAATATCTCAAACATCATCGCCTGAACCATCGGGCCTTCCACCACAATATCCAGACGGCCTTGACTGTCGATACTGGCCTTGATGAAACGGCGCTTGAGCTGGAACAGTTCCAGATAATCGACAAAGTCGCTTTTGATAAAACGTAAGCTTCTTAAATATTGCAGTTCATCTTCTTTGAATTTGAGCTGACACAGCAGGTCCAGTTGATGATTCAGGTCATCCAGAATATCCGTCAGTGGATAGACTGTATCTTCCAGATTACGACAACGGAAATGGTAGACACTATGCGTTTGCGGAAACTTGTGTAAGACCACTTGTAACATGGTGAATTTGTACAAGTCAGTATCTAACAGAGAATGGATAATTGGAGCCATAACTAAGGGAATATCGCTGTGCTTATCTCTGCATTAAAGCATAAAAAGTCGTGCAATAATGCAGGATTTACGTACAGCTGGCTGTATTTGCGACAAAAGTATCAGAAGCATAACCCGGTTTATTTCTGTGATTTGAACTGAGCTTTTTCCTGTTCCTGAATCAGTTTCTGCAACTGTTTTTCCTGACCAATGACCTTAGCAAATTCGGCTGTGGTCTTTTGTCCGGTTTTTTTCGCCTGGGCATCACAATCCACCTGACGCAGCTGCTTGGCAATTGCAAATTCCATTTTAAACAAGGCTCCCATCAAGGCTGTATTGCCTCGATTATCTCGAGCACAGCGGTCGGCACCATGTTTAAGCAAGCTGGCGACAATATCCTGATGGCCATAATAAGTCGCCATCATCAGTGGTGTATAACCGTCTTTATTGCGTACATCGACCGGAAAGCCGTGTTTTAAAAATTCATGAATGACTTCGCTATTGCCAATTTTAGCCGCAGCAAAGAACAGGTCGGCCAATTCCTGTTGTGAGTTCATCTGAACATTGTCCACGCTTTTAGCGGGGGAGATATCCTTCGCGACAGTCGCGTTTGCGAATGCGGAACCTATCGTGAGAATACTGGCTAAAAACACAGACGAGATAACTTTCATGATGAACTCCAGCAGAAATCGAAGGGGAATTTAAGTCTTGAAAGACTGAATTATCCTGAGATGAGATAAAAAACGGAGTGCCTGTAGAACTCCCCCTAGGGTGCAGGAAAAGTTTGGAATTCTACAGGACTTTTTGGAGGTGATGCGCTATGCCCTAGTCACCAATCCTGATCGACCAATCGAAATCAGTCTTTGAGTTGTGCTGCTTTGGCTTTAACCGTCGCGAGGTTACCGTTTACCGCCTTGGTCATACGTGTACCGTAGTCCGCATCTGCCTTGTAGAAATAAGACAACATGATGTGCTTGGTTTCTGAATCTTTCACTGCACCTAAGTCAGCAGCAAGGTTCATGATCAGGTCATCTTTCTCTTTAGCCGTGTATGAACGGTACAGCTCACCTGCCTGCTTGAAGTTCTGCTCTTTCACACCAATTTGCTGTAAATGACCAGATAATGGAGTTTGTACTGCACGCGCTTTTTCAGTGGCAGCTTTTGGCTCTTTACGGCTTGGCTCATAGTTCACATCCGAGTCACGCTCAGAGATATTCATGTAGCCATCCTGATTATTGTTGTTCACATTTACCACTGGACGGTTCACCGGAATTTGCTGGTGATTCGCGCCTAAACGGTACATTTGGGTATCTGAATAAGAGAAGAGACGGCCTTGTAACAGACGGTCTTCTGATGGCTCGATACCTGGTACTAGGTTACCTGGCGCGAATGCCGACTGTTCAGTCTCGTTGAAGAAGTTCTTCGGCATACGGTTCAGCGTCAAAGTACCGACTTTGGTTTCTGGAACCAGCTCAGTTGGCCAGATTTTGGTTGGATCTAACGGATCAAAATCAAAGCTGTTTAGATCTTTAGGATCAATCACCTGGATATACAGATCCCATTTCGGGAAATTACCTGCATAGATGTTGTTATACAGATCAT
>JADHEF010000085.1_pt1 | contig 106493 bp, 88 predicted proteins | sample 8952391 | NCBI WGS metagenome assembly JADHEF01 (sample SAMN16124439, study PRJNA663245) | bioreactor sludge metagenome | isolation source: sludge (nitrite) | place: India:Bengaluru | collected 2019-02-28
CTAAATATGGTAAAAATCCTGAGAATGTTTGGATAGTGAAACCTAAAACCACAGCAGAGGGTATTAAACCAACTGCTGACTGGCAAAAAAACAAGTATATCATAACTATTCAAAAACTAATAGGAAAATTTAATAATTTCACTGAATTTGTAGAAAAACTCAGAGCTTATGCTAAAACAAAGAAAGGATTATATAAATACTACTTGAATAGTCGTTTTATTGGAACACAAAAAGAAATTTCAGCCTTGACTAATGGTTTAATGGGTAACTGTGTAGACTGGTCTCAATTAGCTCATGCTGTAGCTGTTATAATGGGTTACAAAGCTGATTATATTCAGTGGAAATGTGATTCAGTAACACACCTTACAATAAGAATAAGTGGTAAAGAATTCAGCAAACCTACTGTTGTTGATTTAGCTGCAATTGTTGATTGGAATAGTCGAAGATATGAAATAGGGGAGCATTGGTGTAGTAATAATATTGTAGCTGTTAATCCTGGTTGGATGAATGAATAAGAATAGTCTTTAGAAGACTTCTACTATTAGTAGATTTCTTATTTTTTACTCTTTAATATCGAGTAGTCTTTTATAAGTAGTTACTCGATATTAAAGAGTAATGAATTTTTAATTATTTGAAACTATTGTTATTTTTATAATAGTTTATTATATTCATTTTTTGACACATATTATTAATTATAATATTTAAATTACATATTTTATTTTTTTATGTTCACCAAAAAACACATAAAAGGAAAACAGGGTAATAAAAAACATACTAAAAGTATGTTAAAAAGAGTTATAAACTATACAACAGTTCTAACCTTTGTGGAAGAACTATATAATATTTTTGCTAATTGAGAGCATATTGAGTGATATGATTTGTTATGTGTTTTGGATATCACCATTTATTATTAATCTCATGCTATATAAATATTTAGGTATGCCTAAACTATTTTTATAAATATTTTAATATATTTAAAATTTTTATAAATAATAAAAAATCAAAGATTTTTGAATCTATAAAAAAACAAGTTTTTTATAAATAATAAAATAATTCGTATTTTAAACTTATAAAAGATAAAAAATTTTTTATAAATAAGGAAATATTTTTTAATAATTTTTTAAGATCAATAATTCTATAGAATATATAAAATTAATTTTTAAAATAGATTAATTAATGAAGATGATGTCCTCAATTTATATTCCTCTTATATTTCGAAGGTTTTTGTTTTGGATAGTAAGGAATATTCTATAAAATTTATGTGGGTTGTTATAGATTAATTGAGGACGATGATATCATTGTTTCAATGATTTATTTGTTTTGATATCAACAATATATATTATAATTTATAGTATATAAATTTTTCAATTTTATTTTAAAAAAATTAAATTACATTTGAATCAAAAATTATCTGAATATTCTAAATATAAGACTATTTTATAAAAATCCGAAAATATTATTTAGTATTAATTACATAGTATTATTATGGAAGATAAACCTTCATTAATAATTAAAACTAAAAAGAACAATATAATGGTAATAGCTAAATATAATGAAGCGATAGCTGAGCATGATATACAGCTAAAGCTAGTTTTAGGATACTATTGGAAGAATAATTTACCTTTCATAGAGAAATTTATGGAGCTATTGGAAACTGTTATAAAAAGATCTTTGAATCAAGTTTTTCCTCATAAAAAACTATCTATAAAATATAATATAGAATCTAATGATGACTTAGAAGAATCATCTCTTTTCAATATTACTCTTCTAGAAGTAAAAGCTGATGATGAATTGTTAAATTTATCAGGAAACATTATCACTCTTGAAGGCATAGACCATAGAGGGGCAATGTCTAAAATGACAAGTTTTAGAAGAAAAGTAAATGAAACATTTGAAAAAGAGCTAGTTTCTTAATTAGATTATATTTTTTATAATTATTATCCTAATTTAGATTTTATTTATTTTATATTTTTACTAATTTTTATTTAGATTTTATTTATTTTCTTTTTTTAAAATTTTTAATAAGTATTTATAAAATATTATATTCAAATTACTCTTCTAATCATTGGTAAAACTTTTATTAAGATATTTTGGGCATCTTCTTTATCTTTTACTTTACGAGCAACTATTTTTCCATTTTCAAAAATAGTAACATTACGACCATCAATATCTAACATAGCTACTCCCATTTTTTCAGAGCATTTTACTTTTCCTAATTTTTCAAAGTTGGGACACGTTTTTCCAATATTGATTTTATAAGGAAGTTCATTTTCAAACATTATTTTATTTGCTTCATCTTTACAAGGTTTGTAAATAACTATTTCTTTTTTTTCTGGATCTGTTTTTCCAATGTCTAATGTAATTTTTTCAAAATTAACAGCTTTTAATTCACTTTGAATTAATTCTAGAGTATTTTTATTAAGTATAGGTTCAATATTATCTAATTCAATCTGCGCAGTATTAAATATATCTCTTACTCGAACTGTGTCATCTTTAGTTATGCTCTTTATAAAATCTTCAGCATATTTAATTCTATTAATCTTTTTAGCATTTATCTCTTCGCCAGTTTTTATTCTAGTAGCTAAACAAGTAGTTGATTTTGAATATTCAATCTTTTGTTTATTCAAAAACTCTAAAACATCATCTTTTTCAATACCTGCATTTACCAATGGACTTAAAATATTATTTTCATAATTTATCATTATTCCTGGCCTATCTTCAAGTAAATCACTAATATTTGTACCGTCCACTATTACTTTAAAACCCTTTTCTGTAGCTATTCTTTTTATTGCAGAATACATCATACTCCTGCATAAATAACATCTATTATCTTTGTTTTCTGTAAATTTTTTAACTTCTAAAAAATTTTGGTTTATTGTTTCATGTTCTAATCCTAATGAATTTGAAATTTTTTTAGTATTTGATAAAAAGTTCGTGGGCATTATTTCATTATTGAATGTTATTAAAAGTACTTTTTTACTTACTTTTTTTGCCAAATAAGCAACCAATGTACTATCTGCACCTCCAGAAAAAGCAATAGCTATATTTTTATCTTTTAATATTTCTTCAGCTTTTTCTATTTTTTCATCTAAATTCATTATATCACACATAGATATTTAATAAATAATCATTTTAAAATTAAGTAAAATCTAATTAAAGAATAATTTAGAATAACAATTGCCTTTTTTATTATAAATTTATACTCTAATTATTTTATATTATAATTATTTTATTATAATTGTTTAATGTATTCTAAAACAGCTATTGCATCTTGTTTTTTTATATCAACAAGTTCTACTATTAAATTTATTAGCTTTTCTTTTTTTTCTTTATCAATATTTGATTCTTTAAATATATTATAATAAGTTCTTTTAGGATAATAAATAGATTTTGCTATCTTAATAAGTTCTTCTTTATCTTTTTTATTGATTATATTTGATTTCAATGCTTCTTCAAATTTATAATCAATATTAACTAATGCTTCAGATAAAGGCTCACCAGTAGAACTATCAAAAATAATTGCAACATCATCATCAGATTCAATTTTTCCAGAGGTGTATTGATTATAGACATAACCTACTCCTTTCATTCCTAGACTGTCTAATTCTGATGCCCTAAGAGCACCCATACTTCCTCCACCAACTACTATTATTCCTTTTTCAATGGCTTTAATTATTTCTTTATGCCCAACTGCAGGATTTTGATGAAAAACACCATCTATTATTCCAATAATGTCTGCTGAATCACTAATTGCTTTCAAAATATCTCCTCTTTTGATTGGAGGTCGATATTCTGCTTTTAAAATTTTTGATGCCTCTTCAATAGATAATGAAGGTCCAGTAAATATTATTATATTTTTTTCAGACATAATATCCTTTTTTAGATAAATTATTTCTAGAGTTTTTATCTTTTAGATTTTCATAATTTTATATTATCCTATTTTTTATTTTTATTATATACTCATCCAACGTTTTCCAACTCTATCTGGGTCAATTGAAAAATTTTCAGTTCCTGGAATAACAACTCTAACAACATTGATGCCAATTTCTTTCCTTGTCAAATCTTTAAACAAAATTTTATTAAGATTATTTCTTTTTAATTCATTTTGTGTTATTTGAATATCCTTTTTCAAGGATTTAGTACTTTTATCTTTAATATCACTCAAATTAATTAAATTCTCATTATTTTGTTCAAAGTAATGTTTATTCATTTTTTTCATACGTTCATAGCCTGCTTTTCGCATTAAAACAGCTCTTGAAGTATCTTCCCTTGTTCCATGAATTTGTGTAGCTCTACTCTGGGCCACTTCAGTTAAAGCTCTCATAACTGCAATTTCTGGATTCAGATGTGTTCCAATTCCAAGTGTTAAAAGTGCAGGATCTTTAAGTAGGGTATCATCTGCTGTAGCAGCAATTGTTGGAATCTCAATATCTGCAGTTAAATCCATTAAATTTATGTCAATAGATTCTTTTTTAAATTTTTCAAGCAATTCATTGATTAATGGGTTTTTGATATTATCAACATTGATTTCGTTTTTATTTTTTTTAGTTAATTCAAAAATACTCCATGCATCTCTTTCTATTACTTCAAACATTCCATGAAGAACTGCTTCTTCTAAGACATTTCCCGAAGCTAAACCATTTGTGTTTCCTTTAAAGATAGCTGATGTAGTATTATTGTCTTTTGGGATATATGGATGAAAAATAGAGTTTGATGGAATGTAATAATCCTCTTCTGTGATTATATCTCTTGCAAAAGTCCATTCTATTTTTTTTTCTTTTTGAAAATCTATATTTTCTACTTCTCGTGATATTATTAATTCTTCAGGATGTATAAATTTTTCATTTTCCATCTCATTTAATGTAGCCAATTTAGAATTTTCATCATCAATATCCTGTTTTTCTGCAGAATATCTCTCAAAACCTTCCATCATGGCTGAAGCTTTTGCTTGATCTTTTTTAGCTCCCTTACCTGCATAAATACTAACTCCACCATCTTGTGCAGTTGGACGAATAGCTGAAAATACAGGAATACCAATTCTATCCAAATGGGTTATCTCTGTAACTCTTGTTATTCCTGCTATTTTAAGTTTATCTTCATATTTTTCTATGGTTTTTGAAGGTTCAATAGCTCTATGAGTACATGAAAAGTAGTTGATTTGGATATCTGAAAACATTTTAACCACTTAATTTTAATTTTTTTATTTAAAAAAAGAATCCTGTAAATGAGAAATAAACCATAATTCCTGCTACTGCTACTGTAACTATCCATATAAATGGGTCCCATCTAAATACTTTAGCTCCATCTAAAATACCAATAGGTATTAAATTGAATAATGCTAAGAATGCATTAATTGAAAAACCTAATATGCATGTTTCGAATAATATTGTTGCCCAAGAAGGTGTATAAAATAATGGGTTAAATATGCCAATATAAAAATTACTTAATAATAAAGCAGCAGCTAAAAATATCAATGATAAAGCTATGTTAGTTAAAGGTCCGGATATAGATATTATTCCATTTTCTCTATCGGTCATATATTGTCCATAAATATGAACTGCACCAGGTGCTGCAAAAATAAAACCAAATGCCGTACTAATTAATGCAATAAATAATCCCGGGGTCCATGTTTTATACTCTGCCCAATAACCGTATCTCATAGCAGTTATTTTATGGGCTATTTCATGAAGTATAAATCCTAATCCAACACCAACCATTACCATAGGTAATATATTAACTATTTTAGTAAAATCTAACTTTGAATAAAGTATTGAAAAAGCGAGAGATATAACAAAAAATGATATAAATAAGTCTCTTATTTCATTAGAACTAAATTTAAACATATATTTATAATTATTATCTGAAGCTTATAAATTTTTGCAATATTTTTCTATTTTATGGAATCCTCTAATATTTTTGTAATAGTTCTATAAAGAATTCCTATAGATATTTATATAATATATTCAAATTTCTATTATTTTTTCTATTTATGATATTATAAAATATAATAAAATAAATAATATTGCCGTATATTTAATTTATTATTATTTAGTGGAGGTTCCCTATTCCTATATTAGATATTTTTATCAATTTTAAAATATGGGGTATATTATTCTTAAGTAATTTATAAATTTTCTTAAATAGGAATAGGGTTAATGTTTTTATTCTGTTTTAAATCCTATGCTCTTTATTAATTATATGGGATACTATTATTATACAATATGCGAAAATATGGTAAAAATTTATTTTTTACAATTATTTTTATTTATTGAGAGGTGATTGAGCATAGGATAAATACATTTTTGTATGAACTTTTATATAAAACTTATGATTTTAATATTACTGAATATAAAAAAATAATTATTTTTATAAAAATAAAAATTATTAATAATTTAATAAATATATTTTTATAAAAGTAAACTGATCTTAGATTTTTAGTATTTTTAAGCAAACTTAAATAAAAATTTTAATAAATTTACTAAAATACTAATATTATTAATTATAATATAATAATATGAACAACAATACCGTTGTTAAAAATAGTAAGGATAAGAATGAAAATAAAACCTGTGAATTTTCTGTTGATAGTAGCTACGGTGATTTAATAGCTACAACTGAGTATTGGGAGATATTTCTAGCTCCTTCTCAAAGGTATTTAGGGACATGTGTCATCAGCTTGAAAAGAGAGTGTGGGGAACTAAAAGATTTAAAATTGGAAGAATGGCGTGATTTTGGAATATTGGTTGAAAATATGGAATTTGCCATTAAACGAATTTTTAATCCAGATTTATTTAATTGGAGTTGCTTGAAAAACTCTGTTTTTAGAAATAATAATCCTAAACCTCATATTCATTGGCATTTTATTCCCAGATACAAAAATCCTGTGGATTTTAATGGTTTAGTATTTAATGATCCTGATTTTGGTTTTTTTGCAAGGGCTATCAATAAAAAAATCCCTTCAAAAATTAAAAATGATTTGATTATCATTATCAAAGAAAATTTAGATATTTAAAATGGTTATTTGAATTTATGTATCTAGATATTTAAATACCTATTTTAAGTTAGATATTAACAAATTGAGATGATTAACAACAGATTAAGATATTATTTTTATTATTTTAGTATTTTTAGTATTTTTACTATTTTTATTATTTTTAGTATTTTTACTATTTTTACTATTTTTAGTATTTTTAGTATTATTTAGTTTAATGAATTTTGTATGGTGAAGTTTTAATAACTTTTTTATATTTTTTATATTCAGTTATAGTTATTTTTGTATTCAAAGGTGTAAAATTGAAAAATAAGTCAATCAATGTCAAAAATGAACGAATTAATAATATATTAAAAAAAATGAATGAAAAAAATTATGATGGGATGTTATTAACACAACCTAATAATATACAATATGTCTCGGATTATCGTCCTACTAGCTTTGCAATATGTATTTTGAAAGAAAATCCAATAATATTCACAACTGCTATGGATAAAGAATTAGCTTGTGAAACTTCATCAATTGAGGTAAAGGATTACAAATCAATTTCTACACTGAGGGATGTTTTTCATAATGAAAAATTTAAAAAAATAGCTATTGAAGGGAATCTTCCTATAAATTCTTATAATCGCCTTTTGGCTGATGAACTAAAAAAAGAGATTTGGGAATTACATGTTGAAGATTTTTTAGAAAAAGAACGTATGATTAAATCTGAAAAAGAAATTAAAATGATAAAAAAAGCAACTGATATTGCCCATAAATCATTCATAGAATTGGACATTCGTGAAAAACAAGAAAGTTCAGTAAACGATTGGGAAGTAGCTTATGAACTTGGTTATTTAATGAGAAGTAATGGTGCTAGTGAAGAATCTTTTGAGACAATAGTTGCAACTGGATCAAACTCATCTCTTCCTCATGCGAATTTAGAAAATAAAAAACTTGAAGATTTAATTCTAATGGATTGGGGAGCTAGGTATAAGGGGTATTGTTCAGATACAAGTAGGACAATGATTAATTATAATAATGAAAAACAAAAAGAAGTTTTTGACATAGTTCTCGAAGCTCATCATGAAGCTATTAAATCATTAAAGGCAGGAGAACTTGCTTGTAATATTGACAATATTGTCAGATCAGTAATTGATGAATATGGCTATGTTGAAAATTTTATTCATTCAACTGGACATAGTTTAGGTTTAGATATTCATGAAACACCTTCTATTTCAAAAAGAGACAAGTCTATCTTGGAAGAAAATATGATTGTTACAATAGAACCGGGAATTTATCTAGAAGGAGAATTTGGTGTCAGAATTGAAGATACTCTTATAATTAAGAAGAATAAATCTGAAGTTATTGGTAATCTTCCTTACAATATCTGATTTGCTATTATTTAATAAAAATTATCTTTTAATCATTTTATTTTTATATTTAGTCTATAATATCTTTTTTAAATATTTTTTTATAATATTTTTTTATATCTATACATATACTATTTTTTATATTTAAGAATATAATATTTTTTATAATATTTTTTATAATATTTTTATTTTTTATTTTTATTTTTTTACTTAGTTTCCATTCTTATATTTTTCATATGAGGATAACAATTTTTATTTTTAAATTAAATTTAAAGATTTACTTTTAAAGTGGTTTTAATTATAAATTTTACTTTAACGTAGCAATAAACATTTTAAAAATGAGTAATATTTATATTAATCACTTTATAAATTATTTTTTACTATTAAATAAATTTAAAGAACTTATTTTAGTAAATATATTATTATTCATCTTATAAATCCTATGTTTTTATTAAAATATTTGTTTTTAGTTTATTTATTATTAATATAAATTATTGTGGTATTATTTATGAGAATTGATTATTTAATAGATGTTCTGGCTGAATTTGTTGAAAATAAGATTCCTGAAAAATATTTAATCAACTTTCAAGAGCTTTTATTAGCAAGTGACATCTTAACTGTAGCTTCTAGATTATTGGTGTATTTATTCATTATAATTATCTTTTTAATTTTTTTATTTATCCTATTTTCATTTATTTTTAATTTTAATATTTTAATACTATTCCTATTTGCATTAGCTATTCCTCCGGGAGTTTTAATGATTTTTATAATATATAAATCTGAAAAAAGGAATGAAAAAATTGAAACATCTATTCCTGATTTTTTAAGGCAACTTTCATCAATGCTCAGAGTAGGCCTTAGTTTTGAAACTGCATTGGAAGAATTGTCTAAATATGGATCTGGTCCATTATATAATGAAATAAGAAGATCAGTAATTGAAATAAAAATGGGCATGAATTTTGATAAAAGTATAATGGAAATAGCTGAAAGATTGAAATCAAAGAACCTTGAAAGATCTTTTAAGCTAATAATTGAAGCTAAAAAAACTGGTGGAAGTTTAGCGGATATAATAGAAGATATTTCCAATGATTTAAGAGATTTAAATGCTTTAAAAAGAGAGAGAAAGTCTAGTGTTATGATGTCTATTATTTTTTTAGTTATTTCTGCAGTTATAGCTGCACCATTTGCACTCGGGATGATTGGAATATATTCTTCTTTTATGGAAGATTTGGGTAAGGGAAACCAATTAATTGAAACTTCAAAAATAGCTGCAGGTTCCTATATTGTTATTCATTCTATATTGGTAGGGTTAATTATTAGCATAGTAATGTATGGGAATCTAAGAAGAGGAATAAAATTTTCAATTCCATTGCTGATTTTGGCTTATGGATTATTTTATATAATAAGTAATTTCGGATCTTCTTTTTTAGGACTCTGAGCTTTAGATATTAATTTATTAGGTTTTTAAATTTCATTTTTAGTTATTTCATGATTAACAATTTATTTTAGGAGGTTTCATTAAATGTTAAAATCTTTTTTTAATATTAAATTGGATATTTTAGATGAAAATGCCCAATCAAGTTCCGAATTAATTCTTTTAATTGGGGGTATGATTGTAATAGTATTAATTGCAGTATATTTTTATAAAAATTATATTTTGAGTATTGAGGCGGAAATCAACTCTAATGAGGTTAATGAGATTAATAAATCTATTAATAATATTTATTCAAAGTTTTAATTTATTTAAAAAGTTTTAATCTATTTAAAAAATTTTAATCTATTTATATGTTATTTTAGTATATTATATATTTTATATCCTTATATTATCATTTCATTATTATCATTATTATATTTCAAATGTTTTTTCTCTATTTTTCTCTATATAATTTTTATTTATCTTTTTATTTTATCTTTATTTTTTAGTTTTTTAAGAGTCTATAGTTTTATAGTCGTTTTTTATCATATTAAATAACTTAAATTTTAATATTTTGAAAGTTTCAACAATTATTTAAATATTTGTAAATAAATATATTATTTAAAATACTGATATGCCTATTATTACAATATAACTTTTATCTAAAATTTTATATAAAATTTTATCTCAAATATTATCTCAAATTTTATCTTATATATTATTATATGTATTATTATAGGTATTATTATAAATAATATTAAAAATATTGCCAATATCCATAAATATCCATATTTAATCTCTTATATTGATTTTAATAAGTAATATTGATTGAAAATAATAATTTAAATAATAATAAGCTATATAATAACAATAAAAACAATTTAGCTAAAATTTAATTTAAAAAAGGGGATGTAAAAATGAAAATGCTAATCAATGGCCAATTTAGGGACAAAGAAGAACTTTATGATGTTAAAAACCCATATAATAACGAAACTGTAGATACAGTTCCTATTGGGGATAGAGGGGATGTTAAGCTTGCTATCAATTCTGCAAATATGGCTAAAAAAGAATTGAATGAAATGTCATCAAGAAAAGTTTCTGAAGGTCTTTATTCTGCATATGAGTCTTTAAAAAATGAAAAAAAATCAATAGCTAAACTAATAACAAAAGAAACAGGTAAACCAATTAAAGACTCAATTGGTGAGATGGAAAGGTCAGTAGAAACTTTAAAATTTGCTGCTGAGGAATCTAAAAGAATTTATGGTGAAACTGTGCCTTTAGATGCAGGACTTGGAGGTAAAGGATTTTTTGCTTTTACTCAAAAACTTCCCCTTGGAGTAGTAGCAGCTATAACTCCTTTTAATTATCCTGTAAATCTTGCTATACATAAAATAGCACCAGCTATTGCTGCAAAAAATACAACAATACTTAAACCTTCTTTACAAGCACCTCTTGCAGCTATGAGGTTATCTGAAATAATAGGTCAGGAATTTCCTGATGGGGTTATCAATACTGTTACTGGTTATGGTGGAGAGATTGGTGATGAATTAACTGTAAATAATGATATAGATAAAATATCTTTCACTGGTAGTGTAGCTACCGGGCTTTTAATTTCAAGTAGGGCAGGTATGAAAAAAATAACTTTAGAATTAGGTGGAAATGATCCATTAATTGTTTTAGATGATGCAGATATTGAAAAATCAGTTAAATCTGCTGTTTTAGGTTCTTATCTTTATTCTGGACAAGTTTGTATGGCAGTTAAAAGGATTATTGTAGATGATAAAATTGCTGATGAATTTGTAGATCTTTTTGTTAAAGAAACTGAAAAATTAAAAATTGGGGATCCAATGAACCCTAAAACGGATATTGGCCCACTTATAGACGAAAATGCTGCAAAAATGGTTGAACAATCTGTTCTAATGTCATATAAAAAAGGTGCAAGACTTTTAACTGGTGGAAATCGTGATGGAAACTTTTTTGAACCAACTATCCTTGATAATATTAGTTCGGATATGGATATTGTTGTAAATGAAACTTTTGGTCCGGTATCACCAATTATTAGGGTGAATGGTGTTGAAGAAGCAATAAATGTAGCTAATAATTCTGAATTTGGGCTTCAAGCAGGTGTTTTCACTGAAAGTATGCATAATGCCTTGAAGTGTGCTAATGAGATAGAAGCAGGTTCTGTATTTATTAACAAACAATCTACTTTTAGAACCGATAATATGCCATTTGGAGGATTTAAAATGAGTGGTATGGGAAAAGAAGGAGTTAAATATGCTGTCGATGACATGACTAAATCTAAATTAATTGGCATGAATTTGAGATAGTTATATTGATATATAATCGATTATTGTAATTATAATTATGAATTTATACTTATGTTATAATAATTATAAATTGAAATTATAGTTTTTTATAATGATTGTAAATTGGAATTATAGATTATTATAATATATGTAATAGTAATAAAAAGTAATATTTATATTATAAATTAAATATATTTAGAGAATAAATAGATATTTTTTATAAATTTTAAAATATCAGTATTTTTTATAAATTTCTAATTATAAGTGGTTATAGTATATGGCTTATTTATAATGAGTTATTTATAAATTTAATTAATATTGATAATATATTTAAGCTATATTTTGAGGTTTTCTCATGGAAACTTTAAATAGAAAACAAGTTATACAGGAAATAAGTCACCTATTGAGTGGGGGAGGATTTGAGACTTCACAAGTTTATTATCAAAGTTGTTTTGATATGGCAGCTCGAAAAAAACTACTTTTAATTCTTTTAAAAGTATTGGTCAATGTGGATAGTCTTAATGAATCACATGTTCAAGAAATAAGAAAAGTAGCTAGTACTTTCCTTGCATCTCCTCTTGTTGTTGGAGTAAAATCTAAAACACAAAAACTTGAAGAAGATGTAGTATATGAAAGGCATGGTCTTCCAGTTATAGGCATTGATACCCTAAAAAATATAGTTCTATATGATGATTATCCTGAATTTTTAGCTGATAGGGGTGGTTATTACGTTAATATTAATGGAAATCTTCTAAAAGAATATAGGGAAGAATATTCTCTATCTCTTAAAGATTTAGCGGACCTTGCTCATGTTTCAAGAGAAACTATATATAAATATGAAAATGACATTGTTAGGGCTAATCCCGAAACAGCTTTAATTCTTGAAGATCTTTTGAATATGAAAATTACAGTTGATATTGACTTATTTGAAGCTCCACGAGAAAAAACAGATTTTACAATTATTAATGATGCATCTATACAAAATGAGAAAACAAAAGATTTAACTAATTTGGGATTTGGAGTTCTTGAAACTAAAAAAACTCCTTTTGATGCATTAGCTATAGAAAAAAATTTTGATGAATTTTCAAAAGAAGAAAATCCATTAATAGCTAGCTTAGAATCTAATAGGCCTGAAAAAACTCTTCATAAAATGGCCATTAGCTTAAAAGATCTTTCGCTAATAACTGATTCTGAATCTTTTTTCATTGTTAATAATAAGAAAATTAAGGATTCATTAGAAGGTATACCAGTTATAAGATCTTGGGAATTAAAAGAGGCAGAAGATTCTAAGGAATTTTTAAATTTAGTCAAAGAAAGAAGAGAAAATTAGTTATATATTAATTTTAAAAGATATATTTTTATAAAAAGTTTTAAATATCTTTTAATAGCTTAAAGTCAATTTCTGCTTCTTTTTCACTAGCTACTCCAATTGTAACCATATCTACATAGTCCAATTTTTTTAAAAAATTAAATGCTTCTTCTACTTGTTGTATACCACAAGCCAAAATTTTATTAACAATTATTTTTTTGTCTATTTTTTTTAATAGATTAGCTAAATTATCTCTTTCTTTATCCATAAAAACCTTAGTATCCATCATATATCCCAGTTTATTTATAGGAACCATATAAAAGTCGAATAAATCCAAAATAGGAGATTTTAATAATTTTTCAGTAGTTTTAAATGGATATGCTGTTATGAGTCCTGCAAAAGATCCCTTATTTTTAATTTCTTTTAATATTTTTTCAATTAATTCGAAATCATAGCTATCAGTTATGAATTCATCAATAAGCATTATGGGACAATTATATTTAGATAAAAGATTTATATCTTCCTTCCAATTGACATTTTTTGCTTTTTCATAATTTGGATTAACATAATCAATTTTTGACTTGCCTATAGTCCCTATAACAGTTATTTCTTTATTTTCTATCACTTTTTCATAGCTTTCTATTAGATTATCATTATTTACTAAATTTATAGCATTTACTCCATTTTCATTAGCTTTTTTTATTATTTTTGCTACATTATCGGAGTTTATTTCTAAATCAAGGTGATATAATCTGGATCTATGTCCAAAATAACTTTCTGATGTAAAGGGTGCACTTCCTAAGATTATTCTTGGAATTTCTTTATTTTTAAATATTAGATTATCATTGAAAATTATAATCACCTTAAAATATTAAATATTTTTATATTTTTTTTATAAATTATTTTTTTATAAATTATTTTTTTATTATTATCATTTTTCAAGGAAATGAATATAGTTAGAAGATATAGAAAATTAGAATTATATTGATTTTAATATTAAAAATAAAATTTTATCTATATTGTAATTTTTAAAAAAAGGAGTGAGACTCATTTTTTTTAAATGAATCTCAAAGCCATACACCTATTTAATTATATTAATTTTTTATTATTTAAATTTTTTTTATTTTTATTACTAATTTTAGACATGGTAATATTTATATATTTTTTATTACATATCTATATAATTGTATTACTAAGCTCCTAAGTTGTTGAATTTTTTTTGGAGAAGTCATACACCTAATGACTTTTCTTATTATAAACATAATAGGGGTGATAGTATGTCATATAATTTGAAAGCATTTTTGCTTGATGTTTTCATTATATTAATTATTTGCATTACTAGCCTCTTGGTTAATTTATGTAGTTAAATAAGAGTTTTGGAGCTTAGTATGCCATATTATTTTATCTTTTCAATTAAAATAGAATTACTTTAATACTAATTTTATTTTTTAGTCTTTATAACGATATCATAAAGTTTATATCTATTCTTTTTCTACTACAACTGCAGTTCCATAAGCTAAAATTTCCTGCATATTTGTGGCTACTGCATCGGAATCATAACGAACAGCTATTAATGCATTAGCTCCCATTGTCTTAGCATGATCTATTAATTTGTTCAAAGCTTTATCTCTAGATTCTTCCATCATTTCTTGATATTCTTTTATTTCTCCACCTAATATTGATCTAAGTTCTCCTCCAAGTTGGCCTCCTAAACCCCTACTTCTTACAGTTAAACCATAAGCAAATCCTTTTGTTTCAATAATTTTGTATCCTGGAACATCATTCGCACTTGAAATAATAAATTCTTCTACTAATACCATTTTATCACATCAATATCTTTTTATTTAAAATATATTTATTTTTATTCATTTTTATTAGTGTTTATTTTATTTATTTTTATATTTATGAATTTTGTAAATTTAATACTTTTATTTAATGATAAGTAATATTTATTAGTGTAGTTAAATAGAAATATAAAAATATATTCTTTAGTGCTAAGTATTATATAAAATTTTAATATTATAAACAATTTTAATTATAAACTATTTTAAAATAGTATAAAACTAAAATAGTATAAAAATAGTATAAAAATAGTATAAAATAGTTAAAATATTATAAAATATTATATAAAATTATTATTTTAATAAAAAATAATAAAATATTCTAAAATAATAAAATTAAAATTTTATACTATATTCATAATATTTTATATTATTCTAAAATTAAAATTTTGTTTATGGTGTAATAGAATCGATATTTATATTATTTTATTCTAAAATTAATATTTTTTATTTTATAAATTTAAATATTTTATAAAATCAATTTTAATTGTAAGATAATTAATTTATAGTATCGGATATTATGTTTTTTATGCATTTTATGCATTATTTTTCTTAATAGTTAATGTTTAAAGTTTATACAGGTGAATTTAATGAAGGTAATAGTTGCAGATTCAATAAACCAAAAAGGTATTGATAATTTAAAAGAAGTGGCTGAAGTTGTTGTTGACACAGATATAACTCCGGAAGAGTTACTTAATACTATATCAGAATATGAAGCAATAATTGTTAGAAGTAGAACTAAAGTAACTCGTGAAGTAATCGAAAAAGCAGATAAACTTAAAATAATAGCCAGGGCTGGTGTGGGTGTAGATAATGTTGATGTAGAAGCTGCTACTGAAAAGGGTATAATGGTAGTAAATGCTCCTGAATCAACTTCAATCACTGTAGCTGAACATACAATGGGCATGATGTTAACTTCTGCAAGAAAAATAGCTATTGCCGATAAATCTGTTAAGGAAGATAAATGGGAAAAAAGCAGATTTATGGGTGTTGAACTAAGAAATAAAACTCTTGGTGTAGTGGGAATGGGTAGGATAGGTTCTCAAGTAGTAAGTCGTTGTAAAGCATTTGAAATGGACGCAATTGTATATGATCCATATTTGCCTAAGGAAATAGCTAAACAAATGGGTGTTGAACTTGCTGATCTTGAAACAGTATTAAAAAAAGCAGATTTCATAACTATTCATGTTCCTTTAACTCCTGAAACTAAGCATCTAATATCTAAAAAAGAATTAGATATTATGAAAGATGATGCATTTATTGTAAATTGTGCAAGGGGCGGTATTATTGATGAAGATGCATTATATGATGCATTAAGTAATGATAAACTTGGTGGTGCTGCTCTTGATGTTTATGAAGAAGAACCTCCTAAAATGAGTAAACTATTTGAATTAGATAATATTGTTTTAACTCCTCATATTGCAGCTTCAACTAAAGAAGCTCAAAGAGATGCAGCTATTATTGTAGCTAATGAAGTAATTGAAGTTTTAAATGGTAGGGCTCCAAAAAATGTTTTAAACATGCCTGTGGTTGATTCAAAAACTTATGAAGAGATAAAACCTTATGTTGCATTGTGTAAAAAATTAGGAAGTTTTGTTTCCCAATCTATTAATGGCCAGATAAAAGAAATCGAAGTTGTTTATTGTGGAGAACTTAGTGAAATCCCTCATCATGATATATTAACAAGAACAGTTCTTCAAGGTGCCCTTAACCATGTTTTAATTGATCCAGTTAATATGATTAATGCTCCAACTATTGCTCAAGAAAGAGGAATTAGTATAACTGAAGGAAAAACCTGTGATTCTAAAGGTTATGATTCATCAGTAAAAGTTAAGGCAATTACTGATGATGATGAATTTTCAGTAGAAGGTACTGATTTATATGAGCCTGCTATTATAAAAATTAATGATTATTGGGTTGATGTAAAACCTGAGGGGCACATGTTTATATCTAAATATAATGATATTCCTGGAGCTATAGGTACTATTGGAACAAAATTAGGTGAAAAAAATATAAATATTGGAACTATGCAGGTTGGTAGGGATATAGCTGGTGGAAATGCCATAATGATTCTAACTGTTGATCAAAAAATCCCTGATGATGTTATGGAAGAAGTAAAAAGTCTTGAAAATGTTTTTGATGCAGTTGGTTTAGAGCTTTAACTCAAAATATTTTTTTATTTTTTAAAAAATTTATTTTTTATTTCTTAAAACATTATTTTATTTTTATTTCTTAAAATATTTATTTTATTTTTTATTATTTTTTTTTTTAGTTTATTATTTTTAAAACTATTTTAATTATCTATATTTGAAATATTTTCATTATTTTTAAGAGATTTCTCTATTATTAACCAAAACTATTTATATTATCATAAATAAGATATTATATAATCTTTATTATATGTTATTAGTAATTATGATTGGCCATGAATTAGTATAATAAATATAATATATCTCCTTTCAATTTCATTGTTAATAACATTTGAATTAGTATTAGGGTGGTTATAAAATGGTAGAAGTTTCAAATCTTTATGATTTAGATATATATACTATTACAGGACAGTATGTAGGAAGGGTTGTTGATGTGGTCCTTAATATGAGAATGGGGACAATTGCTAAACTTCAAGTTAAAGCTTTAGAGCCAGAAAACAAAAATGTTGGTATTAGGGATATTTTTAGAAATGGTTTACAATTTGTTCCAGAAGAGAATGAAATGAGAGCTTTTCAAGAAGGAGTTTTGAATGTAGACTTTGATAAAGTCAGAGCAATAGGGGATATAATGTTAATAGATCCTCAGGACATTCAAAGACAAACCCAAGCTACTCAAAATCATCAACAAGGGCAAGTTCCAAACAGAGAACCACAACAACCAACACAATAATTTTATTTATATGATATTTTGAATTATTATTAATGTATATTTTTATAATCTTCATACGATTACTTTATATAAATTTTTGAATAACAAATATATATTCTAAATTTAAACTACTATATATTTTTATATATTTTTATTATACTGAAATTATTAATTGGTATATATTACATAATATTTTTTTATTTTTATTATAATAATTCATATTCTTTTTTCATTCGAAGGAAAATAATTAAATATTTCTTTTCTTTGATTATTTTACAATATTTGTACTTTTCTAATGATATGGCTAATTTTATTAAAATTATTACATATATAATATAAAACAAATTATTATATAGATTATTATATAAATTATTATATGGATTATTATATAGATTATTATATGGATTATTATATGGATTATTATATGGATTATTAATATAGATTATTATATAGATTAGTATATTGATTATTAATTGATATATTAAACTTTAAATAAGATTATAAAATAGAGATTATTAAATATATTGTAAAAAATCATTAGATGCATTATTAAACTTATTAAAAAAATTATTAAATAATAAATTAGATAATAAATTAATTAATAAATTAAATAGTAAATTAAATAATTATTCATTGAATTAATATATAAATTACTCAAATATTTTATAATATTAATAAATTTTACTCAAAATATTAGGATAAGATTAATAGATTCTTTAAATTCTTTAATTTTTTTGTTTTATACGTGATTTTATGATAGTTGGAATATTAGGTTGCGGAGCAATAGCAAGTATTATTGTAAATAATTTCTTATCTAAAGATAGTGGAATTGATATTAAGTACTTTTATGATCATGATATGGAAAAAGCTGAAAACTTAGCTACTATATCTGGAGGAATAGCTGTTTTAGATATTGATGATATGATTGATAATGTCGATTTAGTTTTAGAAGCGGCTTCTCCCATCTCTGTAGAGAAATTTGGCTTTAAAGTTTTGAATAAAGGCAAAAATATAATTATTATGAGTATAGGGGCATTAATGGATAAAGAAATTCGTGAAAAAATGATTGAAACCGCTACTAATAATAATGCTAAGATATTTGCTCCTTCAGGAGCTATTGTAGGTTTGGATGGTATTAAAGCAGCATCTATTGGAAAAATTAATAGGGCTACTTTAACCACAAGAAAACCTCCTAAATCTCTTGGAAAAGCTACTGATGAGGAAGAAGTCCTTTATGAAGGTAAAGCATCAGAAGCAGTTAAAATGTTTCCAGTAAATATTAATGTAGCTGCTGCACTAAGTATTGCTTGTAATTTAGATGTTGATGTTAAAATCATTGTTGATCCTAATGTAGATAAAAATGTTCATGAGGTCATTGTTGAAGGGGACTTTGGTCAATTTAAAACAAGAACTGAGAATTTACCTTGTGAAGTTAATCCTAAAACAAGTATGTTAGCTGCTTACTCAGCTATTAAACTATTAAAAAGTTTAAATGAAAATTTCATAATGGGTACATAGCTAGATTAATATAATATATGATATAATGATTTATTTGTATTATTTAGTTATTATATGATTACTAAAATATCTATTTATAATATTATTTAGCTATTATTTAATTGTATAATTATTTAGCCATTATTTAAATTGTACAATATTCATTTATAAACAATGGGAAGATTATATGAAAGAATATGAAATCTATAATAATTTGAAAGTTCCTAAAGGATCAAAAATTATTTTAAGATTAGATGGAAGAAATTTTCACAGCTTATCTAAAAAATTAAATTTTGATAAGCCTTATGATGAGAAATTCATTAATTCTATGATATCTACTTCGATAAATATATTTAAAGAGTTTTCTCCATTATTTATATATACATTTTCTGATGAAATAAGTATATTATTATCTGAAGTGCCATTTTCAGGACGTATTGAAAAATTAAATTCTGTTTTTCCAAGTTTGGCTTCTAGTTCATTAGCTAATAGCTTAAATAAATATTTTAAAAATGATGTTTCTAATGAAAAACAAATTGAAAAACAAATTGAAAAAGAAATTAATTATGAAAAAGATTTTACGAATGATATTAAATATAAAAATGAACTTGATAATGATATTTCTGATGAAAAAGAATTTGATAAAGATATTAAATATGAAAAAAATGTAATTAATGATTCTATTTTGATTTCTTTTGATTCAAGAATTATTCCAATATCCAAAAATGAGGATGTTGTAAAATATTTTAAATGGAGACAGGATGAGTCTTGGAGAAATTGTATAAATAGCTATGGTTACTGGAAATTAAGGGAAAATTATTCAGCTAAAGAAGCTACTCAAAAATTGAAAAGTCTTAAATCTTCAGATATTCATCAATTATTATTTGAAAATGGAATTAACCTTAATAATGTTCCTAATTATCAAAAAAGAGGCATAGCTATTTACAAGAAAAAAGAAAAAATTATTGGGTTAAATCCTATAAAAAATAAAGAAGAAACATCTTATAGAAATAAATTAATAATAGATAAAAAAATTACTACTTTTAATCAAGGTTTTTTTAAAAAGATTGATATTATTTAACAAATATAAAATTATTTTAATAACTTCAAATTTGGTGTAAACATGGGATTAGGAGATATTTTTTCAAAACTTTTAGGGAATAATAAATTTAAATTTAACAAGGTTCAAATTGATAGTGAGGTAATAGACTCTATAATATATTATGCAAGAAGCTCTGATCCTAATGAGTTTATGGCTATTTTTGATGGGGAAGTTAAAGATGAAATTTTCCATATTACTGGACTAGTTTTTTTACCTACCCAAACTTCTGATGAAGGGGCTATTGTTAATACAGGCATGCTTCCTGTAATGACAACACAATGGGGTTCTGTCCACAGCCACCCTGGACCTAGTGCACTTCCTTCAGATACAGATTTATATACATTTGCTAAAACTGGATTATTTCATATGATAATTTGTCAACCTTACACAGCTGATGATATTTTAGCTTATAATCGTTATGGTGAATTTGCTGAATATGAAATTGTCTAATAAGATTTTATTTAATCGGCATTTTTTTTCTTTAGAAGATTGGATATTTTTTTATTAAATCTAAAGTTTATTCAATAAATAAAAAAATATTAGAAACATTTATATAACTTATAAACTAAATTTAAAAAATAAATACATAGTGAGCTATCATTATAATTTTTTATAATAATTAATATTCATATTATTAATATTATTAATATTATTAATAATAATGGCAATAGTAATAGTAATAATAATAATAATATTTTTTTAATGATACCGTTGGGAGAGTCAATGAAACATGAATAAGAAGGATAAAATTGCTGAAGTTACCTTTTCATTAGCATTAAAGTGTGGTTTTGATAATGTATCTTTGAATCAAATCGAAGATACAGGTAATGTAACTACTGGTGCTATATATTATCATTTTAAAGATAAAAATGATATTTTAAAATATATTGTTGAAATGTACATCTTAAAAGAGATTGAAAATTTTAAAAAAATACTTAAAAATTATAAAGGAACACCACTTGAAAAGCTAAGGTTTACCTTCTATTATCATGTTGGTCTTAATATTGGAGACCATAGTGATATTCTAGAACTATCGGATAAAACTAATGTTGACTATAAACAACATCATCTCTTATTAACGAGTGTATATTATCAACATCAAGAACTTAGAAACCTTTTTCATAATATGAATCTAGAAATATTCAAATTTTATAAGGAATTGATTGAAGAATCTATAGAAAAGAAAGAGATTAGATCAGATATTAATTCAGAAGACTTAGCTATATACCTCTTCACAATTTTTAAAGGATTCATAGAACTTTCAACAGTATTTCCAAAATTCACATTAAAAAAATTCATAGAAACCAATCTAGAATTAATCTTTGAGAACATAAAAAAATAATAAAAAGTATTGATAATATTAAATAAAAAATCTCATCAAAAAACAAGAAGTTGTAAAACTATTTTTGAAATTTAAATAATATAAAAATATATTTAATTCAAACTATGAAATATATTTAATATAATAATCATATAATATATAAAATTAGTATATAAAATAAAAAAATATTTATACTAAAAATTATATAAATATTATATATAAAAGGTGATGAGGTTCACCTATCTAACTGCCAGAATAACTATTTTTTATTCATGGATGATGACCTCTACTAATAAAATAACAGAATATAAAATAAAAAAACAATAATATCTGTTAAAAATAGTAGGAGGCATGATCTAAAAATTTATAAATTTATAAAACTGATTCTAAAATTATTTTTTTTATAATGTATTAATAAAATAATGCATGATAAAAAAAGGATGAACTATATCTCAACCTCAAAAAAGCTTTAGTTAATCATTTTTTCATGAAACATTAATCAAAACATTATAAATAAATATCTGAAGTTTTCAATATTAATCAATTCTTTTATCTATTTTTTGCTTTTGTTTTTTCCTATTTTTTTAAAATTATTGATAAAATTCTAAAAAATAGGGGAAGAACCTATAGAAAAAATTATTTCCTACAAAATTTTATTTATTTAATATATTAAAATAAAAAAAGTCTAGATATATAAAAAATAATAAAACTAGCTTGAAGTCTAACTTTATAATTAACTAATTTATTTATTTTAATCAATTTAATTATTTAATATTTTTTTTAAATTATTACTTTAATGAAAAGTTTTAAATATTAATAGATTACAAATATTAATCTTGACTATAAGTGAGTAATCACTAATAGTCTTCCGTAGATGGTTAATTTTCAGTTAAATTTTAGGCTCACTACGAACATCGTTTCCCAATTCAGAACACTCCTTTTTATCGTAGAGAGCCTTTATTTTAGCTATTTTTTAATTTAATTTTTACTTTTTTAGAGTTTTTCATTTCCATATTTTATAAATAGCTTTTTAAACTTTTTTTTTATTATATTTTTTATCTAATTTTTTATTATTATTAGGATACTATTTTATCTAATCTTTTATTACTTTTAGAAGATTAATTTAGATAATATTATATATCATGTTAAACATATTAAAAGACAGTTTCTAAAGAATTTTTGGTATTTTTTTAGAATTTGCATAATCTTACACATTATTAGAGTTAAGTATTGGTAATTTTTATCAGAATTTTGTTTATTACACAATTTTTTTATGTTATTCTTTTTCTGTTGATGATAAAAATGCTATGAATTATATCAAAAGAATAAATTCTATCATATTAAATGATTAAATTCTATTTATAAAGTATTTATGGTTGTTGTGATAAGCTCATAGTTGATTTATTAAGAGAATATTCACTTTATATAAATTTAGAATTTTAAATATCTAAAAAAATTTTGTAAAATCTTTAGAGATTATAAAAAGTATAAAGAATCCAAAGTAGATGATTGTTTAATACATTTTATTTTCTTTATATTTTTTATTAACTTTCATTAAACTTATAAATTGTAAAGGGAGGTGAAAAAGATTAAAAAGAAAATTCTTAAACCTATAATAATTATTGGTTTTATATTAATAATGGGATTTTTAGCCTCAAGTACTATTAATGCAGCTAATATTACTATCAATGACACATCTAGTGGTGGTATTCATGGTGCTTTATCTAGTGCTAATTCTAGTGATACTATTATTCTTCAACCAGGGTCATATTCTGGTTCTAACAACACTAATCTACAAGTAAACAAAAATATTACTATTAGAGGTAATGGGTCTTCAAATCAAGTAATAATTAATGGAAGTGGTGTTAGTCAGCTATTTTCCACAGCAGGTAATGCTCTTAATATTACTTTTATAAATATTACTTTTGCCAATGCTTTTAATGGAGTTATGACAGACTACCAATCTGGAACAATTAATTTTATTAATTGTACTTTTATAGATAATAGCGGTTCTGCTCTTGTTATGGGGTATAATTCTAATTATAATGTTGTTAATTCTACTTTTTACAATAATACTGGTCAATCTGGTGGAGCTATTAACAATAATGGAGGTAACCTCAATATAGCTAATTCTTCCTTTATTAATAATTCTGCTAGTGTTATTGGTGGAGCTATTAACAATAACAATGGAAATTCTAATATTACTAATACTACATTTATTGGTAATAATGCTTCTTCTGATGGTGGTGCGATTCATATTTCTGGAAATGTTAATAATAATATTGTTAGTTCCTATTTCTATAATAATACTGCTATTTCAGGTGTTGGTGGAGCTATTTTCTCAAATGCTGGAAATACAAATGTCACTCAATCTGACTTTGTAAATAACACTGATGGATATGGTGATGGTGGAGCTATAGGTCTTGATGGAGGTAATGTTATTTTAAATTACAATCGTTTTTATAATAACAATGCTACTCCTACAGGATATCAAGTTTATGCAGGTGGAGGAACCTTTGACTTTTCTATGAATTGGTGGGGTGACAATAATCGAGCATACTACTTTGATAATACTGGACGTGTTAATGTATCCACTAACTGGGTTGTAGTTGATGTTAATTACACAGGTAATGGTAGTGGTGATCCTAATTCTGAATTTTATTATTATATTCAGCTTAGTGATGGCAGTGCATTTAATCCTTCTTTACTACCTTTCTTCAGTCTTGATGAAGGGGCGGGTCCTAATCCTACCTTAATCCCTCAATGGGACGCTCGTACTAATCAAACTCTATATGTTGCTGTTATTCCATATAGTATAATGGTCACTTTTGGTGTAGATGATTGGAGAAAAGTATTTTGGGCAAATGGAACTGATCATATCAATCTAACTATTACTAAAGTAGCTAATGTTACTGGAGATTTATCTTATGGTCAATTGATTAATTATACTATTACTGTAACTAATCATGGTCCAAATAATGCTACTGGTGTTATTGTTAACGAAACTTTACCTGGAGATCTTATCTTTGTAAGTGCTGTTGGTGATGGTTCGTATGATAATGTTACTGGTCTTTGGTATATTGGTAATTTGAATAATGGTTCTACTGCTACATTAGTGATAACTGTTCAAATTAATGGTAGTGGTGTTATTGTTAATACTGCTAATGTTACAGCTAATGAGCCTAATATTAACAATGAAACTAATGCTACAGCAATCATCACTGTTAGGCCTTATATTAATTTAACTATTTCTAAAGTAGCTAATGTTACTGGAGATTTATCTTATGGGCAGTTGATTAATTATACTATTACTGTAATTAATCATGGTCCTGATAATGCTACTGGTGTTATTGTTAATGAGAATTTACCATCAGGCCTTATTTTTGTAAGTGCTGTTGGTGATGGTTCGTATGATAATGATACTGGTGTTTGGTATATTGGTAATTTAGCTGATGGTTCTTCTGCTACATTAGTGATTACTGTTCAGATTAATGGTACTGGTGTTATTGTTAATAATGTTAATGTTACAGCAAATCAATCTAATATTAACAATGAAACTAACATTACAACAAATATCACTGTTGTTCCAAAGGTTAATTTAACTCTCAACAAGATAGTTTATGATGTTAATTATAATGTTGTTAATTCTGTTGTTAATGGTCAAACTATTATTTACTGGATTACTGTGACTAATTATGGTCCTAATGATGCTACTAATGTTAAAGTTAATGAACTTTTACCTTCTGGACTGATTTACATCACTGATTCATCTAATGGTGCTTATAATAATGTTACTGGTGTTTGGAATATAGGTAATTTAGCAAACGGTGGTACTGCTATATTAGCAATTACTGTTCGTGTTAATGCTACTACTAATGGTGGTAGTGTTACTCTTGTCAATGGTGTTAATGTTACAGCTAATGAGAATAATACTAATAATGATACTAATAGTTCTAATATTACAGCTAATGTTACTGTGGTTCCTGGTGTTAATTTAACCCTTTCTAAGGTGGCTAATGTTACTGGTGATGTGATTAATGGGCAGTTGATTAATTATACTATTGCTGTAATTAATTATGGTCCTGATAATGCTACTGGTGTTATTGTTAATGAGATTTTACCTTCTGGTCTTATCTATATTGGTGATAATGGTTCTGGTAGTTATGATCCTGTTACTGGTGTTTGGAATATTGGTGTTTTAAATAATGGTCAAACTGTTGTTTTGGTGATTACTGTTCGTGTTAATGGAACTGGTGTTATTGTTAATGGTATTAATGTTACAGCTAATGAAAATAATACTAATAATGATACTAATAGTTCTAATATAACTACAAATATTACTGCAGTTCCAGGAATTAATTTAACCCTTACTAAGGTAGCTAATGTTACTGGTGATGTATGGGATGAGGATGTAATTAATTACACAATTACTGTGACTAATTATGGTCCTAATGATGCTACTGGTGTTATTGTTAATGAATTGTTACCATCTAGCCTTGTTTATATTGGTGATTCTAGTGGTGGATTTTATGATCCTGTTACTGGTGTTTGGGATGTTGGTAGTTTAGCTAATGGTTCTAGTGCTGTTTTAGTGCTTACTGTTCGTGTTAATGGTACTGGTCTTATTGTTAATGGTATTAATGTTACAGCTAATGAGAATAATACTAATAATGATACTAATAGTTCTAATATAACAGCAAATATTACTGCTAGACCTTATGTCAACATTACTCTCACTAAAGTAGCTAATGTTACAGGGGTTATTGTCAATGGTCAAACTATAAATTACACTATTACTGTGACTAATTATGGTCCTGATGATGCAACAAATGTTATAATAAATGAAATACTTCCGACTAGTCTTATATATATTAACAGTAGTGGAACTCAAGGAACTTATAATCCTATTTCTGGTGTTTGGGATGTTGGTAGTTTGGTTAATGGTTCTAGTGCTGTTTTGGTGATTACTGTTCGTGTTAATGGTACTGGTCTTATTGTTAATGGTGTTAATGTTACTGTAAATCAGACTAACATCAATAATGATACTAATAGTTCTAATATAACAGTAAATATAACTGTTAAAATTACTAGTAATTCTACTGTTGTTGCTCCTAATGGTAAAGTTGGACATCAGTCTATTATTAGTGGTGTTGCATTAGATGAAAATAGTAATCCATTAGCTAATATTAACCTTACTGTTGTTGTTAATGGTACAAGTTACAATGTGACTACTGATGGTTCAGGTGCTTGGAGTTTAAATTATACTCCTACTACTTCTGGCAATTTAAATGTGGCAGTATCTTGGACTGGTAATAGTACTCATGTTGGTTTTACTAATAGTACTATTTTCAATGTTGGAAAGTTGAATACTAGTGTTACAATCAATGCTCCAAATAGTAAGGTTGGTGAGGAAACTACAATTTCTGGAATTTTAACTGATGAAAATGGAAACCCGATAGCTAATGCTAATTTAGAAGTAATAGTTGATGGTAAATCTTTCAGTGTTAAAACTAATGCTTTTGGTGTTTGGGTTTTAAAATACACTCCAAAAAGATCAGGAATATTATTTGTTTCAGTTAATTATAATGGAAATAATATTTATTATGGGTCTACAAATTCCACAAACTTTAAAGTAAAAGAAAATACAACACCAATAAATCCTAATGGTACTAATAAAACAAGTCACAATCCAGCAGTGAGTAAAGCTGCTATGAAAGAAACAGGAATACCAATAATAGTAATAATTTTACTGTTGTTAAGTAGTTTAGGTTTAACCTACTCTAGAAAAAGAGAAAAATAAAATTTTTAAATGTTTAAGTGTGGGGTAAAAAGAATATTAAAACTCTTTTTTTCCTTCCTATTTTTTTTATGATAATATAATGTAAATATATCGAAAACATTCTACTACTATAAATTATTTCTTTGTTTTTTTATTAGTAAATTATATTTAGTATTTAAATAATATATCACTAAAATGGAAAAGATAATTATAGAATGCTCTCTAAATATATAAAAAAGATATTATTTTTTTAGGATTTAAAATAATTATTAGGTGTTTTAGAGATATAAAATAATTTTGTAAAATATGAAAATAAAATAGTTATTAATAATTTGTCTTTGAAAACAGATTCAAGATACTGCTAATGTAACTACTTGTGTAGTATATTATCATTTTAAAGATAAAAATGATATGGGGAAACATAAAAAAATAAAACAATTGAAAATATTTTTTTATTGATAAGTTTTATTCACCTATTTTATCTGAAATGAAAATCCCTATAAGTAGTCCTATTCCTAATATTAAAAATTCTCCCATTGAAATGCTTCCATCAGATAAAATAAATATTAATCCTAATATAATTAGTATTATTATAATTAATAATAGTAAATTTGACTTTTTCATATTTTTTTCCTTTTTATCTTAATTTTTTATAAGTTTTTTTGGTATTATTTCATTGGTGGAGAAAGTAATAATATTGTTGATTAAATTATAAACCGAGCGACATGAAAAGTACCATTTAATACGTATTTTTCAATATCATTTTAATCCAATGTTTTATAGTATTATATTCAGGGGGGTGAATATGAAATACATCAAAAAAAAGAGTATACCTTTTTTTACTCCACCAATGAAATAATACCAAACTATATTTATTTTTCATGAAAAAATTTTAAAGAGAATATTCTCTATTTTTATTTTAGTAAGTTATGATATATAAACTTAACTTCTATTAAAAAAAATAATCATATAATTTTTATCTAATTTTTGAGGATTTTTTATAAAAAATAGACTATTCTCAGTTATTTAGGATTTTTAGTTAAGTATGGTTGAATAAAGCTTATTGAACTAATAATTAGCCACATAACTAGCTTAATTTGATAAATATCCTTAAAAATTAATATTTTAAATCTTAAGATTAAACATATTAACTTTCTTTTTCTTCAAAAATCTTTTTTTGCATTATTAAACCAATGATTCCAGCTACAATCAAACCTAATATAAATCTAATCATGCCTACTGGTAAAAAGAAGTATAGTATTAATATTGCTATTAAAAGTATAATGCAGAGTCCAATAAGTTTGATTATTTTTTCTTTTTCCATTTAAATGCCTCTAGTTTCTCTAAATATTTTTGATTTGAATTTATATATATAATTATTATTTCATTTATAAATAAGTACTTTTCTAATCATTTTAGGAAAAAAAACAAATAAAAGATTGTTAAAATATACTAAAATATTATTTTAATGTTATTTTTTATTACTATCATAATATTTATATAATTTTTTAAACATAATATACTTATATTATTGGAGGTCTTTTAAAATGTTAGATGATATTAAAAAGAAGTCTAAGGAAATTAAAGATGAAGTACAGGATAAAACAGAAGAATTGAAAAATAAAACTGAGTATGAAGGTAAAAAAGCTAAAGCTAAAGCAGAATATGAGGCTAAAGAAGCTGATAGAAAATCTTAAAATCTTTTTTACAATTCATACATTATCTTTTTTGATAATTTAAAACCGTATTTTTTAAAAATAATAGGGATAAATATAAAATTAAATATTATAATTAAATATTATTAATAAATAAGTGATGAAAATTTACTTTTTAAATCTGAATATTATCTAATTATCCAATGGAATAGTTAATGAGGTTATGAAAATGGCTGAAAACGATTTATATGGTCCTAGTTATTTGTGTGAAATTTGTGGATATTTATATGATCCTGCAGAAGGCGATCCTGATAATGGAATAAATCCTGGAACATCTTTTGATGATTTGCCTGAAGATTGGGTCTGTCCTCTTTGTTTTGTTGGGAAAGAAGAATTTATTGAACAAGAATAGTAATCTTAAGATTCTTCTTCTTTCTAAATCTTTAATTTTTAATTTTAAATATTCATTTAAAAAGCTAATTAACCAATCTTAACTTTTAATTCTTAGATTTGTCTTGTTAATATTTACATGACCATATCCATATGAATATCCATAATATCCATTTTCATATTCATTTTTTATGTATTTCAAATAGAATGTTTTAGGGCTTTTTTTAGTTTTTAAATATTGGGTATAAGCATAAACTCCTTTTGAACCTCTATACTTTCCTTTAGTAGTTATTTTGAGCTTTGTTTTGCTAAATTTTTCAATATATGTTCTTGAAGTAGTTTCTAAGCGATATTTTTGTTTTTCGCTTTTTTTGATATATAAATTGGATTTAACTGTAACTATCTTTTTATTTTTACTAATATATGCTGTTTCTGTAATTATAGAGGATTTGTCTAATTTTGTTTTTTTGTAATCTATTTTTTTATATTTTGTAGCTGATGCACTATCTATTGCACTTACAATTGCAAATAATAGTATCAAACTAATTAATATAGTTAAGATGTGTTTTTTATTTATCATTATTTTGTTCTCCATATATTTTCTTGCATATTTAATTAGTTATAATTTTATAATATATTATTGATCTATTATTATTTATTATTTATTATTTATTATTTATTATTTATTATTTATTATTTATTATTTATCATTAAACAATTTTTATGTATTAAATACTATTATAAAATATTATAATTATAATTATTATAAAATCTCTAATTATTTTTATTATAAAATTTTTATTATATTCATATTGAATTTTTAATTATTTTTATTATAATATCTTTATAATAATGAAAAGTAATGTTTAATAAGTTAGTTTGATATATTTAAAAATATGCAATATTAATTTTTTGCATAAAAATTTTTTTTAAATAATTATTATTAATTACTCGTTCTTTCATTTTTATCATGGGTAATTTAAGGAAACAAAAGGTACTATGTGGGACACAACTAAAGACTACAGACTTTTACTTGGACAAAAAACTATTGGCATGTTTGTTGGAACTGCAAGAAGTGGCAGTTTTAGAGGACGTTGGAATAAAAAAATGGCTATTGAAAGTGCTGAAAACATGGAAAGTGATTTTCAAACTTTAAATTATTCTTATTTAGATCCTGAAGATTTAGCTAATACTCCAGAAATAACTAAATTAGAGGAAAAAGCTAATTTGGTTTTAAGATATTTGGGTGGAGATGATTGGGCTCATCAATTTATGGCTCAAACCCCTAAAGAAGAAAAAGAAAAAGCTGAAGAAGCAATAGCTAAAGCAAGATTTTTTATAGATACTATTTTAGGATTAAAAAATAGAATTTTATTTGGTCCAATTAATGATCCTATTGTAGCTATAGATATTAAAGTAGGGGAATTAATGAGTGTTAGCCAACATCCGAATAATGATGGATTAATGATATGTAATGTCAACCTTGGAAAAAGGGCTATTAAAGTCGTTACAAATGATCTAACAGTTAAAGAAGGCAATAATGTAGCCATAGCTATGCTTCCTCCTGAAACTTTTTCTGGAATAGCTAGTGAGGGAATGTTTTTAGGTGCAGGTGAAGGAATATTAAAGGATGTTGAAGGAGAACTTGGGTCCATGCCTAAAGGAATTCCATTAGATGCTTTAAATGAAAGTAGGAATCTAATAGAAGGTTATTTAACTAAATAATTCATAATTTATATTTTATTATTAATTAAATTAATATTTATTTAATTCATATTTCTTTATTAATTTAATTCATATATTATTATTAATTAAATTAATATTTTAATATTTTTTAAATTAACATTTAATTTTTATTAAATTTATATCTCATATATATCAACTAAAAGGTGATTTTATTATTCTACATATAGGTATTGATGATACAGATTCTCCTGATGGAATGTGTACCACTTACTTAGCTTGTTACATAATTAATGAATTAAAAAAAGAAGGAATTAATATTGAAGATGTTCCTAGATTGATTCGATTAAATCCATTCGCAAGGTTTAAAACTCGGGGTAATGGGGGAATATCTTTTAAAATTGATATTTCTAGCTTAAATCAAGAAAAAATATATCAATTAAAAAAGATTATCCTTGAGAATGTAGAAAAACTTTCTGAAACTTCTTGTGACAATACAAATCCTGGGGTAATTTTTTATCAAGGTGAAATCACTAAAGAAATGCAAAATTATGCAATGAAAGCTATATATTCAATAATATCAATAGAAGAAGCAGAGAATTTTGCAAAAAAAATTGGAGCAGAAGCTCATAAGTTCAAAAAAGGTAGGGGAATTATAGGTTCTATTGCAGCTATATCTTGCCCTCTTAAAGATTACACTTATGAACTGTTAACTTACAGAAAAAAAGAAAATTATGGCAAAGAAAGACTAATTAATAAAGATTCTGTTTATATAATGGATAAAAAAACTAACGATACTTTTGAAAATGTGGATTATAAAAATGATTATATAGCTATTGGCCCTAAAACCCCTTGCCCTATTCTTTATGGTATTCGCGGTGAATCTATTGAAGGATTAAATTTGGCTAAAGATATTGTAAAAGTTAATGAACCTATTGAAAGTTATTGCATTTTTAAAACAAATCAGCATACTGATATGCATCTTCAAAATATAGATAAAATTTCAGGAATGGAAAAATATGGGTGTTATATTGTTAGTGGCTATGTAAAAGAAGATCCTCATGTAATTGAAGGAGGACATATATTTTTTAAATTAGGGGATGAATCTGGGGATATAGATGCTGCTGCATATGAACCAACAAAAGAGTTTAGGAAAATAATAAAACAATTAAAAAAAGGAGATCAGGTCCAACTTTTCGGTGGAATTGGTTGTGGTGAAACCTTTAATATTGAAAAAATTAAGATAATTAAACTTCAAAAGAAAAAAATATTCAAAAATCCTATTTGTGCTTGTGGAAAAACAATGACTTCTGCAGGAAAAAATAAAGGATTTAAATGTAAAAAATGTGGAAATAAATTGCCAAATGGTGAAAAGATAGCTGAAGAAGAAAAAAGAGAACTTATTGAAGGAAAATTTTATGAAACTCCAGTTTCAGCTAGAAGACATTTAGCTAAGCCACTTTGTAGAATGAATATTTGATTAGCATTTTATTATTAAAATTGTCTTAATATTTTATTTTTATTGGTTTTATATTATTATTTATTATTTTTATTGAATTCATATTATTTATTATTATTATCATTATTATTATCATTACTGATTTCATTTTGAAATATTTAATATATTTGAAAACTTTCTATTTATATATAATTTATTCTTCTATAATATAAAACAAAATTACTTTATAATATTGATGTAAAAAAAACATCATATATATAAATAATATTAAATACATAATATAACATGATTAAGAGAAGTCAAGATCAAACAGAGGTTCATGATAAAATAATTTATAAAGCAGAAACAACTACTGGATGGTCTGTTGTAGTGATGCCTGATGGAATATTAATAGACAATTATCATCATGGTTATACACATATACACCCTAATCCATATAAGCATAAAATAAAGGAAAGAATAAATGAAAACACTCAACAAACCATATTCATGATAGTTTATAAACATATTGAGGAAAATGAAGAAATAAATTTGAAAACTTTAATAAAGGAGCTGAAAAAATGATGGTATCACTTGTTAAAGAGCAAAAAGGAAATGAATTCATACAAGAAATGGAAAAAACATATAAATCTTTAGAAGAAGCTGAAAAACTTCTTAAAAGGACTCCAAGAAACATGATTTTATATGTTGATATAGAAAATTGGAAATACTATAAAAAACATCCTGATGAAACTATAAAAAGAACAACAAGCATTGTAACTAAGAAATTAACATTAGGGGAATTAGAAATAGAACTATTAAACACTATTAAAAGGGATAAGCCAAAATCAATAAGAGAGTTAGCTAAAATAGTTAATAAAGATATAAGCTCAGTACAACCAAAAGTAAAAAACCTAGAACAAGAAGGATTAATAGAATTAAAAGAAGGAAATAAAAACAGTAAAATTCCTTACCTGAACTACGATGAGATAACATTAGCTATCTAAAGATAAAAGTAGCTATCTAAAGATAACATTAACTATCTAAAGATAACAGTAGCTATCTAAAATAGTTTATTTAAAAGTATTTTTTTTAAATCTATTAAAATGAAGTAATATCAAATAGAGAGTTCTTAAATAGTAATAGCTAATTTTTTATTTTTATAATTTTATTTTTATAGTTTTTTATTTATAATTTTTTTATTTTATTAATTTTTGCTCAGAATTTTAAATTTATATTCTCTTATTTCAATTTATTTTAGGTTATATTTTATAATAGTTTTTTATATTTATTATTATTCTTTCAATTTTATTCTTTCAACTGTTTTTTTATCAGTTAATTCTTTAATGGCATTTTTAGCTATCCAATGAGCAGATTTGGAATTTTTTTTATCAATTTCTTTTGCTTTAATTATGGCTATTTTATTCAATACCATATTTCTTTTTCCAATTTGTCTTAAAGCCCAATTAACTGCCTTTTTAACTAAATTTCTATCATCATCCGATTCGCGTTCTATGATATCTAAAAGAGATATAAATTTTTCATCTTTTTCTTTTTTATCATGAACAGCTAAAACAGCAATCATTGCAAATCCTGCACGCTTAACAAACTCTTTATCATCTTTTGTCCACTTATCTATTTTTTCATATGCAAATGATGTTTTTCTAAAAAGGTTTATACAACATTGATCACATATTTCCCAATAGTCAAAGTCATTAGCCCATTTATCCATTTGTTCTGAAGTAACCATATTTGGATCATCTACTAAAGAAGCTAAGATTCTTGTTTCTCTAGTATTAATATTCCATAAATTTAAAGCCAATAAATGGTCTTTTTTATATTCTTTAGCTATTTTTTTTATAACGGGCATTCTTAAACCATAAGTATGTTCAGGAGTGATTCCAAAACGGGACATTCCTTCAACATCTTCAGGGCTAGATAGTTCCTCAAATAAATTTATTATTTCTTCAACTTTCATTTTATCTTAGTTTTATTATCTTTCAAGGTTTCTTTTTAATCAAATTTATTATTTTTCAAACTTTTTTTTAGATTATTTTTTTTCATATTTATTATTTTTTCCCTTTTTCATGAATACGCCCATCTAAAAAGTTTCCTTTACTTAAATAAGAATGTGATAATGAATAAATTTCTTTTTTAAGAGAATTTAATTTTTCATGATTTGTTTCATTTATTGCTTCTAAATAAAGTGAAATAATGTTAGATGTGTAATTTTCATTTGAAAATCTACAATCTAATATTATAGAATCAAGTCCAATCTTTCTTATTTTGTCCATTTCATCTATTAAACATAAACAGTCTTTATTTATAATATGGCTTTTTTTATTAAAATCAGATAAAATTTTATACTTAAATTTTTTTCTTTTTTTATCTTCTAATATTGCATATTCGGAAATATCCATGTTAAGGCTTTTATTTTTGTTTAAATTAGAAAAATCATCATTAGTCATTATAACTTCTAAATTTCCATGAGCAATCATTTCTAAATCTATATCTTTGTTCATATAATTTAAAACTAGGTTTTTCATCTCTTCAAATGAAAGCTCAGGAGAGAGTATTAAACTGTTAAATCCAGATTCACTTAATTTTTCACAAGAAAAATTATTCCAAACATTTAATGTATGATTACCATACAATTTAAAATCAAATAGTGGTTTTATCCCAGGTATATCACACATAATTGATATTGGAACTCCTTTATTTTTTAAGCTATTAAAAATAATATTACATTTTTCGATTTCTTCATCAGAAATAAGTGATGGTAAAACCCATACTAATTCTTGGACTGTTATTTTACTTAATGCATCCATAATTGTCTTTTCTATATTTTCAAAATAATCATTAGGATTAGCATATAGGTAAGATGGATCAAAATAAATCTTATTTAAATTGTAGCTTGAAGCAACTTCAACTAATTCAATATTATCTACAAAAACTGATAAGCCCAAAATATCTTTTCTTCTTAAATCATTATTTCCAAAACTTAAATTTTTAGATTCTAATTTTTCAGATTTTAGATCATTGGATTCTATTTTTTCATTTTCTAGATTTTTAGATAGCTCTTTTTTAGATAGCTCTTTTTTAGATAAATCTTTTTTAGATAAATCTTTTTTAGATTTATATTTTTTAACAAATCGATTTAGCCTACTTTTCGCATCATTAATTTTATTTTTGTCGGTTTTATAATAATTTAAAAGAGTTTCAGTGGCTTTTTCAAGTATTTCTCGCCTAATTTCATTTAATTTGGAAACTGGGATGAAAATATCATTTTTAAAATTATTAATTTCTGTTCTGTCAACAAAAAATGGAGTATTTCCTGTTTTTGATAATTGTTTTTCTATTTCTTCTTTTTTAATAGGGCGATTAATAGCTTTTTCAAATTTTGAAGAGGCAATATACTCAAATTCAATCATATCATCATTTAAAGTATAATTGATATTTACTTTTATATTTAATTTATCATCTAAAAACATATTCAATGATATAGGTATTTTTGACTGAATAAACTCTTTTTTATACTTTTTAAGTTCTTTATGAATTGACTTAGAATAGCTTATATAAACTTTATCTCCAACTCTAATATTTCTTGTTGTATTAAAAACTATATATTCTTCGTTTTGTTCGATAATATCATCAATATAAATTCCTTTAATTTTATTGCCAAATTTAAATGCTATTCCATCTCCTTTTTCTATTTGAATTGGATTTTTTTTAGAAACTTTAATCTCTTTAACAGTTCTAACTCTTCTTTCTGATTCATCATCTTTCTCATTTTCTTCTTTTGATTTTCTTTTTTTATATTTATGCAGTTTTTTATTCTTGGTATCTGTGTTTTCTTGGACTATTTCGGGATATTCTCTATTTATTGATGTTATTTCTCCAATGTAAAATCCAATATGTCCTGAACTTTCACGACCCATAACTTCGCTAGGTTTTTGATTAAATATATATCCTTTTGTAAAATTCCTATTGAAAACAAGGTTCAAATCATCTTTAAATGATCCTTCTTTTTTATCTAAGAGGTTTCTGTATGAATTTACTATAGTTCCAACATAATCTTCGGATTTCATTCTCCCTTCTAACTTAATTGAATCAATTCCTGACTCACTTAGTTTATCTAAATCATCAGACAGATTTAAATCATGTGTAGATAGTAAATAACCATCACCCACTTTATGTCCTTTATATTTTAACAAATATTCTCTTCTACAAGGTTGGGTACAAGCTCCTCTATTACCGCTCCTTCCATTATTTAAAGAAGAGATGTAGCAATTTCCAGAAACAGAATAACAAAGAGCTCCATGTGAAAAAACTTCTAATTCAATATCTACATCGTTTCTTTTTAGTTTTTTATGTATTTTGGATATTTCATCAATACTAAGTTCACGAGGAAATATTACTCTTGAAACACCATTTTCTTTTGCCCATAGTACGCTATAATAATTATTTAATGACATCTGTGTTGAGGCGTGAATTTTCATTTCTGGGAAAATAGATTTTAATAGTTTTAAAACTCCGAAATCCTGAACAATAACTGCATCAACACCTATTTTATAAAGCTTAAATATGTATTTTAAAAAATCGACTATTTCAAAATTATTTATAAGTGTATTAACTGTAATAAAGACTTTTGCATTATTTAAATGAGCATATTCAACACTTTTTTTAATTTCTTCTGTAGTAAAATTTTCTGCATATGCTCTAGCTCCAAAATTTTGTCCAGCTAAATAGACAGCATCAGCACCTAAATTAACTGCAATTTTAAAAACATCATAAGATCCTGCAGGAGCTAATAATTCCATAACCATATTCTAGAACCTCTTTAATTGTAATTTGATTTATTTAAATATAAATTCATAATATTCTCTTAATTATAAATTAATATAAGATAACAAATATTTATATAAGTATAAATTCATAATATTCTTTTAATTATATAATAGGGGAAGATAATACTTTTTTGAGTATAAATTTATAATATTCTTTTAAGTATAAAATTATAATATTTCTTTGATTATAAAATTATAATTAAATTTCTATTATTTTTTTAATCTAATTGTGTAAATTAACATTTTTGATTTTATAAATTAATATTATATAAATTTAATAAAATATAAATTTAATAAATAACTTTTATATTTCAATACTTAAATAAATATTATCAATAATTTAATTGATAATTCATTATGATATTAATTAATTATTAGTAGATTTAAATTAATTATTTATCAGTTGATATAAATTGATTGTTTACCCTTAGATATAGATTAATTAATTATTATAATATAATAAATTATAACAATTAAATTTTTAATTTTTAAAAAGTTTATAAATAATAATGAAAATTTAAACAAATATGATAAATGAGAATTTAAATAATATACTTAAGTTTTTAGATATATCTACAAAAATCTATAAATAAATCTATAAACAATTTAAAAGTATTTGTGAATAATTTAAAAGTTTTTTATAAAAACAATATCTAAAAATAAAATGTCAAACATATACGGTAGAGGGTATACTGATTCTGGATATGTCTATTTATTACCTTCTGGAATAAAAGCTTATAAATTTGATTTTAAATTAAGCAATCCTAATAAATGGAATGCAATAATGGAACTCACATTTAAAAAAGTTACTAGTAAAGTCTTTGTTTCCGGATTTATCGGCGCTACCTATGGATTTTTCAGTTCAGCTAAAAAAAACAATGATTATATAACTGCTTCAGGAGGTACTGCTATAGTCTTACCGACAGATGCTTATGGGTCAATTATTAAACTCCCTACTTCAACACCTTATGCATATAGTTGGAAATATTCTTATACAATGAGTATACAATATATAATTTAATGATATTATGAAAAATAAATCAATAATTATCCTTTTAATAATCCTCATTGCTTTTTTAGGAGGAGTATTCTATTTGTCTCCTAATATAGTTTCTGAAACAGCTGTGGGGTCATCAGAATCTAATAATTCGCAGGATAATCCTATTTCTTATAAAGCTCAATTTGAAGAAGGAGATAAAATTATAAAACTTCAAAATTTTAGTAACATGAGTTCTGAAGAAAAAGATGATTATGTGAAAAAATTAGCAGAATCTAAAGGATATGATATGGTAACAAATTTTGAACCAGAAGATGGTTTTCAAATATGGCATGCTATAAATAGCTCTTCTAACCCAGAAAAACATATGAACATAATTATTCAGAAAAACACAGGAGAAGTAGTTATTTACAAAGAAGATTGATATTCAATTTATTAAACTACTTTATTTATATTTCTTTGTCGTTTAAATCCCATTTTTTCTAGTCCTTATTTCATTATAGTTTCTTAAATAATAATATTTTAATAATTATACTTAAATATTTTTAAATATACTATTTTTTTTACACATGAAATAAGTATTACATTTGAAGTACTTATTACACTTGCAATATGATAATCAAGGGAAAAAATTTATATGCCTTTATCAAGGTAGATAAATATATTCATATTTTCAATACTTAGCGATAGCTATATATAGTATATCATACTAATGTATTGAAAATTACAAAATTATTATATAATTTAAAAAACATAATATACACTATAAATTTTTTTAATTGAGATTTTTTTATAGAAAGGTTTGGTGTTTTCTATTTTTGATTATGATCTTGAACAGGCTTTAGATATCATAAAAAATTGTGGAGATATCAGAATTATTGACCATGTTTTAAATAATTGGTTTCATAGAAGTATTGACTTTAATTATATTGAAAAGTGTATTTGTAATAAAATACCTTTAGGAATTACTAAAACTAGGGAAAATAGGTTTAAATTGATTTATCCTGATAAAAATAAGACAATGCATGATTTGTATATTATTATTGAAATAACTGATAATAGAGAAATCGAAGTTGTTACAGCATATCCATTTAAGGAAGATAGGAGGTTGCGAGAGCGTGAAACCCAATAAAAGTATAGATATAGAGTCCATGTATGATTATCATTTTGATGTTTTTGGAATTAGAGTTAAAGATGATTATGAGTACAAAGAATCTGTTGAACTTGAAGAAGGAATTATTTTGGACTTTGATAAAAATGATGTTCCTGTTGCTCTCGAGATATTAGATGCTTCTAAAATTTTTGATGTTCCTGATAAACAATATTTGAGTAATAGAGGGCCTGTGAGAATGAGTATTTGTATAACTGATGAACTTATCTCTTTAGAAGTTGAAGTAAAGGTTGTAATTCATAATTCTAGAGATATTAAAACTATGGATTCTTCTGCAATCAATAATATTCATGCACCAGCTATGAAAAAAGATTTAGCTAGTGTTTAATTATTATATATTCTCTTTTTTAGTTTTTTTTCTTTTATTTGGGATTTATTTTTTCTGTTTAATTAATTAAATATTAAATTAATTTTACCATTATATTTAATACAATTTTATTTTATTTTTTTCATTTGAGATTATTACTCTTGCAGCTGCAAGTAGTGTTTTTTCAAGTGTAAATACTATTTTTTATATATTTTTTATATTTACTTTATAAGCTATTTTTCAAGTGTACGGAAATACTGGACAGTTGAATTAATTATTTGTATATATTAAAACTAATTTTTATTTTTGTAGTATATAAAAGAAGTAAAATTTATTAGTATTGTTTAACATATTTCTATTTGTATTTTTTCTAAAAGTGATGAAAAATAATTTTTTAACCAATATATAATAATAACTAATTTCGCATAATATTTATTAAGATAATCACTTATATTTTAATTAGTTTTTGTTTGAAATAATGATGAATTTTATGTATGATTATAAAAGAACTATCTAAATTTATTGTAAATTTAGATTATGATAAAATTCCTAAAACAACAATTGAAAAAGCTAAATTATGCCTTTTAGATTTTTTAGGAGTGGCTAATAGGGGTTTTCTTGAAGAAAGTGTTCAAATAGCTTTAAAATCTATTGATGAACTTTTTGGGTTTAATGATAATTTAAAAAATCAAAAGTCTTCTATCATTGGTAATGGTCATTCTAATATCCTTATTGCAGGATTTATTAATGGCATTTCTGCTCATGCACTCGATTTAGATGATGGTCATAGATTTGCACAATTACATCCTGGAGCTACTGTATTTTCATCAGCTTTAGCTGTAGCTGAAGCAAATAATGTTGATGGTAAAAAATTTTTAGAATCAGTAATATGTGGATATGAAGTAGCAATTGTTCTTGGAAAATTAGTCAATCCGCATCATAGAAATCAAGGATTTCATACAAGTGGAACTATTGGGACATTTTCAGCAGGAGCAGTCACATCTAAACTACTCAATTTGGATTTAAAAAGGACTATAAATGCTTTGGGACTTTGTGGAACTCAAAGTTCTGGACTTCTTGAGTCTGATCACATGGGGACAATGGGAAAACAACTTCATTTAGGCAAGTCTGTTTCTAATGGTATTTTATCTGCTTATCTAGCTAAAAACGGATTCACTGGAGCTGAATCTATTATGGAGGGTAATGAGGGCTTTTTGAAAGCTATGTCTTTCTTTTTATTGGAAGATATTGGCATAAATAACACTAAAAATTATTTAAATGATTATTTAAATAAATCAATAGGAAAATTTCATATTAATGAAGTTTATCTTAAAAAATACCCTTTTTGTAGACATTTACATTCTTCAATAGATAGTATTGTGAATATTAAGGATAATAATGATTTAAATATTGATGATATTGATGAAATATCTATAATAACCTATAAAATTGCAAGTAATCATAATAATTTCAATCCAAAAAATAAAGAGGACATTAAACAAAGTTTGCCATATGCAGTAGCCTTTCATTTTTTTGATGAAAATGAAATTAATAGAGATAAATTTAATTTAAATGAACCTAAATTAGAAAAAATTTTGAAATTAATAAAAATCGAAGAATCTGAAGAATTTAATAAACTGACTCCTAATTTTAGGCCTTCAAAAATTATAATTAAAACTTTTAAGGGGAATTATGAAAATTCTGTAATGCTTCCAAAGGGCGAAGCTGAAAATCCTTTTTCTAAAGAGGATATTTTAAAAAAATTTGAATCTTTGAATCCTAACTTTAATTTAGATAATTTAAAGAATATTGATTATTTAGAATTTTTGAACATTGTTGATTTCATGAAAAAAATTAATTAATAATTTAAATGTTTATTAAAGATTAATTTGTATTTCATAATTGAAATAAAAATAGATAAGTAATATAATAGTTATAATAATGCTTATAATAATGCTTATAATAATAGTTTAATGCTTATAATAATAGTTATAATTAATATATAATAATTATAATAATAAATTTTTTAATAATTATAAGAATAATATTATGATTATAATATCCGAATTATAATATCTTAATAATGGTTATTTTAATAATTATTAAAATAATCATGATAATTATAATAATTATAATAAATTTTTAAAGGGTTTACTCATGATTGAGATTCCAGAGAGCAATACTATTGCAAATCAATTAAATAAAACAATTAAAGGAAAGAAGATAGTAAGTGTTATTACTAACACTCATCCTCATAAATTTGCATTTTTTTACAATGATCCCAAGGGATATAATGACCTTCTTAAGGGAAAAATTATTGGGGAAGCTAATGCTTATGGTGGTCAGATTAGCATTTCTTCTGTTGAGGAGTCTAAAATTAAAAATGATTTCAATAAATATTCTGATAATAATTTAAATTCTCTTGAAAATAGAAATAAATTTACCGATGAGGAAATGATTATTGTTTTAGGGGAAGATACACTTATTAAGTATATTGATGGAGAAGAAATTCCTGAAAAAAACCAATTATTAATAAAATTTGAAGATTCTACAGCAATTGTATGCTCTGCTCGTATGTATGCTCAATTACATGTTAGTTTAGCTAATAATTATAAAAATGAATATTTTGATATTGCGGTTAATAAACCTTCTCCTTTATCAGACAATTTTGATTTTGAATATTTTGAAAATTTAATCTCTGAAGTTAGACCTATTTCATCAGTTAAATCTTTTTTAGCTACAAAACAGCGTATTCCTGGTTTAGGAAATGGTACTTTACAAGATATATTATTTAATGCAAAGATAAATCCTAAAAGTAAACTCAAAAAATTATCTAAAGAAGATAAAATAAATTTATTTAATAGTATAAAAAGAACATTATTTGAAATGACTGATAATGGTGGTAGAAATACTGAAAAAACACTTTTTGGAGAGTATGGGGGCTATGAAGTAATATTATCTTCTAAAACATTTAAAAATCCTTGTCCTCTGTGTGGAGATAAAATTATTAAAGAATCTTACTTAGGAGGAACTATCTATTATTGTCCTACTTGTCAAGAGCTTAAAACATCTTAAAATTAGTTAAAATATGATTTTAATAATATAATTATTCCATTAAATTTTTTACAACATTTTAGTACAATATATAATTTAATTTAAACAAATATAATATATTTCATTATAAATAATTTATAACATAATATATATTATAAAATAATATAGGTTATAAAGTAATATGATTTTAATGAATTATTAAGAAATTTGTATAATTTTTATAATATTATAAAATATCTTGGCTGTAAAAATGAAAGAAACAAAATCTTCTCTTAAAAAAATTGGCATTAATGAGGTTGATTCTAATTATTATTCAAAAAAAAGGTTTTCTGATGGTAGTCAATATAAGTTTGAAGTTCCAGGTATTCAGAAACCTTCAACTTTAAATTCTTTAATTTCTGCTTTTGAAGAAAAAGATGTTAAAATTCATAGAGTAACTCAAACAAAAGGGATCATGTTTTTGACTGATGAAGAAATTGAAGAAATGGTTAAATTGTCTAAACATAATAAATTAGATCTTTTTTTAAGTGTAGGGCCTCGTGCTGTATATGATACTAGTGCCACAGCTCAAACTAAAGAAGGCTCAAGGATTGGATATCGTCTTCGAGGTTATGATAATTTAGTTTATGCAATTGAAGATGTTAAAAGAGCATTAGACTTGGGAGTTAGAGGCATAGTTCTTTATGATGAAGGATTACTTTGGGCTTTAGCTAAAATGAGAGAAAAAGGGGAAATAGCTAAAGATGTTAAATTTAAGCTTTCTGCTCATGCAGGTGCTGGAAATCCTGCTTCTGCAAAATTATTTGAAAGTATTGGCTTAAATTCTTTCAATCCTGTTCGTGATTTGTCTATTCCAATGATTGCAAGTATTAGGGAAGCAATTAATATACCTATTGATATTCATACAGAAAATCCAAAATCTACTGGTGGTTTTATACGTCATTATGAAGTTCCAAAAATAATCAAAGTAGCTGCTCCTGTATATTTAAAAACAGGAGGTTCAGTAGCTAAAAGTCATAATTGGGATACTACTTCAAAAGAAGCTAAGGAACGAATTAATCAAGTTATTTTAGTTAAAAACATGATTGAAAGATATTACCCTGAAGCTATTGAATCTAAATAAAATTAATTATTTTTTGATTTAATATAAAGCTAATTATTTTTTGATTTAATTATTATATTAATAATTAAAATAACTGATTATTAAAATTATTAAATTATTAAAATAGAATTTTTAATATTATATAGAAAGTTTTATATAGTGATTACTCACATATTAATGTATAGATTAATAGTGATTATTCGCTACTAATCAATAGTTTATTAATATGGGTTTTATTTTTAGGCTCTCTATTAAAATCCCTGAAATTCATTTTTGATAATAACTATGTTTTAATATTTTCATTTTTAGAGGGCCTAAATTTAACCTAAAAATTGGAGTGTGGTCAATGTTTTAGGGCCTCTTATAATTTATTTTTTAATAAACAAAAAATATGATTCGCCTCGAGTTTTTTTTAAATAAGAGGCCTTAAAAACTCACTCTTTTTAATTTTTTGTACAGGATTTATAAATCAAATTATAATAATATTTTTCATTAAATATTATTTTTTATTCATTAGAAAAATTTAAATATTTATAATTATTACAATATTATTAAAAGATATTTTATTATATTCTCTTTTTAGGTCCTTAAAAATAATTGAAAAGATTAAAATAAATAAAAATGTTATTTTTGACAATAGTTTATTAAAATAATTTGACTTAAATTCATTTATGGAATTAAAAAAGAAAAAAGTGAAAATTTAATTTTTAAATTAATTTCTAACAATATTTTGAAATATTTATAAATTTGAAATGATACTATGGATTTATCATCAAAAATAGAAAAAGGATTAATTAAAGCTAGTACTTCATATCCTGAAAATAGGATAAATGCCTTTAAGAGGGCTTTAAGTCAAGAAACTAGTGAAAATGCAGCATGGGCATTAGAACTTATGCTTAAAAATGCAGAAATTGCAAATAAACAAAAACTTCCTCTTTGTGATGATACTGGAATTCCACATATTTTTATTGAGTTAGGTGAAAATACATCAATATCTTCAGATTTATTGGATGAAATTAAGAAAGGGATAGAAAATGGGCTTAAAAATCTTCCTGGTAGGCCAATGGCTGTTAAAGGTGATGATTTGGAGCGGATTGAGCAATCTAAAGGTCTTTATGGGGAAAGCGATATGGTAATCCCTCCATCATTTATAATTGAAAAATCTGATAATGAAGATTTGTATGGAAAAATAAAAATAAATTTGTTATTATTAGGGGGAGGTCCTGAAATAAGGGCTAAAACATATCGAGTTTTTCATAAAAGAGATTATAAAGAGGTTTTAAATGTAGCTGTGGATATACTTAAGAGTAATTTAAATCTTTTAGGATGTACTCCTTCAATACCTGCTATTGGTATTGGAAGAACACATTATGAAGCTAATTCTTTGATGATAAAATCTATGGTTTATGGTAATTTAGATTATCAATCAGAAACTGAAAATTATATAACTAAAAAACTTAATAAAACAAATATTGGTCCAATGGGGTTAGGTGGAAATACAACTTTACTTGGATCATTTGTAAATATTGGTCCTCAAAGAGCAAGTGGTGTTAGAATATTAGCTATTCGCCCATGTTGTTTTGTTGAACCAAGATTAGATACTATTTTCATTGAATAATTAAATAAAATTTAATTTATACATAAAATAATATGTGAAGAATAAGTATAATTATTAATATTATTGATGATAATATTTTTTTATTATAGTAATTATTATATTAATTAATTTAGTAATTATAGTAATTATTGTAGTTATATTATAGTAATTATTGTCTATGATGAGTAATTTTTTTAATAGAACTAATTTTTCTATTAATTTTATTTTTAAAATAATTTAATTATTTAATTCATTTTTTAATAATATAAAGATTGAAAGTTATAAATTCATAATTTTATAGGGGGTATTAAAATGAAAATTGATGAAAAACTATTGAAAAGCAGTGAGAATAATCACAGAATAAGAACTTCAATTACTAAAATCCAACAAAATAAAATTATCACGAGGGGTTACTCTCAAGAAGATTTAATAAATAATATTAGCTTTTCTGAAATGGTTTATCTTCTATTAAAAGGGGAAATTCCTTCTCATAAGGAATCTAAAATGCTTAATCATATTTTAATATCCTTTTGTGATCACGGTGTGACTCCACCAAGTACTCAAAGTTCAAGGTTGATTGCTTCTTCAGGATCTCCATTAAATGTATCTTTAGCTGGGGGGTTACTTTCTTTTGGAAAAAATCATGCTGGAGCTATTGAGGATTCTATGGACTTATTTCAAAAATTAATTGAATTGAATCCTAATGAAACTTCTGAAAATATTGCAAAAAATCTTTTAGATACATATAAAATAAAAAATAAAAAGATCCCTGGTTTTGGTCATAGGTATCATAGTAAAGACCCACGTGGAGCAAAGTTAATGAGTCTTGCTAAAGATGAAAATTTCATGGGTCCTCATACCAAACTTGCTTTAGCTATTGAAGAATTACTTTTTAAAGAAAAAAAGATTTGTATTAATGTTGATGGAGCTAATGCAGCTTTACTCTCAGATATGGGATTTTCAAGTGCTGATGGTTTTGGGGTATTTATGATTGGTAGAATACCTGGAATCATTGCTCATGTAAAAGAAGAAACTAATGATGAAGAGGAATTTAGAAAGTTTTGTGATATTAGTGATATTTCTTATTGTGGAGATTTAAATAAATCGTTAGATGATTAATTTTTTTATTATTAAATTAATCTAATTAAAATATCTCTTTTTAATATATTATTTTTTTATCTATTTCTTATTTGTATCATTATATCATTTTATTCTTATTTTGATACTAGGATTATTACATTATATTATTTGTATCATTATCTTTTTCATAATTATTTTTATTATTATTATTTTTATTTTTCTTTTTATTAATTTTATTTTTATTATTATTTTTATTATTTTTTAATATTAAATATAAATGAAAAATATTATTTATTTCTTAATATATAAATAATAACAAGTTTGAAATTTTTAAAAACTTTCAAAATTTTTTTGGAGGAGATATTATTTTCAAAAATGAAGAACAAAAAAATAACAAAAATTCTGACAAAAGCTTAGATTTTAATAATAATGACCTTAAAACAATCTATTTTGCAGGAGGATGTTTTTGGGGAATTGAAGCTTATTTTTCAAAGTTAAAGGGAGTCATTGATACGAAAGTAGGTTATGCAAATGGGTTCATACCTAATCCTAGCTATGAGGAAGTTTGCAGCATAGATACTGGTCATGCTGAAACTGTTAAGATAGTATATAATAAAAATATTATCTCTCTTAAAAGATTGCTTGAAGAATTCTTTAAAATAATCGACCCAACAACTTTGAACCAACAAGGGGTAGATATTGGTAAACAGTATCGTACTGGGATTTATTATGTATCAGATGGTTCTAGAGATGCTTCAAAAGATTTATCTATTATAAATAAAGTTTTTTCTGAAGAAAAGAATAAATATGGTGAAAAAAATAAATCAGTTGTCACTGAAATAAAACCACTCAGGACTTTTTATGAAGCTGAAGATTATCATCAAAAATATTTAGATAAAAATCCTAGTGGTTATTGTCATATTGATTTAGATCTAATTCCTAAAGATATATTGGAAATTGAAAGTGTTAGCTCTGAACTTATTGATGATTATGAATTTGATGAGTGTAATTATAAATATTTCACTCCTGAAGAGAAAGAAGAAAAGCTAAAAAGATTATCTGAAATTGAATTTAATGTTACACAAAATAGTGCTACAGAAGCACCATTTACTGGTAAGTATGATAAATTTAATGAAGAGGGAATTTTTGTTGATATTGTTAGTGGAGAACCTCTTTTCACATCTTTAGATAAGTTTGATTCTAATTGTGGTTGGCCTTCATTTACTAAAACTATTGATCATGACACTGTTGAGGAAAATCAAGATAATTCTCATGGAATGGTTAGAACTGAAGTCAAAAGTAAAATAGGCAAATCTCATTTAGGACATTTATTTGATGATGGGCCTATAGAAAGGGGAGGTAAAAGATATTGTATAAATTCAGCATCTTTAAGATTCATACCTGTCAAAGATCTTAAAAAAGAAGGTTATGGTGAATATTATGAGTTATTTAAAAAATAAATGATCTATATTAAATTTAAGAGGTTTATTTTTACTATTTATTAATTTTAAGGTTTTAAAATCTTTTAAAAATTATTTTATTTTACAATATTGCTCATATAACATTATATTGATTTATATTTCGTGGATATTTGAAATATATTTTTGGATTATACTGGAAATAAATAAAAAAATTAATATAATAAACATATATAATATAAATTTATAAGTAAAATTTTTTTAAGTATTATATTGAATTATCTGGGGTTAAATTAATAATAAGCGATTTATTAAGTATAAATAATTTTATAGGATATGGGGATGTTTTTTTGTATAAAAAATTTTTTTTAGTTTTAACTCTATTAATTTCTCTCTTGATCACTCTAAGTGTTGTTTCTGCTACAGATATTAATGAACATACAAATCAAACTAACAATCAGACTAGAAACAATAATATTAATGATTATAACACTCAAAATTTGAGCTCCAATATCAGTTCAATGGACTCTAAATCTTTAAGTATGAATAGAAATAAAATTTTAGGGATTAAAAAATCTAAAGAGGTTGTCAAGTCAGGAGGTAAAATTAAAATAAGGATATATACATCTAATTCTATTAAAAAAGTTCATGGTTATATTTCTAATAAAAAAAGTTATAAATTTAAAAAAAGTAATTATGGGTATTGGTATTATTATTTAAATACAAAAAATTATAAATCGGGTAAATATAGGCTTATTGTAAAAGCTATAGATTCTAAAAATGTTATTTTTAAAGATTTGACTTATTTTAGAGTAGACAACATACCTCCAAAAGTAATTTCAGTAAAATCTAATGTTAAATCGATTATTGCGGGTAATACATTTTATATCAAAAACATTGCAGATAATACTTCTAAAAAAGTTTTTGCAAAGATAAGAGGGAGTAAATATTATTTTTGGCTTGATGATAGTTCCAATAAAAATACAAAATATAAAACATGGAATTTAAATGCAAAAATTAGTTATAAAGAGATTGGGACTTTAGAAATAGCTATCTATACTTATGATTCAGTAGGTAATTATGTAAAAAAAACTATATATGTCAAATCAGTTCCTTATTATGTAGAATGGAATAATACTGTTTTACTCAATAATCCTATTAAAGTCTATTACAATAATCCAAAAGATAATTATCAGAAAAGTATTAATGAGTTAAGTAAATATGTTTCAGTATTTGAAGGATATGCAGGGAATGATTACACTCTGGGAATTACATATAATAATGGGATCAAAGCTACTCGTGTTATTATTGCTTATATGGATCCTTTTGTTGTCTATCATGAAATGGGTCATGTTTTAAATTGGAAATGGACAGAATATCAATGTGATTATTATGCTTACAAACGAACTGGCTATTGGATATTATGAAAAAGAATATTTATTTGATATGAATTTTTTAGATAAGAATCTTATTTCTATGGTAATATCATTTTAAATATTCTTTTTTTAAATTATTCTTTTATTTATCATTTTATTTTTCTGTTTCTCTGTCTAAACATCCTTTTATTTAGTATTCTTTCTATTTTGTATTTCATAAATTTAATAATCTATTTTTATAGTTTCTTGAATAAATTTTTTATTATTTATAAAAATTTTCTATTTTTATAGATTTAAAAATCTTTGATTTTTTATTATTTATAAAAAACTTGTTTTTTTATAGATTCAAAAATCTTTGATTTTTTATTATTTATAAAAGTTTTTTATTATTTATAAAATTATTTTAAAAATTTACCTAATATTTTCTTTAAAAATAGAAATGTTTAAATTAAATAGGAAATATAAAAATTATTGTTAAAAATTTAACTAAAATTTAATTAAAATCTGAATAAGATTTAATTAAGATTATACTTATAAAAATATTATAATCATGGAGGTGAAATAAAATGGCAAAAGTAAAAGGAACTAATAAAAGAACAAGGCCTAAATCTCACTATAGAAAGCCTGGAACTAAAAGAGGTAGAGGTATTAAAAAAATATAATTAATTTTATTATTATCTTATTATTAAAATTTTATAATTAATATTATAATAAAACTATAATAAAATTATAATAAAATTCTATTTTAATTATTTGCATGTTAATTTTAATAATATTTTTAAATATTTTATTTTCAAATATTCTATTTCTAAATAGTATATTCTTAAATATTTTATCTTTAAATATTATGTTTTAGTATATTCTATTTCTAATTATTTTATTTTTTTTAAAGTAATATATGGATAAAGTAATAAATAATATATTTAAATATTATGACTAGTTAGAATTATTTTATAATATTTAAATATTTTATAATTATATTTTATAATTATATTTTATAATTATCCTTAGAATATAAATCAAAGGTTATAATATAATTGAAGGGATTTTTCATGGAATTTTCAGAACTTATTGAAAAAAGGTATAGTGTAAGGGGATATAAAAAAGATCCTATTGAAAAACAAAAGCTTGATAAAATTCTTAATGCAGGAATTCTTGCGCCAACTGGAGTAAATGCTCAAGCATTTAAGATTTATGTCATTGATACTGAAAAAAATAAGGATGCATTGAAAAAAATTTACCCTCAGCCATGGTTTGTTGAAGCTCCCATAGTTTTATGTTTAGCAATGGCACCGGGTAAATCTTGGGTACGTCCATGGGATGGAAAAAATATTAGTGATATTGATGCAGGAATTGTAATGGATCATATAATTTTACAAGCAACTGATTTAGGAATTGGCACATGTTTCATAGGAGCTTTTAAAAAATATGCTGCTCAAGAACTTTTACAGCTTGATGAAGAATATGAACCTGTTTTATTTACTCCTTTAGGATACCCTAATGATCTTGGTAGAGATACTTCAAGAAAATCTTTAGATGATTTGGTTGTTAATATATAATATTTTGTTATTTTAAATAAATTGTGGGATAATGAGTGAACCAATAATATTAAAAGCAAAAAATTTCGATGATATGGAAGATATAGCCGAAAAATTTTTGGATAATCGTTATAAAATCATGTCATCAGATTCAAAACATGTAATACTCAAAAAAAGGAATTTTGGAACTATTTACATTCATATATTATTGCTATTTCTTATTTTATTTGTAGTTAGTTATAATTCATTAGTTTTATATATTCTTTGTATTGTTTATATTGGGTATTTTGTTTTCAATTTATTTAAAAACTCAAAAATAGTTTTAATCACAACAGAAAGTATTGATAAAGAAGGCAATCCTGTTGAATTTAATAATATTGATGATTTAGACTATTCTTAAATTATTTATATTTATTAAATTACATTTAAATGTAATATTTTATTTTTAATAATTATTTTTTAAAGATTTAATATTAAATATTTTAGAAAAGATTATTTATTATGACCGATTAATTAGTTTATTGTATATATTTTTATATTAATATTCATGGAGAAGATTTATGTCATATAGTAGAATTCAACAATTTTCAATAGTATTTGCATTTATTATGATTACTTGGGGTTTATTACCTTTTTTCAATCTTGGAGGAACAACTCTTAACAACAACACGATGGCTACAAGTACAATATTATTTTTGCTTGGTATTGCTTATCCACTAATTGTTTTTATACCTGAATGGAAAAAGGCTGTTTTACTAGTTGAAGGTATAATTTTTGCTTCTGTTGGACTTGCTTTTTTGGAACCTTTGTTCAATTTATATTTTTTGATAATTGGAATATTTTTCATAGTAATATCCGTTTTGGCTTATGCAAATAAGTTACCGAAATCAATATCAAGATTTTTTAATACAAAAAATAGATATTAGCATTACTCAGTAGTAATTACAAATGATATGCTATAAAAAATACCATTTAAAATTATATAATATCTAAATAGATTTATTTGACTAAAATTTATTAATTTATTTATAATTATTAAAATTAAATCAATAAATAATATTATGATTATTAATAATAATATAAATGTTAATAATATTATAAATTTATCATAAATTAGCTTATTATTTATTTTCAATAATATTATTTTATTTATTTTTAATAATATTATTTTATTTATTTTTAATTATTATGATTTTATTATAATCATTACAGATTATAGGTGCATTTTTATTTTTTAATAAAGGTTTGTTTTTATGAGAATTATCAAATTCATATTTCCTTTAACAATATTAAATTTAATAACATTGATATTAGTAACTTTTGGGCTTCCTAATATTTTTCCAATTTATAGTAATCTTTTCGAAAATATGAATTTTTTGGGATTTAGATGGTTTATTCCTTTTTTCGGTATTCTCCCAATTATTATTACTTCAATTTATATTTTTTATTCTTACTATAATGGGATTGATTTAGAAAAAAACAATATTAGAAATAATTTAGTTTCAGGGATAATTTTAATCTTGATTTTTTTAAGTTGGATTTTTGTTTTTCTAATGGGGTTTAATAATTTAAATGTTGATTTTTTTAGCAAATCTTCTATTGATTTATTTTTTTTAATTTCGATTTTATTGGCTGTTTTTTTTATTTTTTTAAGTTATTTCTTGGAAAATAGAAAATCTAATAATATTTTTGTCATTAAAAATCGCTGGACTCTAAAAAATGATCTAATTTGGAAAAAAACTCATAAATTAGCTTCTTACACATCAATGGTTGGTGGGTTTATATTAATTATATATTCATTAGCTACACTTCTTAGTAGTAATATTATATATATTATTGTTGGATTGTTAATATCTGTTTTTTTAGTAGTAATAGTTCCAATTTTATATTCTTATTATGAATTTACAAAAATATAGGTTGAATTTTATTAATTTACTAATTTATTAATTTACTAATTTATTATAATTAATTTACTAATTAAATTCTTAATTAACTTACTAATTAATTTACTAATTATATTAATAATATATATTATTAAATTTATCCGTTTATGATATAATTTGGATATTTGCTTTAAATTTTTTCTAAAATTTTTTAAAATATTTATACATTTATTTCAAATTTTATATGTCAATGTAGATACTAACTATCTCACTAATATTTTATATAAAAAATATATAATGTTATATTATTTTTATTATAAGTTTCACTTTTATTAATATTTTTTTATTTTTTCTAATCATTTTTGTTTCTTTTTTAACAATTTTATGGCCCATTATAGTATTGTCCTTAATTATATCATTTTTTTATCTGATTATATTTATTTGAAATCTTTTTATTTCTTATTCAAATTTTATTTTTAGCTTTTATTGAATTTTAAAGAGTTTAATAATTAAGTTAATACCTTTTACTTCTTAATTATTAAAAATTTCCTTTTGGTTTTCTATTAGGGGCAAGTAGAAAAAGATATATATAATGCATAATAAAACTTTCATTTACCATGGTGGTTAATTATGACAGCGATATCGGAAGCTATTACAAAGATTAAAAAAGCTGAAAACGATGCTGATCAATTAATTGAAGATTCTAAGGTTAAATCTGTTCAATTAATCGAAGATTCTAAAATTAAATCTGATGAGTCTATCCAGACAGCTAAGAACTCAGCTAATGAAGAAGCTAAAGATACTATTTTTAAAGCAGAAGAAAATGCAAGAAAAGAAGCTAATTCTATAACATCTAAAGCTAAAAATGATGTAATGTCTATTAAAGACAAGTCTATGGCTAATGTTGATGAAGCTGCTTCAATTATTGTTAAAAATATATTGTAGTGTGAGAGGAATGTTCCAAACAGAGAGAATGCGTAAACTTAAGATAATAACATTAGATCAATACTCTGAAAAGCTAGTTAGTGAATTGCATGAGAAGGGTATTGCTCAAATTGATGATATTTCTGAGCGTGTTCAACAGAATCCTGAATGGGCGCAACTTTTATCACCTTCAAAAGCAACTTCGCAAACTGGTAAGGTTTCTTCACTTCTTATGAAAACTACAGGACTTTCTGAAACTTTTGGTAATGTTTTGGAAGGTAAGGGAAGTATAAAAGATATGATAAAATCTTTTGTAAAACCTCCAATTCCTGAAAAGAGAGAAGTGGAAAAATTGGATACTGATGGATTAGTTAATAGGGCAGAATCCGTCTTAAATGAAGTAGAGTCGCAAACAGGTGTTATAGAAGATAAAATTTCAGCTCTCGATGGTGTAATGACTGAATTACAGTCAAATAAAGAGTTAGCTAATAAATTAAATAATTTTGATTTAGATTTGGCACTCTTAAGTGATACTAAGTACACAACAACACTTGTCGGAAGGATTAATGTTGAAAATGCTTTAAAATTTAAAGAAAAAGCAAATGCAGTAACTGACAATTTAGAGATATTACAAGGTCCTAATGTTGTTAGTGATGGCAAAAAAAATAAAGGTAATAAAAAAAATAATAATGAAATTCTTATTGTCATTACCTTGAATGAATATAAAGAAGATATATATTCTTTGCTTAGGAAATATGAGTTTGAAAAGTATGATGTTAGTGGTTTAGAAGGAAAGCCTTCTGAAATTATTAGCTATTCAGAATCAAAAATTTCAGAAGCAGAAAAAGATAAAGAAATACTTTTATCAGAACTTAAAGAAGTTGCTGAGAAGTATGATCAAGATATTTTAGTTTTAAAAGAACAGTTAGAAATTGAAAAAGAGAGAAATGAAATTTTCGCTACTTTTGGTCAAACTGATAAAACAACCATGCTAGAAGCATGGGTTCCTTTAAAGAAAGTAGTTGAGACTACTGAAGTAATAACTACATCTAGTGAAGGACATGCAATTGTTGAAGTTGAAGACATTGGTGATAATGACGAAGATGTTCCTGTTCTTCATAATAATAATTGGTATGCAAAACCATATGAAGTAATTGTAGATATGTATTCTCCCTTAAAATATAAGGAAATTGATCCTACAATATTGGTTGCAATCACATTACCATTTTTCTTTGGTTTTAATTTAACCGATGCATTTTATGGTATTTTTGTTTCAATAATCGGTATTCTTTTATACACTGGTATGGGCAAAGTTAATAATACTATGAAAAGTTTTGGTGCAATATTTATAATGTGTGGAATATGGGCAATAATAATGGGGCTTCTTACTGGGGGTTTCATTGGAGATTTTGTTCCAAGATTCTTAGGTGTACCTCTTCCAACAGTTATACCTGCAATAGATGCATTTAAACAACCTCAAAATATTCTTATTTTAGCTATAATTATAGGGGTAATTTATACAAATATTGGTTTTATTTTAGGGATGATCAACAATTGGAGATATGGAAATAAGAAAGAAGCTATTAGTTCTCAAATTGTTTGGTTTTTCTTAGAAGCAGGTATCGTATTTTTAGCAATTGGTTTCATGATGCCATCTATTGGTATTATTGGAATGGGTATTGGTATAGCACTTCTTATACTTAGTTTAATATTACTTGTATGGGGTGGAGGTTTATACGCATTAATGGATATTTTTTCATTCATGGGCGATATTTTGTCTTATGCTCGTCTTTTAGCTCTTTGTTTAGCTACTGGAGGAATTGCAATGACTGTTAATATCTTAGCTGATATGGTAAATGGAATGGTTCCAGGAATTGGAATTATACTTGCAATAATAATATTCTTATTTGGCCATATGGTAAACTTTATGTTCCAAGTATTGGGTGGATTTATCAATGCACTTCGTTTGAATTACGTTGAATTTTTTGCTCAGTTCTTTATGGGAGGTAAAAATAATTTCGACCCATTTAGTGCAAAAAGAACTTTTACTAAATTAAAAGAAGAATAATGTGTATGTTTATTAATTTATAAAAATCATTTATTAAATATCATTTATTATGGAGTATCAATAGTTAATTTTGGTATAATAAATAATAAAGATATTTAATTTTAAAATAACAAATTTAATTGAATATTAATTTGATTTTGATTGTTATTTGATTTTAAATTGTTAAATTACAACTTTAAAAAATTTTAAAATGTTAATATATTAAATCGTAAGATTATAATTAAATAATTAAGGAGATAAAAATTATGGCAGTAGAAATTGCATTAGGTACTGCTCTTGCAGCGATTGGTGCTGGGGTAGCTATTGGATTTGCAGGTTTAGGATCAGGTTTAGGTCAAGGAATGGCAGCAGCAGGGAGTGTAGGTGCTGTAGCAGAAGATAAAGGTATGTTTGCTCAAGGTATTATTTTCTCTGCATTACCAGAAACTCAGGCTATTTATGGTTTCTTGATTGCTATATTATTACTTGTATTTTCTGGATTACTTGGTGGAGGAGAAGGTCTTTCAACTACAGCAGGTCTTGTTGCTATTGGTGTAGGTGCATCTATTGGATTTGCAGGTCTTGGTTCTGGTATGGGTCAAGGTATAGCTGCAGCTTCCTCTGTTGGAGCAATTGTTGAAGAAAAAAGTATGTTTGCTCAAGGTATTATTTTCTCTGCATTACCAGAAACTCAGGCTATTTACTCAAGGTATTATTTTCTCTGCATTACCAGAAACTCAGGCTATTTATGGTTTCTTAATAGCTATATTACTCATGGTATTCGGCGGAATTTTAGGTTAAATGGAGGTCAATTAAATGAGCTCTGGGACAGAAAAAATTGTCTCTAATATAATGTCTGAAGCTCAGACTAATGCTGATAAAATCCTCCAAGAAGCTGAAGTTGAAGTTAATTCCATTATTGATAATGGAAATAAACAAGCGGAACTTGAAAAGAGTAAAATATTGGATGATGCGAAAAAACAATCTGACATGAGATATCAGCAAATAATATCTGAAGCTAAGATGAATTCCAGAAGAATGGGATTAGAGGCAAGAGAAGAAGTAATAGAATCAGCTTTCGAAAAAGCTAATGCAGAATTAAAAGATATATCCTCTTCCAACACTGATGAATATGTTGATGCTTTAATCAAAATGATTAAAGAAGCAGCAATTGAAATTGGTGGTGGAGATTTAACTGTTCATGTTAAAGAAGAAGATAAGTCTAAAATTACTGATATTAATGCAATAGCTAATGATATTAAATCTAAAACAGATAAAGATACTTCATTAGAGTTTGGTGAATCTATTGATGCCATTGGTGGTGCTGTAATAAAAACTAAAAATGGTGAAATAGAAGTTAACAATACTATAGAAGCAAGAATGTTAAGATATAAGAAGGCACTAAGATCTGAAGTTGCTAAAATTTTATTTAGTTAGGAGAGAGAATTATGGCTGATGAAATTACTGCATTGTTAAGTCAATTTGGAATATCTCCAGAAGCATTTATTGCATTGGCTGTTATTGCAGTTGTTGTGGTAGGCGCAATTATTGTTATTATTACAAGCAGACCCGTATTGGATATTTATCCTTATCTCCATCCTATTGCAAGAGTAAGAGCTAGAAAAGGAAGACTATTTGATGAAAAACAAATTTCTGAAATTGTTGAATCTAATACTCTTGATGAAGTTAAAAATTATCTTAGAGGATTTCCTGACTATGCAGAATATGTTGATAATTTTGAACTTGAAAAAGCATTTGATATTCAACTTGCAGAAACTTATGATTTACTCTCAAGAATAGCTCCTAAAAAAGTTCAAAAGTCATTTTATGCTTTAGCTAAAAAGTCAGATATAACTAATATAAAAAGTTTACTTGCAGCTAAACAAATGGGTATGGATAAAAAAGCGACTTTGAACCTTTTAATTCCCACTGGAAAATTATATGGGGAAATTGAACAATTAGCTGATGCAAATAATATAAATGAGGTTATAACAGGTTTAGATGGTACTGAATATTCTGCTATTCTTGAAGATGCAATTCCTGAATATGAAGAATTAGGCATGATATTGCCGCTAGAATCTGCTTTAGATAAATATTATTTGCAAAACCTTTTAGAATCATCTGGAACACCTTCTGATGAGAATTCTCAGGTTTTATATTCTTATGTTGGTGATCAAGTAGATGTTTCTAATCTTAAATTAATTATTAGGGCAAAAGCAGATGGGTTATCTTATGATAAGACTTCCCCATATATGATACAAAATGGATATAAATTGAGGGAATGGAAATTAAAAGACTTAATGGAATCTGAAGATGTAGCTGGTGTTATATCTAGTTTAGAAGGTACTGATTTTTCAAATATTCTTGCTGATGCTCTTTCTGAATATAATGAAACTGGTTCAGTTTCTATATTTGAAAAAACTTTAGACGAATATCTTATTAATAATGCTAAATCTCTATCTTTAAGAAAACCATTAGGTATTGGCCCAATTTTAGGATTTTTAAGTCAAAAAGAAAGAGAGATTAAAAATTTAAAAATTATTGTTCGTGCTAAAAGAGAAATTAACTTCCCAATATCTGAACTTAAGGAGATGTTAGTGTGAAATCCTCTGTAGCAGTAATTGGTGATATTGATACTGTCACTGGTTTTCAACTTGGTGGAGTAAAAGTAAGTAAAATTGTAGAAACAAATGAAGATGCGAAAAATGCATTAGATGAATTAATGAATAACGAAATTTCAATTATCATTATCACAGAAGTTATAGCTGATAATATTAGGGAATATATTGACAAAAAAATTGGTTCTGATGTATTACCAATGATTATTGAAATACCGGATAAATCTGGCCCATCTAATAGGGATAATGACCCTATGGGTGAACTTATTAAAAGAGTTATTGGGGTAGAGATGGTTAAATGATTACTGAAGGAAATATTATTAAAATTGCAGGTCCTGTTATCGTCGCTGATGGGATGAGAGGAACTCAAATGCATGAAATGGTTAAGGTTGGTAACGATAAGCTTATTGGTGAAATAATTGAGCTTGAAGGCGATACTGCAACCATTCAGGTTTATGAAGAAACAGCGGGTTTAAGGCCTGGTGAGAAGATAGAAAGTACTGGTGGACCATTATCTGTAGAACTTGGTCCCGGTATTATGGGTTCAATTTTTGATGGAATTCAAAGACCTCTTGAAGTTATTAAATCTAAAACTGGTGACTTTATTGAAAGAGGTGTAGATGTACCATCTATTGATAAAGAGAAAAAATGGACTTTTAAACCAGTAGCTAAAGTAGGAGATCAAGTAAAAGGTGGAGACATTCTTGGTGAAGTTCAAGAAACTTCTGCAGTTCTTCAAAAAATTTTACTTCCTCCAACTATTGAAGGTACAGTAAAAAGTATTGTTTCAAGTGGAGAATTTACAGTAATAGAAGATATTGCTGAGATTGAAACTAAAGATGGAATTAAAAAAGTTCAAATGCTTCAAAAATGGCCAGTTAGAAAAGGTAGACCTTATAAAGAAAAACTTGATCCAGATGTACCTCTTGTTACAGGTCAAAGAGTATTGGATACTTTCTTCCCTGTAGCTAAAGGTGGTACAGCAGCTATTCCTGGACCATTTGGTGCAGGTAAAACTGTTACTCAACAACAATTAGCTAAATGGGCAGATGCAGACATTGTTGTATATGTTGGTTGTGGAGAACGTGGAAACGAAATGACTGAAGTACTTTTAGAGTTTCCTGAGCTTGAAGATCCAAAGACTGGGAATCCTTTAATGGATAGAACAGTTCTTATAGCTAATACTTCTAACATGCCTGTTGCAGCTCGTGAAGCTTGTGTATATACTGGAATTACTATTGCAGAATACTTCCGTGATCAAGGTTATGATGTAGCTCTTATGGCAGATTCAACATCTCGTTGGGCAGAAGCTATGAGGGAAATTTCAGGAAGACTTGAAGAAATGCCTGGTGAAGAAGGATATCCTGCATATCTTGCTTCAAGACTTGCTCAGTTCTATGAAAGAGCTGGAAGAGTCAATACAATTGGAAGTGAAAGTAAAGTTTCATCTGTCTCTGTTGTTGGAGCAGTTTCACCTCCTGGTGGAGATTTATCTGAACCTGTTACACAAAATACATTACGTATTTGTAAAGTATTTTGGGCATTAGATGCATCACTTGCAGATAAACGTCACTTCCCTTCAATTGATTGGTTACAAAGTTATTCCTTGTATGTAGATAGTGTACAAGAATGGTGGAAAGGAAGTGTTGGTGGAGATTGGAGATCTCTTCGTGATGAAGCTATGGTTTTATTACAAAAAGAATCTGAACTTCAGGAAATTGTACAACTCGTTGGTCCTGATGCACTTCCAGATAGTGAACAAGTTACATTAGAAACTACTCGTATGTTAAGAGAAGATTTCTTACAACAAAATGCATATCATGAAGTTGATACTTATTGTTCTCCTTTAAAACAATTTGAACTTTTAAGAACTATTGTTTCCTTCCAAAGAGAAGCTAATAAAGCTTTAGAAAGAGGAGCATCATCAAAAGATCTTATTGGACTCAATGTTAAAGAGGAAATTGGTAGATTGAAATTTGTTTCTGAAGAAGAATTCCCTGCAAAGGTGAAATCTGTTCAAGAGGAAATTGTTAAACAATGTGGTGAGGTGTAAAAATGAATACTGATATTAAAACAAGAGAATACACCACAGTTACTGAGGTTGCTGGTCCTTTAATGATTGTTGAAGGAGTAGATGGTGTTGCTTATAACGAAATAGTAGAAATTGAGACACCTGATGGCGAAAACAGAAGAGGTCAAGTTCTTGAAGTCAAAAAAGATGTTGCAGTTATACAAGTTTTTGAAGGAACTAGTGATTTAAATACCAAAAACACAAAAACTCGTTTTACAGGTCAAACTGCAAAAATTGGTGTTTCATTAGATATGATGGGTCGTATTTTTGATGGTACTGGTAAACCTATCGACGGTGGTCCAGAAATTATACCTGAAAAAGAATTGGATATTAATGGTAATCCAATGAACCCTTCTGCTCGTGAATTCCCTGCAGAATTCATTCAAACTGGTATTTCTACTATTGATGGAATGAATACTTTGGTTAGAGGTCAAAAATTACCTATTTTCTCAGGTTCTGGTTTACCTCACAATGACTTAGCTGCACAGATTGCAAGACAAGCTAAGGTAGTAGGAGAAGAAACTGAATTTGCAGTTATATTCGCTGCTATGGGTATTACTCACGAAGAAGCTAACTTCTTTATGAAAGATTTCGAGAGAACTGGAGCTTTAGAACGTGTTACAGTATTCATGAACTTAGCAGACGATCCTGCTATTGAAAGAATTCTTACTCCTAAGATGGCTCTTACTACTGCAGAATACTTAGCATTTGAACATAATATGCACGTATTAGTTATTTTAACTGATTTAACTAATTATTGTGAAGCTTTAAGAGAAATTTCTGCTGCTCGTGATGAAGTACCTGGAAGAAGAGGTTATCCTGGTTACATGTATACTGATTTAGCTGGTTTATACGAACGTGCTGGTCGTATTGCAGGTAAAGAAGGTTCTATTACTCAAATGCCTATTTTGGTAATGCCTCAAGATGATATCACTCATCCAATTCCTGATTTAACTGGTTATATTACTGAAGGTCAAATTGTACTTAGTCGTGACCTTCATAGAAAAGGTATATATCCTCCAGTAGATGTACTTCCTTCTTTGTCTCGTTTGATGAGTGGAGGTATTGGTGAGGATAGAACTCGTGAAGATCATAGTGGAGTTTCTGATCAACTTTATTCTGCTTATGCAGAAGGTCGTGATTTAAGAGATTTAGTAGCTGTTGTCGGTGAAGAAGCTCTTACAGAAAGAGATCAAAAGTTCTTGAAATTTGCTGATGCTTTTGAAGAAGAATTTATTACTCAAGCTAAAGATGAAGATAGGACTATTGAAGAAACTTTAGACCTTGGTTGGAAATTATTAAGTTTATTACCTAAGTCTGAACTTAAAAGGGTTAAGGAAGAACATATTCCTATATATCTTCCAGAAGTATAATATTAGATTTATTAAACAATTATTTGTTTAATTTTTTAATATTATTTTTTATTATCATTTGTATTTATAATCCTTGATTTAGGAGGATAAAATGGCACAAGAAACAATGGAAGGGATTAATCCTACTCGAATGGAGCTTTTAAAGCTTAAAGATAGGGAAAAACTTGCTGTTAAAGGTCATAGCTTACTTAAAGAAAAGCGTGATGCATTAATTAAAGAGTTTTTTGATATTTTGGATAGAGTTAAGGGGTCCCGTGGAAAAGTTGAAGATACTCTTAAAAGTGCTTTCGAAGATTTAACTGCCGCTCAAGTTGTTATGGGTGATTTAGCAGTCCAAAAATCTGCTTTATCTGTAAAAGAATCTATCGATGTTGACATTGATTCTAGAAGTATTATGGGAGTTGTTGTTCCTGTAATGGAATCTAAAATGGAAGAAAGAACATTGGTTGATAGGGGTTACAGTTTTGCAGATACTTCTGTTAGATTGGATGAAGCAGCTAAAAAATTTGAGGAATCTCTTTCTTTAATTATAGAACTTGGTGAGATTGAAAAGACAATATATTTATTGGCTGCTGAGATTGAGTCAACAAAACGTCGTGTAAATGCTTTAGAACATATCATGATTCCAAAATTAAAGAACACAGTTAAATCTATTGAAATGAGACTTCAAGAGATGGAAAGAGAAAATTTTGTTCGATTGAAGATGATTAAATCTACAATTGAAGCGGATCAATAAGAAGTAGGGGATTTTTAATGGTTAGAATCTTAAACCCAGTTGGAGAATTCAAGAGAGAAACTGAACATTCAAAAGCTGGAAAGATGGATCTTGAAATGGGAGATATTCCTGTTTTATCAAGAGTTATAGTAGCTGATGAAGATGTTGATTTAGAAGAAGGCAAATCTGTTTCAATAAAAATTAAAGAAATTGATATTCCTGCTAAATATGTCGTGGTTATTGGTGGATATGCGGCTAATAGGTATGGCCACCCAATAGCTGTTGGTTCAGATGCACATATTCCATTATCTATGGATAAAACAGTTAATCGTGCAGCTTTTGTGGTTGTAGATAATGGTAAAATCGAAAAAGGAGATCTTTTAGGGTTTTTATCCTTGCTTCCTGTAAAGATAATCAATACTTTATTAGGATAAGTAAATTAATTATTTAGATAATACTTATCTTTTGAATATTTTTTATCTTATTTTATTATTTTTTTTAAGTTTAAAATTAATATTATGTTTATTAAAACCAAATTTTTTTTATTAATGTATAATTTAATATAATTTTTTTAAGTTCTTGTTATTTTAATTATTTATTTAATCTAATTTATTTATTATTAATGTATTAAGTGTAAATATGAGAAGAGACCCTTTTGATCAATATTTTAAAGATCCTGATAGAAAAGCAAAATTGTACTTATTAGCAACTGGTGCTATGATACTTACAACAATATTATTAACAATTGGTACAATATTATTTATATTAATCCTTGTTGGGGTAATTTAATTAAAAAATATTTTTTTCTTATTTCGTTTTTAGTTTTATCATTTTCAGGATTTTTAATATAATTATTTATTTTTAGTATTATTTTTATTTATTTTTATATTTTTAATTATTATTATTATTTTACATTTTTTAATTTCTGTTATATTTTTATTTATTATTTTTTATTTATTATAATATTCTTTATTTTTATTTATACTATTTTTTATCTATTTTTTTATATTTTGTCATCTTTTATGGGATATAATTCTTTTCTAACTTTTTCAATTGTATTTTCAATAATTTTTTCACAATTTGCTACTTTATTGCTAGGAGTTTTTATTGTTATTAGTGGTTCATCTTTTTCTATAATGACTCCTTTATAGGGTATATCATAAACATAATTTATATTACTAATATCTCCAACAACAATCCTATCTTTTGAATAAAGAACTCTCTTAATTGAATAATAATTTTCAGGTACTTTTGGGATTTTTATTAATTCTCCCTCACAAGCTTTTAAATGACCTTCTAAAAGATTTATATTTAATAATTCTTCTACACATTCATAAGTACCTTGTAACCGTGGGTTAATTTCAATTATCCATGGTTCACTATCTAATTTTTTATTTAGAATCATATCTATTCCATTGGAACCAATTAAGTTAAATTTTGCGATTAAATTCTCAGATATATTGTTAATAGTATTCTCACTAATATTATAATCGTTTTGCTTTAGTAGTAAATTATTATCAAAAGATATGCTATTAAATGGAACTATGTTTCCACAATATTTAAACTTTTTTTCAAGACCAAAATCAGTTTCTGTAAGCATTCTACTAATTATGATACTTTTAACTTCATTTTTTGTAGATAAAAGTGATGAACTAATACTAATTCCTTCTATGTATTCTTGAAGTATTAAATCACACTTTTTGCAATTTTTATAATTATTCAATTCATATTCATTATCTAAAATATTGTCTTTCTTTTTAGTAGTTTCGTTTATTTTATCTTTAGTTTCTACATTATATTTTATATAATTAATTCCATACCCTCCAGATCCTTGAAGGGGTTTCATAATAAATTTTAAATCTTCATGTTGTTTAATTATTTCAATTATTTCTCCATATAATTCTTCTTCATCATTATTGTTTTTTATCTTAAAAGTTTTTGGAGTATTATATTCATTTTTTATTTTTTTATAAAATTTGTATTTATCTTCAATATTATTAACTTCATGATTACCTATTATTTTTTTTTTATATCTTTTAAAGGGTCCTGTGAAATCATCGATAGAAATACCGGATGATAAGATTATATTATCCACTTCTTCTAGAAAATCTTCAGATAATTCTAATAATTTATTAGGATCATATTTTTCTTCAAAAATTCCACAAGAAATCCCTTTGCCTTGTTTTAAAATGTGTTTCTCTTTATGTGGAGGTTTAAAATCAAAAGTAGAATAATAACTCACTGAATAAGTTTCATGAGGTAATCTTAAACTAGATTTTACTAATTCTCGAGTATTAACTCCCATTATCAGCAATTTTTTCATTATTGCACCATTCTTTCATGTTAGTTTTTTTTTTAATTTACTTTAATTATTAATTTAATATTTAATCTAAGTTAATAATTATTTGTTTTAATATTTAACAATAAATAAATAATCATGAAATTAATAATTATTAATTCTGTTAATATAATTTTAGTAATTATATTAATTTAACAATTATAATAAAATAATGATAATTATAATTATAAATTATATAAATTAATAATTTGTATATAACTTAAAAATTAGGATAAAAAACATATTAAATTATATAATTTCAATTTGATATATTATTTATTAAATTTTTTATATTAGATTTTTTATACTTTTATTTTCAATGCATGAAGAAAATAAATTTTATAAATATATCATTATAAAAAATAATCATTATTTTATTGTATAAAATTAGTAATTATGTATGAAAAATAATATCCTTCATTTAATTTTTATAATATGCTTTTAAAAATAATAAAAATAAGATAGTCCCGAGCGGAGTCGAACCGCCGTCTCCGGGTCCAAAGCCTAGAAGGATTACCACTACCCTACGGGACTATATATACTGATTTGTAATTACATACAATTACAGCAATTTTACTTTAATTGAAGTTATATTTAAATGTATTGGTTTCGACATAAATATTTAAAATTTTTATTATTTTTATATATTTTATTATTAACTTTATTTTATAATATTGATAATTATTGTCTTGATTGATACCACAAGCATTTATCTATCCACTTACAATCTCCACAAATATTTTTGGCATCATTTAAGTATTTTAAAGAATTATTAGCACGATAAATAATTTCGGAAAATTCGTATTCTTTTTCTTTTTTTATTTTTGCTATTTTTAAAACTTTTGAATCCATATTTTCAATTTTTTGATTATTATTTGATATTAATGAGCTAATTTCAATTTTCTTAATTTCTTCTTTAGTGTAATTTTCATGAGATTCTAAATCACCAATACACATTTCACCTTTTAATTTTGGGCAAAATTTACATATATCATCTGCAGATTCGGTTAGAATCACTTTAGTATTGGAATTTTCATCATTTAATTTAGAAATAATTTTTTCCATATTATTTTTAAAGTTTTCATCATATCCATATCCTTGATATCCTTGTAAACAGAGTATATGATGTCCACGTAGATGTATAATTTTTTTTTTAATCATAGTTTTCCTAATATATAAGTATAATTATTAAGATTAAAATAATATATTATTAATATAATAATTTAATATTGGCTCTAATATTAAAAAATCATAAATATTAATGAATATAAACACCAAATAATGATAAATTTGATAAATCTTATTTAAAAGTAGCAATAAATATATTTTTTAGATAAAGATCACATAATTTTATTTTATATTTATTTTATATTTTTAATAATTAATTGTATTAGTTATATAAAATAATACTTATTTCTCAAAAATTATAAAAGATGAAAATTTTTTATAATTAAAAAATAATTATAAATAATTATTAATAATCATCAATAATGATGATTATTGTTTTGGTAAAGCTACTTTTGATACTCCAGCAGCAATTCCAACTTTAAATATATCTCCAATTATAAATGGAGCAAGACCCATCATTATCAAAGTTACAATATCTGGGAAAGCACCTTGGGTAAAGTATAACCAAACTCCTAATCCAATTAAACCAGGAATATAAATACAACCAAAGTTAGCTACTAACATTAATCCAAACATTTTCTTAAAATTTCTGCTGTCAGCATATTTTTCTGCAATATATCCAATCAATGCAGCAGCAAGTATAAAACCAATAAAATACCCGCATGTTGATCCTAAGAAAATATCTAAACCACTACTCATTTCAGCAAACCAACTTACACCTAAGATCCCTGCAATTATATATATAATTTGACTCAAAACACCAAATCTTTTTCCAAGGAACAAACCAGACACTAACACTCCGAGGGTTTGTCCAGTTATTGGTACTGGTGTCCAAGGTAGAGGGATTATAATTTGAGCTAATATTCCAGTTAAACATGCCATTAAAACAGCCATAGCTATTTTTTCTACATTACTAGCTTTTTGAATTTTACCAAAAATATTCTCCCTTATATAATAATAAGATTCAATATTAATATTCATTATATTTCCTCCATTTATTTTTCTTAATTTTGAATTATATTTAATTTTACAGCATATAATAATTGGATAAAATATTATAAAAATCTTTCTATGCCATATCTTAAAAAAAAGTTATTTTTTTAATATATTTTTAAAAAAATAGATATTGTATAACATTTTTTTATAATATCTATATTTTTTTTATAATAAGTTCAGAATAATTAATATTTTTTTTATAATAAGTTTAAAATAATTAATATATTTTTATTAATTTTAAATAAATTTTTATTAATCTTATTATACATTTTTTACATAATTGATTTGTTGATTAATATTTTTTTTAATTTTAAATATTATGTTGTTGAATTATTATTAACAATTTTCTTACCATAATAAATTGCAGTAATCAATCCTATTATAGTAGGAAAAATATATGATGCTATTCTTTCAATTGCACTTGCAGCTATTACATAATCTGCACTTATTCCAACGGGAACAAAAAGTGCTATCATAATTATTTCAGTAATTCCTAATGATCCTGGTAATAGTGGTAAAAAAGATAATAATATGGCTATTGTAAATATAGTTATAAATGGTGCTAATGGTGGAGTTATACCAATAGCTATGAATGATAAATAAGAATTAAATAAGTCTAATCCCCATGTTAAAAGTGCAAGAAATGCACCTAAAAAAAATATTTTGTTTTCCACTATCATGGTAAAACTAGAATTAAAATTATTAATATAATATAATGATTTTTCCTTTATATTTTCTAAATTATATCTTTTTTTTGTTAATCTCTCAACAAGAGGATGTACCCAACTTAATATTTTCATGGCTATTTTTTCAGAAACAGTTTTATTTATTCCTGCATATATCACAAGTGAAAACCCAAATATTGTAACTAATATTAACAATATTAAAAATGTTTTTGACAAAATATTTAATTGCCATGATAAAAGTGCAAAAACTGCTAATATTGACATTAATAAGAATGGAAGCAGTTCGAACACCCTATCTGCCATTGTTGAAGCAAGACCTACTTCAAATGGTGTGTTATTATATTCTTTAAGTACATATGCTCTAAGAGGTTCTCCTCCTATTGATCCCGGTGTTATATTGTTTCCAAATATACTTGTCATTAATATGCCTAGAACATTTATAAATTTGGGGGACTGATCCATTTTATCTAATATAATTTTCCACCTAAGTGCCCATAGTAAATACACGATTGTTTGTATAATGAAAGTAAGTCCCAATATCCACAAGTTTGTTTTTTTTAAAGTATCTATTACATCGTTTATTCCTGCAAGTATTAATATTGTAAATACAAGACCAAATACTATTGCAAAGGAGATAATTATGCTTTTTTTGTTATCTCTAATTATAGAGTAAATATCTTGATTTTCATCTTCATTTTTATTTTTTTCATTATTTTTTTCATTATTTTTTTCACTATTTATTTCATTATTTTTTTCAATTTTTTCATCTTTTATTATTTTTTTATCTTTCCCAGTCTCTTTATTTTTTATTATTTTTTCATCTTCTCTCATTTCTGAGTTATAATCTTTAAAAAATTCATCAGATTTTTTAGAAGTCATTTGAATCCTCTTTTATCAAATATTAATTTTATTTTTTAAGCCCAACAATTTGGGAAAGAGGTTTTCCTTTTTCTATTTCAGAAATTATATTTGTTTCATTAATTTTTATTTCTAGAGTTTTAATCATTACCTCTGAAAAGAGCTCTTGTGGTACATGAACAACTCCACTTTTATCACCAAATATGAAGTCTCCATTTTTAATTATTATTTCGGGATTTTCACTTATTTTAATAGGTATATTAATTTTTCCTAAACCAAGGGCATTTCCTGCATTAGGTATTGTTTCCCTTGCAAAAACAGGATATTTGTATTCTGAAACAAAATTTATGTCTCTTACAGCTCCCCATATAACAGTCCCATTAATTCCTTTTTTTTCTGAACAACTTGAAGTTAGTTCTCCCCAAACCGCAGAACTAGTTCCATTAGTTTTTATAAAAATTATATTTCCTTTTTTAGCAGCATCAATGCCCAATAATGAAGTTCCCCAATCATCTGATGAACTTTCAACGGTAATAACTCTCCCATATGCAGTTTTACCATTTATTGATTTTATTCCATTTAATACTCCACTTCTTTTTGTTATTTTATTCAATGCATCAGATATTTGGCATGAAGCAGTATTATCTAAAAGTTTTTTAAGGTTTTCAAATCCAAAATCTTTTTTGATTTGATTTTTCCCTTTAATTTTTTCTTTATCTTTTTTTGTTTTATAAGAATTTTCTGATTCTAAATTATCTAAATTTTCGATTCTAAAATCTTCTTTACAGATTTTTAGGTCATTGATTATCACTGTTTTTTTATTTTTAAGATGTTTTTTATATGATATTTCATTTAATAATGACTTTGCAGATAATTTTGATTTTCCCATTTTAACACCTATTAAACCATATAATCGTATTTATAGAATATTTAACTATTCTTATAGCATTTTTAGATAATATATTTTTAATTTTTATTTTGTTTTAATCATTAATATAATTTGTTTTAAATAGTATTTATTTACAAATTTATTTACAATAACAATTTTACAATTTTATTTTTTTAATATCTATACTTTTTTTATAGTTATATTTTTTATAATTTATTTGATCTAATTATATTTTCAATTTAATCCAATCATATTCCTAATATGGACTCAATATTTTTTATAATCCATAATTTCTATCCGAATCTTAATAATTAATAACAAATTTTTTTATTTTTTATATATACTATTGGATATAGTTTAGAATATTATTTGGGATTTATAATTCTTTAAGAATTTATATAAATATTTTTAAAAATTATAATATTAATAAAAAAATAGCTATAATTGTGAAAAAGTTAAAATAAGAAAAAATATTCAAAAATGGAAAAATATAGGAAAATATAGGAAAATATGATGAATTTAAAAAATCTTGGAAAGGATTAAAACAACAAATGCCTCATTCTGCTTAGTTTTAAATATATGATATGATTTTTAAATATACAATTTTATATACTAGTAGTTATATATTATTATTCAAGATACTAATCATAATCATTATATGCTCATTCAGGGCTTTAAATTATTAAATAATTATCAAAAATTTAAATTATAAATCAATAATAAGTTAAAATAAATTTAACTATGTTAATAGGAAATATGACAAAATAATGTTTAATTCAACAAGTAATGTCATATATGACTGTCAATGCTTAATAAAAATTAAATCTTTTAAAAATTAATCTTAATATCAATTCATTATATTTAATAATTAATTTATTTATTTAATATTCTTTAAAAAATATTTATAAAATAATTATAAAATAGAAAATAATTATAAAATTATATCTAATTATAAAATAATTATAATAAATAATTAATTAAATAAATAATAATTAATTAAAATATTAAATTTGGTGTAATATTTAGAAAAACATCATTAATTGAAAGATTAAATGATTAAGAATATAATAATTATTGATTTTTAATTGATACAGGGATAATCATTTTGAATAAAATTAAGGAAACTAAACATGGATTAAAACTATTATATTATGCAATTATAAAAATCATGATCTATAAAGTTATATAAGTGGATATTGTCAATTATTAAATATTAATAATTAATTTAATCATATTCTATTAATTTAATTATTTAACAATATCATTGATTATATTATTTTAGTATTATTAAAATATATTAATTTAATATTGTTGATATTTATTGTCATATATCTGAAATCAAATGATAAAATAAAAATTAATATAACTATATAGATAAAATATTTAATAATAGGGAATTAATCTATTGGTTATTCTTACTAAGCTCTTTTTTGCATATTGATTGTATTGTATAATGAATCTGCTGTATTTAATATACTTAATACACTTAATAATTGTTTTAAATATGTATATTTTCTAAAATAGGGAATATATAATATTAAAATTTAAAATATATAAATTTAAAACATATTTTAAAAATTATAGGTATTTATGAAGATTATTTGTTAATTATTATTAAATATATCTAGTTATTAAATATAATGGCTCATTTGCAATTTTATTAAATTTACAAGTATAATTTATGCAATTACATTGCCATCTGTGATATCTGTAGAATTTATTATCAAATATAGCTACAGATTATTGTTCATAGATAATATAAATTATCCCTGCAAGTACATTAAGTATCTAATTTAATGGAGGCTTAACATGGGAAAAGGAATTGAAGAACTTACTACAACTAAATATCTTATTCACGCACAAATTAATGCAAATGGAATCGTCGAAAAACCGGATGTTGTTGGGGCTGTTTTTGGTCAAACTGAAGGTCTTTTAAGCAATGACTTAGATTTAAGAGAACTTCAAAAAACAGGTCGGATTGGAAGAATAAAAGTTATTATTCATTCTAATGGTGGAAGGGCTAAAGGAGAAATTGTTATTCCTTCTAGTTTAGACAGAATTGAGACTGCAATCCTCGCAGCATCTCTTGAAACAATAAATAGGGTTGGACCTTGTGAAGCTCATATTAAAACTATTAAAGTTGAAGATGTTAGAGCTGTTAAAAGAGAACAAGTTGTTAATCGTGCAAAAGAAATTTATAAAGGAATGATGGAAAAAGTCACACCTGAAAGCATGAAAATGATTGAAGAAGTTAAGGAAGCTATGAGGGTTCATGAAATCTCTGAATATGGTGATGAAAAACTTCCTGCTGGACCTAGTATCCACACTTCTGATGCTATTATTGTGGTGGAAGGAAGATCTGATGTTCTCAATCTATTAAAATATGGAATCAAAAATACTGTAGCTGTTGAAGGGGTAAATGTCCCAAATAGTGTAGCTAATCTCACAAAAAATAAAACTGTGACTGTTTTTGTTGATGGAGATCGTGGTGGAGAATTAATATTAAAAGAACTTATGCAAGTTGGAGAAGTTGATTATGTAACAAGGGCTCCAAAAGGCAAAGAAGTAGAAGAACTTGAAAAAGAAGAAGTTATGATAGCTCTCAGAGATAAAGTTCCAGTTGAACAATATTTTGCTAACTCAAAACCTAAAGCTCAAACTCCTAAAGTAGAAGATAAAGTGACTTTAATGAGAAATGTATTAAGGGATTTAGAAGGTAGTGGAAGTGCTGAGATATTAGATGATGCATTAAACATCCTAAATGAAGTTAAAGTTGAGAGTTTATATGATGAACTTAAAACTGCAAATAAGGATGCTTATGCAGTAATATTTGATGGTGTTGTAAGTCAAAGATTAGTTGACATTTCTGTTTCAAAAGGAATTAAAAATTTAGTTGCTTTTAAAGCTAGTGAAATGGTTAAAAGACCAGATAAACTTAGAATCATCACTGTTAATTAATAAAATATAATATTTTTTTAATTTATTATTAAGATATTTTATTATAAACTTTCTTTATTTTTTTTATTTAATTTATTATCTATTATCATTTAATTACTATATACTTAATTATTATCTACTTAATTATTATTTATTTAATTAATATATACTTGATTATTATCTACTTAATTATTATTTATTTAATTATTATTTATTTAATTTTATATTTTAACATTTACTATATTCATTAATTTTAATCATTTAATCTTTAAATTGTTGAAAAGGTTTTAAAATGACTGATTCCAAATCAAAAATTCTTTTTTGGACATTAAATACTGAAGAAGCTTTGAAAAAAGTTAAATCTACTACCAATGGCCTATCTTCTAAAGAATCTTTACATAGATTTGATAAATTTGGACCTAATACTCTTGAAAATGGTAAAAAAGCACAATCGAATCTTTTATTATTTTTATCTCAATTTAAAAATCCAATTACATTAATCCTGTTATTTGCTGCATCTCTTTCTTTTTTTTTGCAGGATACAACTAATTCAATTATAATATTATTAATTATATTATTTTCAACAATTTTAGGATTTTGGCAAGAAAAATCAGCTGGTGATGCTGTAAATGAACTTTTGAACCTTATAAAAGTTAAAACTACTGTTTTTAGAGATGGTAAAAAACATGAAATATTTGTTGAAGAAGTTGTCATAGGGGATATTGTTTATTTAAGTGCAGGAGATATTATTCCTGCTGATGGGCTTATTATTGATGAAGATGAACTTTTTGTTGATGAAGCTACATTCACTGGAGAAACTTTTCCCGTAGAAAAGAAAACTGGTGTTTTAAATGAGAAAACTCCATTAAATAAAAGATTTAACTCTGTTTTTATGGGGTCTCATGTTGTTAGTGGAACTGGGACAATTTTGATTATTTCTACTGGTAAAAATACTGAATTGGGTACTATAAGTGAAAAATTAAGTTCTAAAAGTCCTTTAACTGATTTTGAAATTGGAATTAAAAAATTTGGTACTCTTTTAATGGAAATCACTCTAATAATGGTAATATTTCTTTTTGCAGTTAATGTTCTTTTAAACAAACCTTTTTTTGATTCATTATTATTTACATTAGCTTTAGCTGTAGGTTTAACTCCTCAGTTATTGCCAGCTATTATTAGTGTTAACTTAGCAAAAGGCGCAAAGCAGATGGCTAAAAAGAAAGTGATTGTTAAACGTCTTAACTCTATTGAAAATTTCGGTAATATGACTGTAATGTGTTCTGATAAAACGGGAACATTAACTGAAGGTAAAGTTGAAGTTAATAATACAGTAGACTATTTAGGAAATGAAAGTGAAATGGTTCTTATATTAGCTAAAATAAATGCTACTCTTCAGCAAGGATTTAAAAACCCTATTGATATAGCTATTTCTAATATTGAAACTAAAAATTTTGGTGAATATGTTAAAATTAGTGAGATTCCTTATGATTTTATTAGAAAAAGACTCAGTATACTTGTAATGAAACAATCGGAAAATAATAATATTACTAATAATAGTAATAATAATATTATTAATAATAATGATAATAATATTACTAATAATGCTTTTAATAATGACATTGATGATAAAAAAGATTATAAAAAGAAATATTTTAGCTATGATAAGAAAGATTACGCAGAAAGTCATAATTCTTTAGCTTTTGATGATATTTATTCAAAAGAAAATAATATCAGAAATAGAAAAAATTCCAATGAGAATCATACAAAAATTAATTTTGAAGAATCCAATATTTTAATTACTAAAGGGGCAGTTAGTGAGATATTGGGTATTTGTACTCATGCAATAGATAATGAAGGAAAAATTGTTGATATTTCTTTTGTAATTGATAAAATAAATACTATTTATAAAGATTTAAGTTCTGAAGGTTTTAGGACATTAGCTGTTGCTTATAGGGACTTTGGCAATATATCTGTTATTAATCATGATGATGAATCTCAAATGATATTTGCAGGTTTTATTTCTCTTTTTGATCCTCCAAAAGAAGGAATTAAAAATACTATATCTGATTTAAATGAACTTAAAGTTAAACTTAAAGTCATTACTGGAGATAATGCTTTAATAGCTAAAAACATGGCTAAAAAAGTTGGGATGAATAATAATAATGTTTTAACTGGTAATGATATTCAAAATATGAGTGATGCTGCTTTTGTTCATAATGTTTTAAAGTATGATGTATTTGCTGAAATTGAACCAAATCAAAAAGAAAGAATAATATTGGCTCTTAAAAGCACGGGAAAAGTAGTTGGATATATGGGTGATGGAATTAATGATGTTTCAGCTATCCATAGTGCTGATGTTGGCTTATCTGTTAATACTGCAGTTGATGTAGCTAAAGAAGCTGCAGATATGGTTTTATTGGATAAAGATTTAGAAGTTCTTATAGAAGGTATAAAAGAAGGTAGAAGAACCTTTGCAAATACTCAAAAATATATTTTCATGGCTACAAGTGCTAACTTTGGGAATATGTTTAGTATGGCTGGGGCTTCAATTTTCTTACCATTTTTGCCATTACTTCCAAAACAAGTTTTACTTACAAATTTAATGACTGATATGCCTTCTATGACTATTCCTTCTGATAATGTTGATGATGATTGGATAAAAAATCCAAGAGGATGGGATCTAAGTTTTATAAAAAAATTCATGTTAGTTTTTGGAATTTTAAGTTCTATATTTGATTATATAACATTTGGAATCCTGATATTTTTATTTAAGGCAACTGAAGTTGAGTTTCAAACTGGATGGTTCATTGAATCTGTTGTTTCAGCTACTTTAATTGTTTTAGTTATCAGAACAAGAAAATCTTTTACTCAAAGTAGACCAAGTAAATATTTAGCAGTTTCTTCAATATTAATTGCTTTATTTGTCATGATAATGCCTTATATTCCATTTTCCTCAATTTTAGGTTTTAAACCAGTACCTCCAATTTTTTATTTGGTATTGTTAAGTGTAGTTGTATTTTACATATTATCTGCAGAATTAACCAAGAGACTTTTTTATAAATATATACATTCTTTATAGTCAAATTTTTTGAAGTAATATATAATATTGATTTTTAATTTAGTATACAATTAATTTTTAATTTAGTATACAATTAATTTTTAATTTATTATTCAATATATTTTTAATTTATTTTTATTTATATTTCTTTAATTGGCTTTATCTACTTTTAATAACCTTATTTAAGTTAAGTATATTAAGTATGTTTCATATAATTATAATAAATTATTTTTAAACATAATTTATTAATTTTATTTTTATTTTTTATATTAATATTCTTTAATTGAGTGGATAAAATGGTAAAATATTCTGATACAAATCAAATCAAAAATTCAAAAAATTGGTTTGATCCTCCAAATAATGGATTACCTGCTTATAATGAGAATGGTGATTTAATAAGTGTATTAGAAGTATATGATTTTCCAGATATGATTGAAGAATACCTAATTGAATTAGAAATAAGAAATTACTCTAAAAACACAATTAAAACATATAAGTCTATCATAAAGAATCTTCATGAATATTTAATGACTCAAGACGATTTATATGATGAAAAAAGATTTATAAGAAGCTTTAAAAGATATATTCAATATTTAAAGAGAGATAAATTAGTTTCCCAAAATTATATTTATTTAGTAACTGTTGTTTCAAAAAAATTTTTAGAGTTTCATAGTTTGTATTTCTTAGATGAGATAAAAACCCCTAAAAGAACTAAATCTCTTCCAAAATCACTAAATGAGTCAGAAGTTAGAAGATTAATCAATGTTTATAATGAAGATATATATGATGATATTGCAGAAGATAATAATAAAATAAAAACTAAGATTAGAAATAAACTTATTTTAACTTTATTATACTCTTCAGGAATTCGAGTTTCTGAACTTGTTTCATTAATAACTAATGATATCGACCTTGAAGAGAGAACTATGCGAATTAGGGGTAAAGGTGACAAAGATAGGATTGTATTGTTTGATAATAATACTAAAAACTTAATTGAAGAGTATCTTTCTATTAAAAGTCATGATAATATTAACGATTCTGATAATAATTATTTATTTACAAATAAATATTATAAACCATTAACCACTAGATATATTCAAATAATGATAAAAGATTATGGTAATAAAGCAGGGATTAATAAAAAGGTCACTCCTCACATTTTGAGACATTCTTTTGCAACACATCTTTTAAAAAATGGTGTTGACATCAGAGTAATTCAACAACTTTTAGGACATTCTAATTTATCCACAACTCAAATTTATACTAGTGTAGATATGGAAACGCTTAAAAATGTTTATGACAAAGCTAGAATGTGATTAGACATATTTCATTTTATATTTATTGATATATTTTTAGCTATTTTTTCTTTTTTATATTTATCTTTTATTTTTTTATATTTATTTTTCATTTTTATTTTTTTAAATTTTTTTAATTTTATATCTATTTTTAGTATAGACTTTATTTTTTTAAAATTTTTTTCAAGGGGGTAATAATTTTTTACTATTTTTTTTTAAAACCCGTTTTGGTTTGTTTTTTTATTTTAGTTTATTTTTTGTTTTGTTTTTGTTAATGGTTTTGTTATTTGTTTTTATAGTATTTTTTATTATTTTATAGGAAGTTATATATATTAGAATGTTTATATAATTTATTATAATATTACATAGTGAGTATTCACATATATTTTTTTAGTAAGGATGTGATTCTTAAGATATTTAGTTTATAATAGAATTTTGAATAATGTTAATTTATGCTATTTTTAAATGGTAATATGAAAAAAGAGTTTTTTTTATATGAATTAATGTTGTTTTGTTCTTCTCTCTAATTTAAATGGGCAAAAGGGGGTATTATATAATGTGTTGTTCATTTTTTTCATTGTTTCCCCCAAAACCTTTATCTAAAAATGCTCTTTTTTAAGTGAAAAAATAATTGAATTAAAGAGGGAGAGAAGATGAAATTTATTAAGAAGAAATTTTTAGTATTTATACTATTGATTTTTTTCATGACTTTATTGTCTTTGACAGCTGTTTCTGCTGCTGATTATACTGTTACAGGGAATAGCTATGATGATATTCAGAATAGTGTTGATGTTGCAGGTAATAATGATAGACTTTTAATTGGAACTGGTACTTACTCAAGTTCTGGTAATGCTATTGAGATAGATGGTAAAAATATCACAATTCAGGGACAATCTAATTCTAATCGTGCAAAATTGGATGGTCGTGGTTTGTATCGTACGATTATTGTGCGAGATGATGCCAGTTTAACTTTAAGGTATATTGATTTTGTTAATGGTACATCAATTAGCTATCATGCCTTAAATATCCGTGGATCTTTGCTTATTGAAAATTGTAGCTTTAAAAATTGTTATGGTGACTCTGGGTCTGCTATATATGTTTTTGAAGATTCAAATAGTGCAATTATAAAAGATTGTACATTTATTAACAATCATGCAGCTAATACCGGAGATAATAGCTATACTGTTGGTGGAGCGGTTATTTCTCAAGGATCAGCTAATTTTAAAGTTATAAACTGCTACTTTGAAAATAATACTGCTTTAACCTATGGTGGAGCTATTGGTTTAAGAAATAATGGTGTAGGTGCAGAAATCACCAACTGTACTTTCGTAAATAACTTTGCACCAGACGGTGGAGCAATATATGCATTAGCTTCAGCTACTATTTCGGGATCAACTTTTAGAAATAATAGAGCTACCAACAATGGTGGAGCTATAGTTACTACTGGTTCTAATAGTTTAAATATTGCAAATAGTAAATTTGAATCAAACAGAGCTAAAAATGGAGGAGCGTTATATTTAACAGTTCTAACAAGAATCACTGGTTCTTCGTTTAGTTCAAATTCAGCTACTGGAAATGGTGGTGGACTTTATACAACTGGTAGTAGTCGAAGCATTATATCAAGTTCTAAATTTACTAGCAATTCTGCTAAATATGGGGGCGGAATTTATAATAATGCATCATTGAGTATTTCTTCTTCAAATTTTGTATCTAATAAAGCAAGTGCTAATGGTGGAGCCATATATGCTAATAAAAATTTAAACATTAGTGGAGGTAATATTAAAAGTAATAATGCTAATAAGGGTAGTGGTATTTATAATATTGCTACTTTAAGAATATCTAAAGTTAGCTTTTCATCTAATGTTGCGAAAATATATGGGATTGGATTATCAGCTCCTTCACAAGTTCTTCAGGGAAAAATGTTAATTGTGAAAGCATTTGTAACAAAAGGAGATAATATTCTTAATTATATATTTACTACAACTAGTAACGTGCGTATTGATAGTAAAACGGTTATTATATCAAATAAAATGCCTAATAAGGTTATAACTATAATTAATGGGAATAAAAAAGTTGATAAAAGAACGGGTAATAATGGGATAGCTACATATAAAGTAGCAACTAAAAAAAATAAAAATAAGAAATATTATAATATAAAAATTTCTTCAACATTTTCTCAAAATAATAAGAAATTTACTAAATCTCTCACTGTAAAAGCTGTTACAAAACTTTCAAAACCTATTAATAAAATATCTAATGTTAAATCAAATACTCCAATATATAAAAATGATATGGATAGAGTTGTTAAAAATGCTAAAATCAATGTTACTAGTATAGATGCTAAACATGTTAGTTATTGGAACAAAAAAATCAATAAAGATACAAAATTGTATCCTTATATTAAATATCAATATGTTGTAACAATAAATAATAGTGGTAAACTTTCTAAAAAGAACATTGTAGTTTGGGAAAAATCAAGTACAAACATATATTTTATAAAAAATTCAAGTCTTTCTGAAAAATTTGATGAATATTTGAAAGATGTTAAATATGTAAATGGGATGCTACCTAAAACTTCTTTAAAAGATAAAAAGATTAGAAAAGCTGTAATAACCATTTTGAAAAACTATAATGGTGAATTAACATCAAATATTAAGGCAATATTAATAGTTAAATGGATGAGAAATAAAATAAGCTATGATAAGTATTGGAATACTAAAAAAGGGGCTTTAAGTACTTTAAGTTCGAAAAAAGGAAATTGTGTGGATCAAACGCACTTGGCTGTTGCATTGCTTCGTTCAGTTGGAGTTCCTACTCAATACTGGAACTATGGGTATGTAAGTTTGCCAACATGGGGTGGGGGACATGTTTTTGGTATTGCTTATATCAATGGAACATGGTTTGAGTTTGATCCTACATCATCTTCTGAGTTACAAAAGAAACTAAACACGGTTAATAATCGTAAAAATGGTAAAAAATGGATAAACGTAAATTGTTAAATAATTATCATTTAATTATGTTTAATAATTATGTATTTGATTATGTTGGTGTTAATTATGGTTTTTAGAAAATTTGGTTTTTTTATTTCAATGCTTTTATTATTGTTTTGTTGTTTTGGTACTGTGAGTGCTGTAACTTATAGTGTGAATGAAACTTGGAGTGTTGATGATATTCAGGATTTGATAAATGATGATAGTATTAATTTGACTGAATTGCATTTTAATAATACTGGATCTGGGCTTTATGAGGGTCTTTGTCTGGATATTAATCGTGCTATTCGTTTAACTTGTGATGTGAGTGTTGTGCTTAGTGGACTTGTTGATAGTTGTGATTATGCTTTTAGTATTGTTAATGATAATGTTGGTGTAAATGGCTTTACTTTTAAGGGTTATATTACTGGTATATTAGCTAATGGTGTTGAAAATCTTGAAATTATTAGTAACACTTTTTTAGATAATGATGGTATGATTGATATTGATGATTGTCAAAATGTCACTGTTTCTAATAATAATTTAAGTGGTACTGGTAATGGAGGTATTAGTGTTATTTCTTCTTCGGATATTAATATTTCAAATAATAATATAAGCAATGCAAGTACTGGTGTCCATTTAAGTGATGTAAATAATTGTAGTGTTGTTGAGAATGGTATTAAGAACAATGAAGATGATGGTATTAATATAGATAATTGTACTAATATTAAGGTTTCTAATAATGATATTGAGGGTAATGGTGGTAATGGAATTATTATTAATGATGTAAGTAGTATTGAAGTTACTAAAAATAATCTTAAAAGTAATAATGTTAATGGGTTTGCTGCTTATTCTTCTGATAAGGTTGATATAAGTGATAATATTATAGAAAACAATCTAGAGGATGGTATGTCTATAGATGAAGTTAAAAATGTGTCTATTAAAAAGAACAATATTAAAAAGAATGCTAAAAATGGCATTTATTCTGGCTATTCAGAGAAAACTACTATTTCTCACAATAATATTACAAATAATGGGGAATCTGGTATCTATTTGGGGGATTCATATAATGCAACTATTAGTAATAATAATATTTTAGGAAATACTGAGTATGGTATTTATGCGGATTATTCTGATAATGTTAGTATATCTAATAATACTATTTCTAATAGTGAATCTGCTATGTATTTAGATAATTTTAATGGAAATATCCATAACAATAATATAAAAAACAATCGTGATGGGCTTTATATAGGTGATTCTAATAATGTTATTATTAAAGGCAATATTTTTGAAAAAAATAACTATGGTATTAATTTAGGATTTGCTTTTGATACAAGTATTTTATTAAATACTATATTAGATTGTAGTGATAATGCTATTTCATCTGAAGATATGAATTATTGTTCTATTAATGATAATATTATAAAAAGATTTGGGGATTATGGGATTTATCTAAGTAATGCTATCGATGTTAATATATTGAGTAATAGTATTATTGGTAATAAAGATGCGACTGGAATTTATTTAGATGCTGAATCATGTAATATTGATTATAACAATATTATTGGTTGTTATAGGGCAATCTATATTGATGGGTATAGAAATAAAATTTACAATAATATTATAAAAAACAATTATTTTGGAATAGAAAGTGAAGGGGACTATAATATTATATCTTTTAATCAAATTAAAAATTCTACTGAAGGAGTCATTCTTTCTGGATGTGAAAATAGGTTAAATAATAATAATATTAGTAATTGTAAAAGATATGGTGTGGTTATCTATGATTTTTCTCATGTAAAAGGAAATATTTTTACTAACAATACTATAGGAATATGTATCATTTCTAGTAGTACTATAATTTCTAAAAACATTATCAAAAAAGGCAACTATGGTATTCAAGATTATTCTGGATATTCTAAAATCAACAACAACAGTATTTCAAATGTGAAATGTGGTATTTATGTTAAAGGTGATGGAACCAGTCTAGTTAAAAATAGGATTAATGCTACTACTAAAAGTATTGTTGTTTTGGGTAGTGACTGTAAAATACATAAAAATATTGTAAAAGCTAAAAAAGGAATTTATATTAATGGGTTTAGAAGTACAATAAAAGATAATCTTATTAAATCAAAAATTTATGGAATAATTATTTTCGGTTCCCATAATTCTTTATATAGAAATAAAGCTAATAATAATAAACAAAATGGTATTAAAAGTACAGGTTACAAAAATCAAATAAAATATAATATTTTAAATAAAAATAAAAACCACGGAATCAATATAAGAGGAGATAAAAACATTATAAGTTCAAATGTTGCTAAAGCTAGAGGTATTAAAGTAACAGGAGATAAAAACATTATATCTAAGAATAAGTTAGGCAAAATGAAAGATAAACATAGACTTCATATGCTATGTATAAGAGGATATAAAAATATTATTAAAAAAAATACTAATTAATAGATTTTATTTTTCTTTAATTTTTATTTTTTTCTATAATACTTCATAAATAGAGCTAAATTATGTAAATTAATAAAGGTGTTAATATGATAAGAAAAAAATATATTTTAGGTATATTGTTGGCAATTTTCATGGTTTGTGCTGTTGTTAGTGCTGTTGATGCTGTTTCTGCTGCTAAATATAAGGTTATTGATAAAGGAACTAAATATTTTGATTTTTATAAGAAAGGGGATAAAGATATAAAGTCTGTTTGGAAAACTCAGTCTAATGGAAAAAAAATTGTAGCAAATTGGAAAGTTTATAGGTCTTTTGGTAAGAAAAAGTATAAGCTTTTTTCTAATATAAAGATAACTATAACTAAACCTAGCAAAACAAAATTTAAAACAACTTATATAAATTATCGTACTAAATATAGGCCTTATAGTAAAAACACATCTTATAATGAGAATATAGAAAATTTGAGTCTAAAATCGTATTATTCAGAATATTATAAAATTAATTTTAGGGATTTATAATAATCATGGAATTAAGGTCAATAGTGATAGTGGCGGTTTTCTTTATGGAACCTGAACAATTAACATAAATGGCGGAATTTTCTCTTCTAATATTGCTAATTCTAATGGTAGTGCTGTTTATGGAACTGGTACTATTAATGTTGGAAGTAATGATAATTTTGTCTCAAATAAAGCTACTAATAATGGCGGGGCTCTATATGCTAATAAGAATTTAAATATTAGTGGGGGTAGTATTACAAGTAATAATGCTAGTTATGGTAGTGGTATATATAATTTAGCTACTTTAAGGGTTTATAAAGTCTATATGAGTTCTAATTTTGCAAAAGTTATAAGTATTACACTTAAAACTCCAACTGAAGTTAAACCATCTAAAAAATTTACCATCAATGTTTATTTAAAGACTGGTGATAACATTGCAGGGTTCATATATAATAAAAATGGAAATACCTATATAAATGGTTCTAGAAAACTTCCTTTGGTTTATACTCCCTTTAAAACTTTTTTTTCAAGCATTGGGGCCAGTAAAAATAATATTAAATCTAGTTCAAATGGAGTTGCTACAAGAACAGATACCGCAGGCAAATCTAAATTTACTGTTAAAGTTAGCTATTCTCAAGGTGGAAAAACTTGGTCAATAAATAAGACTGTTAAAGTGACTAGTAGTGCTAAAAATACTAAAAAAACCTACACTACTAAAAAATCAACCAATAATAAACCTGTTTCAAAGAATAATCAATCAACCACTAATGTTAAAAGTGGAACTAGTATCAAAGTTTCCCTTTCCAATCATGAACATGCTCATTTAGCTAGTTTAGTTAATATGGATAGCTATACAATTAACTCTAAAAAAATTAGCTATTGGAATCTTAAGAAGAGTACAACTCTCACTAGAGTTACTGATTATATTTATAAAGTGGATAAAAATGGATGGTATTCTGGTACAATAAACAGTAAAAATGGTGTTAGCTGGAAAAAATTGACTAAAAAACCTAATAAATCTGGCAATTGGTTTAATCTTACTAATACTTCAGGCAAATATGTTATAAGAAATAAAGTTACTCAATATACGAATGATACTTCAAAGAATGCTCTCATGTTTTTTGTTTCAGTTAAAACTAGTATCAATCATAATTCTTTGATTCCATATATAAGTTATAATTATACTTTGGTTAATAAGAATACTAAATCTAAAAAGACTGTTAGGTTTTTTGAAGAGGCAACTACAGACATATACTTTTTAAAAAGTACTTCATATAATTCTAAATTAAAAAATTATTTGAAACACAAAGATAATCGTGTTCAGGTTGGTAATAATGAAATTAAAAAATTGATTATAGATATTTTTCAGAAAAGGGCGGGAAATACTAAAAGTAAAAAGTTATACGGTAAATATATTGAAGGTGAATTAACTTCATTAAATAAAATAAATGCTATTTTTTATTACTTGCGTGATAATGTGGATTATCAATATTATACTAATGGTCATTTCAAATCTCTTGATGTTTTTTGGAGAATGAACAAATGGAGTAATGATCATGCTAATTGTGTGGATCAGTCTGTATTACTTGTTACAATGTTACGTACTGTAGGAGTTCCTGCAAATTTTGAAAATTGGCATGGATGTAAATTTAAATATAATACCTATGGGCATGTTTTTGTATATGCTTACTCTTCTAATTCAAAAAAGTATCTACTTGATACAACAGGTAGTTCTAATACTCCAGGTACTCATCCTAATTGGTCTGGTGGAAGTGGAAATTCATACTATTCTATTGGTAATCCAAAAGGATTGAATTTATACCAATATTCATGTAAAAAAACCAACCATTATCATCATAAAGATTAGTTTAATGATTTAAAAATTATAAAGGTGTTTAATATGTTTAAAAAAGTAGTTATAATAATAATATTGATTTTTTCAATATTTATTTTAATGAATAATATTAGTGCTACGACTTATACAGTCAGCAATTCTACGGATTCTAATACTATTTCTAAAATGATTAGTGGAGATGTTCCTTTTAAAAATGGAAAAATTATTCGTAATGGAGATATTGTTAGACTTAAAGCAGGTAATTATTATAATATAAATCTGGTAGTTGATAAGAGAATTAGTATAGTTTCAGCTAAAAATGCTAAAAATAAGGTGAATTTTATAGGAAGGTATAAGAATAATAATCTTTCTAAAAATTCTTCTGCCATATTTTTGAATTCAAATAAAGTTAAGATTAAATGGATTAATATTAAAAATTATAAATATGGAATTTTTCTGAATTCAAGTGCTAATTCAATTAGCAATGTGATTTTAAGGAAAAATACACAGGGAATATTTCTAAATAATGCTAAAAATAAAATCTTCTATAGTACTCTTATTAATAGTGGAATATATATTGAGAATAATTTTAATAAGATTTATTCTAATAAATTTAGAGACGCTAAAATTTATATAAATGGACTTAGTAACAAAATCCAAAAAAATAGGGCGTATAATACTACTTTAACTATAAATGGGAATAAAAATAATGTTCTAAAAAATATTTTTATTAGGTTTAAATCCGGCATTATTGTTTATGGCAAATTAAATAAGATTACTTCAAACAATTTTTATCGTGGTAATGGAATTGCGATACATGGATTAAAAAATAAAGCATATTATAATAATATTACTCATACTTTCATTGCTTTTGGCATTTATAATTCAGGCAATTGTTTGTATAAGAATAATCTTTATAATAATAACTTTGCTATAAATTATAATAATAAGAATAATAAATTTGTGAAGAATAACTTCAAAAATAATAAGGATAATATCCATTTTGAGAGTTTTGGATTCCCTGATGAAACATAAAAACATGAATATCATATAGTATTTAAGGTGATTAAATTGTTATTTAGTAAAAAATGTATAATAATATTGGCTATCTTGATTGTTTTAAGTTTTTCAGTATCTGGTGTTAGTGCGGGGTCTTTATTTATTAATGAGTCTTGGACTAATGAGGATATTCAGAATGCACTTGATGGTGATATTAGTATTGATGTTTTGCATTTTAATTTCACTGGTTTTGGTGGTGTTTATAGTGGTATTGATTTGTTGATTGATCGTGCTATGTTTATTGTTGCAGATGTTGGAGTTGTTCTTGATGGGAGTCTTGGTGATAATCCAGCTAATACTGCATTTACTATATCTGAGGATAACGTTCTGATTAATGGGTTTACTATTTTAAACTATTTTATTGGTGTTACTGGTTCAGGCATTAGCAATGTTTCTGTTGTTAATAATACTTTTGGTGATTCTGATTTAGCTATTAGTTTTGATAATGTTGATGGTTTGAATATTGTGAATAATATTATTAACTCTTCAGTTGGTGGTGGTATTTCAGTTTATGAATCGGATAATGTGAATATTTCTACTAATAATATAAGTGGTGTTGATTCAGGTATTTATCTTTCTGAATCTAACAATAGTAAAATTAATGGTAATAAGGTTAGTAATGTTGATGGTGATGGTATTTATACTGATACAAGTGATAATCTCACTATCGAGAATAATGATATTAGTGATGTTTCTGGTTCTGGTATTAGTACTCATAATTCTAAAAATTTGAATTTAACTGGTAATAAGGTTAGTAATGTTGATGGTGATGGTATTTTTGTTGATAATGCACCTAATGTTGAAGTAAGTGATAATACTGTTGATGGTTCAAATGATGGTATTTCTATTTATGATAGTTCTAATGTTAAATTGAATAAAAATAAAGTTTTAAACTCTCGAGAAAGAGGAATTTCAAGTTTTAATATTAATCAAATGAATATAAATGATAATTTTATTAATTCTGAGGGGGATAGTGTTTCTTTAGATTCCTCAAATGGTATTTCTTTTACTAATAATACTATTTATGGTGCTTTTTCTGGGTTTTCATGAAATGATATAAATAATATTAATATTAGTAAAAATACTATTAATGCTGATGGGCTTGGTATTTATTTAGTTGATACTGATAGAATTAGTTTATTTGATAATACTATTAATTCAGGTACTAATGGTATTGATGGAGATACTCTTTCTAATTTAAATATATCTAATAATAGAATAACTTCTAATGACTCTGGAATTTACATATTTGCACTTAATAATGGGATTTTGTATAATAATTCGATTGTTGATTGTGGAGGTAATGGTATTTGGATGTTCTCTACTGATAATGTAAATATTTCTAAAAATACTATCTATAATGTTAAAGAAGTTGGTATTTACATAGATATATTAACTAATGGGTTGATTTTAAATAATACTATTAAAAATTCAGCACTTAGTGGTATGGAATTATATGATGTTGGAAATTCTAAAATAATGAATAATATTGTAGAATCTAGTGGATATCCTAATAATGCAGGTTATGGGTTTTATATAAATTCTTTATATAATGTTATAATTAATAATAATCATATTTTTGGTTGTGTATTTGAGGGTATTTATCTCGAAGATGCGAATAATATTAGTATAATTAACAATTTAATTGAGAGTAATGGCTATAATAATATTTACATATCTTCAATTATTGATTCTCTTATTAGTTCTAATAAGATACTTAATAATTGGATGGGCAATGGTCTTTATATAAATGATGGTGATAATTTAATAATTACAAAGAATAGAATCAGTAATCATGAAATGTGTATGTTGTTGGAATCTGTGTATTTCAGTAAAATATCTTTTAACACTGTTTCAAATGGTGATAGGGAAGGTATTGATATTTATGGTGACAGTAATTTAATTTTTAATAATACTGCTTATAATATTAATCGTGATGGTATTAGTATAATGTCTGGAAATTATAATAAAGTCTTTAATAATTACGTGCATCATGTTGGCGGTGCAGGTATTAGTTCTTATGATGGTGAAAATACTATTACTAATAATACTTTGAAAAATAACTATTTTGGTATTTATATTAAGTTTGATAATAATTATATAACTTATAATAACATTTATAAGTCGTTATATTGTGGTATATGGGTGAATGGTGATTATAATAGTATTAAATTTAATAATATTATTAATGGATCTAAATCTTATGGGATAAAAGTTCAAGGAAGTCGTAATAATATTCAATATAATAAGATTTCCAACAGTAAAAATTGTATTTATATAATGGGAGATTATAATAAACTACTTAAAAATGTTATAAAGTCAAAAGTTTATGGTGTTTATCTTAAAGGTCATAAAAACAAGGTTATGAATAATAAAATACAAAATGGGAAAAAGGGTATTTATTCTAATGGATTTAAAAATAATATAAATAATAATAAAATCAAATCCAAAAAATATGGGATATATGTTTATGGTCATCAAAACATAATAAATAAAAACACAGCTAACAAGAATAGGGTTCATGGTATTAGAGTCTTTGGAAATGCTAACAAAGTTACTAGTAATGTAGTTAATAAGAATAAAAATTATGGTTTTAAGGTAAATGGTGATCGAAATAAGTTGAAAAAAAATGTTGCTCGTTTATGTGGTGTTCATGGGATGAATATTGCTGGTAATCTCAATGTTGTTTTTAGTAATAAGTTAGGTAAAAATTATAATAAACGAATTTGTGTTTATGGGTATAAAAATAAACTTAAGAAAAATAAAACATAGTTTTAATATATTTTTGGGTTATTTTTTACAATAAATATTATTTGGAATGTTGGATTAATTTTTCTAGATTTCATTTTATTATTTATTTAGAATTTTTTTATTATATTTTTTATATTTTCTATATTTTTTATTCTATTTATTTCTACTATTATCTTTTGTTGTATTGAATTTTAAATAGTTTATTTTATCTACTTTATATTAAAAAGCTTGAGAAAATACAATTTTTCAATAGATTTTTATATTATATCTAACAATAGTATTTATGATAAAATATGACTAATACAATTATAAGAAATATAGCAATTTTAGCTGGAAAACTTGCTTACTTTGTTTTACAAATTACTGGGAGACAAGGAACAGCTTTACCTGGAAAAGTGGCAATTAAAATATGCCCTAATATTTTAGAAGATTTAACTAAAAAGTGTGATAAAACTGTTGTTATTACTGGTACAAATGGAAAGACAACTACTAACAATCTAACAAATCATATTATTGGTGGGAAATATAATAATTTAGTTTCTAATCTTAAAGGAGCTAATATGATTCAAGGAGTAGTAACTTCATTTATTGTAAATAATAAAAGTTCTTATGATTGGGGGATATTTGAAGTAGATGAAGGTTCAATTCCAGATGTAATTCATAACTTTTCTCCAGATTATGTTATATTAACTAATTTTTTTAGAGATCAACTTGATAGGTACGGTGAAGTTGAAAATACTATTCATCTTGTCTATGATACTTTGAAAACTGTTGATTCTACTCTAATTTTAAATGCTGATGATCCTTCAACAACTCAATTTAATAAATTACCTAATAAAAAAATATACTATGGATTCAATAAAAATAAGTTTTCTAAAATTAATCATAGTGTTGCAGAGTCTATATTTTGTAAAAACTGTGGAAATCGTTTGAATTATAATTTTATAAGTTATGGTAATGTTGGAGATTATTATTGTAATAATTGTGGGGTCAAACGTCCAAAAATTGATTATTGCGCAGATTCAATTGATATTAAAAATAATAATTATGAATTTAAACTTAAAATTAATATTTCTGATGAAATAAAAAATAAAAATAATGTAGAAAGTTTAAATAAATTTATATTTAAATATATGGGAATATATAATATTTATAATTGTTTAGCTGCTATTTCTTTATGTTTATCTGAAAATTTTGATATTTCGTATGTCCAGAAGCAAGTTGAGAACTTTGATTATAGATTAGGACGGATGGAAACTATGAAATTCCCTAATAAAGATGTAGTTTTAGTTCTTTCAAAAAATCCTGTAGGACTAAGTGAAGTTTTTAATAGTTTTTCTTATGATGAAGAACCTAAATCAGTCATGTTTTTGATTAATGATGCTCCTGCAGATGGAAGAGATATATCTTGGATTTGGGATGCAGATTTTGAACAGATAAGTGATATAAAAAATATAAATTATTTTTATTGTTCTGGAACAAGGGCAAATGAAGCTGTTTTAAGATTGAAATATAGTAATTTCAATACAGAAAAAATAAAAAAATATGTCTCAAAAGAAGCAAGTGATGTTAAAATACCTATTAAAGAAATATTAGATGAAGATGTAAAATCTTATATTATTGGAACTTTTACAGCTGTTCCTGAGGTAAGAAAATTTTTATTAAAAGAATTGAAAGAAAAATCTAAATTTAATGATATTTCAAAATGATAATTACTCATAATCATAATCATAATCATAATCATAATCATAATCATACATAATCATAATTCATAATCATAATTATGCATAATAATAATAATAATAATAATAATAATAATAATAAATGTCTATAAAATAAGGATTAGTAATATGAAACTTGAAGTAGTTAATATGTATCCTGATATTTTAAATACATATGGGGATATGGGTAATCTGATATGTATTAAAAAGAGATGTGAATGGAGAGGAATCGATATTAACATCAAAAATTTTACAATTGATAAAGAAATATCTCTTGAAGATTCAGATATGATTTTAATTGGTGGAGGGTCTGATAGTGGACAAAATATTATTTCAAATCATATTCTTAATCATAGAAACTCTTTAGAGAATTTTATTGAGGAGGGAAAACCTCTTTTAGCTATTTGTGGTAGTTATCAAATTTTTGGTAATTATTATATTAATCCTTATAATGAAAAAATTTCTTGCCTTGAAATCTTTGAAATGGAAACCATAAGTAAAAAAGAGAGACTTATTGGAGATATATTGATTTCAAATAATTTAAAATTAGATATGGCATTTAATTTAAAGCAAAATCATGATTTAAGTGACATTATTGGGTTTGAAAATCATGGAGGAAGAACTTATCATAAATATGATCCTCTTGGGGATGTTAAAATAGGTTTTGGAAATAATGGTGAAGATGGAAAAGAGGGTTTGGTTTACAAGAATTTTATTGGTAGCTATCTACATGGACCAATATTGCCTAAAAATCCCCATATTGCCGATTATATGATATTAAATGCTTTGAAGAATAATTATGATGTTGATTATTTAACTGAGAATATTTCATCTTTAAATGCGATAGATGATACTATTGAAATAAATGCACATAACATAATGAAAAATAGGTTAATGAATACTTCATAAATTTGTATATATTTAATAAATAAATAGGTTTAATTTATTTTATTTATTAAAATTTTTTTTTCATTTGATATATTGTTATTTTAATTGTATTTTATTAATTGTTTATATTAATCATTAATAGTATTTTGTGTTTTTTTATTAAATGACATTATAATTGTAAACTATTTGATATTTGACATCTTAAAATAAGTCTTTTTGGTTTTAATTAAATAGAAATATATTTAAATAATTAACATTAATTATATATAATACTATCGGAAGATTTATATATGATAAAATGTATATTATATGTGTGATATAATAATTATTTATTTTTAAGTTTGATTTTATGAAGTTTTTAGGAAATATTTCTCACATATCTAACTCTGGAAGATTAATAGCTAGGTCTTCACAGTCACCTCCTTCTGGGGCTTCTGTTTTTAATAAAGATAAAAATAAAATAGGCAAAATTATAAATGTTTTTGGACCTACAAAAGAGCCATATATTTCAGTAGGGATTTTTAAGTCTTTTAATCTTGATGAATTTAGAGATTCAATTGGTGAAGATTTATATGTTTCTGAAAATCCTAAAAATAGAAAATTCAGCAAGAATAGACATAAAAAAAGTAATGTTAAAACTAAAAATAGAAAAAATAATAAACGAAGTAAAAATACTAATAATAAAAACAAAAAAAGGAATAAAAATACTAGAAGAAACAATTGACTGATGTAAACAATATCATTATAAGATTACTGTATAGAAATATAATTTTATTTAATCATATTTGTTTATAATGGCTTTCTAATTTAAAAATTAAACACTTTATTTAGGTTTATAGTTAATTTATCTTATAATTTAATTAAATTTAATTATTCTAACTTATTTAATTATTTTAATTATTCTAACTTATTTGATTTTATTTAGAATGTAATATTCAATTTTTTTGAATTAATAAATAATTAGAATTATTATTATTATTAAAATTATTGAAAATTTTTTTAAATAAAATTTTTTATATTAATAAGTTTTTTAAATTAACAAATAATAATGATTTAATTTAACATATTTTTAAATTATCTATTCTTAAATTAATGATTAATCAAAGATTTTAATTTAATAATTAATATTATAAAAGTTGATTTAATTTTTAATCAATAAATATTATAATTTTTAATTAAAAATAATTAATAATAAACTAATACGGGGTAATAGCACGAAAGAAGAAGTAAAAACTAAGTTTTCTGAAAGAAAACCTATAGAAAATGTTTCTGCAAAAAAAAGAATGCAGGATGATGTTTCTGATACAGAAAAACAAAATAAATGTCCTGAATGTGGATCAGAAAATCTCATTGGGGATTATGAGAGGGCTGAAGTTGTCTGTGCTAGTTGTGGACTTGTTATTGATGAAAATCTTGTAGATATGGGTCCAGAATGGAGAGCATTTGATCATGAACAAAGAGATAAACGTACTAGAGTAGGTGCTCCAATTACTTATACTATACATGATAAAGGTTTAAGTACTATGATTGATTGGAGGAATAAGGATATATATGGTAGAGATATTCCTGCAAGAAATAGGGCTCAATGGTATAGGTTAAGAAAATGGCAAAGAAAGATTAGAATCTCTGGGGCTACAGAGAGAAATCTAGCATTTGCTTTAAGTGAACTTGATAGGGATTCTTCAAGATTAGGTCTTCCAAGAAGTGTTCGAGAGGCAGCTTCTGTTGTTTATAGAAGTGCAGTAGAAAATAAATTAATTAGAGGCCGTAGTATAGAAGGCGTTGTAGCAGCTTCTCTTTATGCAGCATGTAGAAGATGTAATGTTCCACGTACTCTTGATGAAATAGCTGAAGTTTCAAGAGTAAGTAAAAAAGAAGTTGGAAGAACTTACAGATTCTTAACTAGGGAACTAAATATAAAATTACCTCCTACTTCTCCTGTGGACTATGTTCCAAGATTTGCAAGTGAACTTGGCCTTTCTGGTGAAGTACAATCAAGAGCTATTGAAATAATTGAAAAAGCTATGGAAAAAGGACTTACTTCTGGTAGGGGTCCTACTGGTGTGGCTGCTGCTGCATTGTATATTGCTTCAGTTCTTTTGGGTGAGAGAAAAACTCAAAGGGATGTTGCAGATATTGCTGGGGTTACTGAAGTTACAATAAGAAATAGATATAAAGAACTTACAGAACAACTTGAAATGGGTGTAACTCTTTAATTTTATTTTTTGAATCTTCAAGTTACTTTTTAGCTATTTTATACTTTTTAGCTATTTAGTTATTTTTTAATTATTTAAAATTATTATTTAAATTGTTTTAGCTTTTCAAGTCATTTTTTAGCTATTTTTAAGATTATATATTAATAATTTTTTAATATATTTTATTTTTTAATTTAATTATTAATTTTTCTGATTTTTAAAACAGTTTTTTAGTATTTTTTTGAAAATATTTCAATAGATCTCTCTAATTCTTGAATTATTTCGGAATTATCACTATTTTTAATATTATAAAGATTTTTTTGGTATTTTTTTAAATTATTTAGAAAACTTTTTAGTGTTGAAACATTAATTTTTTCATGCATTTCGCCATATCCTAATTTATCTATATAAAATCCATTAAGTAGTTGTTCAAAATTTCCTATAGCGGGGATACTATATATAGGTTTTTTTAGATAGATAGCTTCACTTATTAAGGTAAAACCACCATTACTAATCACTGCTTTTGCATTGCACATATCATCATATATTTTATCTTCATTAAATTTTCTAAAAGTTAAATTTTCCTCATTTCCTTCTTTATTAAATCCATATACTATGAATTTTTCATCAAATTCTTTTAGTGTTTTTATAAGTTCTTTATTAGAATCACTAGTTTGATAAACAAATATATAGTCATCATATTTAGTTTTAAGATTTTTTATTTTATCTCTTATTACTGGGGGATAAATGACTGCTTTATCAGGATTTTTTATTTTTGGGAAAAAATAACTAGTTAAAATGTATCTTTTTGGCCTCATTATATATGATCTTATAACACTTTTTGCTTTTAACATGTCTTGTCTATGATAAGGAGGATAATCTACCAATGTTTGTGTTATCATATGAATGTTATCTAAACTTATTAGTGGAACATTTATAATTTTACTTAGAATACTTGAATAATTTTCAAAATCAGATATTATTATATTTGGTTTAACTTCTCTAGCTTTTTTAAATAATATTCCATAATTTTCTTTTAAATTATTTGGTGTAGTTTTAATTGCATTTAATAAAGTTCTTTTGTTCTTTACTTCATTATTTTCATAAACGGTATTAAAACCACCAATTTCGAATACATTATCAAACTTACTATTCAAATATTTATATGCTCTATCACTTGAAAATATGTATATTTCATATTTGTCTTTATTTTCTTCTTTTGTTAGCTTTTCTAATATTACTGCACTTCTAACAGCATGCCCCATTCCTTCCCCACACACGGCATAAAATATCTTTTTCTTTTGATTAATTTTTTGAAGGGATGTGTTAATAATCTCTAAGTTATTTTCTTTGTTTTCATAGATACTAATAGTAGTGGCATTATTATTAATATTATTATTATTAATATTATTATTATAATTATTTTTATTATTGTATTTTTTGTTATTATTAGAATCTTTGTTTTTATTTTCCTTATTATTTATAGAAGATTCTATCCTTTTTTTATCTTCTATACTTTTTCTATCTTCTATCCTTTTTTTATCCATATATTCCAAATCTTCACTTTTCACTATGGAGTGGTTATCAGATATTTTCCTGATTTTAGCCATTAAGTCTTCTTTTTCTATTGAATCTTTAGGAAAGTGATTAAAACCATATTCTAATTCTTCAGCACTAGTTCTTATTCCTCTAAGGTCATTAAATGTACTTTTACCATATTGCATTGCTAGTTTACCTAAACCTTCCTCTTCAAGTCTACGTGTTGAAACATTAATTATGGGGTTCCTTAGAACTTTAAATTTATTATCTTTACCTATTCTTTCAATATAATCAGTATCTTCTCCAAATGTCAGTGTTTCATCAAAACCATTATATTTTTCATGAAGTTCTCTTTTACATATTATTCCATAACATCCTGCTCCATGAGGTTTTATCTTTTCAAAAGCTATCATAAACCAGTTAGCTAAGTCATGGAGAATTTTATCTCTTTTTTTTTCAGATATTGGATTTATTTGTGTAATTCCAATATCTAAATCATTACTTTCAAATTCGTGGATTGTTTCAATAAGATAATTATTGGTGAGTTCTAAATCAGAATCTAAAAATAATAGTATTTCCCCTTTAGCAATTTTAGCTCCATTATTTCTTCCAACTCCTGGCATTCCTCCTTCAACTACAATACATCCATAATGTTCGGCAATTTTAATAGTATTGTCGCAAGAGTTAGCATCAGCTACAATTACTTCGTAATCTTCAAATTCCTGTAATCTAATACTTTTTAATAGTTTAGGAAGATATTCTTCTTCGTTATATGTTGGGATAATAATACTGAGCTTCATTTTAATCAAACTATTTTAAGTATTTTTAATAATTTTAATTAATTATTTTAGATAATTTTTAGTTCTATTTATTATTATTTTAATATTTAGTTATATTTTATTATTTAAATTCAATTTTTATTCAAATTCAATCTTTATTTTTATTTTAATTTTTAGTTTATTTATCTTTTTTTGATCTATGATTAAATTTAACTTTTAATTAAATTATGTTATTAATAATATTACTTAAATTTATATTTATATTTTATATGCTTTCAAAATTATATATTTTTGGTTAAATTAGTATTATTTCTAGGAAGGTATGAATAAAAGTTCCAGCTCATTGAAAATGCATCGCCCTGATTTTTAAGTGATTTTGTCAAATTATTGAGAAGTTTCATTTCATTATATTTTGGAGAAATATAAATTAAAGTTTTATCATCGTTATTTTGAATAGATATAACAGAATATTGGCTTAAACTATTATTTAATTCTGAAATGGAATTTGTTTGATTTATTATCTCAATTTTATAGTTTTCTGTATCTGTACCAATTATTGCAATTGAGATAGCAGATAAAATTATTAAAGCTAAAAAAATATGTGGTATGAATCTTCTAATATCACTATAGGAAAAATTAACCTTATTTCTGACATTTTCAAGATATTTTTCATCTTTATTAATTATATGTAAACTATTAAATATTTTTAATACATAGTAATCAAATGCATCCCCATCAAAATATATAAGTAGCATTCCATATATTGCTCCAGCACAAGGTACTGAAAATAGTCCTCCATCAAATATTCCAATTAGTCCTATTGTTGATGCAAATATTAAAAGTATTCTACTTGGATCTAAACGGTTTTTCATTGAATTTAATTGTGTTATAAATATTATTGGTAAAATTATTATTATAATATTGGCTATTTTTGGAACATATTGGTATAAAGAATCTCCTGTATTAACGCCCACAGGAACTCCTAAAGACATAATTGAAAGGAAAAAACCAATAACTCCTCCAATAACCGATTTGTATATATGTGAATGTAATATGCTTGTAGTTGTTGGAGTAGGATCCATTGATACAAAAATTGTAAATGGGGAAATTCCTAGTTGGTATCTTATTATTAATTCCATTAAAAGTCCACAAATGCATGTAACTATAATAAGAATTAATGAAATTTTTATGTAAGTGTTATTATTTAATCTAAATATGGATGAAATTTTGCTAGATTTTATTTTTTTAATATGCTTGCTTTCTTTAAAAATATGGTCATATTCAAATAATTGACTTAATATTAAAAATAAACCTAATATTAAGAAAAATAATATGTCTTTTCCTTTTGAAGAACCCATTAAAAATAAATGTGTTATTGGTCTTATAAATGGATTGAAAATATCTGTAAAAAAGATTAATATGGCTACAAATATAAATAAAATTCCAAATAAAATATATTTATCTATTTTCATGTTCGGTCTCTTATATTTATAATATTTTTACAATTAGAATTTTTAAAAGTATATTTTCAAGTAATCCTTTTAAATTAGCTTATTTTTAATTTATCTAACTATTCAACTGATTTTTTAATTATTTTTTTAATTATTTTTTTAAATATTATTTTTATAATTATATTGGTTTATGACTCTTATATAATTTAGTAATCTAATAAACATCTATTGGTTTTTGTAACTTTCTAAAAAGTTAGTAATATATAATAAAATTTAATATCTAATTTAATTATTTTTAATATCAAACAATTAATATAACTAAAGATACATATATTTTCACATGTTTCCATTTTTGATATAGATTTTGGGGTGTAAATATTCTTTTTATGGAGTATATTATTTTATTAATGATTATTGGGATTTTCGCAGGAATCTTATCTGGATTACTCGGCATTGGGGGAGGATTTTTAATGGTCCCTCTTCAATATTTCCTTTTAACTTCTATGGGCATTGATCCTGATTTAGCTTTAAGGATATCCCTTGGAACAAGTCTTGCAATTATTATTCCTACTGCAATATCTGGAGCTTACAGTCATCAAAGAGAATCTAAGGGTTTATTAAAAATTGGAATTATTTTAGGAATATTTGGGATGTTTGGAGGTATTTTAGGAGGGATAACATCTTCACATCTTCCTTTCGATATACTTGGGAGCATTTTGGGATTTTTCCTTATTTTCACAGCTATATTTATGATTTTTAGTAGAAATTTATCAAAGAATAAGAATAATATAAATTCTAAAAATTCTGAAAAATTTAGTAATAATTCTGAACTTGAGAATACTATGCTTAAAAATGAAAATAATAATTATGAAAAGTTAAATAATAGTTTTCCAATTGAAAATAATGATTTTAAAAAACTAAATAATAATTTAGAATGTGAAAATAATCAAATTAATGAAAATAATCCCAATCCCAGTTTGAAACTTTCTATTATATTTGGAACATTAGTTGGATTTTCTTCTGGCCTTCTTGGAATTGGTGGTGGAGTGTTTTTAGTTCCAATACTTATTTTTTTAGGATTTTCACTTAGAAAATCTATTGCATTATCTTCTATTTTTATATCGTTAACTGCTATAGGAGGTACATTATCTTATATCTTCTCTGGTTTTGGTGTTAATAATTTGCCTTATTCCTTAGGATATATTAGTTTAGTTAATTTTGGAGTTATAATTACTTTTTCAGTCCCAATGGCTTATTTAGGAGCAAAATTAGTATATAAAATTCCTGAAAAAAGATTAAATCAAATTTTTGCCATTTTATTAATTTATATGGGAATTAAAATGTTAGGATTAGATCCGATATCTTATATTTTTGGGATTTAATAATTTGGATGTTATTAATTCAATTAATTATAAATAATTAATAAATATTTTATTTAGACAATTCCACACCAGTTCCACGAGCAACAATGTGGATATTATCTTCTTTAAGAGTACTCAAAGTATCATATTGAATTTCTAAATCTAAAATACTATTGCAACCTGCATTTTTTGCATTATTAGATAAATTTATTATAGCTTGTTCTTTTGCTTTTTCAAGGTTTTTTATTAACACTTCAGTATCTTTAATTTTCTTATTTTCTGTTAATGATTTTTTTGTTTGTATTAAAATTTCTCCTTCAAAAACTCCATTAAACTTTTTTATATTTTCGTTTTGAATTGAATCTATTGTTAAAAAAAGAATTCCGAGGTTATTTACATCAACTCTTTTCATATCTTGATTATAATCCATTTCACTTGTCTCTTCAACATATTCTTTTCCACGTAATTTATAGTACAACTTTTTTAAAGAAATATGTATATAGTCAATGAATTTTTTGAAAATCCCTAAAGTATAAGATAATACTCCTAAAAGAACCACTACTAAGAAATAATTGATGAATATGGGGAAAGCTGCTTGTAAAATAACTGCTGCACTTCCAACAGTTATTAAATTCAATCCAAGACTATTATTTATATAAATAAATCCATAGAATACTGTTATAAAGAACAATATGAATGCACTGACAGCTCCAGTTGTTTTTCCATAATATCTTTTTGCTAGATATGTTTCACTAATGCCTGCAATGATTGGGGAAAAAATAAGACCTAGATTAAATCCAAAAATAGCTATATGGAATGCATAAAATAAAACAAGAGAAATAACTCCTATTGCAGTTCCAATTGATATAAAAAGGGTGGCATAAGCTATGTCTTTAAGTTTTGCTTTTCTATATTCTGTTAGAATCATTTGAATCAGTGTTTTATATATTTGTTTTAAACTTAAATCTTCAATTTATATTATAATTAAATTTAAATTTATGATAAATTTGTATTATAAGTAATTACTTTTTTTCAAGATTTTTAGTCTTTATATGAAATAGCTGTTCCATATGCTGTTACAAGGATAGTATTTCCCATTGTTCCTCCGAGATTATTATAGGAAATTTTAAGTCCAACAATTGCATTTGCACCTAATTCTTTTGCCTTATCTTTTATACTATCTAAAGCCAACTCTCTAGCTTTTTCTAACTCTTTTTCATAAGCTGAAGTCCGTCCACCTACAACATCACGTACACCTGAAAATAGATCTTTATATACATTAGAACCAATTAATGAGTCACCTGTAACTAAACCATGATATTCAACAATTTCTTTAATTCCCAATGTATTTGTAGATGATAACAACATTTAAAACACCCTCACTGATTTTGATACAAATTTATCATGTTTTATTATTTTATTAATCTATTATTAACTATTTTTATATTTATAATTTATTTATAGTTAAATTATAATTTATTTATCATTTATATATAATTTTAGAATATATTAAATATTTCTAATTAAATTTTATATATATGATATAAAATAAAAATCTAAGAATAAAATATAAGATAAAAAGTTAATAATAAAAAATAAAATAAAAATATTAAGATTAAAAAATATTAAAAAAAAGTTTAAAATTAAATAATTAAAAATTAATAAAAAATAGTATGTTATATAATTTAATAAATAAGTTTATTATATAAAAATTAAACTTACTTAAAAAACATCATATATGCAAATATTACTATGAATACTACCATAACAACAAATAAGATTACTCTACTTCTTTTCATTTGTGCTTGTCTACTTTCCAAAATTTCTTGACATTTGGGGGAACAAGTAGTCTCTTCTAAAGGAATAGGAGTGTTACAAACAGGACAATGTTTATGAATATCAACCATTATTTCACCTTTGTATTTAATTCATTAAATTTAATTTATTATATTTAATTTATATAAAATTCATTTAAACAGTAAGATTAGTTCTAATGATAATTGTATCTATTATTTATAAATACTATTGTTATTTATAAATAACTTTATTAAGAATTTTTACTGGGAACAACTCTAGTTCCAATTTTTTCTCCATTGATAGCTTTAACTAGATTTTCTGGATCTTCGCCATTAACTATAACAGTTTCAAGTGAGGAACGTTTTATCATTTGAATAGCGGTCATATCAAAAAATTCGTATGTTCCAGCTTTAACATCTTTTCCTTTTATGGCTTCTAACATTTCATCAGCTGTAATCTCTTCTATTAATTCAGCATCAGAATATTTATTGGGGTCTTTAGTATACATTCCATCAACAGAGGTTAAATTCACTAAAATATCTGCTTTAACATATTCAGCTAAAATTGCACTAACCGCATCGGTACTATGTGCTGGCTCAGTACCACCCATTACAATAATCTTTCCACTAGCGGAGTATTCTAAAGCTTCTTGGAAATTATGTGGAACTTTTTGATAAGCTTTATCTTCTAAGGTTAAAAGCATTAATTTTGCATTGATTCTTGTAACTTCGATACCAATATCATCACATTTAGCTTCACCACAATTAAGATCTCTAACAATTTGAATATAATCTCTTGCAGGTTTTCCACCACCTACAACAACAAAAATCTCATGTTCTTTAGCTAAATTTCCTAAAATTTCAGCATACTCTTGAAATTTCTTATAGTTATATTCTTTTATTAATATAGATCCACCGATTGCAGCTACAATACGCATAAATTCACCTAATGACTTAATAAGTTTTATGAAATAATATTTTTTCATTTGAAAATTCATTATCTTTAATATTTTCAAGATTTTTCTTGTTGTATTGATAGTTATTATAATTAATATAGCTTTAACAACAAAAAACATTATAAAAATTACTAAAAAATTAATTCTAATCTGTTATTCTTTTATACTTATTTTCAATATATTAATCACTATTTATAAAATTATCTATCAAAATATCATTTTAATATCTATCAAAATATCATTTTAAAAAATATTTCTATTATAAATTAAGGAGTAATTCTAGATTATTTGTAATAATGATAAAAAATATCTATTTATTATAAAATAGGCTAAAAATAAAACTAGAAACAATTATTGGGTTTGTTTTAAATTATAATATTTATTTATAGATATGAATATTATTATTTATATTAATAATATAATTTTTAATATTTATTATATCTATATTTATTTAAAATATTATTTAATATATTTAAAAATAATAAATTTTTAAAATATTAAAAAATCTTCCTAATTTTTATATTTGCTTTATTATTAGTAGATAATATATTATTTATTTGTATAAGATTCTATATTTTTAATAAAAGTTTTTTAGGCGATCTTATTTAGTTAGTAAGTTATCAATATGTAGATTATTTCTTTAGTTATATATAATATAATTTTAGGAATTTAAATAGAAAGGGTTAAATAATAATTTTAATAAAAAAAATAATAGTAAAAAAATTAATTGTAAAAAAATTAATTTGGTTTAAAATGAATATTTTTAAATATTTATGTCATCAAAAACCTGAAAGAAGTTTCAAGGTTAAAGAATATTATTTACCAGTTTGTTCAAGATGTACTGGTTTTTATCTAAGTGGTTTTATTTATATTATTCTTGCATTTTTTATAGCATTTCAATACACATTAAATACTACTATATTGGCGATAATGCTATTAATTCCATTTATAATAGATGGATTAACACAATTTTTAAATCTTAGAGAAAGTAATAATACTCTTAGATTTTTTAATGGCATTCTTGGGGGAATAGGATTAATGATATTGGTTAAGACAATCAAATATCTCTTTATCTATTAAAAATTTTTTTAGTTAATTAAAAAATCCTTTTTATAAAAAGATTTCTTTTATAAAAAGATTTCTTTCATTCATTGAAATATTTTTGAAATAACAATAATTGAGGTGTAGGGCATTGAATGAAGATAAAAATCCAAAAAAAGAAACAAAAGAAAAAATACCAATATATAAACAGAAAAAAGGAATGTTTGGGATTATAATTGTATGTTGTATAGGTGTATTACTAATATTGGCTGCAATGGGAATGTTTGCCCCAGATAAAATAGGCACAAATGTTTCAACAGATTCTAATCAAAATCCTGCAGCTAGTGGTTATCAAGTTAAAATAATAACTGATGACTCATGGTCAGGAAGTATTGGCTCTATAGATTCTTCTAGTTATGATGGTGTTGGAAATGATACAATCGATGTTAAAAATGTTGAATCAAACATAGTATCATTAGCTATTCAAAAAAATGGTGGAGGTTCTGCATTACTAGAAGTTCAAATATTAAAAGATGGTCAAGTTGTTAAAGAAGGCTCAACCACAGCAGCTTATGGAGTAGTTACACTAACAACTTCATAATTCCATTTTTTTTCTTTTTTAATTTAAAATTTTCTTTTTTTAATATGATACTCTTTTTTATTTAATATTTTCTTAATAAATTTATATTTAAAAACTTTGTATTTTTAATAATTTTAATTTGTATTTTTAATAATTTTTTATAGTTATTATTTTAGATCTATTAGGCTATTGGATAAATAATTTAAATGAATAATTTCCCTATTCATTCTGAAAAATTTTATTATCTAGTAAATAAAAAATATATACAAGGCGATTTTATATGAATAATAAAAAAGCAATGATATTGGGGTTAATGTTTTTAGCTGTAATGGTTTTATGTTTAGCCCCTTCTAGTGCAAGCAAAACAACTCATTATAAAGTTAAAATAAGTAATAAAGATGTTTTTGGAAAAACTGTAGTAAAAAATACTCCTATTAAAAAAGTAACCCATACTATAGGTTGGAAACAAGGAATAAATTACTATACTGATAAAGCTGATTATAAAAAGTCTAAATATTTTAAATATAAGACTTCATTTTATAGTCATGGTACTATTTATGACAAACAATATATAACCAAAGCTAAAATCAAATATATGTTTTATAACTATAATTTAGGTAAGTTTTCAGATAAATATTCTTATAAAACAATCTATGCTAAAGTTTTTAGTGGTGGGGGAAATACTGTAAGTTATACTTCTGGTAAGAATTGGGTTCCTATAAAAACACTTATTTATATGAAGAATATAAAAGTATGAGGATGATTTTTTTCATTTTTTTAAACTTTTTATTTCTTTTAATTTTTTTGTTTTTAAATTTAAAAAAATAATATTTATATTAATTTATTTCTTTTAATTTTTTTGTTTTTAAATTTAAAAAAATAATATTTATATTAAATCATTCATTTCTTTTTAAAATTCTTATTAAACTTTTCATATAATTTTTTTTCATTATTAGTAGTACTTATTTATTTATTTTTATTTTCAAGGTTTTAATAACTATTATTCTGCTTTCAATGTTTTACCTCTAATTGTAACTTTTTTATACTAGTAGTTTACATATTATATATTATAACATAATAATAACTCTTTTTATTTTATGTTTAAAATAAATTTATTTTATAATTGATTGGATCAGGGGGTGAAAATTTTGTTTGTGATGAATAAGCGTTTTATGTCAATTATTTTAGTTGTTTCAACTTTTTTATTTTTGCTTACTTTGTCTGGTGTTAGTGCACAGACTTATAATCTTAATAGTAATAATACTACTTCTGATTTTCAGAGTGTTATTGATCATGATACTGATTCTGATTTAGTGATTAATCTTGCTGATGGTAATTATAATTTCAATCAAATTAATGTTACACGTAATGCAACTATAAAAGGTAATAGTAAAGGTAATGTGAAAATAAATGGGCCAGGAACTGGTACTCTATTTAATATTACATCAACAAATGTTCGCATAATCAATCTAACTATTAGTGGTTTTGATACAGCTATTAAATCCAATAGTAGTGATTTAACAATTATTGATAATAATATTACATCTTCTAGTATTAGTATTGATATTCGTAGTACTGGTGCTGATTTAAAAGGAATAAACATTGAAAACAACACAATAAATTCTTTAATTTCTGACAATAATTATGGCGCAGTTTATATATCTGCTCCTGCTAATAGTCAAGTGATTATAGAAGTTTCTTTATTAGGTAACAATATATCTAGTAATGCCACAATTAAGTCTAAGGGTGTTTTTATCAATGTACCAGATTGTAAAAACAACATTAAATTGTTTAACAACAATATTAATGGAACATCATCTGGTTTTTATTTATATGCCTCTAACACTAACAACTCTAATATAACTTTTGATAACAATAATATTACTGGAATTACTTCTAGAACTGTTTACTTAATGTTATCTGATAGTAAAAACTCTAATATAAATTTTATAAACAATAATATTTGGGGAATCAACTCTGATATGGATCAATTTTCTGCTTTAAGTATATATGCACAATTCAATAACAATTTTAACTTAACAGTTGTCAACAATAATATTACAGGAGGACATGATGGTATTTCTGTAGATACATCTTATAGTAATGACACTAATTTAACATTTTTAAATAATTTTATTAATGGAACATCTAGTAATGGTTTTTCTTGGAGTACTCCATATAGTAAAAACGTCAATATTATATTTGATAATAATAACATCACTGGGATTTTAGATGGTTTTAATCTAGGGGGATTTATTTGTGAAAACTTTAATATAATATTTGAAAATAATAATCTCCTTGGAAAAATATCTCGTGGTATTTATATGGATGCACATATTAATCAAAATATTAATATATTCTTTAATAATAATAATATAACTGGAAGAAGTTATGGTATTTATATGGATGTATACAATAATAATAACACTAATGTGACATTTGAAGATAACAATATCAAAGAAGCAGATAATGGTGTTTCTATGGATGCATCTAACAATAATAATACCAATATGGCCTTTGAAAATAATAATATTAGTGGAATATATGGATATGCCGTTCTTTTGGGTTTAGATTATGGTAATAATACAAAAGTTCTATTTTCTTGTATTAATCTTACTGGGGCTGAATGGGGTATCTGGTTAGGAGTATCTAACAGTAACAATACTAATATAACCTTTGAAAATAATAGTATTATTGGAACATTAGAATATGGTATTGCATTGACTTCTTACAGTAATAACAATATGACTATTTTCTTTGGTAATAATAATATCAATGGAATATTTGGTTTAGGTCTTTTACTAGCTACTTATGATAATAACAACTCCAATATAACTTTCCTTAAAAATAATATTACTGGAGAATTTTATGGGGTGTTTGTTTATTCTAGTGAAAGTAATCTTTGTGGTTTCAACTTTTTTAATAATAAGATAAATTCCACTAAAGGTGATGGGTTTTATTTCTTTTCTAATGAGGGAGATTTACCTACTGATGTAACTGACTTTATTATTAGGGGAAATAGTATTTTTGCTCCTAATGGTGCTGGTTTGAATTTTACAGGATTATATGTTGGATCTTTTGTCAATGTTACTGTTGAATATAATCATGTATTGGCTCTTGTTGGTGTTAATATAACTGGTTTTAATGATAATAGTAGTTTTGATTATAATTGGTGGGGTTTTAATGATATTTCCAGTTTGATTTTTGGTATAGATACTAATAATCATTATATTTTGAATATCACTAATCTTACTAGTTTGAATAATCTTAAAATTGGTGATAGTGTTAAATTCATGTTTCTAGTTTTGAATAATACTCTTACTAATGATGGTGTTGATCAATTACCTTATTTTGTAATTAATGGCACTTT
>JADHEF010000090.1_pt1 | contig 104671 bp, 79 predicted proteins | sample 8952391 | NCBI WGS metagenome assembly JADHEF01 (sample SAMN16124439, study PRJNA663245) | bioreactor sludge metagenome | isolation source: sludge (nitrite) | place: India:Bengaluru | collected 2019-02-28
AGGGACGGGACGCGCTGCTCATTCTTGGCGGGCCCGCGCTCCGCTCCGTGAGCGTGAATATGGACACTTCCTGGGCGTCGTACGGCGCGCGCTTTTCCACACTTCATTCGGAACCAGTCCGCCTCGGGTACGGGGTGGCCTTGGCCGACGTGGATGGCGACGGATTGGCCGATCCGGCGATTGGAGCCCCCTATGGCCTGCTGCGTGGCAAGGGAGACGCGGCCGGGCGTGCCTACCTGTACCGCGGCAGCAACGCGGAATGGCGCGGGCGGAACATCATCGTCGGAATTGAGCGTTTCGAAGCGTTCTTTGTCGGGAACGGCTCCAACGATATGGTCGGCAGCAGCCTTGCCGCCGCCGGGGACTTCAACCGAGACGGAATCCCGGATCTCGCCGTGGCCGGTTACAAGTTCGACAGCCCGTACATTACGGGTGACGAGGAGGCCGGCCTGGTGGCCCTCTACTACGGTGAGCGGGCGACGACCACGGCAATCACGGCCGACCACACGGCGCCGGGAAACGCGGACCTCGCCCCGGTGGGTAGCGGAACGCCCCGCGTCTACCTGGCATTTGCGGGCGGCAGCGGTCCGGGTGCGGGCGGGGCGTCGTCCACCACGGTCACGCTGACCCGGTCCAACGACGGCGTTCAGATTCTGTCGCCTTTGGGGGAAGTGGCCCCGGCTTTGTGGGCCATCACCACCGACCGAACCGGCTTCACCAGTGCCACGGTGGAAATCGAATACACGGACGAGGAGATTGCCGGAATCAGCGGCGCGGAATCCGAACTGTGCCTGTTCAAGGCACCGGGTCCGGAAGGGCCATGGACGAAGCTCGCCACCGTCATTGATCCGGAGCGCAACCGCGCCCGGGTCGTGGTGACAGGTTTCAGCGTGTTTGCCCTGGCAAACCAGTCCATCACGTTTCCCGTGTCGGTCAGCGCTTTCAGCGCCGAATAACGTTTGCCGCGGGACGTTCGCCCGGCAGCACGGGGCTTGCGTCCCGCGTTTTATCTCCGTTTCTGTATCGCGTGCGCCCGCTTCAAGTTCGCGACAAATGCGGCATTGTAGGGACTCAGGCGCACGGCCATTTCCAGGTGGGGCAGCGCCTGCTCCGGTTTCCCCTCCAGCATGAGGATCACGCCGAGGTTTCCCTGCGCGGCAGCGTGGTTCGGTTCAGCGGCCACGGCGCGGGCAAAGGCCGCCTCAGCGCCCGCTCCGTCGCCCGAGCCCTGGAGCAATATGCCCAATTCATTCTGGGGTGACGCCATTCCCGGGCCCAGGGCCGCGGCGCGTTCCAGGCTGGCCCGCGCAGCGGCGGCGTTCCCCGCGCGGCGCAGCGCAACCCCGAGATGCAGGTGGGCATGGGGCGATTCCGGCGCAAACCGCAGCGCGTGGCGGAACAGGGTTTCCCGGTCGCGCCACGCGCGGCAGTAAAGGAAGGTGCCGGTTCCGAGCGCGGCGAGGATCACGATGGCGGCGGCGGTCACAACACGCCGTTTCCCCCGGAACCATCCGGCGCCCGGGGCCGCGCCGGCGGCGGCTGCCAGCGCGAGCGGACCCGCCGACGCGAGGTACTGGAAGCGGTCGGCAACGGGCGTGATGTTCAGGAACCCAAAATGGAGAAGGCCCAGGGTGGGGGACAGGGTGACGGCATAGAAGGCGCCCGCGGCCAAGGGCGAGCGGCCGATCCGGTTTCTCCCCAACCAGAGCGCCGCGAGCAATGCTGCCCATGTTGCGGGCCAGAGGAATGCGGCCGCGTTTTCCCCGGCCGGCGGCCACCCCGGGTAAATCGGGGACAGGTTGAGCGGGAAAACCAGTTTGGCCGACTGGTGCCACAGTGCGCGCCCCGCGTTGACGAAACGGTCCGAAAGGGCCGGGGCCTGCGCCATCGGCTCGCGGAGCGCCACCAGCGCCGCATCCGCCCACGCAACACCCAGTCCGATCACCAGGAGCGGCGCGATTCGGGCGGCGTCCCGCCCGGTGACGCGGCCCGTTTCCCACCACCTCCAAAGGAGGAGGGCTGCCGGCAGCGTGACCGCGATGCTCTTGCTTCCCATGGCCAGCAGGAACGCGATCACCGCCGCCGCGTATGCGCCCCGCCCGCCCCCCCGCTCGTGGCGCACGTAGGCGAGGAAAGCCGCGAGGTAAAACAGGGCGGATAGCGTGTCCTTTCGTTCGATGACCCAGGCCACGCTTTCCACATGCACCGGATGAAGCGCAAAGAGCATCGCGGCGAACCACGCGCGCCGCGCGCCGATCACCGCGAGGACGCGCCAGACCAGGAGGGCGCATCCGGCGTGCAGTGCCACGTTGATGGCGTGCCAGCCGGGAGGCGACGCGCCCCAAAGACGGTAATCCAGCCAGAAGGAGGAGTGGACCACGGGCCAGTAGTGCGTTTCCGGGTTTGCCATCGGGCGAAGCCAGATCCACCAGATGCCGTGCACGGCGCGCACCAGCGGGTTCTCGATCACGAAAACATCGTCATCCCACACGAAACCCGCCGTCAGCGCAGGGGCGTAGGCGGCCACGGTTGCCGCCAAGAGAATCAGGATCCGCGTCCATGTGTCCCGTGGAATATGCCGCATTGCGGGGATGTGTGGCATGGCGCGGCGGGGTGCGCCACAGGAATTCCGCCGGGGGAGCCGGGGGGCGCCCCGGCCCGGTTTGAGTATTGCCTTCGCCGAAGAGGTGTGCTAAAAACACACGGCTTGAAAAATTTCGCGCCCGTCATATGGGTGCCGATTCAGGAGCGCTTCCATGCGTCTAGCATCGTTGCTGACGGTGGCCGCCGTAATCGCCATCGCCACCAGTTCCTTTTCGCAGCAGGATCCGGGGTGGCCAAGGATCAAAACCGGACCCAATGGCAAACTCACCATGTATCTGCCGCAGGTGGATTCGTGGGATTACAAGACCCTCAAAGCGAGGATGGCCGTCGTGGTGGAACCCGCCGGGGGCAAACCCCAGCCGGGTGCCCTGGAATTCCAGGCCGACACGGTGGTGAACAACGAGAACCGCACGGTCGGACTGACCAACCTGAAAGTGACCACGGCTCGGTTTCCCGGGGCCGACGATGCCCTGGCCCAGAAGGTCACGACCGTGGTCAACCAGCATGTGGCCGGGAAGGCGATGACGATGTCCCTCGACCGCCTGCTTGCCATGATCGGCAAGGAGGAGTTCTCGGCCCGCACCGTGGCGGTGAAGAACGATCCGCCCAAGATTTTTGTCAGCACCACGCCGGCGGTCCTCGTGATCCTCGATGGCGATCCGGTCATGCAGAAGGTGCCGGGCACCGGTCTCCTGTACGCCGTCAACACCAACTGGGACATGCTGCTCGACACCACATCCAGCCAGGTTTACCTGCTCAACAAGGATGCGTGGCTGACCACCAAGGAGCCCAAGAAACCGGATTGGAAGTATCTTGAGGGGGCCCTGCCCGCGGAGTTTGGAAAGATATCCGACGACCCGAACTGGCTCGAAGTCCGCAAGCGGATCCCGGCGAAGCCGGCCGCGGGCGCGCCCCCCAAGGTGTACCTGAGCGGCGTGCCGGCGGAACTCATCCTGTTCGAGGGGGAGCCGCAGATGAAGCCGATTCCGGGAACCAGGCTGATGTACATGTCGAACACGGAAAGCGACCTGGTTTTCAACACGCCGGACTCGTCCTACTACTACCTGGTCTCCGGGCGCTGGTTCCGGTCTGCGTCCCTGGAGGGCCCGTGGGCCTATGCGGGCGACAAACTGCCCGAGGACTTCAGCAAGATCCCGCCGGATCACACCATGGCCCGCCTGCTGGCCTCGGTGAAGGGGACGGAAGCGGCCAAGGACGCCGTGATGCTGGCCACGGTCCCCACCTTCGGCACGGCAAGCCGCGAAATGACGACGCTCACGGTCACCTACGACGGTTCGCCTCTCTTCAAGTCCATTGACGGGTCCCCGGTGAAGTACGCCACCAACACTTCGTTCAACGTGCTCCAGCTCGCCAACACCTACTACTGCTGTTACGAGGCGGTGTGGTTTGTGTCCAACTCGCCGAATGGTCCGTGGTCGGTGTGCGACAGTGTGCCGAAGGAGATCTACGCGATCCCGGCCTCGTCGCCGATGTATCCGGTCACTTATGTGCAGGTCTACGAGAAGACCCCGGAGACCGTTACCTACGGTTACACCTCCGGGTACACGGACAGTTACATTTCGGACGGCAGCGTCGTGTACGGGACGGGCTACGACTACCAGCCGTATCTCTCCAATGCCCTGGTGTGGGGGCTTGGGCTTGCCGCGTCGTATGCCATCAACAGTGAGATCATCGACGACTGGCACGATTTCTATGACGATCACCCCTATTACGGATACGGTTACGGCTATCGTCCGCCCTATTACGCTCCATACGGATACTCATACGGCGCCGGCGCTTTCTACAATCCGTACAACGGGACCTGGGGGCGCGGCGCCTACGCCTACGGACCCTATGGCGGCGTGGCCGGAAGGTCGGTTTACAACCCGTACACCGGAACCTACGCCCGCGGCTACGCGGCCTACGGTCCCTACCAGAGCGGTTTCGGGATGCAGGCCTACAACCCCCGCACAGGGACCTATGCCGCCACCCGCCAGGGATCCAACCCCTACTCCCATTGGGGCAGTTCGGTTGTGCAGCGCGGCGACGATTGGCTGCGCACCGCCCATTACAACGACTCCCGCGCATTCCGAACTTCCGAGGGGGCCGGAGGGGTTTGGAATGACAATCGCGGCGTCGTGACGGATGGTGACGGAAACCGCTACATCAAGGGCGATGACGGTTGGAGCAAGTGGGAGGGCGGCCAGTGGAAGCCCTCGAACAGGCCGACCCCGTATTCGGGAGACCGGGCCAACCAACTGGCCCGGGGCCAGAACCTCAGCGAGGGCCGTTTTGCCTCCGGTGCAAAGAACAACATGTTTGTGGGCGATGACGGCGGAATCTACCGGCAGAACGGCAATAACTGGCAGAAGTTCGACAAGGGCAACTGGCAGAACGCCGCGAGGGTGGACAACCGGCTGCCGGGCAGCGCGCAGGACCGGGTGGGCCAGAACCGTCCCGGGCAGGTCGACAACCGCATGGCCAACCGCGCGGACGCTTCGGTCGGCAACCGTATGGGGCAGACCGGCGCCCGTCCCTCCACGCAACCGGTTCGCTCCCAGGTTCCCAGCAACCTGAACCGGGATGCGGCCGCGCGCACGAGGGGTGCGCAGAACACCCAGCGCTACCAGCAGTCCCAGGCCCGCTATTCGCAACCTCGCACACAGGCCGCCCGCAGCAGTTCCCCGCGGTCGAGTTACTCGCCGTCGCGGTCCAGCAGCCCGTCGCGGTCGAGTTACTCGCCGTCGCGGTCGAGCGGCGGTTCACGCCCCAGTTACTCCGGGGGCGGCGGACGCAGTGGCGGTGGTGGCCGCAGTGGCGGCGGCGGGCGCGGCGGCAGACGCTAAGCGGCCGCAGGCCCCAATTCGGGCGCGGAGGGGTTTTGGCCCCTCCGCGCCTTTTCATTTCCGGCGCTCGCCGCGGTCCCCGTGATCGCGACGGGTGCGGCCGTCCATCTTGATCGGAGGGCCTTTGTGCCGGCCCCGCGGTTCGCCTGCGCGCCGGAGCAATGCCATGCGCCTCAAGTTGTGTATTGCCTTCCCCGACAACGCCGGTTAATGCGATGCGGATTGAAAATGCGCGTGCCCGGGGTCCGGGCACCGGTTCAGGAGCCCTTCCATGCGTCTCGCATCGTTGTTGACGGTAGTTGCCGCCTTTTCCATCGCCGCCAGTTCCCTTGCCCAGCAGGATCCCGGGTGGCCCAGGGTCAAGTCCGGCCCCAACGGGAAACTCACCATGTATCTGCCGCAGGTGGATGCGTGGGACTACAAGACCCTCAAGGCGCGGATGGCCGTTGTCGCCGAGCCCACGGGCGGCAAGCCCCAGCCGGGCGCCCTGGAATTCCAGGCCGACACGGTGGTGGATAGCAACAGCCGGACGGTCGGGCTCACCAACCTGAAGGTGAACGCCGCCCGTTTCCCCGATGCTGAAGGAGGGTTGGGCGACAAAGTGTCCTCCCTCATCAACCAGGAGGTGGCCGGGAAGTCGCTGAGCGTGTCGCTGGACCGCATGTTGGCCATGATCGGCAAGGAGGAGTTCTCCGGACGGAGCGTGGCGGTGAAGAACGATCCGCCGAAGATCCTTGTCAGCAAGCAGCCCGCGGTCCTGGTGATGCTCGACGGGGACCCGATCATGCAGAAGGTTCCGGGTACCGGGCTGCTCTACGCGGTGAACACGAACTGGGACATGCTCCTGGATACAACGGCATCCCAGGTTTACCTGCTGAACAAGGACACGTGGCTGACCACCACCGACCCGAAAAATCCCGACTGGAAGCCGGTCAGCGGCGCGCTTCCCGGGGAATTCAACCGGATCACCGACGACGGAAACTGGCGCGAAGTGCGCAAGCACATCCCGGCCAAGCCGGCCACCGGCCCCGCGCCGAAGGTGTATGTCACCGGCGTGCCGACGGAACTGATCCTGTTCGAGGGCGAGCCGCAGATGATGCCGATCCCGGGCACCAGGCTGATGTTCATGTCGAACACCGAAAGCGATCTCGTTTTCAGCACCGCCGATTCCGCCTTCTATTATCTTGTATCCGGCCGCTGGTTCAAAGCCTCGTCGCTCGAGGGGCCGTGGACCGCCGCGGGCAGCAATCTCCCCGAAGATTTTTCCAGGATCCCGCCGGACCATTCGATGGCGCGGCTGCTCGCGTCGGTTCCGGGAACTTCGGCGGCGCAGGATGCGGTCATGCTTGCCACCGTCCCCACCTTCGGGACGGCAAACCGCGAGATGACGACGCTCACGGTCACCTACGACGGCACACCGCTCTTCAAGGCCATCGACGGCTCCCCGGTGAAGTACGCCACCAACACTTCGTTCAACGTGCTGCAACTCGCAGGCAACTACTACTGCTGCTACGAGGCCGTGTGGTTCGTGTCCGCCTCGCCAAACGGTCCCTGGGCGGTTTGCGACACCGTGCCCAAGGAGATCTACGCGATCCCGGCATCATCGCCGATGTACCCGGTCACCTATGTGCAGGTTTACGAGAAGACACCGGAAACCGTGACCTACGGATACACCAAGGGCTACGAGGACAGTTACATCTCGGATGGCCGCGTGGTTTACGGGACCGGTTACAATTACCAGCCGTACGTGTCCAACGCCGTGGTCTGGGGGCTCGGTCTCGCGGCCTCCTATGCCGTCAACAGCCAGATCATCGACAACTGGAGCGACTTCTGGAATGACCACCCGCAGTACTACTACGGTTGGCGCCCGCCTTATTACGCGCCTTACGGATACTCGTACGGTGCGGCCGCGTACTACAACCCGTACAACGGGACCTGGGGTCGGGGCGCCTACGCATACGGGCCTTATGGCGGTGTGGCCGGACGGTCCGTCTACAACCCGTACACCGGAACCTATGCCCGCGGCTACGCGGCCCACGGTCCCTACCAGAGCGGTTTCGGAATGCAGGCCTACAACCCCCGCACCGGAACCTATGCCGCAACCCGGCAGGGATCCAACCCCTACGCCAACTGGGGCAGTTCGGTGGTCCGCAACGGCGATGACTGGCTGCGCACCGCCCACTACAACGACACCCGCGCATTCCGCACTTCCGAGGGAGCCAGGGGCGTGTCGGGTGATGACCGCGGCATCGTGACCGACAGCGACGGCAACCGCTACATCAAGGGCGATGACGGCTGGAGCAAGTGGGAGGGAAACCAGTGGAGGCCCTCCAACCGGCCCGAACCCTATTCCGGTGTCAACCGCGGTGGCCAGCAGTTTGCCAGGACCCAGAATCTCGCCGAGGGCCGGATTGCCCCCAATGCGAAGAACAACATGTTTGTCGGCAATGACGGCGCAGTTTACCGCCAGAACGGCAATGACTGGCAAAAATACGACAAGGGCGGAAACTGGCAGAATTCCGCGAAGGTGGAGAACCTGCTGTCTCAGGGCGCCGCAACCGTCGGCGACCGCACGGGACAGGCGACCGGCAACCGCGCCCAGGCTGGAACGGCCGCCACGCTGCCGGCCCGCTCCGATCTGGCCGCGAATCCGACTGCGAACAATCTTCCCGCCAACCTCAACCGGGATGCGCAGGCGCGAACGCAGGGCGCACAGAACACCCAGCGTTACCAGCAGATGCAACCCAGGACTGCCGCCCCGCGGACCCAGTCGGTCCAGCGCTCCACCTATTCCGCCCCGCAGTCCCGCTCCACCTATTCCGCCCCGCGCTCGAATCCCTCGCCCTCCCGGCCTTCCGGTGGCTCCAGGAGCAGCGGCGGCGGTGGTGGCGGGCGGGGCGGACGGCGCTAGATCCAGGTCATCCTGATCCCCGAATGCACGGCGCTCCCCAATGCCGCGGCGTTTGGGAGCGCCGTGCCGCGTGCGCTTTGGGTTTGCCGATCTGCTCCGGTTGGCCGCAGGATTGCGGGCTGAATCAGCCCTGCGGAGGCATCCGGCGTTGAAACCTGCTGACCCGACAACCGAAAGACCCCATTCGCTCTCGGCGGTGGTGTGGCGCCGTTTCGCGCGACACCGGTCGGCGGTTGCGGGCGCGTCCGGTCTGCTCATCATCCTGGTTTCGGCCGCGCTGGGTCTGCTGCTGGCAGGTAACGCGGCGATTGCGCAGGGCGGCGGTGTTCGCCTCACCCCGTCCGGGCAGCACCTGTTCGGAACGGACGACCTGGGGCGTTCCATACTGGCCCGGGTGGCCTACGGGGCGCACCTCACGCTGGGCACGGGGGCGGCCATCGTGCTGCTGGCCGCCGGCATCGGCATTCCGCTGGGACTGGTGTCGGCTACCGGGGGCGCGCGGCTGGACAACCTGCTGATGCGCTGCATGGACATGGTGCTGGCTTTCCCGTCGATACTGCTCGCCATTGCCATGGTGGCGGCGCTGGGTTTCAACCTGCGCAACATCGTGCTGGCGGTGGGAATTGTGTATGTCCCCAAATTCGCGCGCGTGACCCGGGCCGCGGCCCTCGCCGAGGCGACGCGCGACTATGTTCATGCTGCCGAGGCGCTGGGTTGCGGTCGCGTGCGCATCCTGGCCCGCCACATCCTGCCCAACTGCGCGGGGCCGCTCCTGGTGCTGGCCACCCTCAGCCTGGCCACGGCAATTCTCGAGGCGGCTGCGCTTTCCTTCCTGGGTCTCGGCGCCCAGCCGCCGATGCCGGAGTGGGGGCGGATGCTCAATGACGGCCGCCAGTCCTTCCTTACCCATCCGCACATCATGTTCTTTCCGGGCATCGCGATTGCGGCCACCGTGTTATGCATGAACCTGGTTGGCGACGGATTGCGGGATGCGCTGGATGTGCGGTTGGAGCGGGCACCGGGAACCAGCTGACCGCCCCTCGGTTTATTCCCGCCGGCGCGGGCGCGGGCGGATATTTCGGAGAAGGAGGGTGTGAGCGCATGATTTCGGATCGATTTGCCGGTTGGATTGCGGGGTTGGCCGTCGGCGTGATGCTGCTGCTGGCGGGTTGTTCCAAAGGCCCGACCACGGCCACGGGGCTCGCGGGACTCCTGTCGAAAGAAATCCCGGGTGGCGTGGTGACGGGGCTTTCCAACCCACCCCAGATTCCAAGGATCCGGATCGACGACTCCGCGCTGCTTCAGACTACGGGGCTGAAGGTTGAGATCCTGAAGGCCGGCGACACGCGCTCGTTCAAGTTCCTGCAGGGCGCCGGAACCATTGTCGGCATCGCTAACGTCAAAGCGAAGGGGAAACTGCCGGATGCGCCCTCCGTGATCGCAAAATGGCCGTGGGTGCTGATCGTCCGCGAGGAGCCGAGGCCCGGTTCGGTCAGGGAAGCCTTCAGCAGGGTGCCTTTGGACTGACGGCGGGCGGCCCGGATCCCTCCTCCATGCGACGGACCACCAGGCCGGCCGCCAGCAGGTTCGTCACAAGGCCCGCGTGGGTGAAGAGGTCCCAGTCGTTATAGCTCATGTGCGGGTGCCACACAAACGCCCAGGCCCACCCGCAAACCGCCGCCGCCGCAAAGAATTTCTCTCCGTCCCCCCGCAGGCGGCGGCCCAGCAGGACGATCAGGGGGACACCCAGGGGCGCCGCGGTGGACAGGAAGTACCCGAAGTGCTTCCAGTGCCCCGCCGAACCGAAGGTGAACCAGTGGAAGCTCCCCAGCTGGCTGTTGGCACGCACATAGTCGGCCTGGGTCTGTGTCAAGGGGGTCAGAAGCTCGGGCAGCCAGTTGTAGGTTTCCATGGGCATGAAGGAGAAGGGAATCCGCCATCCGTGAACCGAGGCGACATAGCCCAGCTCGATCAGGATGTGGGGGATGGCGAGCCCCAGGGCGGCGCAGGAGAACGCCACGAGGAACGAACGATTCGGGCGACGCAGGCGCGCTCCCTCCCGCCTGGGCACCAGGAAGTATAGCGCCGGGAAATAGAACAGGGAGGCGCGGTGGACCGTGACGGCGAGCACCCATGCGGCCCACACCCATCCTGCGGGCAGACCGCGCCGGAAATGCAGGCCCGCCGCCAGCCAAAGGAGCATCAGCGCGGCAATCAGGGGGGCGTAGAGTTCGATGTGACCAAAAAAGACAAAGGTGTAGATACCAGCGAACGCGAGCAGGAAAGTGACGGTTCTTCCCGCGCGCGTCGCGGCCTGGGTCAGGGCGTGGAAACAGGCAAGGACCGCAAACGCCCCCCCGCACCAGGCGGACATCCACTCGAATGAGCGCCGGACCGCCTCGAGCCGGTTTTCGCCCGGCTTGCGAACCAAGGCGTGGGTCGCCTGAAACACCCAGACGGCCCCGGGTTCGCGAACGTGGTAGAGCAGCCGGGGCTCGGAAAATGTGAGTCCGTACGATCCCGAATAAAGTTGCGAGTCGCCACCTTCCAGCCTCAGAGCAGTTGCGCGGTGGAAAATAGCGGTCGCGGAAGCGAACACGACCACCGCCACAATAAACAGAATCGCGGCGCGACGCATGCGGGCCGGACGGATCATGGTCGGGGGATCCGTGGGGCCGGAATACGCCGCAGCGATCGAACCAGGAAGCCTGTCATGTTGCCGGACATGAAACGACGCGTTCGCCGAACCGTGTGTGTTTTTTCAACCCTGATGTTGGCTGCCGTGTCGCTGGCCCACGAGAATCTGGGATTTGAACCCTGGACCTGGTTTTCAAAACCCTATGTGATTCCCGCCGAAGCGCGGCCTTCCTCCCGCAGTTCAACTGCCCGCTACAGCGCGTCGTGCCGCGTCCTCGGTTTCCACGACATATTCGTGGAACCCCTCCTGTCGCCGACTTCCGACGTGCAACCCGACAATTTCAGGGACATGATGCGTTTCCTCAAGCGCCAGGGATACAACGTGGTGAAGGTGCGCGATCTCACGAATTTCCTCCAGAACGGAACCCCCGCGCTGCCGGACAACGCGGTCTGCATAACCTTCGACGACAATTACCGCGGCCAGTATTGGGAAGCCTTCCCAATACTGCAGGGCCTCAATTTCCCGGCCACGTTCTATGTCCACTCGGGATATGTGGGAGTCATGACGGGCAAGGACCACAGCACTTACGCGGAACTCCTGACGATGGAGGGCACCGGACTCCACGATGTCCAGAGCCACACGGTGAACCATGTGAACCTGTCTTCCCAGACGCCATCCACCCTGAACTCGGAACTCGTCAATTCGAAGACCTCCATCCAGACCAACATGAGCAAGGTGGTCACCGAGATCTGTTATCCTTACGGTGGCTACAATGCGTCGGTTATCACGGCGGCCACGAACGCCGGGTATCTGTATGGCCTGACCACGAATGGCGGCCTGAACTCGGCCGGCCGGCCGTTGTACGAGATCAACCGCGACCTGATCGGGATCGGTGACACGCTGCTCACATTCAAGAACCGCATGGGATATGTGGGTTCGGATCCCGGCGGCCCGGTCATCGTGGACAACGCGGATGCGGGATTCACGAATGTTTCCGGGTTTGCCGTAACCGGCAACGCGTCGAGTTCCACCCGTGGGCAATACGGTCCCTCCTACACGCAAGCCACTGCTGTGACCGGCGCGGCCACGGCCACCGCGCGCTGGACCGCGTCGGTTCCGGCCAGCGCGAGTTATGATGTGTACACCTGGTGGCCCGGTGCCTCCGGCGCGCTCGGCGAAAACGTGGGCGCCCGTTACAGCATCCTGAACGGCGCTCTTTCCGACACGGCGATCGTCAACCAGTCGGCGGCGCAGAAAGCCCGCTGGGTCAAACTGGGCACCTGGTCGCTCACCACGGCTTCCAATGTGCAGATCACGCTGACGAACTCGGTCACCAGCGGGTCCGCCGTATACGCCGACGCCATCAAGATCGAACCCGCCGGGGCGAGCGTGGAGGATTGGTCGAAGTTCTAGGGAACTCCCGGCGGTGGTGGGGGAGCAATCGCGGTGCTGCCAAGAAACAGGACGGCACATGAGGCCAGCGTAACCGCTTACTTTGCGGGGTCTGTGTTTATCCCATCCGATTTTGTGTGATTTCCGGTCAGATTAACGATTGATTTGATTTGCCATTCGGCTTTCACAATGAACTGTTTCTGATTGGTTCTGGATTTGGCGTGACCGTTTTGTGCTATTATCTGGTATTGGGGTGCGTTTTGTGAGCAAAAATGATCCGGCGCGGACGGATTCACCGTTTACGGTCGGTCTGGACTTTGGAACGAATTCGGTGCGCGCACTCGTCGTGGATGCGAAAACCGGCGAGGAATTCGGCACGGCCGTATGGCATTACCAGCACGGCGATGCCGGGGTGATCCTCGACCCGCGGGATCCCAATCTGGCCCGCCAGCATCCCGCGGATTATCTGGCCGGAACCGAGCAGGCAGTCCGCGGCGCCCTTGCCGAAGCCGCCCGCCGCGGGGTGACGCCGGACGCGGTGGTTGGCCTGGGCGTGGACACCACCGGCAGCACCCCGATCCCGGTAAACGCCGAGGGATTACCGGTTGCCCTTCTGCCCGGTCTGGGCGACAATCCAGCCGCGTGCGCGTGGCTGTGGAAGGATCACACCGGCCACGCCGAGGCGGAGGAAATCACCGAACTGGCGTCACGGCTCCAACCGGAATACCTCGCCAAGTGCGGCGGGCGATATTCGTCGGAGTGGTTCTGGTCGAAAATCCTGAAGTGCTGCCGGGTCGCTCCGGATGTTTTCCGCGAAATCCATACCTGGGTGGAGTTTGCCGACTTCATCCCCGCCGTGCTCACGGCCACCGCACATCCGGACCGCCTGAAGCGCGGAATCTGTGCGGCCGGTCACAAGGCGATGTTCCACAAGTCCTGGGGAGGGTATCCCTCCAGGGAATTCCTCAACCGGCTGGATCCGGCGCTCGGCCGCATCCGCGACACCCTGCCCTCCCAAGCTTACTCGGTCGCCGATTCCGCCGGCGGGCTTTGTCCGCAATGGGCGGCGCGTCTGGGGCTTCGCGGGGGGATTCCCGTCGCCATCGGCGCCTTTGATGCCCACCTCGGTGCGGTCGGCTCGGGAATTCGTCCCGGCACTTTCGTCAAGATCATGGGCACCTCGACCTGCGACCTTGCCATCTCGCCCCTGGACCAGCCCCTGGCTGACATCCCCGGCCTGTGCGGCATCGTCCCCGAGTCGGTCATCCCGTCTTACCACGGGCTGGAAGCCGGACAATCGGCGGTGGGGGATATCTTCAACTGGTTTGTGAACGGCATCCGCCCGGCCGGTGAGGCCTCCCACGAGACGCTGGCCCGCGAAGCGGAGGGGTTGGCTCCTGGGGCGAGCGGACTTCTCGCCCTGGACTGGCACAACGGCAACCGCACGGTGCTCACGGACCAGCGCCTGACCGGGCTCCTGGTGGGGATGACCCTGCACACGACTCCGGCGGAGATCTACCGGGCACTCATCGAGGCCACGGCGTTCGGCTCGCGGGCCATCATCGAGCGGATGCGCGAATACGGTGTCCCGATCGGGCGCGTGGTGGTCTGCGGAGGAATCTCCGTGAAGAGCCAGCTGGTGATGCAGATCTACGCCGACATTCTCGGTATGCCCATCGAGATATCGGGGAGCACCCAGACCTGCGCGCTTGGGTCCGCGATCGCCGCGGCGGTGGTGGCGGGGGTTCAGCCGGATTTCGACACGGCATCGCAGCGCATGACGGCCACGCGGCCGGAACGGTTCCTGCCGGAACCCGGCGCCGTGGCGGTCTATGACCGCCTGTACGCGCTGTACCGCCGCCTCCACGACATTTTCGGAACGCGCGATTACGCCGAAAACCAGTTCGGGCTGATGAAGGACCTGCTGGATATCCGCGACGGGGCGAGGTCGAGATGAAACTGAGGGAACTGCGCGAGGAGGTCTGCCGGGTCAACCGCGGGATCGTGTCCGCGGGACTGGTCACGCTGACATGGGGCAATGCCAGCGGCATCGACAGGGCCAGCGGGCTGGTCGCCATCAAGCCCAGCGGCGTCCCGTACGACACGCTCCGTCCCGGGGATATCGTGCTGGTCGCAATCGAGGATGGGGCGGTTGCCGACGGCAGCCTGAAACCGTCGAGCGACACGCCGACCCACCTGCACCTGTACCGCAAGTTCCCCGCAGCGGGCGGAATCGTCCACACCCACTCGCGCGAGGCCACATCCTGGGCGCAGGCCGGCCGCGCGATTCCCTGCTTCGGCACAACCCAGGCCGACCATTTTCGCGGAACCATTCCGGTAACTCGCGCGCTCACCGAAGTCGAGATCGCGGGGGATTACGAACTGGTCACGGGAATCGCCATCACCGACACGTTCGATGCCGCCGGGATCGCGCCCGATCACATGCCGGGCTGCCTGGTTCGCGGGCATGCCCCTTTTGCGTGGGGACCGGACCCGGCCGCGGCGCTCGAGAACGCCATCGTCCTGGAGGAGGTCGCGGCCATGGCCCGGCGCACGCTCGTCCTCGACCCCGACGCCCTTCCCATCGCGCAGGCGCTCGTCGACAAGCATTTCCTCAGGAAGCACGGCTCCGCCGCGTCTTACGGCCAGGCATGACCGGGCCGTGGATGCCTCGGGGGCAAGTTTGAGTTCCAGACGAAGGAGGCGGGAGTAACGCACCATGGAAGCAAAACAAGTGACAGTCGGCCTGATCGTGGGGAACCGGGGCTTTTTCCCCAGCCACCTTTGCGAGGCCGGCCGGCGCGACATGATCGCGGTGCTGGAAAAAGCCGGCTTCAGGGTGATCGCCCTCACGCCTGGCGACACCACGCACGGCAGCATCGAGAGCCTGGGAGACGCGCGGAAATGCGCGGCGTTGTTTGACGCCCACCGCGCGGAGATCGGCGGCATCGTCGTGACCCTGCCCAACTTCGGCGATGAGCGGGCGATCGCCAACGCGATCCGCTGGTCGGGGTTGAGGGTGCCGGTGCTGGTGCAGGCCACGCCGGACAGGCCCGGCACGATGACCATCCAGGACCGCCGCGACAGCTTCTGCGGCAAGATGTCCGCGTGCAACAACCTGCGCCAGTACGGGATTCCCTACACGCTGACGCGCAACCACACGTCGGCTCCCGACAGCGAGTCCTTCGCCGCGGACCTGCGGGATTTCGCGGCCACATGCCGCGTGCTTTCGGGTCTGCGGAACCTGCGGATCGGCTCGCTCGGCGCGCGCCCCGCCGCGTTCAACACCGTCCGATACAGCGAGAAGATGCTCGAGCGCGCGGGAATCAGCGTCGAGAGCCTCGACCTTTTCGAGCTTTTCGGCTGGGTGAACAAGATGAAGGACGACGACGCCGCGGTGGCCGCGAAACTGGCGGAGATCCGCGCCTACGTGAAAAGCGACAAGGTGCCGGTGGCCAGCCTGGTCAAGATGGCGAAGTTTGGCGCGGCGGTCGAGAAGTGGATGCGGGACAAGGAACTCTCCGCGACGGCGATCCAGTGCTGGACGGCGATGGAGGAGTTCTTCGGCGTCGTGCCGTGCACGTGCATGAGCATGATGAGCAACCGGCTGCTGCCGAGCGCGTGCGAGGTGGACATCATGGGCACGGTGAGCATGCAGGCCCTGGCGCTGGCCAGCGGGCGCCCCAGCGCGCTGGTGGACTGGAACAACAACTACGGCGACGACCCGGACAAGGGCGTCATCTTCCACTGCAGCAACCTGCCCAAGGACGTGTTCTCGTGCGAGGCGGGCCAGGAAGCCGAGATGGACTACCAGGAGATCATCGCCGGCACCGTGGGCAAGGAGAACACCTTCGGCACGGTGGTGGGGCGCGTGCGCAAGTCGCCCTTCACCTACCTGCGGGTCAGCACGGACGAGGAGCGGGGCGTGATGGCCGCGTACACGGGCGAAGGCGACCTGACAGACGATCCGCTGGAGACATTCGGCGGCTTCGGCGTCGTGCGCATCCCGCGACTCCAGGAACTGCTGCGCCTCATCTGCATGAACGGTTTTGAACACCACGTGGCGGTGAACCTCTCCGCGACGGCGCGCGGCGTCCGCGAGGCGCTGGACCGCTACCTGGGCTGGCAGGTTCACCTGCACGAGTAAGGCCGCAAACACCCATTAAACCTACCCGGAGGATGGCATCATGCAACACGCAGAGTGGAAACACGGATTGGCAAGGTGGCTGGCGGCGGTGGTTTCGGTATTGACGCTTGCCGGGTGCGGGGAGAAACCGGCCCCAACGGGTTCCGCCCCGAAGGGGGCGCAGGACGGAACATCCCCCTCAGCGAACAGCCAGACCACGGCATCCGTGGCGGCGAGAGGTGTGACCCTGGTCGGAAACTACGAAATTCTCGATCCGCTGACTGACCTGACCGACCGGGCGCGCGCCAAGCAGAACGTCGAGGACACGCTCATCAAGAACCCGGAGGTGGACCTGCTGGTCGGCCTCTGGAGCTACAACGGCCCGGCGATCCTCTCCGCCGTGAAGGATTCCGGCAGGCAGGGCAAGGTGGGCATCGTGTGCTTTGACGAGGAGGACGACACCCTGCAGGGCGTCGGTGACGGGCACATTTTCGCGACCGTCGTGCAGCAACCGTACGAGTTCGGCTACCTTTCGGTCAAGATCCTCACCGCACTCGCCAGGGGCGACAACTCGGCGGTCCCCCCCGGCAAGATCGTGGATGTTCCCGTGAAGATCATCCGCAAGGACGGCGCGGCGGCCTATCGCGAGCAGCTGAAGCAGCAGATTGCCGCGGGCAAAGCCGAGGTGCCGGAAAAGAAGGAGGCGCCCGTGCGCGTGGCTTTCGTCACCAACAACGCCTCGGATTTCTGGCGCATCGCCCGCGCCGGTATCCGCAAAGCCGAGGCGGAACTGGGCACGGTGTGCGAATTCCACATCCCGCCGACCGGCACGGCGGACGACCAGCAGCGCATTGTGGAAGCCCTCATTGCCAAGAAGGTCGCCGGGCTCGCCATCAGCCCGAACGACCCGGCCAACCAGACCGACATGCTGGACCGCGCGGCCGCCGTGATGAGCGTGGTGACCCAGGACAGCGACGCTCCCGCCAGCAAACGGGCCTGCTATGTGGGTACGGACAACTACAGGGCCGGGCGCGTTGCCGGGCAGTTGATCCGGGAAGCGCTGCCCAAGGGCGGCACACTCCGCTGCTTCGTCGGGCGCCTGGATGCGGAGAACGCCAAGCAGCGCTACGCCGGCATCCTGGATGAGCTTGCCGGAAAACCCGCGAAGTAAGTCACGATCGGCACGGGATCCCCATGAGCCAGTCACCTGAAGCGTCCGACCGGATTCTCGAGATCCGAAAGGTCACCAAGACATTTCCGGGCGTGGTGGCGCTGCAGGATGTGGATCTGGTCCTGAAGCGCGGCGAGATGCTCGGGCTGGTGGGGGAGAACGGCGCGGGAAAAAGCACGCTGATGAAGATTCTCGGGGGGCTGCACCGTCCGGACCGGGGCGAGATCCTCGTGGACGGCCGGCCCGCGGACATCCCCGGCGTCACCCAGGCTTCGCGGCTGGGCATCGCCCTGATCCACCAGGAGTTGAACCTCGCGGACAACCTGACAGTGGCCGACAACGTCTTCCTGGGCCGGGAGCCGCGCGGGGCGGTGGGCCTTGTCGACCGCGCCCGGACCGAACGCGAAGCCGGGGCGATCCTGAAGCGGCTGGGGGTGGACCTGTCGCCGCGAACCCGGGTGAGCGAATTGCCCCTCGGGCTTCAGCAGATGGTGGAAATCGCCAAGGCCCTTTCGCAGGACGCGCGAATTCTCATCCTCGACGAGCCCACCAGCAGCCTGTGGGATCAGGAAGCCGGCCGGCTGTTCCGCGTGCTTCGCGACCTGAAGAAACGGGGGGTGAGCATGATCTACATCTCGCACCGGCTGAAAGAGATCGAGTCCCTTTGCGACCGCGTGGCCGGCCTGCGCGACGGACGCAATTCGGGCGAACTGCCCCGCGGGCGCATCTGCCGGGACGAGATGCTCCGCCTCATGGTGGGACGCGATGTCGCCCAGTTTTATCACCGCGCCGGACAGGCCCGCGACTCGGTTGCCCTCGAGGTGCGCGGGCTGGAAGTTCGCGGCCGCGCCGGGCGGCCGGTGGATTTCCAGGTCCGCGCGGGCGAGATTGTCGGGCTTGCTGGCCTCGTCGGGTCCGGCCGGACGGAGATTGCCCACGCGCTGTTCGGCATCACGCCCCCGCTTGCGGGTGAGATTCTCCTGGACGGGAAACCCGTCGTGATCCGGTCGCCGCGGGACGCCATCCGGGCGGGCATGGCCCTCGTGCCCGAGGATCGCAAGGCGCAGGGGGTGATCCTGGAAATGACCATTGAGGAGAACATCGCGCTGCCGTCGCTGCCGCGCCACCGGCGCTTTGGCCTCGTGCGCCGCGCCCCGCTGGCCGCCCTTGCCCGCGACCTGACCTCGCGCCTCGCAGTCCGCACGCCATCGGTTGCCCGGCGGGTGCGGATGCTCTCGGGCGGCAACCAGCAGAAGGTGGTGCTTGCCAAGTGGCTGGCGCTGAAACCGCGCGTCCTGCTCCTCGATGATCCCACCCGGGGAATCGACGTGGTCGCCAAGGAGGAGATTTACCGCCTGATGGAAAAACTGGCGGGCGAGGGCGTGGCGATTCTGCTCATCTCCAGCGAACTGCAGGAGGTGCTTGGCGTCGCGGACCGGGTGCTCGTGATGAGCGAGGGCCGGCTGACGGGCGAGTTGCCCGAGAACGAGTTCAGCGAGGAGGCCGTGATGCACCTCGCAACGGGCGGAAAGGCAAGGGGATGAAGAAAAACGCCGGCATATTCACGCTGCTGGTCGCCGTCATGGTGGCCACGGCACTGCTTGATCCGAAGTTCCTGGAACCGTACAACCTGACGAACATCGCGCGTTGGACGGGTCTCTATGGCATCCTGACCATCGGGGCGGCTTTCGTAATTATCACCGGGGGCATTGACCTCTCGATCGGTTCGGTCGTAGGGCTGACCGGAACCCTGCTGCCCATGCTGATCATGCCCGAGCAATTCACCCGGAGCGGTGTCCCGGTCCCGCTCGGCGTGCTGCTGGTGCTGGGGATATCCCTCCTCATCGGCCTTGTCCACGGGTTGCTGGTCGCCAAGATGCGCCTGCAGCCTTTCGTCGTGACGCTGTGCGGGCTCTTTATTTACCGCGGACTTGCACGGTTCGTGGCGCAGGACTCGACGAAGGGGTTTGGAACCGGGTTCGAGGGGCTGAAGTTTCTCGCCAACGGCCGGTTGCCCGGCGACTGGCTTCCCGCGTCGTGGATGGCCGACGGTGGACTTCCCGGTTGGGTGCGCAGCTACCTGCTGTCCATCCCCGTTCCATTCCTTCTGCTGGTCGGCCTCGGGATGGTTGCGGCTGTCCTGCTGAACAAGTCGGTCTACGGGCGCCACCTTCTGGCGCTGGGGCGCAACGAGCAGGCGGCGCGTTTCAGCGGCATCAACACGGACCGCACCACCTTGGTCGCCTATGTGATCTGTTCCGGGCTGGCCGGGTTCGCGGGCGTTCTCTTCGCGCTGAACCTCAACTCCGTCCAGCCGTCGGGGCAGGGCAACTTCTTCGAGCTTTACGCGATCGCCGGGGCTGTGCTGGGAGGGTGCAGCCTGCGCGGCGGGGAGGGGAGCATTTTCGGCGTGATCATCGGCACCGCCATCGTTCGTGTCCTGTACAATGCAATCAACATTCTTGGTATCGCGACCCAGCTCGAGTTCGCCGTCATTGGCTGCGTGATCCTGGCGGGGGTGCTGGCCGATGAACTGGCCCGCCGTTTTGTGGACCGCAGGCGCGCGGCCGAGCGGGCGGCGCGGAGCCGGGCGGAGGTCGTCGCGTGAGCAGCGAGAACAACAGGAAGGGAATGGGGCGCAGGGATTTTCTCAAGGACACGTCGGTCCTGCTGCCGCTGGCGCTGGGCACGGCCGCCGCCCTGGGAGGCGACGCGGCCGGGGCCGCAAAGGCGGACGGGAGCACGACGGTCCCGGCCGCTGAAGCGGTTGCGGAGCGGCGTCGCGCCCGAAGGCGCGTGGACCCGCGGGACGTGGCCGACGAACTGGTCGAGTATATGCAGGGCCTCACCATCATCGATTCGCACGAGCACCTGTTTCCCGAGAAGGACCGGGTGTCGCGCCCGATCGACGTGCTCTCGCTCCTTCACAATTACGAGTACCACGACGCCGTCTCGGCGGGAATGCCTCTCGGGACCCCCGGCGACAACCTCTTTGTCAACGCGCACCAGCCGTTCGAGGCGCGTTTTGCGAAGGCATGGCCGTTCATCCGGGCGATCCGCCACGGCGGGTACTTCACGGCCAACGCCATCGCACTGCGCGACCTGTACGGAATCGGGGAACTCAACCCGGACAGCGCGCCCGAGGCCGCCAGGCGTGTGCGCGAGGCCAACCGCAAGGGGTTGTACGAGGACGTGCTGAAGCGGCGGTGCAAGATCGCGACATGCCTCGTCCAGAACGATTTTGAGGAGCAGGACCCGAAGGACCTGATGACCCCGGTGGTGGTGGGGATGCGCTACTACCAGGGGCTGACGCGTGAAATCGTCCAGGAGCACGGCAGGAAGGCCGGGGCAACCATCGCCTCCCTCGATGACTACCTGAAGGTTGTGGACCTGCGCCTGGAGCGGGAGCGGCAGAACGGCGCGGTGGGTCTGAAGATCTGGGCGAGGCCGATGACGGACGTGACGGAATCCGCGGCCCGCACCGAGTTTGCCACGCTCCTCAAGGAAGACCGGCAGGCGCCGGGGGCGGAGAATTTCGTCCTTCAGCACCTGATCGAGAGGGCCGCGGCATTGGACTGGCCGGTGGCGATGCACACGGGCGTGTGGGGGGATTTCCGCCAGAACGACCCGAAGTTCGCCATCGAGTTTCTCGCCCGGTTCCGCAATGTGCGCTTCGACATCTACCACCTGGGGATTCCGTTTTCGGAGCAGTGCGTGTTCATCGCGAAAAGCTTCCCGAACGCCCACCTGAACCTCTGCTGGACCTACCTTGTCTCCGAGACGATCACGCGCCACTGCGTGAACATGATCCTGGACGCGGTTCCCGTCACGAAGGTGTTCGGGTTCGGTGGCGACATGGTGTTGGGGGTCGAATCCGTTTACGGTCACCTGGTGATGGCCCGCGAGTCGCTCGGAGCCGCGTTGGGTCATCGCGTGGCGGACGGGCGCATCAATGTGGACTCCGCCAAAGAAGTGTTGAAGCTGTGGTTGTTCGACAACGCGAAGGGTTTTTACCGGTTGAAGGTCTAAATCCATTTCGGTTTGCGCACCCTTGGCACAGGTTGGGAGTTGGCGATAGTTAAAGCCAGGCAAATCAATTGTTTGAGAAAACTTAAATCGGTCCAAAAAAGACTTGTCAGGCAGCCACCGGAAGCGGTTCACTCCTTCCCGTGACGCGAAACCGATCAGATTTGCCCGAAGAACCCGTCGCTGTTTCCACGGTTCCCAAGCGCCTTCTGCGCCCCCACTATTTGCACGGAGCCACGCCCGTGAATGGTCGGCGAACGCGGTTCCGGGTGTGGGCCCCGAACCGCAAGGCGGTCGAACTTCACCTGCTCTATCCCGAAGACCGTTTGATACCCATGCAGGGCGACGACCGCGGGTATTATGAGGTGATGGTTGAGGGCTTGGGGCCGGGGGCGAAGTACCTGTTTCGTCTCGACGGCAAGTTGGAACGCCCCGACCCGGCATCGCGTTTTCAACCCACCGGGGTCCATGCCCCGTCGGAGGTGCCGGCGCGACAGTTTCCGTGGACGGACAGCCAGTGGTTCGGAATGCCCCTCAAGGATTTCGTGATCTACGAACTCCATGTGGGAACCTTCACGCCCGAGGGGACCTTTGATTCCGCAATCAGCCAGTTGGACCGCCTGGCGAACCTCGGCATCACGGCCATCGAGTTGCTGCCCGTCGCCCAGTTTCCGGGCGGAAGAAACTGGGGCTACGATGGCGTGTACCTGTTTGCGCCCCAGTCCACTTACGGCGGGCCGGAGGGGCTGAAGCGCCTGGTGGACGCGGCCCATGCCCGCGGAATCGCCGTCCTCCTGGATGTGGTTTACAACCACCTCGGCCCCGAAGGAAACTATCTCAACGATTTCGGTCCCTACTTCACCGACCGCTATCGGCCCCCCTGGGGCAAGGCCCTCAACTTCGACGGGCCGCACAGCGACGAGGTGCGCCAGTTCTTCATCGAAAATGCCCTGTGCTGGGTGGATGATTTCCACCTCGACGGATTGCGGCTCGATGCCATTTACGAGATCGTGGACCGTTCGGCGATCCCGTTCCTCAACGAGCTGGCGGCCGCCGTGCGAAGCCTGGCGTCGGCGCAGAACCGCCGCATCCACCTGATCGCCGAGACCAACCAGAATGACACGCGGGTCATCACCAGCCACGAGCTGGGCGGCACGGGACTGGACGCGCAGTGGAATGACGATTTCCACCATGCCCTTCACACTGTCCTGAGCGGCGAGCTGAAGGGCTATTACGCGGGTTTCGGGAAGGTGAGCCAGCTCGCCAAGGCCCTGCGGGAAGGTTATGTGTACGCCGGGCAGTACTCGGCCACCCACAGGCGGCGCCATGGCAGCCCGTCCCGCGCCGTGCCGGGGGACCGGTTCGTCGTGTACAGCCAGAACCACGACCAGGTGGGCAACCGCATGCACGGAGAACGCCGCTGCCACCTGCTCACGCTTGAGGAATGCAAACTGGCGGCGGGTGTCGTGCTGCTTTCGCCCTACATCCCGCTCCTGTTCATGGGCGAAGAGTACGGCGAGACGGCGCCGTTCCAGTATTTTGTCAGCCACGGCGACATGCACCTGGTGGATGCCGTGCGCTCGGGGCGCCGGCGCGAATTCCACGCCTTCGGATGGGACGGCGAGCCGCCCGACCCGCAGGCCGAGGAGACTTTCCTCCGTTCCAAGCTCAACCTGGACCTGCGTGGCACGGGACACCACGCCATCCTGGAGCAGTTTTACCGCGAGCTGATCCGGATGCGCCGCGAGGTGCCGGCTTTCGGCTCGCTCCGCAAGGACGACGTGTCGGTGGAGAACCACGAGGGGGAGCGGGTCATCGCCATGGTTCGCACCCACCGCGACGAGGCGGCCCTCGTCGTGTTCAATTTCTCCGGCAGGCAACGCTGCACCCCGCTGGAAGTGCCGGAAGGCAACTGGGTTCCCGTCCTGGATTCCTCCGACCCCCGCTGGGGTGGCCCGGGCGGTTTGGCGCCCGCGTGCTTCCGCAGCGAAGGGGAGGCCGTCGTGTCCACGAGTCCCAAAACGGTGTTGATCTATCTGCGCGAAACCTCACGCTGACCCCAGCATGAGCCGCCATATCTGTGTCCACGGACACTTCTACCAGCCCCCGCGCGAGAACCCCTGGCTTGAGAGCATCGAGCTGCAGGAGTCCGCCTACCCGTTCCACGACTGGAATGAACGCATCACGGCCGAGTGTTACGGCCCGAACGCCGAATCACGCATCCTCGACGAACGCGGCTACATCCGGCGGATCGTGAACAATTACGCCCGGATCAGCTTCAACATGGGACCCACGCTGGTGAGCTGGATGCGGGCCAAGGCCCCCGACGTGCTGAAGCGCATCGTGTGGGCGGACCGCGAGAGCCGGGAGCGGCGCGGCGGTCACGGCAACGCGATGGCGCAGTGCTACAACCACATGATCATGCCGCTGGCCAACGCCCGGGACAAGCGGACCCAGGTTGCCTGGAGCCTGCGCGATTTTGAATGGACCTTCGGGCGCCACCCCGAGGGAATCTGGCTGCCCGAGACCGCCGCGGACAATGAGACGCTCGACGTGCTCGCCGAGTACGGGATCCGGTTCACGGTGCTCGCGCCCCGGCAGGCCGCCCGCGTGCGCAGGATCGGCGGGGGCGCCCACTGGAAGGATGTGTCCGGCGGGCGCGTGGACCCTTCGATGCCCTATCTCGTCAAGCTGACCGGCGGCCGCAGCATCGCGGTGTTCTTCTACGACGGTCCCATCAGCCAGGCCGTCGCGTTTGAGGGCCTGCTGAACGACGGTGAACGGTTCGCGAGGCGCCTGGAATCCGGCTTTGCGGCGGAACGCACCGGGGGACAACTCGTCCACATTGCCACGGACGGCGAAAGTTACGGCCACCACCACCGGTACGGGGACATGGCGCTGGCCTTTGCGCTGGACTATATCGAGAATCACGGCCTCGCCACGCTCACCAACTACGGCGAGTTCCTTGAGAAGTTTCCCCCGACACACCAGGCCGAGATCGTCGAGAACTCGAGCTGGAGCTGCGCCCACGGTGTGGAACGCTGGCGGGGGGATTGCGGCTGCGGGGGAATGGTCCCCTCCGGCTGGAGCCGGCAATGGCGCGGGGCCCTCCGTCTCGCCCTGGACGGCCTGCGCGACAGCATCGCGCCCAAGTACGAACAGGCGGCCCGCGCCTACCTGCGCGACCCGTGGGAGGCCCGGGACCATTACATCGATGTGGCGCTGGAACACACGGCCGAGGCGTTCGACCACTTCCTGGCGGAGCACGCCCGCCGCCCCCTGGACGAAACGGAGCGCATCGCCGCCCGCAAGCTGCTGGAGATGCAGCGCCAGGCGATGCTGATGTACACGAGCTGCGGGTGGTTTTTCGACGAGCTGTCGGGCATCGAAACCGTCCAGGTGATCCGGTATGCGGCCCGGTGCATCCAGCTCGCCGAGGAGCTTTTCGAGGCGAGGCTGGAGCAGCCTTTCCTGAACAAGCTGGCCCTCGCGCGCAGCAACGTGCCCGAGTTCCGGGACGGCCTCCGGATTTACGCGAGGCTGGTCCGGCCCACGGTTGTTGACCTGCTCAAGGTGGGCGCCCACTACGCGGTGCTTTCGCTGTTCGAGGAGATGCCCGCACAGACCGCGATTTACGCGTTCAAGGTGGAGCGGGAAGGCGAGCGGCGCCATGAGTCGGAAGCCGGCCGCCTGGTAACGGGGCGGGCCCGCATCACGGCCTCCCTCACCGGCGAATCGGTGGTCATCGGCTATGGCGTGGTCCACCTCGGGGGGCACGAGCTGCTGGCCGGGGTGCGGGAACTGACCGGTCACGAGAACCACGCCTCCATGGTGGACGAAGCCGCGGGGCTGCTGGAACAGGGCCACGGCGATGCCGTCCAGGGGCTGCTGCGGCGATTCTTCGGCACCAGCACCTACCGGCTCGATTCCCTGTTCCGTGACGAGCAGCGGAGGATCGCCGAGATCATCCTCAAGGGAACCCTGGCCGAAGTGATGGGTGCCTACCGGCGCATTTACGAAAAATCCGCGCCGCTGGTGGCCTACCTTGCCGAACTGGATTTCCCCATTCCGGAGGTCCTCCACAAGACGGCGGAATTTGTCTACAACGCGAACCTGCGCCTCGCTTTCGAAAACGAGGATCCGGACCTGGACGCGGCGCGCCCGCTCCTGGAGGAAAGCCGGACCTGGAAACTCCAACTGGACGGACCCGGGCTGACCTATCTTCTCACGCACCGCCTCGAGGTGCTTGCCGCCCGGGTGGAGGCGAACCACCGCGACACCGTGCTGTTGAGGCGGCTGGCCGACCTGGTGTCATTCACGCGCGAACTTCCGTTCCAGGTGGACTACTCGCGGGCGCAGAACGTGATCTACTCGCTGCGCGAGTGCGTCCACCCGGATGCCGCCGTGGAGGCCGCCCGCGGCGACGACGCTGCGCAGGCCTGGCTCGCGGCCTTCCTGGTTGCCGCGGAGGCCCTGCGGGTGCGCGTCGGCTGAAGGGAATCACCCGCCGAATTTTACCAGACTTTCCAGATTCCGTGTTTCTGTTTTCTCGCCTCCAGTTCCGCCGAGATCAGCCTGTCCGCCTGGTCCTCGCTGGCGAACTCGGACGGGGAGATGATCGCCATGCCGCTCTCGAGGGCAAGCCGGTTGATTTCCGTGCCGTCCCGCAGGTGGACGATTGCGAGGACGGAACCGTCCAGTCCCTTTTCCGGTTCCTCCACCACGAAATACACAGTCTGGTCCTTGACCAGATTCTCGAGCATGGCGGTGGCCTGCGTGGCGAAGTTCCGCCGGATCTCATGGTTCGACTTGACGGAGGGGAAGGCAAGCCCCCGCATCCGGATCCGCCGCCCATCGGCGGTGACCAGGACCCCGCGGTCCTCCACCCGGACTACCGTGGCGGATTGAAGCACAGGGCCGGAGGGCGTCTCCGGTTTCGCGGCGGCGGGTTGGGCCAGCGCAACCGTCATCGCCGGCGTCGGTTCGGGGGTGGGGGCGGATGTCGGGGACGATTTCACCTTTTCCGTTGGCGACGTTGCTTCCGCGGATTCTTCCTTGTCGTTGTTCAACACGCCCAGGACCAGGTTGCTGTACTCCAGGTCCGAGTAGCGTTTCACGGGGCCGAGGATCCGCGGGGCGGGAATGGGGGTCTGAACCGCCTGGACGCGCACCTGCGCCACCGGCTGATAGCGGCTCTGGGAATAATAGTATTCGTAGTTCCGGGGATAGCGGGTCGTGCCGCCGTAACTCACCGAGACATCGCCGCGACTGGCATTGTTCCGGCCCTTGTCGTAATACCGGACCTGTTGGGCCGAAACCATTCCGGATGCCGCAAGCAGCGCGACCAGCAGAATTGGGGAAAGGCGTCTCTTTTTCACGGATCAACTCCCTGGATGAAGCCATCCAATTTAGTTAACGGCGTGGTGCTTCTCACGGTATCCTTACAACGGCAATTGCGGGATTTTCCATTCGCAAATGGAACCGGATCCTTGGGTTGGAGGGGGGCGGAGGCGACCGCGCAGGTGGGCGGTTGGCGTCCCCAAGGGGACTCGAACCCCTGTTACCGCCGTGAAAGGGCGGTGTCCTAGGCCACTAGACGATGGGGACGCACGGTCGAGTCCTTGGGCGACTACAGCAGGTGGCCGAAAGCATTCGGGAAGCGGTGGCTCAATGGCGTTTGCCGCCGCGCCGCTGGAAACCGCCGGTGCGCGGCCGGCGCTCCTGGTGTCGCCGGTCGCGGGCCTGCCGTTCTTGGTGGCGGGCGGCACGCTGTTCTGCGGACTCCCGCCCCGCCTTCTTCTCCACCAGGGCGAAATCCATCTCCATGGCCAGCAGGTTGACGTGTTCGACGACGATGCGAACCCGGTCGGCCAGCTTGAATGTGCTGCCGTTGGTTCGCCCGACGAGAATCTGGCGCTCCTCGTCAAACTCGTAATAGTCGTCGCGAAGGTTGCGCACGTGAACCAGCCCATCCACCGGAACCTCGAGCAGTTCCACGAAGAACCCCCAGGTCAGCACGCTTGTGATGAGTCCCTCGTATTCCTCGCCGAGGTGGTCGCGCATGTACTCCAGGGACTTTGCCTTCACGGCGTCGAGTTCGATCTCCTGAGCGCGGCGCTCGCGTTCGCTGCAGTGCCTGGTCCACGAAGGCAGCACGCGCCGCAGGTGTTCCACCCGTTCCGTTGGCAGCGGGGGAGGGGCCAGCAGCGAAATGCGCGGGCGTGAGGCCATGCCCTGTTCCGGTTCGGGGGCGCCGGGGGGCGCGTAGCGCCCGGCCATCGGGGCGCCGGCCCGGATTGCCTCACGCAGGAAGCGGTGAACCAGCAGGTCGGGGTAGCGGCGTATGGGAGAGGTGAAATGGGTGTAGCAGGTGCTGCCGAGGCCGTAGTGCCCCAGGTTCTCGTCGTCGTAATGGGCCTGCATCATGGCCCGCAGTACCAGGCGCCGCGCAATGAATCCGGACTCGCTTTCCGTGGTCTTGTCCAAGACCGCCTGGATGGCCCCCGGGGTCAGGTCGTGTTTGGCCGGGAATCGGTATCCCATGTGGCCCAGCACGGGCTGGAGCTGGCGCAGTTTGTTCATGTCCGGCGGCTCGTGCACACGGTACACGGACGGAACGTGGAGGTTGAACAGGTGCGAGGCCACCACCTCGTTGGCAAGAAGCATGCAGTCCTCGATCACCCGGTGGCTTTCGCGCCGTGACCGGCGCACGATAGCGCTCACGGTTCCGTCCTCGTGGAACTGCACCTGCGTTTCCGGCATGTCCAGGTCCAGGGCGCCGCGCCGCAGGCGCATCGCGGTCAGCACGCGGCGAAGCTCGTAGAGGTGGTCCAGGTGATCACGGATGGGGCCGAGGGCCCGAAGCATTTCAACCGGGGCGTGCCCGTCCACGAAGTCCTGCACGTCCTCGTACACGAGGCGGTAAGCGCTGCGGATCACGCCCTCGCAGATCCGGTAATCGTGAACGCGGCCCCGCTCGTCCACATCCATCAGGCAGCTCATGGTCAGGCGGTCTTCGCCGGGCCTCAGCGAGCACAGGTCGTTTGACAGCCTCTCGGGCAGCATGGGCACCACCCGGTCGACGGGGTAGATGGAGGTGGCCCGGTCAAACGCTTCGCCGTCCAGGGGGGTTCCCTCGCGCACATAGTGGGAAACATCGGCGATGTGGACGCCAAGCCGCCAAAATCCGTCATCCAGTTTCTCGATGGACAGGGCGTCGTCGAAGTCCTTGGCCGTCGCGCCGTCCATCGTGAAGGTGACCACGTCCCGGAAATCGGCGCGCCGCGCGATCTCGTCGGCCGGGATCGCCGCCGGGAGCGTTTCCGCCTCCCGCAGGACCGCTTCCGGAAACTCGGGCGTCACGCCCGCATCGCGCACGATCATCGTGATGTCGATACCGGGCGTGCCGGGTTCGCCGAGCACCTCGGTAACCCGTCCGAGAAGCGGCTGGCTGGACGGCGTCCACTCCGTGATCTCGGCAATGACGAACGAGCCGTCCTCCACCCCCATGGCGGGGTCGGGACGCGGGGTGACAATCGAGCGGTTGAAGCGCTCGTCCCGGGGAAGCACGTTCCCCCCGCGCTTCGTGTGGTAGAAGGTGCCCACGATTTCGCGGGTGCCCCGTTCCAGCACCTCCAGCATCTGGCCCTCCGGGTTGCGCCCGGTTTCCGCCACCACCCGCACCGCCACCTTGTCGCCGTTCATCGCGTCGCCCATGCGCTTGCGGGGGATGAAGATGTCCCTGGCCTCGCCGCCACCGATGAATTCCTCCTCCGGCACCAGGAAACCAAAGCCCTTGGCGGAAGTCCGCAGGAAGCCGACGATGGTCGTTGCGTCCCGGGGGAGCGTGAAGTTCTGGCCGCGGAGGCGGGCCAGGACGCCGTCCGAGGATAGTTCCCGCAACAGGCGCCGCAGGCGCTTGCGGTCGGTCGGCGGCAGACCGAGAGCCTTGAGCATGTCGTCAGGCTTGATGGGGCGCCCGCGCCGCTCTTCCAGGATCCGGAGGATTGCTTCTTTCAGTTCGTCCATGTTGTCCCTTCGATGCTTCTGAACCCCGCCCGGGAACGCAAAGGGATTGTGCCCGGAACCGGCGCATCTTCCCGTTGATTTCCGGATGTTTCGGTTTTTTACCGTCACTCAATCAGCGGGGTGGAATCGTCTGTCCCAGTGGCCACCCTGAACCGGAACGGGGTGCGACGGTGTGGGCTTCAATGACCAGGACCGAACGAAACGTGGTGCTGTGGGTGTGCGGGGCGATCTTGGTTGGGAGCGGGATCGGGGCGTTCCAGCAGGCCGGCCGGCCGAAAATGGAATTCGTCGCAGGCGACACGGACAAGAGCCCGGCACCCAATGCGCCCAAACCCGCCTCCGCCGTTCCGGGCGGGCAGGCATCGGCGGTGGGCGTGCTGCCCGATGGCAGGATTGACCTCAATACCGCGGACGAGCGGCTGCTGGACACGCTGGATGGCATCGGTCCCGCCAAGGCGCGGGCGATCGTGGAAAACCGCCTGGCCCACGGACCTTTTCGGACCGTTCAGGAACTCGACCGGGTGAAGGGGATCGGCCCGGCCATGCTGTCGAAAATCGCGGCGAAGGTTGCAGTGCAGACGACTTCCCCGGCCGGACTGGCGGTGCAAAACGCCGTCGCGCCGGACGCCCGGGGCCGCGAAGTCGGGGGCAGTTTGTTGGCTGGCGCAAGGTTCACGCCTTCCGGTGCCATGCCCAAACCGGCCGCGGTTGCGAACCAGGCGCAGGTTCCGGCGGTTTATGCCCCGCCCACCCGGCCGGTTTCCCCCGTCGGGCCGGTCAACATCAACACGGCTGACATGGCGCAGCTCATGTCCCTGAAGTATGTGGGGGAGGCGCGGGCGCGGGCAATCCTTCAGCACCGCTCGGTTCACGGCCTTTTCCCAACCCCGGAATCGCTGGACGCCGTGAAGGGGATCGGGCGGCAGGTTCTGGACGCAAACCGGGGTCGGATCGTCGTTCGCTGAATCCGGCTGATGGCTCAGCGGTGAAAGCGGGGAAGGCGCCTGCCGATCCGGGTCGTGATCTCGTAACCGATCGTCCCGATGGCGGTCGCCATCGCGTCGACCGGAAGGAACCCCGTCGAATCCCGGCCAAACACAAGCACCTCGTCACCGATGGCGACATCGCCGACCCCGGTCACATCAAGCATGGTCAGGTCCATGCAGACGCGTCCCACGATCGGCGCCAATTTCCCGCGAACCATCATCCGCCCGGTGTTGCTCGCCAATCGGGGCAGTCCATCGGCATAGCCCAGGGGGATGGTGGCAATCCGGGACGGTCGGCGGGTCAGATGCGTGTGGCCGTAACTGATTCCCCGCCCTTCCGGAACATCCTTGAGGAAGGAAATCCGGGTCTTGAGCGTCATGGCCGGTCGCAGGGGCAGTTTCGTGCGCACATCGGGGCTGGGGTACTGGCCGTAAAGGCTGATTCCGGGCCGGATCGCGTCGAAATGGGATTCGGGGTAATCCATGGCGGCCGCACTGTTGGCGCAGTGGAACATCGGCGAGCCAATACCTGCGGCAAGGATGTCTGACCGGACATCCGCAAACACCTTCACCTGTTGCCGGGTCATGGCCTCCGGCTTCATGTCGGCGCACGGGAAATGGCTCATCACACCGGCCAGTTCCAGTTCCGGGATCGCGGCGATGGTTCGCGCAAAATCAACCGCCTCCTCGGGGCGGACACCCAGCCTTCCCATTCCGACGTCCACCTTGGCATGCACGCGAACCCGGCGTTTCAGCGCACGACCTGCCGCCGCGGCGGCTTGAATGTGATCGGGCGCGCACACCGCCATTTCGCAGCCAAGACCGGCTGCAATTCGGGCCTGCGGGGCGAACGGGGGTGCAAACACAAGGATGGGAACCGGGATGCCGGCCGCCCGCAATTCGAGGGCCTCCTCGACTCGCGCGACGCACAGCATGGGGACTTGTTCCTCGACAAGCGCACGGGCCACGGCCACCGCGCCATGACCGTAAGCATCCGCCTTTACCACCCCAAAAGTGCGGGTCGTGGCGGATGCTAGATATCTAAAAACGTTGTAGTTGTGTCGAGCGGCTTCAACATCAACTTCCAGCCAGGTCAGGTAGGTGTCGGGCGGCAGAGGCACCGCGTCAATTCTGGTCACGAAGCACATCCCGGTTGTTGACCAAGTAGAGGATCCCAGAGGTCACGGTCAGGAACATCACGACGGCCAGCAACATGCCCGACAGGTAGGGGAACCAGCGGTCAAACTGCTCGATGTCCACCCGTGCCAACCGCAGCGTATCCCTTGTGCAGAGAGCCACGAACATGGTGATGATGGTTGCCAGCTGCCACACGGTCTTGTGCTTTCCCCAGCGGTCGGCCTGGATCACCCGGCCCTGTGCGCTGGCGAGGGAGCGCAGTCCCGTGACCAGGAACTCGCGGCCCAGGATCAGGATGATGGCCCAGGCCGGAAAAATCGGCCGGTCCGGGGGCACCCGGAGTTCCACCAGCACGACGAAAGCCGACATCGTGAGCAACTTGTCGGCCAGCGGGTCAAAGAGCTTGCCGAAGTTGGTGACCATGTTGTCCCGCCGGGCCAGCATTCCGTCGTAGTAATCCGTGATGGCTGCGGCGATAAAAATAACCAGGGCCGCCCAGCGGCCGGCCGCGATGATGCCGGTGCGCGAGGTCACATTTTCGAGGAGTGCGAAACTCACGAAAAACGGGATCAGCCCAATCCGGGTCAGCGTGAGGCGGTTGGCCAGGTTCACCGTAAGGGCGCTCCCGTGGGGGCGATGGTTTGGGCCCCGCTAATCAAACAACTTCTCCACGGCCCGGCGCACGGTGAGCCCCCAACCGGTTTCGTCCGACCGGTTGGCGCGGGCGGGCTTCTCGGGCAGGTTGGCCAGGTAATCCAGCAGGGGGGCGACAGCCTTCTCCCACGAGAACGCGTCGTGGACGCGATCCAATGCCGACGCCAGCCGCTTTCGGGCGTTCTCATCACCCAGCCGGATCAGGCTTTCCGCGATTTCCACCGGGTTGCCAGGTTCCACAACGAACCCGAAACCGTCGCGTTCAATGCGGGCGGCGAGGGGCATGCCTGCCGTGCAGACAACGGGCAGGCCCGCCCAGACCGCTTCGATCAGGGCGCCGCCGGCCCACAGGCGGGATCCCGGCGAATGGTCGCCCGTGCAAACCACGGCGTCCGCCTCGGCCAGGATGGCCGCCCGTTCGCTATCGGCAAGGGGTGCCGGCAGGAAGAAAACGCTCGTGCCCACGAGGTTCTCCTGTTCGGCAAGGGCGCGGGCCCTGACCAGCGACGGTGCCTGGAAGTCCGCCGGCGTGGGCGGGGAGAAAACCAGTTTCACCGCCGGGTTGATCTGGGCAACACCCCGCATGGCGGTTACCAGACCCTCCGGATCCATGAACGGCTCCAGGGGGGCATTCCAGACAAGGAGCACATCCGACGCGGCCAGTTCCGGGAATATCCCTTTCACCACCCCAACCGAGTGACCCGGTTTGTCGCCCGGATGACCGTAAGGCACCACCCGGATCAGGTTCCCGGAAGTGTCGCCTCCCGTGGCCGCAAACCGGCCCAGCGCCGCGGCCGCGCCGGTCCAGAATTCCCGCTGGCAGGGCGTGGCGCACAGGAGCAAATCCGCGTTCTCAAGAAGCAGCGGCAGTCGCGAAGCCTCCGGCGCGGGCAGGGCCGCAAGCAGCGCAAACGGCGTGTCCGAGACATCGAACACCTGGATGAACTGTTCCCGCGCCATCTGGCGGGCCGAATACTCGTGCCCCGTCGAGATGACCACCTGGTGCCGGCGGAGCAGGCTTGCGACGGTCTTGGACTCGGAGTTGGCCACGCGCAATCGCGATTCCCCGAGTGCCTCGGGGTTGGGCAGCGCCAGGGTCACGCTGTACCCCGCGGCGTCGAGCAGGCGGGCCAGGTTCAGCGAACGGCGGTTGCGCCCCTCACTTCCCGCCTCCAGCCGCTCGGGCGCAAAAACCAGTATGTTCGGTTTGGCGTTGGTCATTTTCGGCGGGCTGCCGGATTCTGTCGGCAGCGGCTCAGGCATTCCACATTGAGATTTATCGGGTCGCCAACCCGTCTGCTCAAGGGAAAACCCCGCGGGTTCTTCGCGAGATTTGCAGAAGCGGTTTTCCCGGAACGGGCCGGGCGGCGGGGCGGGACTGGTCCGCGATGAACATGGTTCGTCCGGTGGCGTAATCAGCGCCTACCATGTGCAAACAATCCCCCGTAACCGAATCGACCGTGGACCGTCATGAAATCCTCGGTTCCCAATGCCCCATTTGCTGCGAACCCTCCCCGCTTGACCTGATGCGCTTCCTGGACCCCCACGGGGTGCAGCGCGTGGACGCCGGCCTGTTCCGGTGCGGCCTGGGCCTTCACAATTTCGCCGAGGACGGCGGCCATGCGAGGCTGATCTCCGAGAAGGGGCGCATCGTGCGCAATGGCAGGAAATTCGCCATCGCGGCCGGCGGAGGGTGGATCGAGGTCAGTTGAGGCGCGAAATGAGCGCCATCAGGTGGCGCCGCGCCATGGGGTACTCCGGGCATTCCGCAAGCGAGCGGAGGTAACATTCCCGCGCCCCGGCCAGGTTGCCCCGGGTTTCACGCAGGCGGCCCAGGTTGAACCATGCGTAATGGCGACACTCGTACCGCGGCGCCTCCAGGGCGCGGAGCAGCCAGGGTTCCGCCTCCTCGCCCCGCCCCAGGTCCATCAGGTAACTGGCCATGTCGTTGTACGGATTGCCGAATTCCGGGTCGAGGGCGATGGCCTGCCGGCAAAGTGCCACGGCCTGCTCCAGGTCTCCCGTATGGCTGACCGTCCACGCTAGGAAAGTCAGGGCTTCGGGTGTTGGGCAAAGGTCGATGGACTGTTGGTACAGCTTCATTGCGCATCCCAGGTGTCCCCGCATCTGCTCCTCAAACGCCTTCTCGAAGAACTGCATGGCGAGGTCGCGGTCCTGGTCCCGCCACAGGGAATAATCCACCGCGGGTTGCGACGGGTTTTGTCTATGCGCTCTTTGTTCGCCCACGGCGCCCTAATACTCCCGACGGGGGCGCCTTACTCACTTGCAGTGTGCACTTCATAGAAACCCAACCCGGTTTCCCCGTATTTCTCGCGCCGGGTGAGCACCAGTCGTCCCGCCCGTTCCGGCATCGCCTCGCGGGCCCCCGCCTGCGCGGCCACGAGGGCATCCGCGTTCATGGGCAGATGGCGCCCGATTTCCTCAAGCGCCGCCGCCGCGTCGCCCCGGCCGTACGGCGGGTCCAGCAGGATGAGGTCATAGGGCGGGGAGGCCGGGCTTGCGCGGACCCACCTCAGCGCCTCGGTGCGGTGGATGGCACACCGGTCGTTGAACCTCAGCTTTTCCGCGTTTCGCTGGAGCGCTTCCAGGGCGGGGCGGGAATTTTCGACAAAATCGCACCACGCCGCGCCGCGGCTGAGCGCCTCGAATCCGAGCGAGCCCGCCCCGGCGTAAAGGTCCAGCACACGCGCCTCGACCATCCGCGCACCCAGGATCGAAAACAGCGATTCGCGCACGCGGGACAGGGTTGGGCGCGTGCCCAGTCCCTTCGGCGCGAACAGGATGGTTCCTTTTCTTTCTCCCGCGATGATCCTCATTGGTGAAGACGACATTCTCCCGGTTGTTTCGGCATAGCGTCATGCCGCACATTATCTACAAGGGCGAGGGAAACCTCGCCGGATTCCATGCCGGATTCAGCCCGGTCAAGACCGACAGCAACGGCTGGATCCTGAAACTGAACCAGGTTTTCATCACGCCGAACGGGCGGACGCTGATCGTGGAGTGCACGGCGGTGCGTTCCGGGTTTGTGCAGGCCTTCTACGCGCTCGTGGAACAGAAGGGAACCCAGGTCACGCTGCGCGTGGACCCCCACACATCCGTGGAGCGCAACGAGGGCGTGAAGCGGGCCCTCGTGCTGGTGGGGGAGCGCCTCGTTGCGGTCAGTCCCGGGCTCACCTTCGACAAGACCAACCTCACCCGGGAACTTCTCGGCGAAGAGCCCGTGCCCGGACTGCCTTGACGTGGGCGTATCCGAGGGAACCCCCGGGATGCTCGGCATCCCCGACCTGGAGGGCGTCGATCTCCAGGCCCTGTTCCCGTCCCGGCAGCCCATGGAGCTCGAGGTTGGGGCGGGGCGGGGCGATTTCCTGCTGAGCTACGGAGCGGCGGCGCCGGGGGTGAACCTCATCGGAGTGGAGCGAAAACTCATCGTGCTTCGCCGGGCGGCGAACAAGCAGAAGGTGGCCCGCCTTCAGAATGTCCGTTTTGTGAAGGCCGAGATCATGTACCTGCTCGAAAACTACTTCGGACCGTCCACCCTGCGGGCGGTCCATGTCTACTTCCCGGATCCCTGGCCGAAGAAACGACACGCCAAACGGCGTTTCTTCCAACCCCGGGCGCTGGAACAGGTGCGCAGGGTGGTGGAACCGGGCGGGTTTTTCCATGTCCGCACGGATCATGAGCGGTATTTCGCCGACATCCTGGCGCTGATGGCGCAAACCCCCGGATTCACCCCGGTTCCCGTCCCGGCGGACCTTCTGGAGCACCGGACGGGATTCGAAAAACGCTACCTGTCCCACGGGATGCCGATTTACCGGGCCAGTTTCAAGCTGGACTGAACCGGGCCGGGGAGTCGGTGTTTCCGGCGTGACCCTCATTTCGGGGGAGAAAAGTGTTGATTGGCCCGGCGCTTTCGAACAGCGCTGGTTGGAGTATCTGACCTTCAAGCATGAGGGAGTCCGGTTCTTGTCCGAACAGTCCAAGTTCTCGCTCGATGAACACGGCCGCCCGCCGATTATCATCGGCGGAAGCGCCAGCAAGCACCTTTCGGCGGTCATCTGCAGCAAACTTGGTCTGACCGAGGGCCGGATCGATATCCGCCGGTTCAGCGACGGCGAGGTCCGGGTCAAGGTCAACGAGAACGTCCGCGGATACAACGTCTTCGTCATCCAGTCCACCTACACCCCGGTGAACGAGCACCTGATGGAACTGCTCCTCATCATCGACGCCCTGCGGCGCGCCTCGGCCATGGAGGTCAACGTGGTTGTGCCGTATTTCGGCTACGCCCGGCAGGACCGCAAGGACGAGGGGCGCGTGGCCCTTTCCTCGAAACTGGTGGCCAACCTGCTCACCACGACGGGTGCCGACCGGGTGATTACCATCGACCTGCATTCGGCGCAGATCCAGGGGTTCTTCGACATCCCGGTGGATCACCTGTACGCGGCCCCGGCCCTCACGTCGTATATTATCGAGCGCGGGTTCAGGGATTTCGTGTTGGTTTCGCCCGACGTGGGCAACGTGAAGCGCGCCCGCGCCTACGCCAACCGCCTGAACGCGAGGCTGGCCATCATCGACAAGCGCCGCCCCGAACCCAATGTGGCCGAGGTCATGAACATCATCGGCGACGTTTCCGGCCGCGACGTTTTCATTTTTGACGACATGATCGACACGGCGGGAACCCTGGTGGGCGCGGCGGAGGCCTTGAAACAGAGGGGGGTGAAGGACGTGTACGCCTGCTGCACGCACCCGGTTTTCAGCGGCCCGGCCATCGAGCGGCTGGAGAAAAGCTGCATCAAGGAACTCATCGTCACCGACACGATTCCGCACGAGCCCAAGCCGATGGACAAACTGACGGTGGTGTCCATCGCCCCGCTGCTTGCCGAAACGATCCGCCGCGTGCACGCCAACGAAAGTGTGAGTTCGCTCTTCTGACCGCGCCCATGACACCGGCTTTCCGCGCACAAGTTCCGGCCTCCACGGCCAATCTCGGCCCCGGCTTCGACACGCTTGGCCTGGCGCTCGACCTCCATAACTTCGTGGCCCTGCGCGAGTCGGGAACTGGCCGCCTCGAAATGCGGATCGCCGGGGAGGCCGACACGTCGCTGGTTGCGCGCGACGAGCACAACCTGGTGTTTCGCGCGGCGCGGCGCGTTTTCGAGCTGGCCGGCCGGGTTTTCCCGCCCGTGGCGCTCGATCTGGAAATCAATGCGCCGCTCGCCCGGGGTTTGGGCAGCAGCGCCTCGGCAATCGTCGGTGGAATGGCCGTCGCGAATGCCTGGCTGGGACATCCTTTGGATGCGGACACCCTCCTGGCGGAGATGGTCGCCATGGAGGGTCATCCTGATAATGTGGTGGCCTGCGCCCGGGGCGGATTGGTGGCCTGCGCGAACTGCAACGGCCGGGTGATCTTCGAGCAGTACCACCCGGCGGATTCGCTCCGGTTCGTCCTGCTCATTCCCGACTATGAATTGCCCACGGCCAAGGCGCGGATGGTGATCCCCAAGTCCGTTCCGTTCCGCGATGCGGTGTTCAATGTGTCGCGGGTGGCGCTGGTGGTGGAACGGCTGCGCTCGGGGAGAATCCAGGATCTGGCCCTGGTCATGGACGATCGGCTGCACCAGCCCTATCGGCGCGAGTTGGTCCGCCATTACGACATCATCGTTGCCGAAGCGGAACGCGCCGGCGCCGGCGCCGTCGCCCTGAGCGGTGCCGGTCCCACGATGCTTGCCGTCTGCGAGGAAAACCGCGCGGCTGATGTGGCCGCCACGATGGCATCGGTGCTGACGAGCACGGGCACCGGGTGCAAGACGATGGTTGTGAGAGCCGACGTGAAGGGTTGCGTGCTAACCCAAGCGAATTGAGTGGTTCTGGGTGACCTTTAGAAAGTCCCGGTGGAGATTCGAATCGGCGAGCGCCCGGTGCACCCGCTGTCTGGAATCCTCTGGAAGCGATGGGCAGTAGGGATCGCAGGATCCGCGCCGGGAGATGATGCCGCCCCATTCCAAGATCCAGAGTCCCAATTGGGATGCCGCCCCTGGGGGCAGATGCGCGAGGCAGTCTCGGACGGTGGAGATCGCCATGTCGCCTCCTGCCTGTCTGGCAAGGCATCCGAGAAATGCTCCGGCCGGGAAAAGCACTACCGGCGCCAACTCGTTCTCCGTGCCGATAATCGGATTCAGGCGCGTCGGCGTGAAAGAGTCCGCAATGGTCGAAGTCTGGAAGACGCCAAGTTCCAACTCCCGAAATCCCGGCAGAAACTGCGATGCATCCACCCAGTCAGGCAGTACGATACCGTCGGCACCCCACTCCCGCGCGGTGGTGGCGTGGTGTGGGAGATTGGAAGCCGGGTTCTCCAGAATGCGCCATTCCGGCGGCACCGCCACCAGAACCCGGGCCGTCGGGGGCAACCCGGACCTCCAGGAACTGTGGATCTCCTCCCGCTCCAGCAGATCGAAGCGGTCGCCGCGGGAAAGCGGTCCCTGAAGCACAACTCCCGCAAATCCCTGCCCCCGGAGCCAGCGCACGAGCGTTTCCTGGTCCGGGGCGCTCACCATGCCCTCGGGGGTGCACGGAACTACCACCTCGGTGAATGCAGAAACCGGGTTCGGGGAATTGGGAGGCATGAATGGCGGCAAACTCGGCATTTTGGGAAAAAAGAAAACCTTGATTAATAAACCGCGTAAAATCGGTAACGGTAGATAACCGTTTTGATCCACTCCATGAATACTGCTGCCCACGTCCTCCTCGTAACCTATTTTTCCTGCCTGGCGTTGCTGTCGCTTTTCAGCGCGCACAGGTTCATCATGCTATACTACTTTTACACGCGGCGCCCCAAAGCGCTCAACGCGCGGGCACTGGACGATCCCGCGCCCCTTGTTACGATCCAACTGCCGCTCTACAACGAACGCATGGTGGTGGAGCGTCTGCTCGACAGCGTGGCGAAGATCGATTATCCCCGCCACCGCCTCCAGGTGCAGGTTCTCGACGATTCGACCGACGAGTGCAACGAGGTCGCGCGCGCCGGGGTGGAGCGGCTTGTGGCGCAGGGGTTCGATGTCGAGTTCATCCACAGGGACAACCGCGAGGGCTACAAGGCGGGCGCTTTGCGAAACGGCCTGGACACCGCGCGCGGGGAGTTCATCGCGATTTTTGACGCCGACTTCCTGGTTCCGCCGGACTTCCTGCGCCAGAGCATACCCCGGTTTGACGCGCCCGAAGTGGGGATGGTCCAGCTGCGTTGGGACCACATCAACCGCGGATACTCGCTGCTGACGCGTCTGCAGTCCATCATGCTGGACGGGCATTTTGTCATCGAGCACGCCGCGCGGCATTTCTCCGGGCGGTTTTTCAATTTCAACGGGACCGCCGGCGTGTGGCGCCGCGCCGCGATCGAGGATTCGGGCGGCTGGCAGCACGACACCCTCACCGAGGACTTGGATTTGTCCTACCGGGCGCAGTTGCGCGGATGGCGTTTCGTGTACGTTCCGGCGGCCACCGCGTCCGCCGAGTTGCCCGTGGAAATCAACGCCTTCAAGACCCAGCAGCACCGCTGGACCAAGGGGTCCATCCAGACCGCGATGAAACTGCTTCCCGCGGTTTGGCGGAGCGCCCAGCCGCTCCGGGTCAAGGTGGAGGCCACGTTTCACCTGGTCAACAATCTCGCCTACCTGCTGATGCTTCTGCTGTCCTTGCTGATGCTTCCGGTGGTGGTGGTGCGCCAGGAGATGCGGGTCCCCGTTCCCTTTTGGATCGACCTGATCCTGTTCGTTCTCGCCACCGTGTCGATCGCCGCGTTCTACGCGGCGTCCCAGCGCGAGGTGCTTCCCCGGTGGTGGCGCCAGGTTGCCTATATCCCGCTGATGATGTCGCTCGGAATCGGGCTTTGCGTGAACAACGCCCGGGCCGTCCTGGAGGCGCTGTTCGGGGTGAAAAGCGGTTTCGTGCGCACGCCGAAATTCGCCGTTGCGAAGCGGGGCGACTCGTGGAAGCGCAATCCCTACATCTCCGCGCGGGCAGGGGTGGCCCTGGTGGAAATTGTCCTCGCCGGCTATTTCGCCGTCATTGTCGCCTATTGCCTGGCCAGCGGCAACTTCTACTCCGTGCCCTTCATGCTGCTCTTCCTCTTTGGGTTCGGTTACGTGGGCGTTCTCTCCATCCAGACCAGTCTGCGCCGGGCATCGGTGCTGTGAATCGCCGTCGTGGCTGATTCAGGGGCGACTGCCGTGCGCGGGGTTCCAGCAATGGATTTCCAGGGTTTCGCACGCCCTTCGGCCTTCGCCGACCCCGACGAGGAAACGCGCAGGGTTCATGAGGCCCGCGGAATCTTCGACCTGAACGGCACGACCCTCCTCGCCATCTCGGGAAAGGACGCCTGCGATTACCTGCACCGCCGGCTGACGCAGGCGATTCGCCCGATCCCGGTCGGCGGACACGCCTGCGCGACCATGCTCGGCGGCGACGGCCGCATGATCGCGGACATGGTTGTCCGACGCGACGGGGAATCGCGTTTCCTGCTGATCGCCCAGCCCTGTGTCCGCCAGACGCTTGCCGGGCAGGTGGAGCGGTACGTGATTGCCGACGACGTGACGGTCACGGATGTCTCTTCCGATTTCTCGGTGTTCGCGGTTGCGGGACCGAAGCCCGAACCGCGGCTTGCGGATCCTGCGCCGCTGCGGCTGTCCTGCTTTCAGGATTTGTCCGTCGGCCTGACCATTTGCCCTTCCCGGGAATCGGGTCCATTGTGGTCGGCGCTATGCCAATCTGCGGAAGATGACGGCGGTGGGCCTTGCGGTCAGTTGTGCTGGGAAGCCCTCCGGATCGCCGGCCGTGTTCCCCTTTTTGGTGCGGACATGACCCCCGCCACCATTCCGCTGGAAGCCGGGTTGCTCCATGCCATCTCGTTCGACAAGGGGTGCTACCCCGGCCAGGAGGTGGTCGCCCGCATCCACAACCTCGGACATCCGGCCAATGTGTTGGTGGCGCTGGATGCGGAATCGGGTCCGCCCCCGGTGGGTTCAGCCATCCTGCTCGGCGACAGGGTATCGGGGACGGTGACAAGCCGCATGAGCGCCGGTTTCAAACTCAAGCCTGATGCGCTGGGTATCGTGAAATGGGACCAGCACCGGATCGGAACGACCCTCCGTATCTCGGGCGAGGGGTATGAAAGCGCCGCGCAGGTGTGCGGGGTAGTCGGATCCGGGGTGGCCGACTGAACCGTCACGGATCCTCGTGGTCGGCGGGCGATTCCCCGGCTTCGCCCAGCGAACGGTCCACTTCCTCAATTCGCTGCTGCAGGTCCGCCGGTTTGGGTCTGGCCGTGGTCAGATTTCGCGTCTGGGAGGCGCAGCCGGAAAGAAAGGCGGCGCACCAGACCGTCGTCAGAAGGATCCGCGCGGCACGCTTCGGCATTCGGACCACCCGGTGCAGACCGGCCCCGCGGTGATTACCGGGCCCGGTTCACCGGACAGGGCTGGGCCTTGGCCGGGGAAGCGTTGGGCACAGGGTACTTGGACGGGCGGGTCGGGAAGTTATAGTAAACCGGCTCGAGCGTGGCCGGACGCGGGACATAGTCGCAACCGGCAACCGCGCCCGCAATCAACAGCGTCAGAATGACAGATTTCACTTTCATGGTTCCAAACAAAGGGGGAAAGAGAGACCCAGACGTCAAGAGAGAGATTCGGTTGAACATCCTGATAGCGGCCGGGGGCACTGGCGGCCACATTTTCCCCGCCATCGCCCTCGGCGAAGCCCTGGCCCGCCATCATCCGGCGGTGGCCTTCCAGTACCTTTGCGGGGAGCGTCCGCTGGAGCGCGAGCTGTACGCGATGGCGGGCATCACACCCCTTGTGTTTCCGGCGCGCCAGATGGGGGGAGGTCTGCTCGGTCGCGTGCAGGGTGCGTGGGCCGCGGGCGCCAACACGCTGCGGGCCTGGCGACTGATACGCCACAAGCGGTTCGATGCGGTCATCGGGATGGGTGGATATGTGTCCGGTCCCGCCGTCCTTGGCGGGCTTCTCGCCCGGCGCACCACGGCGGTGCACGAGGCGAACTCCATCCCGGGCAAGACCAATCGTCTTCTGGCCCCGTGGGTGGACCTGTGTGCCGTTCATTTCGAGGCGGCGTTGGGACGGATGAGAAGCAGGCGGGGGCTGCGCGTGGGAATGCCCATCCGCGAAGCGGCAACGAGTGGCGACCGCGCCAAGGCCATGGAGTTTTTCGGTTTGGACCCCGGCCGCCGCACCCTGCTCGTGATCGGCGGCAGCCAGGGAGCCAGGTTCCTTTACGAGTCGCTCATGGAAGCCCTTCCCCTGCTCGACCGTCCGGAGCATGCGGATGTGCAGATTCTCTGGAGCACGGGAGCCGCGAATTTCGAAATGCTGGAAAACCGCCTCCGCTCAAACGGTCCGGAACACATTTCCGTGCATCTCGAAAGGTTCATCAACCGGATGGACCTGGCCCTCGCGGCCGCGGACGTGGCTGTGGCCCGGGCCGGAGCCAGCACCGTGGCCGAACTGGTCGCTTGCGGTGTCAGGGCTTTGTACATTCCGTTCCCGCACGCCATCTACGATCACCAGACGCACAATGCGCGCGAGGTGGCGGCCTGCGGCGGGGGAGAGGTGGTCGCGGAAAAGGAACTGACGCCCGAACGGTTTGCCTCCGCCGTTGCCGGTTTGCTCGCCTCGACGAGTGGCGGCAACCGGTTCGCGGCCCCCGTGTCGTTGGACAGTGCCGACGCGGCAAGGCGCCTGGCTGATGCCCTGGTGAAACTGGCCGGGGGCTAAACGGTTTTTGTCGTCTCCGTCTCGCCGGCCGGCGCATCTGGGTGCGGCGCGTCCACGGGAACCCGGCGGGTCCAGTTCCACGCCACGATACCCAGCCCGATCACCAGCATCAGCCCGCAGAGTATCTGGCCCATGGTCATCCAACCGAAGTAGTAGCTCATCTGGTCGTCCTTCTCGCGGAGGAATTCGACCCCGAACCGCGCAACGGCATACCAGGAAAGGCCGATCCCGATGAGCACGCCCTGGTATCGGATCCGGCGCCGGAGGATCCACAGGAGCGCCAGCGACAGCAATCCCTCCCCGATGGCCTCGTATATCTGCGAGGGATGGCGGGGTGAGGTGTATCCCATGATCTGGCCGGCGTAGTCGCGGACGGGAAACTGGATGGCCCACGGCACGGTGGTCTCGCGCCCGTAAAGCTCCGCATTGATGAAATTGCCGATGCGCCCGAGAAACAGGCCGACCGGTGCAGCCAGGGCGAGGCCGTCGGCCAGGTTCCAGAAGCGGACTTTGCGCGTGCGGCCAAACCACCAGATGGCCGCAAACATGCCGATCGCCCCCCCGTGGAAAGCCAGGCCGCCCTGCCACACGGCAAACGGCGTGTACCAGCGGAACTCCTCACCCTCGCCCGGTGCGTAGTAAACCAGCATGTAGAGGGTGCGTGCGCCGATCAGCATCCCGATGAACAGCGCCACCAGGAAGTCGTCCACCAGCTCCTGCTTCATTCGTAGCATGCCCTGTCGGCACAGGCGGCGCAGGATCTGGCGACCGGCAAAAAAGCCCAGCAGGTACATGATACCGTACCAGCGCACGCGCAGGCTTCCCACATGGATCAGGTCGGGGCCGATAGGGGGGTAGGGGATCATGTGCGCCACGAAACCGGCACCGGGTCCGAGTCCGCAACACATTTGTGGGAAGCGCGGCGCGGGGTAAATCGCACTTCGGTCGTCATAGAACACCGCACGGGTCGCGCTGTACACCCATTGCGAATGAGCGCCATCCCCCAGCCCGCAGGCGATTATTACGCGCCGGACATGCAGGCCCTTGCCCGCGTGTCCCGCGGTGCCGCCCCGGCGGGGCGTGCCGATGCCGAAGCGATCCTGCGCAGCGCGGGCTCGCCCCTGCCCTTGGAGGATCTCGCCCGCCTGGTGCGCGGCCTGCAGGACCCGGCCCGCTCCGCGGACGTGATGGAACTCGTTTGCGAGGCGGGAGCCGCCGTCCGCCGCCGCCTGTTCGGCAACCGGGTGGTGCCGATGGCCCCGGTCGAGCTGGCCAACACCTGCGCCTCCGATTGCCAGTTCTGCGGATGGCGCATTTCCAACCGCGCCATGAAGCGCCTGCGCATGCCGCACGACCTGGCGATGCTCCAGGTCGAGTACCTGGTGGACCTCGGGATTCCTTACATCGAGTTTGTGAGCGGCGACGACATCGGGGTTGTGCGCGACCTCCTGCCGGGCCTGGTCCGCGACACCCGGCGGCTTTTTGCCCGGCGCGGCATCCGGGGAAAGGTGTCGTTCTGCACGCTGGCCCTGACCGAAAACCAGTACGCCGCCCTGCGTGAGGCCGGCGGCGATTCGATGATCGTGTGGCAGGAATCCTACGATCCCGTGACTTTCCGCCACCATGTGACCGGGGGGCCCAAGGCGTTCGGCATCCACGATGACTGGCGCGTGGCGCGGGACGACGGCGACGGCTGGCGCTTCCGGGTCGAGTCGCAGGAGCGTGCGCTGCGGGCCGGCGTGGAGGTGGCGCTGGGTTCCATGCTGGGGCTGGCGCCGGACCTGACCAGCGAGTTCCTGGCCACCGTGGACCACGCCCGATACCTTGCCGACACCTACGGGGCCACGCCCGACCGTCCGGTCATCATCGGCATGCCGATCTGGAACCACATCACCACGCGGGAGACCGACCTGCGACCGCGCAACGCCCCGAGCCTCGTCAGCATTTTCCCCGCCCTCGCGGCTCTTTACCTCCTGGCCCTTCCGTCACCCGGCACTTGGGTTTTCCCGAATTGCCGCGTTCCGCTGGCAACCCAGGTGGAGGCGTCCCGCGTTGCCGGGGCGTTTACGTCGACCGAGGTGAAACTGGGCCCGGGCGGGTACCTGCCCGCCATCGTGCGCAAGATGGCCGCCGACGGCCAGGACGTGCGCCCGCTGCTCAACGATGTGAGGCAACTGCTCCGGGCCACCGGCCATGACGTGACCGAGCTCGCGCACGCCCTCGACGAACGCGAGCAGTTCGTGCACCACTACCACGCCCACGCCCAGTACGCGCGCGCGATGACAAAGGCGGGCTTGGAACTGACGAGGGACGTGGTGATCCCCGCCCCGTCCGAATCCGTTCCGACGGTCTGAAACTTTCCGTGGCGGATCGGAAACGATCGGTGCGCCCGCGGGGCGCCGGCGGCGGAGCGCCGGAATCCCGCGGATCGTTTTCAAAAACGACGATTCCCGCCGCGGCCGCCCTCTATGTGGTCGCCTGCCTGCCATTCCTTCCGGCACTCCGGGCCGGATTCGTGTGGGACGACATCGCGGTGACATCCAATCCGGTGGTCCAGGCCGTCGATGGCTGGTGGCGGATCTGGTTCACCCCCCGGGCGAATGTCTACGAAGACCATTACTGGCCGCTGGTCTATGCGACCTTCTGGCTCGAGCACCGCCTGTGGGGCCTCGCGCCGGCCGGTTACCACCTGGTCAACATCCTGATCCACGCAGCCGCGGCGGTGCTCGCGTGGCGTTTGCTTGCGCGTCTCGCCGTCCCCGGCGCGTGGGTCGCGGCAGCCGTCTGGGCCGTGCATCCGGTGCGGGCCGAGTCCGTGGCCTGGGTCATCGAACGCAAGGATGTCCTGTCGGGCGGACTTTACCTCGGCGCCGCGCTCAGTTTCCTGGCGGGCCGCAGGCGGGGTGACCGGCGTCTTCACGGCCTCGCGCTGGCGCTCTATGTGTTGGGCATGTGGAGCAAGAGCATCGTGGTTTCGCTTCCTGCCGCGCTGGCGGTTGTGATCTGGTGGCGCGTGGGGCGCCTTTCGCGCCGCGACTGGATCGCGCTGGCGCCGATGACGGCCGCCGGTGTGCTGCTGGCCCTTGCCGATGTTTTCTATGTGAGAACCGGGGGCAGTGACGACTTCGTCTTGCCCCTCGGGGAACGGCTTGCAGCCGCCGTGTGGGCGGTTTGGTTCTATGCCGGCAAAACGCTGGTGCCCCTGAATCTCATGCCCATCTACCCACCCCCGCCCCCACCAATGGGACTGCTTGCAGCCTGCCTCGCCTCCGCCGGGATCGTCGCGGCGACCGCGTTGGCCTGGGGAATCCGCCGCGGGTCATCGTCGGCGCGCGCCGGCGTTGCGGGGGCGGCGGTTTTCCTGCTCACGCTGGTTCCCGTGCTCGGACTGGTGCAGCACAGCTTCATGCGTTTCGCGTTTGTGGCGGACCGTTTCCAGTATCTCGCCAGCCTGGGGCTGATCGCCGCCGTCTGCGGCGGGGGAGCAACCCTGCTGACGCGCTGTTCAGCCCCGCCTCTGCTGATGCGTGGTCTGTCGGTTGTCGTCATTCTTGTGCTCGGCGGGCTCTGCTGGCGCCAAACCCGAATCTGGGGCGACGGCGAGTCGCTATGGACCCACGCGCTGCGCGGCAACCCGGACGCCTGGGAGGCGCACCACCAGCTGGGGCTGTTTTACGCCCAGACCGGCCGCCTGGACGAGGCCCGGGCCGCGTTTGGAGAAACCCTGAAGCGGAAACCCGGTTACGCCGAGGCGCACGCCAATCTGGCGGCGGCCCTGGCCGAGCAGGGCGGTCTCCCCGCGGCCATGCGGGAAGCGGCCCGGGCGGTGGAACTCAAGCCGGAATATGCCGAGGGACACGCGGCGCTGGGCGCGATCCTCGCCCGCATGGGGCGTGAGCGCGAGGCCATTCCGCACCTGGAAAAGGCCCTCCGGCTGAAACCGTGGATGGATGAGGTGCGTGAAAACCTGGAGACGGCGAGGGGGGCGAAGTAACGCGGCCGTGCGCCGTCACTCCTCGTCGCGGCCGGCGGTGATTTCCTCGTGTTCCGCGACGAGGGCTTCCCACTCGGTGAGCAACCGGGGAAGGTTTGCCTCGATGCGCTTTCCCTCGGCGGCGATTTCCGGGGTGATCAGGCCCCTGGTGTAACTTTCGGGGTCCGCCTGCAGCGCGTGGACCTCGGCCAGGCGCGTTTCCATGCGCTCGATCTCCGCCTGGACGGCGTTCAGACGTGTCTTGATGGCAACGCGTTTCTGCGTGCGCGCGCGGCGCTCGTCGGCCTGCGCCCTCTTGGAAAGCTGCCGGTCCTGCCTGGCCAGTTCGATCGCGGCCATCGCACCCGCGGGATGGAAACCCGGTACCGGCCTGGGCTTGTCCGGGTCCGCGGCGCGGCCGCGCAGGTCGGCTTCCGATTGCTCCTCCTGCCCCTTGCGTGCAAGGTAGTCGGTGTAGTTGCCCGGGAAGGAGCGGATCGTGCCGCCGCCCACCTCGATGATCCGCGTGGCGATGCCGTCGATGAAACTGCGGTCGTGGGAGATCATGACCACGGTGCCTGGAAATTCGATCAGCGCGTCCCGCAGCGTTTCGCGCGTGGCAATGTCGAGGTGGTTTGTCGGCTCGTCGAGAAGCAGCAGGTTTCCGCGGCGGAGCAGCATGCGCGCGAACGCGAGCCGCGACTTTTCGCCGCCGCTCAGCACGCCCACCGGCTTGAAGACGTCGTCGCCGGAGAAAAGGAAACACCCCAGCAGGGTGCGCAGTTGCTCGTCAGTCTGTCCGGCGCCCGCCGGACGCGCCTCCTCCAGCACGCTGTTGGAGGGGTTCAGCATATCGATCCGGTGCTGGGAGAAATACTCGAGCTGGGTCTTGGCGTGGACGGTGCGTTCGCCCTCGTGATCCAGGACGCCCGCGCAGATCTTCAGCAGCGTGCTCTTGCCGGCCCCGTTCCGGCCGACGAGGGCGATTTTCTCGCCGTGCTCCACCACCAGGTCCACGGCCCGGAACACGCGGTTGTCGCCGTAAGCCTTGCCGGCCCCGCGCAGTTCCAGCACGAAGCGCCCCGCAGGCGCGGGCTCGGGAATCCGCAGGCGAACGCGCCGCACGCTCTGGGGCAGTTCGATCCTCTCGATCTTCTCCAGCATCTTGACGCGGCTCTGCACGGCCGCCGCCTTGCTCGCCTTGTAGCGGAACCTCTCGATGAAACGCTCCAGGTGCGCGATCTCGTCCTGCTGGTTCTCGTAGCGGCGCAAAAGAAGCTGCTCCTGCTCCTCGCGCTCCACCAGGAACCGCGAGTAATTGCCCGTGAATGTGGCAACCCGCTTCTGCGCCAGCCACGCCGTGCGGTTGGTGATCCGGTCCAGGAAGTAGCGGTCGTGGGAGACCACGACCACCGCCCCGGGGAAGTCGGCCAGGAAACCCTCGAGCCACTGGATGCTTTCCAGGTCGAGGTGGTTGGTGGGCTCGTCGAGAAGGAGCAGGTCGGGGCGTTCCAGCAGCAGGCGGGCGATGTGCGCCCGCATCTGCCAGCCGCCGCTGAACTTGGCCAGCGGCTGCCCGAACGAGGAAATGGCGAATCCCAGCCCCGCCAGGATCTTCTTCGCGTCGGCCTCGGCGCTTCCCGCGTCGTGGTGATAGACGTGGGGTTCGAGCATGTGCACCTCGTCCATCAGCTCGTGCTGCCGCTCCTCCGTCGCCGTGGCCATCTGGTCATACAGGCTGTGGATCTGCTCGGCGATCTGCTGCTCCAGGGCGAAGGCCCGCATGGCCTCGTCGAGCACCGTCGTGTCGTCGGTGACCTCGTGAATCTCCTGGCGCAGAAAGCCAATCCGGGCACCCTTGCGCAGGATCACGTCCCCGGCGGTGGGCTCCACTTCACCCGACGCCATGCGAAGGAGCGTGGTCTTTCCGATTCCGTTGTCGCCGACAAGGCCAACGCGCTCGCCCGGCTTGATGTGCCAGTTGAGCCCGTCGAAAAGGTCGCGGTCGCCCACGATATGGTGGATGTTGATGAAACGGATCATGGCTGGATGGGACTCACGGGACGGATGGGACTCATGCGACGGAGCAAGGGCGGGCGACGACCGGGTCTGCTAACGGCCGTAGTCATCCTCGACGCGGACGATGTCGTTCTCGTCGGAGGGATTGGCCGCATCCGCGTGGTGCCAGATCTCGGCGATGCGGCCCCAGGTGTTGGCTCCCGCAAGGCGGTGCCACTCGCCGCAGGCGAGGCGGATCACCTCGCCGGGCTGGTACTCGCGCGATTCGAGGGTGTCCGCGCCCTTTCCGCGCACGATGACCACGGGACCGTCCAGCACGCGCCAGTGCTCCTGGCGCCGGTGGTGATACTGGAGGGAGAGGCGCGTGCCCGGCACGACCAGCAGGATCTTCGGATCGAGGCGCAGGTTATCGCCCGGTGTCGGGATCTCCACGCCGTTCCAGTAAGCCTTCGCGAAGGCCGCGTACGACGACTCCTTGATGCGCAGGAATCCGCCCCACGGGCGGCTGCACGAGGAGAGGGCCTCGTCCACCTCGAATCCAAACCCGCGGGCCTCGGCGAGGGCGCGGTTGTACATCCACTGCTTCAACTGTTGTGAATCCACCGGGCGTTTCCTTGGGCAGGGCGCAAAGCGCCGTGCTGAAATCGTGGAGTGGGCCCCGCTACAGGACCAGAAGTCCTAACCCGAACGGGAATGGGGTATTCGCGGCGGCGTGTCCGCGCACCGGAGGTTCCGGGGTGTTTGCGGGACTTACTGCCCGCCGCCCGTACCGGATCCGGCCTCGTTCGAATCCTTGGAGAAGTTGGTGATGTCGTCCGCGGTGTTTTCCTGCTTGTCTTTGCCCTTGGAGATCAGGTCGTAGTCGCGGCCGTCCTCGCCGGGGCACTTGTAGGTGAATTCCTGCTTCCAGGCGTCCCTGGGGACCTCGTTCATCACCTTTTCCCACTCGTCGTCGGTCAGGCCCGTGGGCTTGCTGACAAGGGCGGGCAGCCCTTCCTGGGTGGTGGGAAAGCGGCCCGCGCGCACCTCGAAAGCCTGGAGGGCCGTCTTGAGGGCTTCCATCTGGGCCCGGGTGGCGCTGACGCGCGCCTTGTCGCTCTGGCCCACCATGCGGGGCACGACGACGGCCGTCAGGATGCCGATGATGAGCACCACCAGCATGATTTCGATGAATGTGAAACCGCGGCTGCGGGAATGGAAATCACGGCTGATTCTCATGGTGTTGCCTGCCTTTCAATGATCCGGAAAGTGTGGCGGCTCTCCTGCTTGGGGGTGAGTGCAAGAAACGGGCCACTCAGGGGGGTCAGACCTGGCCGCCGTCCACGCCCCGGATCTTCTTCATGAGATACGCCACGAGGTTCCTGAGATTCTCATCCCGCTGAATCTCCTCGTCGATCTTGCGAAAGGCGTGAAGGATCGATGTGTGGTCCCGCCCGCCGAACTTGGCCGCGATCTCCGGGTACGAGAGCGTGGTCAGCTTGCGGGCCAGGTACTGGGCGATGTGGCGGGGCGTGGAGAATTTCTTCAGCCGGCTCGTGCCGACCAGGTCGGCGCGCTTCAGTTCGAAATACCCGCACACCTCGTCCATGATGTCCTCGAGGTCGATGTTGCGCGGGACATCCTGGGTGAGCAGGCTGGCCAGCACCTCCTTGGCAACGGCCAGCGTCAGCGGCTGCTTGTGGAGCGAGCAGTAGGCCTTCAGCCGGATGAGAACGCCCTCGAGTTCGCGGATGTTAGACTGGACCCGCTCGGCGATGTACAGGGTCACATCGTTGGGCATCTCCGCGTCATCCAGTTTGGCTGCCTTCTTTTTCAGGATCGCGATGCGCGTTTCCAGGTCCGGCGGTTGGATGTCCACAACCAGGCCCCACGAGAAGCGGTTGCGCAGGCGGTCTTCGAGCGTCGTGAGTTCCTTGGGCGGGCGGTCGCTGGAGACGACGATCTTCTTTCCCGCGTCGTAAAGCGCGTTGAACGTGTGGAAGAATTCGGTCTGCGTGCGCTCCTTGCCGCTGAAGAACTGGACGTCGTCGATCATCAGCAGGTCCACGTTGCGGTAATACTCGCGGAACCCGGCCTGCTTGCCCTGCGAGATGGATTCGATGAAGGAGTTCATGAACTGCTCGCTGGTGACATACAGAACGCGCAGGCGCGCGTTGGTTTCGACGAACTGGTGCCCGATGGCGTGCATCAGGTGGGTCTTGCCCAGGCCCACGCCCCCGTAAATGAACAGCGGGTTGTAGGACTTGGAATTCGGGTCGGCCACCTGCCGGCAGGCCGCGTGCGCGAACCGGTTGCTCTCGCCCACGACGTACTGGTCGAAAGAATACTTCGGGTTCAGGTAGCTCGAGCGCGGAAAATCCACGGACTGCGCGGGCACGCCGGCGGGGACCATGCCCGTCTCGCTGGCCGGTTCGGAGGGAAGCGGCATGTCCGACGGGTAGGGTGTTTCGCCGGCAACCGGGGTTCCCACCAGGAACTCGACTTCCACCTCGTGGCGCGTGACGGCACGCACCGCCTCAACGATTTTGTCGCGGTAGTTCGATTGCAGCCAGTTCTTGAAGAAACTGCTGGGAACGCTCAGCGTCAGGAGGTTTTCTGACAGCGCGTGGAAACGGGTCGGATGCAGCCATGTGGAAAATGTTTCCTCATCCAGCGTTCCCTTGAGCGTGGCCAGCGTCCGCTCCCAGATCTGCTGGCCTGCTTGATAATCCATGTTGTGGTTCCCCAGAAATGACAAATGTAGGACGTGATGGTTTTGTGCGTAAACCAATGCGTATCAAGTGCATGGAGTGCGCGGGGCAACCGGAACGGGAACTGTTCGCAACGAAACCTGCGGGAGCATCAACGAGTATTCCGGACGCGGATCGTAAATCCCCACGGGCAACGAATCCACGGCTTCATCAGCTGAAGCGGGGTGTGGTCTGCACCCGCCCCGGGGGTTTGTCAACGGCATCCAAAGAAAAATCTTCGTGTCATCATCCGAAGCGTGACGCAAAATAAACCGGCGCGACGGGTTTCTCTTGACCGGGCGTTTTCGGGGGTCCGACGAACCGCATTTTCACCGGAAAACCGCGGCATCGGTCCCGCTCCGGTCCGGCAACCGGCAAACCGGAACGGCCGCGCGTGGCTCGATAACAACCCGCATCCGGTTCGGACGCCGCGATGCGCCAGCCGCACCACCCCCCGGTCCGCCCCCCAAATCTTGTTGCACAGCCCGCCGCGCAAACGGCAACCATTTGTGCGCCAGCCATGACCATGCGCCGACATCTCATCGCCTGCCTGCTCGTCCTGGCGGCCCTCCCTTCCGCGGCGGTCCGCTACCAGGAATCGTTCATGAACCTGCCCGCGTCCACCGCGACATTCGAGGCGCGGTTTGACGTGAACGGTGACGGCCGAAATGATGTCCTCGCCGTTTTCCAGCGCCGGGTGCTGGTTTTCTTCCAGACGGCGAAGAACACCTTTCCGACGGCCCCGGATGTGGAGATAGGCGCGGGCACCCCCATTCCCGACACCTACGCCGCCGTGGGAATCGGCAAGGTGAGTGCGGATGCGGGCATGCAGCTGCTTCTCATCGGCCGTGCTGGGGTGGATTATTTGACGCTGGCGCAGCTCAAGGGGGATGCGACGCAGCCGGTCGAACCGCGTTCGCTCGTGCGGAGGAAGTTCGACATCACCTCCGGACCGAACCTGTTTTTCCTCGATGTGGCCGTGGACATGGACGGAAACGGCAAGACGGACCTCGTGCTGCCAAACAGCGACCTGCTGGAGATTTACCGGCCCGACGCGCAGTTCAACTACACCGCCTCCAGCCGCCTGACCCTGCCCCTCTCCACGACACAGGACACGCGCCTGCGGATGGAGCCCTCGGTGCTCGGCAGCCTCATGTTCAGCGAGTCGAGCCCCCAGAACCTCGTGCAGACCCTGCCGCATCTCGACCGCTGGTACGGTGTCCAGTTTGCCGTGGAATCCTACAGTGACCCGTTTCTCGTGGCGGACTTCAACGGGGACAAGCGCCAGGACGTGATCACGCCCCGCCAGATTTACTACCAGGATTCGGACGGGCGGTTTCGGGGGACACCCAGCGAGGCGTTCGACCGGATCGCCACGGCCAGGGCCGCACACAAGGGACGCCTGGTGGACGCGCCGAATCTCGTCGATTTCAACGGCGACGGGATCCTCGACACGTTCCAGGTGCGCACCACGACCAGCAAGCTGCCGCGCACGGATGTTTCCATTTTCCTCGGCAAGCAGGACCGCGGCTTCGCGGGGGAACCGAATTTCGTTCTTCGCACGCGCGATTTCGCATTCAGCGAGGCCATCCCCATCGGCGACATCAACCGCGACGGCGCGCTGGATATCGCGCTTTTCCACCTCGATTTCCAGCCGTCTTCCATGAACTCGCAGCTCAAGGCCTACCTTCGCAGCGGGCTGGAGGGCGATCTGCGATTCTACCTGTGGGACAAGGCCAAGAACCGCTTCCCCGACAACTTTGCCTTCAAGCAGCGCGTCCTGGTGAACTACGACATGTACGGCGCGCGCCAGCTGTTCCAGCAGCAGGTGGTGATGAACCAGGACATGGACGGCGACGGCCTGCCCGACCTGACGATGAAGACGGGCCCGCAGCAGATTTCCGTGTTCAAGAACCTCGGTGGCGAAAAGGGCTTCTCCCCGCAGCCGGTCGCCCTCATCAAGACCCCGACGCGGTTCGCATCCATCCTGGTGCAGGACGTGAACGGCGACAAGCGCGGCGACGTCATCATCTCCGGTTACCGCGAGGACGAGGAGGACCGCGTCATCTACTCGTTCTACCTCTCCATGTGAGGATCCGATCCATGTCGCCGCTGACCCGCGAAGAACGCACCCAGGCTTTGCGCCTTGCGCGCACGACCATCGAAATCCGCGTGACCCACAGCCGGGCGCCCCATTTGCCGGAGATTGCCGGGCTGGCCGAATCGGCCGCCTTCGACGCCGAGCAGGGGTGTTTCGTCAGCCTTCACCGCCACGGCGATCTGCGCGGGTGCATCGGCAACATCCAGCCGGCCGGAAAATTGCGCGAGACACTGGTCAACAACGCGATCGCCGCCGCCACGCGCGATCCGCGCTTCCCTCCGGTGGGTCCCGTCGAACTGCCCGACCTCGAAATCGAGATTTCGGTGCTCTCGGTGCTGGAACCGTTCACTTCGCCGGCCCAGATCGAGATCGGGGTCCACGGCATCTACCTGGCGCGGCGGGGCCGCCGGGGCGTGCTCCTGCCCCAGGTGGCGCCGGAGTACGGATGGGGCGGCGTGGAGTTTCTCGAACACACGGCTGTCAAGGCGGGGTTGGCGCCCCAGGACTGGAAAACGGCCGAGCTGTGGCGTTTCAGCGCCCAGGTCTTCTCGGAAAAGGACGATGCAGCGCATGGAAGATAACGGGAACGGCGGTGCCGACCAGACCACCGTCGCAGGTATTCGTGAGGCCAACAGCGAGCAGCTGCTCGGGTTGAAGCGCATCGAGGTCAGGGCACCGGGCGTGTCCCCGCACACCGCCGAATTGTTTGCAGACTGGCTTCACCAGTTGGCCCGGGAGGCGGGAGGGTTCGACGCGACTGGTGCTCGAGAGGAAATTGCCTCCGTCGATGGTTCCCCCGTCCGGTGGTCACGGTCGCGCTTCACGCTTTACCCGGTGTATGTCGAGCGCCTCGCCGTTGTGGCCGATGACGCGTTCCAGGCCGGTGAGGATTTCGTCCCGGTGCCCGTCCGCCTGCGCGGCGGCGCGCCGGGGGAGTGGACCGTGCCGGCGCGCGTGCTTTCCGACGGTCCCGATTGTTATGTCCACCACCGTGCCGGCTGGGCCAGGCTGTTCGAGTCGGCTTCACGCGCCGCACTCCGGTTGGGCGGCGGACTTGCCCTGAACGTGCTCGATATCCCGCGCGAGGCGCTGGTCTCCGGCGCCGTGGATCTCCGCCCGCTTTCCCTGCACGCGCTTGCAGCCGACGGTTCGGCGTGCGACCGGGGCAATCCCGCGGCGCAGGCGGCCGTGGCCAATGCCTTCTGGCAAACCTTCTGGGCCACCGGCGCGCTCCGCTCGGAGCGCGGTGCGACCTTCCCCGTGGCGTTCCTTCCCGTGGACCGCGCCGCTCCGTGCGAGTTTGAGGGGCCGTTTCGCGAACGGTACGTCTCGATGAACAGGCGGTTTTTCGGGCGCACCGCAATCCTGGCCCACCTCAACGAGGTTCTGACCCGAAACCGGGCGCTCTTCCTGGACACGCGGGAAAACTGTTTTTGCATTGCCGCGGATTTCGAGCCCGCCGCCCACGATGTGACAGTCGCCGACGTGCGCCTGTCGCTCGACGAGCTCAACCGAACCGGTTTCGTGGACGCCTTCACGGGGCAAAACCGCGAGACATTTGCCGGATGGCGGGAGCGTGAAGCCGCCCTCGGCGCCGCGGCACGCGTGCCCCTGACATTTGCGCCCGCGAATGAAAGCGCGCTGCCGGAACACTGTCGGGCGGGGAGCGACACAACCCGTTTCGTTCGCATCCACCGGGTGGTTCCCTATGCGGGGTGCGCGTTCCTGTCCGAGGTGGTGAACCACACCGAAGACCTGCGGACGACCGGCAAGATCCGGGGCTTCGACGAACCGATCCTGGCTGCCACTAATTCCACCTTTTTCCTGAACTTTCCGGAAGAATACGCGGCGCTTCACAGCGCGATGAACGACCCCGTTTCGCTGCTGGTGGAGGAGGGGCGCACCCTGCAGATCCGCACCGTCCGCCGCGCGGCCTTCGTCCTTTCGACTGACGGGGAGGCATCAATCACCACCCGGGCCGGCAACGGCCTCCTTTCCGACATCCTGATCTACGAGGGCGAGTCCCAGGCGGCCACCGCCTTCACGCGGGCGGACCGGCCGCTTCGCGAAAACAAGTTCGGTCCCTTGTTCTTCGGGAGCGTCGTGATCGGGCGCGACATCGTGGAGACCTTCGAGGAGATGGCCACGGAAATTCCGGCAAACGCATGGCTGGTTGGAGACAGCGAGGCCTACGGGGGGGCGGTGGATCCGCGCCACGTGGCCGACGCCCGGATTCCCGCACGGGACGGCAGGGGAGAGGTCCCTGTGCGTCACGCATTCGCCGTGGGGCCGCTCCTGGTGGAGGACGGAGTGGAGGTGCCGCTGGGCGAGACCCGCGAGGAATTCCACCCGATCGTGCTGCGGGAAACGCCTTCCTTTCAGGATAGCGCCAACCTGGCGCGCACCCAGCTCGCCCCGGCTTTCCTTGACTGCGAAAGCAAGGGCGTGCCGCCGACGCGCTTTCCCCATGATTGGGACCAGACCCGCGCGCCGAGATCCGCCATCGGTGTCCGGGCCGACGGGAGTGTCGTGCTGGTCGTGGTGGACGGGCGTGCCAACCTCAACCACTCGGTGGGTGTGACGCTGGCGGAATTGGCCCGGCTGATGCGAAACCTCGGCTGCACCGACGCCATGAACATGGATGGCGGCGGGTCGAGCGTTATGTTCGTCAACGACCCGCGGGCCAGGGCGCTCAAGCTGTCTCCGGATTTGCGGGACGGCGTGGTGAATCTGCCAAGCGACCTGGGCGGGGTGGAAAGGCTCCTGCCGGTGCCGCTGATCGTTTCGTTGCGCAAAACCGGCAGGTAGTGGGGATAGGCCGGGTCAGTCCGCGGCTTCCAGCAACCCGCGCACCAGCCGGACCATCTCCTCCGGATTGTACGGTTTCGTCAGGAAGCCGGACACGTCGGTCCGGCGGGCCCATTCCTCGTCGTTGTGGTCGGAACCCTCCGTCATGGATGTTGAGATGATGACCTTTGTCGCCGCCAGGGCCGGGTTGGCGCGCAGTCTTGCCAGCAACTCATAGCCATTCATCCTGGGCATCATGATGTCGAGGATGGCGAGGGCGGGCCGGGTCTTCTCGATGAGGCGCAGGCCTTCCTCGCCGTCGTGGGCCGCGAGCACATCATATCCGGACATGGAGAGGGAAACCTGGATCATGCGGCAGATATCCGGCTCGTCGTCCACTACCACAATTCGCGGGGCCAAGGTGCGTTCATCCTCCGTCATGGAATCCAAAGGTCATTGGGGGCGCGCCCAAGAGAGTTCGCAACCTGAAATCAGGTTATCTGTGCAGCGGGATTGGCGCGGAAACACCGCCCGATGCCGCCGGGGCCGTTCCGTCATCCAAGGGTTGCTGCGAGCAATCCGCGAACCACCGGATTCCGGGAAAGCGCCTCGCCTGCTTCTGCGCAGGTGAATTTCCCGGTGGCCATGAGCAGGGCCTTGGGAACCACCTTGTCCACCGCCTTGGCCTTTTCGATGCATTCGCTGATGGGGGAATTGCGCTGCGATTCGGTGAGGGAGTCCGTCTCGAAAACGGAGCGCAGGAGAGCCTCCGCCGCTTCCTCCGGTCCGACGCCGATCAGGTCGCTGATGATCCCGACCGTGCGGTGGAACAACTTGTTGTTGGAAATGCGCAGGTCCACCATGCGGTTTCCAAACACCTTGCCCGCCAGCACATGGCCGCCTGTCGTGAGGGCATTGAGGACCAGCTTGACCCCCAACTGGAGCGGGCCCCAGCCCAGAACCGGATGCGGTGCGATGGGCAGGCGGATCGAGAGCCCTCCGGGAGCGGGTTCGCGCCCCCAGGCGATCACGGCCACCGTTGCCCCCCTCCGTGCCGCCTGCTCGCGGATCTGTTCGCGCTCGGCGAAGTTCCCAAGGCAGACAACCAGGTCGTTGGCCGTCACCTCGGGCAGTTTCTTCCCGCAAAATTCGGCGATGGAAAAACGGTAGTGCGGACCCCGCGCATCCAGGTCCGGGCGCTCCTGGCCCAGGAGCGACCGCCACCCGTCGGAGACGAATCCCCGCACGTCCTCGAAATTGGCGCCGTAGGTGGGAGGGCATTCGGACGCGTCCACCAACCCGAGAATCCCGGCATCGAGATAATTACCGACCCCCGGTGCGGGGTCGGTGCCTGCCGTTCCCACATAATAGATGCGTCCGCGGGAGCGGAGCGTGGCCCCCGCCGCGTTGACGAAATCTCCGATTTTGTCCGCGCCGAGGTAAACCGTGCGCACGGCGTCCTCGTAGGCGCGCAGCAACTCCACCACCCGGGCGGTGGCCGACTCGGTGGACTCGCCGTTCTCGGGCGTGGTGCGGGCCGCGTGAAACAGCACCTCCAGCGCTATCTTCGTCATGCTGCCGCTCTTCATGCGGGTGGATCCGGTGACTGGTTCGGGACCGATGACCGGATTGAGGACCGTGCCGTTGGGCGCGCCCTCCACCATTCTTGCCACCTCGCGGAATGTGTGCGCGTAACATTCGATCGGCGTGTCGCGGGCCAGATCAACCGGGTTGAATCCGAAAAGCACGGCGTGGCCACCGGGCTGCGCCAGCGCGTATTCCATCTGTCCGGCGATGTAGGGCGCGCTCATGCCGCAGGTGATGCCAACCGTCAGGACCTCGGAGCAACCCGCCGCCGCGCGCTCCAAATCGGCAACGCCCTGCACCGGGTCGTCCTCGGCCCCCTCCTGGGCCTGCACCAGCGCCGCCTCCCCGCCGGCCATGAGGTGGCGGAACGGAAGGCGGGCCGGATCGGCACCCAGACACGCATTGAATGTGCGGGCGGCGAGCATGGCAAGCCGGCCGCTCGTGCCCGCCCCGCTCATCACCACGCACCCGTTGTTCATCGCGTGGCGGAAACGGGGCACGAGACCCGCGAGCGTGGCGAGGTTGGGCGAGTCGAAAAGCCCCGGATAGCCGAGGAACCCGCAGAACATCTGGGCATCCGCCTGGCGCAGAATGCGCACGATTTCCACCGGCGACGCCAGGTCAATGTCGGATGAAAGCGGGTTGGGGCGTTCGGTGATCGAGCGTTGAGTGGTCATGGGTGGCCGGGATTCGGAAATGGTGACGCGGCTGATGCGTACGGTTGGCTTCAGTCGCGTTGGTGATCTTTCTCTCACGGGGCTAATTCAAGCCGAAACCCCCCACGGCCGGCGGCAGCACAGGCCGCGACTCCGGAGTTCTCCGTCCGGTCGCCAATCCGGGCCGCACCGGCATGGTCGGCAATTCGCTCCATCCAACGTTGGTTATTGGCATTGACAACTCCCGCGCCCTATGCAAAAGATTCGGTGAACGAAAGTGGCGGATTCCGGGGTTGTCGGTGTTTCCGTGCCGGTTTTCTGTTTCGGTTTCTCCGGTCACCAAACGGGGCTCCAAGGCGGGGCCAGAGGGGAGGAAGCAATTTCGAGGGACGATGATCTCCCGCCGGGTCTCGCCCACGAGGCGGTTGAAATGCACTTCGAGCCACCTCCTGAATCGGTTCCGGCGGGGATACGACGAGTTTTGGACCATGATTTCCTGCGATGGTTCGGCCGGGTCCAATATGCCAGCCGTGCCGCGCGTGCGCCCGTAACAAATATCAAATTGGTCCCCCCCCCGGTGTGGCTTTTTGCCAAAAAACGTCCCTTTTTCTGGGGGCCCGGCCGTTGGGGGGGCCCCACGGCGGATTGAGTTCTTTCACATTTCCAGGTTGCGCGCCCCGTTCCCCCCCGAGCTGGGTGCGCCGGGGACAGATGTGCCAGTTGCTGCTGCGTCCCGCCGGTCTCCCCCCGAAAACCGGCAGGTACTGCGCGCACGTCGCATCTGTCCCCACTTTTTTGCCGAACTTCGTTGCCTCCGGATCGTCAACCCGCCTTGGGCAGCCGGTCCCTCTGACGGGAGCCGCGGTCGTCCTGTACGAAACCTTCTCCCGGGAACGCCGTTATGGCCACCGGGCAGCGGTGGAGGGGTGCGTCGCGGCCGTCTTCGCCGGGCCGGAGTTGGCGAAACGGAGTGGCTGAACCCGCGCGGCGGGCTTGATTGTTGCCGGGATTTGTGGGAACCATCGAAGCCGCGATGACCGTCACGTCCGTCAACCGGTTCCGCAGTTTTCAAGAGTGGTCCCGCGCCGAGTACGGGTGCCGGGTCCACCGGTTGTGCCTCGACGGGGGATTCACCTGCCCGAACCGGGATGGTTTCAAGGCCCGCGGCGGATGCACGTTTTGTGACAGCGCCGGCAGCGGCGCCTTGCACATTGCCCGGGGCGACCAGGTCCGAAACCAGGTCATGACCCAGCTCACCGCGGCGCGGCGGCGTTACGGCGCGCGGAAGTTCATCGCCTATTTCCAGGCGTTCACCGGCACCTACGCTCCCGTGGAGGTTCTTCGCGAGACCTACGAGGAGGCGCTCTGCCACCCGGACATCGTGGGGCTGGGCATCGGCACGCGCTCGGACTGCGTGACGCCCGCGGCTTGCGACCTGATCGCATCGTTCCGTGACCGCGTGCGCGTGTGGCTGGAAATCGGCCTTCAGTCCGTGAACCAGGCCACGCTGGACGGGGTGAACCGCGCGGAATCCGTGGAGGATTTCCCGAACGCGGCGGCGATGGCGAGGGCGGCGGGTCTGGACGTCGTGGTCCACCTCCTTTTCGGCCTTCCCGGTGACACTGCCGGCGACTGCCTTGCCGCGGTGGACGCGGTGAACGCCGCCGGCGCGGTCGGCGTCAAAATCCACAACCTGTGCATCGACAGCCGCGCCCCGATGACGGCGGCTTGGTGCCGGGGCGAGATTCGCACCTTCGCCGAATCGGAATATGTGGGCCTCGTGTGCGACGCGATCGAGCGCCTGGACCCGCGGGTGCTGGTGCACCGCCTGGTGGCATCGGCCCCGCGGGAGCGCCATTTGGCCCCATTGTGGGCGCTGGAAAAACAGCGCGTGCTGTCGGCGATCAACGCGGAGTTGTCCCGGCGTGGAACCCGTCAGGGGAGCCGGTTCGCCGCCGAAGGCGGGATCGTCCCCGGGTGAGGTGACCCGGCCTGCTCATCCCGCCGCCGGCCGGCGGCCCGGACCCACTATCGCTCGTCGCGCGCCATCAGTTTCCGCAGTGCCTCGCCGGGACGTTCGGCGCGCATCAGGGACTCCCCGACAAGAATCGCATCCACCCCCACGCCCCGCAGGTAGTCCACATGCGCCGGTTCGCCGATGCCGCTTTCGGCCACAAAGGTGAACCCCGCGGTCGGACCGCCCAGCAACCGGATGATCTTCTCCGTCTGCTTCAGGTCCACCTCAAATGTGCGCAGGTCACGGTTGTTCACGCCGATGATCCGGGCCCCGTGCTCGGCGGCGGTGTCCGCCTCCCGCTCGAGATGCACCTCCGTCAGCGCGTCCATTCCCAATTCGCGGGCCAGTTCGCGATAATCCACAAGCTGGTGGCGGTCCAGGATTCCCGTGATGAGCAGGATGGCGGAGGCGCCCGCTTCGCGCGCCTCGTGGACCTGGTATTCGTCGATGACGAAATCCTTGCGCAGGAGCGGCAGGTCATCCAGCTCCGCGCGGATCCCGCGCAGGTAGTCCAGGCGCCCCTGGAAGAACCTCTCGTCGGTGAGCACACTCACTGCCGCCGCACCGTGTTCGCGGTAGTCCGCGGCGATCCGCAGCGGGTCGAAGTCCTCGCGGATGACGCCCTTGGAGGGCGACGCCTTCTTGACCTCCGCGATGACGTTCACATCCGCCCCGGAGGCGCGCCGGATGGCCGGGACGAAAGGCGGGGGGGGCGCCAGGTCCAGCGAGCGCGACTTGATCTCCGCCAGCGGCAGCACGCGGCGCCGGTGCTCCACAAACTCCCTCTTGTACGCGACGATGTCGTCTAGGATCATCCCGGAGCGGTCCTTTCCTGGTTCCCGGTCACACCGTGATGTTCCGCAGCGCTTCGAGGCGCTGGCGCGCCGCACCGGAGGCGATGGATTCGCGCGCCCGGGCCACGCCGTCGGCGACGGATTGCGCCAGGCCCGCAAGATGGATTGCGGCGCCCGCGTTGAGGACCACGATGTCGGTCTTCGGCCCGGCGGTGCCATCCAGGATGGCGAGGATCATCGCCGCGTTTTCCCGCGCGTCGCCGCCCGCAAGGGCCTCTCGCGGGGCTCCGGGAATGCCGAAATCGCCGGGTGACAGCGTCGTGGTGCGCACGTTGCCGCGGTTCACCTCGGCAACGAGGGTGGGCGCCGCCGTGGAAATCTCGTCCAGCCCGTCCTCCCCGTGGACGACCAGCGCGCGCTCGCAGCCCAGGTGGACGAGGGCCTCCGCGTAGGTTTCCACCAGCGAATGGCTGAAAACGCCGATCAGCTGGTGCGAGGCACCTGCCGGGTTGCTGAGCGGGCCGACAAGGTTGAACACGGTGCGGAAGCCCAGTTCCCGCCGAACCGGACCGACATGCTTCATGCTCTGGTGATAGTGCTGGGCGAAGAGGAAGCAGATTCCCGCCTCGGCCAGCGCGCGCTCCATCGCCTCCGGGGGGGCGTCGAGGTGCACGCCGAGTTCGGCAAGCACGTCCGCGCTGCCGCAGCGGCTGGTGCTGCCCCGGTTGCCGTGTTTGGCCACGCGCACCCCCGCGCCCGCGGCCACAAACGCCGCCGCGGTGGAGATGTTGAAGGTGCCGCTGTGGTCGCCGCCGGTGCCGCACGTGTCGAGCACCACGCCGCCGGGGGAGCGGAAGGGGAGCGCCTTGGAGCGAAGGACCCGCGCGAACGCGACCACGTCCTCGATGCGGACCCCGCGGATGGCCATTGCCGTGAGGAAGGACGCCATCTGCGCCGGCGTGGCCTCGCCGGACATGATGGCGACCGCCGCCTGCTCCGTCTCACCGACGGTGAGGGATTCGCCCGCCACGAGTTTCTGGGTCGATTGCACGATCATGGTCTTTTCCTTACGCGGGGCGCTGCCGGGTAATCATGCCAAACGGCGGGAAACGGGTCGGACCGCGGTCGCAAGGGCGCTCTCCCTTGCACCGTTTCTCCAGCCTCATCCCCGGGCGATGGGCATGCGCCGGCCGACGCCGAAGGCCTTGCTCGTCACCTTCAGACCCGGCGCGGCCTGGGCCCGCTTGTACTCGGCGCCGTCGATCAGGCGGATGCACCGGTGAACCACCGCCTCACCGGCAACCCCGGCCGCCACGATGTCGTCGGCGCCCTGCCGTTCCTCCACATAGAGGCGGATGATCTCGTCCAGCACCGGGTACGGGGGCAGTGAATCGCTGTCCTTCTGGTTGGGGGCGAGTTCCGCCGTGGGTTCCCGGTCCAGGATCGACTCGGGGATCGGGCCGCCCATGCGCGCGTTGAGGAACCGCGCAAGCCGGTACACCATCATCTTGGGCACGTCGCTGATGAGGGCCAGGCCGCCGCACATGTCACCGTAGAGCGTGCAGTAACCGGCGGCCACCTCGCTCTTGTTGCCCGTGCTGAGCACGAGGGTGCGGGGTTCGCGGATGGCGTTGGATATCCACATGAGGATGTTGCCGCGCAGGCGGGCCTGGAGGTTCTCGTTGGCGAGTTTGGACGCGGCGGCCGGATCTCCGTCAAAAAGCAGGTCGATGGGTGCGGCGCCGGGCTGCGCCAGGAGCGCGCGGAATGCGTCGTAGGGTCCGAGAATCGGAATCTCCAGGTGGCGGACGCCGAGGTTCTCCGCGAGGCGCGTGGCGTCGGCGCGCGTCTCGGCGCTCGTGAACGGGCCGGGCATGGACACGCTGATCACCTGTCCGGCGCCCAGCGCCCCCGCGGCCAGCGCCAGCGTGAGGGCGGAGTCGATGCCGCCGCTGTTGCCTACAATCACCTGCGAGAACCCCGTCTTGCGCAGGTAATCGCGCAGGCCCATGACCAGCGCATGGTGCACGCTCTCGACCTCGTCCCCGGCCCCGCGGGCCAGGGCGTCGAGGTCGGCGGCGGGCGCGGTGTCCGCCGTGTCCCAGATCACCGTGTTTTCGGTGAACCATCCGGCCGTCGCGGTCACGGTGCCGTCCGGCAGGCAGACGCAGCTTCCGCCGTCGAAAATGATCTGGTCGCACCCGCCCACCTGGTTGACCAGCACCACCGGGACACCCCAGCGGCGTGCGGTGTGGCGGAGCATCTCCAGCCGGCGCAGGGGCTTGCCGGCCACGAAGGGCGAGGCGCTGATGTTGAGGATCACGCTGGCGCCGCCGCTCACCAGCGACTCGACCGGATCGAATTCATAAAGGCGCTCGTTCTTCCAGAACTCGTGGTCGTTCCAGATGTCCTCGCAGATGGACACCCCGATTCGGCAGCCGTCCGGGTATGCGTCCACCGGGGATTTCTGTCCGGGCGGGCACGGCTGAAAGTAACGCTGCTCGTCAAACACATCGTAGGTGGGGAGCAGTTTCTTGAACGTGAAGCGCACCTCGCCCCGGGGCGTCACGTGGGCCGCGGCGTTGAGGAGTTCCTTCTTGCCGCCAAACAGGTTGGTGGCCACCGTGCCCACGACGCAGCCGATTCCTAGGCGGCGCGAGGCGGCCTGGATGGTGCCGAGGGCCTCGCCGGTCTCGCGCACGAAACTCGCGTACTCGAGCAGATCCTTTGGCGGGTATCCGGTGATGGACATTTCCGGGAACACGGCAAGCTGGGCGCCGGCGGCGCGGGCGGATTCCAGTTCCTCCAGGGTCCGGCGGGTGTTGAACGCGATGTTTCCGGTGATGGTGTTGATCTGGCAGAGGGCGATTTTCACGTCAGGGCGGCTTTCGGGCTGTTACAATCAACGGCCTTGAAACATACGATTCTCACGAGGAAACGGTGTTTCCCCGGCTGTCTGTCGCCGTCAGCCCGGCGGATACGGCACGGGCCGGGCAACCGCGTCCCGGGGGACGCCAACTACGCCCCGCCGCCGTCCTGCAGAACGGCCGGGACCTTGAAACAGCCGTCCTCGTGTTCGGGGGCGTTGGCGAGGGCCTCTTCGTTGGACAAGCTGGGGCGCACCTCGTCGTCGCGGAACACATTGCTCAGGGGCAGCGAGTGCGAGGTGGGAGGGACGCCCGCCGTGTCCAGTTCGTCGAGCTTGGCCACATAACCCAGGATGCTGTTCAGGTCCTGCTCGAAGTGACCCAGCTCGTCTTCCGTCAATTCCAGGCGCGCCAGGTTCGCCACGCTGCGCACCATCTCCGGCGACACGCGGCCCGGGTCCACGGGTCAGGCCTTTTCGGCGGGGGCGGCGTCCTTGGCGGGCTCGCCGGCCGCCGGCGCGGCTTCGCCCTCGGCCGGGGCCAAGGCGGGGCGCTCCACGATCTTCTTCAGCTTCGCGTAGCGGAGCACGAGTTTCTTCTCACCCACGGGCTGCGGGAACTTCACGATCGCCTTGGCGTTCTCGCCGTCGCCGATCCGCACCATGACCGTTCCGGTTCCAAACTTGGGGTGCTTGACCTTGTCGCTGACGTCCACCGGCTCGAACTTTTCCATTTGCCGCTCCACAGGGATGTTTTATTTCGCGCCCGCGGCGCGCGAGGCGTCCACGATGCGCTGGATGATGGCGGAACTCGATGCGCCCTCCACAAACGGGATGGCAACGGTCTTTCCGCCGTGCGCCTCAACCACGTCGCGCCCTACAATCGTGTCGGGGGTGTAATCACCACCCTTTGCCAGCACGTCGGGCAAAAGGCGGGTGATGATCTCGAGCGGCGTGTCCTCCCCGAACCAGGTGACATAGTCCACGCTTTCGAGCGCGGCGAGGATCTTGGCCCGCTCGGCCAGCGGCAGAAGCGGGCGCTTGGGGCCCTTCAAACGCACGACGGAATCGTCCGTGTTGAGGGCCACGACCAGCAGGTCGCCCATGGAGCGGGCATCGGCCAAATAGCGGATATGGCCCGCGTGGAGGAGGTCAAATACGCCGTTCGTGAACACGATGCGCTCGCCGTTTTGGCGGCGTCTGTTCAGGATGGGTTCCAGTTCGTCCGGGGAGATGGCGTTGAGGGGCATGGGCGGGTTGTCACGACTCCTGCGTGTTCTTTGCCGGGGCGGACTCGGTGTCCGCCGCGGGTTGGGTGATATCGTTCGGCTCATCCGCCGGCGGGACGAAGACGTCGGCTTCCGGCTGCGGCGCGGCTGCGGCGCGCCTGCCCTGCCATCGGCTGAAAAAACCGCGCCTGGCGGGTGGCGGATCGCCCGGTTTCTCCGGAAGGGCCGGAAGGTCAAGGTCCGACGACGGTGCGGAGAGGTCGCCGGCCGGCGCGGGTGGCGCCAGCAGGCCGGCGTCCGGTGCGTCGGGTGTCGGGGGCGTGGAGAAGGAGATCACGTCCGATTCGCGCCGCGTGGGGGAGAGAATCACCGGTTCCGCGCGGGCGGGCACGATTTCCTCAAAGGCCGGCTGCGCCGCCGCGCTGACCGGGGCCGCAGCCCGGTTGGGCATTTCGGGGCCCGGCGCCGGGGGAAGGCTCAGCACCCGGAAATCCCGGATGTACACATGGACGGCGCTGATGGCCGTGATTCCCATCTGGCTGGTGAGCGCCTCCTTCACGCGCGAGATGATGCGCGCCTCCAGTTCGGGCAGTTTCTCGTGGCTGCGCACCTGCGCATAGACGTCCACGCGCAGGCCGGCCCGCGACTGCTTCAGCACGATCTGTTTCGTCGTGATGCCGGAAAGTTCTCCCAGCGCCGTGCGGATATACTTCTTGATGGCCGTGTCCATGATGACCACGCGCCCGTCGGCCATCTGCACCTCGATGCGGGTGCGTCCGGTGGACACGAGGACCGACATCAGCACGACCAGCAACGTCAGAAGCAGAAGGGTCAGGAACAGCCAGAACAGCCCGTTGACCGACTGGTTGGGGCCGCCCTTCCAGGCGCCGACGATCGCGAGGCCCGTCGCCTGGATGCGCGCGAGCGGTCCCCAGGTGGTCGGGAATGTCGCCATGACGCCGACGAGGCTGATGGCCCCCGTTGCGGCGAGCAGGAGCCAGACGATGACATTGCGGAGCGTTTTCATGGGATCAGCGGAACCCCCTGTGTGCGTGCTGGAATGGGATGCGGCATTGCGGCGAAACGGGGCTTTCCCCGCGGGGGCCGCCTCAGGCGATCTTGCCCCGCGCCGGACGCGGCTGCTCGTTCACCGTGAGGCCCTTCACCGTCACGTTCACCTTGTCCACGGTCAGGCCCGCGTAGTTTTCCACGGCGTTCTTCACGGCGTGCTGCAGCTTCAGGGCCGCATCGCGCACCGGCACGCCGTACTCCATGTTCACCTCGATGTGGATGGTGGCCAGGCCGCTGGCCTCGTCGGTCTGCACGGTCACACCTTTTTCCACATCCTTGCTCTTGAAGCCGACATAGTCGCTGAAGGTGCTCTTGCCGCTGATGCTCACGACCCCTTCCACCTCGGTCAGGGCGATGCTGGCGATCAGCGCCACCACGTCGTTGTTAATCTTGATCTCGCCCAAGTCTTCGGGGTTCACCATCCCGCGCTTCTCCATTCGTTGTCGGTTCGCCAATTCAGCGTTACGGGCCATTACACGCGGGCAAAGCGGATACGCCAAGAAAAAACGGCGCGGGAGGCGTCGTCGGGTGGCGTGCCCGGGGAGGGGGATGCGGATGCCCGGCAGAAAAAAAGGCCCGCGGACTGCTGCGTCCGCGGGCGGCAATGAAACGGTCCGGAGTTCCGGCGGGAATGAAGCCCCGGTTACTTGCCCGATTTCTTCTGGGAACGGACCACGTCGCCCGTGGAAACCGTGCCGTTCGTCGAGTCGTAATAGAGCTCCTCCGTGGCGAAACTCGTGTTGGCGGTCTGGTCGGGCCCGGCGGACGAGATCTTCCACGCGCCGAAGTTTTCGGTGGCGGTGGCGTAGGTGGTGGCGTCAAAGCCCGTGTCGCCACCCCAGCGGGTATAGTACGGTCCCGGGGTCCAGCAGGGCGCCCAAGCACCCGCGGCGCGATTGTTCGCCGGGTAGTTCAGGAAACGGAACCGGCGGGCGGTGCTGGTCGCGAGGTGGGCCCGGAACGGGTCGTTAAGCAGGGAACCGGCCGTGACATAGGCCACCGGGGTCGAAAGCGCATCCGTGATATACCAAGGCCAGCCGCGGCTGTCCCAGTCAAACGGGTACTTGTTGTTGTTGTCCACCGCGTAAGCCTCGATGGCCGTCGCCAGTGTCCGCATATCCGCGACGGTACGCGAGACCTTGGACCGGGTCTGTGCCTCCAGGAAATTGGGGACCGCGATGGCTGCGAGAATCGCGATGATCGCAACCACGATCAGCAACTCGATGAGAGTGAAGCCTTTCTTCATGATGACGCAGGTGCCTCCTGTCAGAGATTTGCCAGGCGGGCGCGCAAGCGAAAAAGAAAAAAGCCATTTTCCCGCCGAGCTTGTTCATGAATTCGATAATGTCCGGTTTTGAATCTTCAACCACAATTGTTGCGCAGGAACGGTTGGTATTTGGGTTTGGTCGTCGGGGACGGAGCCCAACGAAGGGTCCGCTTCGCAAGGCGGCACGGCGAAGCGTTCAAGGTTTGTGGCGTCAGATCGGTGTGCTCCTCAATACCTTCTCGCCCACCGAGTGCGGCAGCTACCTAGCCGCCGGGTATGTTTGCAGACAAAACAAAACTGCTCTAGTTTGTGCCGAGCGCTCGGGATCGCGAAACTGGATTCCAAGTGTCCGGCTTGCCGCCCTGCCCAAAGGTGAGTCATCCCCGTTCAGAAGGCTGGTCAATCTATCGATCCCAACCGATTCTCGGTAAATAGTCGCACTCTGGTTCGTGCGGCCGAGGCGTAACGATTGTTGGGTTCACACCCGGGACTGAAAGGCCAAAAAACAAAGCCCGCGGGCCAGAAAAGCCCGCGGGCTGGCGATTCCACACTTAACCGGCTATTCCTAAACCCGGATCAGTCTCCGGGAATGGGTTCGGCGCGAATCCAACCGCCGCTGCCACCGAACTTCTGCGTGTAGTAAATGTCACCGTTAGACACGGTGCCGTTGGTCGAGTCGTACGGCACCCCGCGCGGGATCGAGGTGGCATTGCTGAAATCCGTGCCCCCGATCTTGTTGTTAACATACTTGTCCGGGCCGGCGCCAATGAGCACCCAGGAACCATTCCTGTCTTTCTGGGTCGCATAACTCACGGCCTGAACCTTTTCGCGCCATCCCCAGCTCGCGAAGTTGTAGAACTGGCGGCCGTAAAGCGCGGAAGACGGCTGGGCATCGGCCAGTTTGAACACGTCAACGAGTGCCGTGGCGGCCGAGAGGTACGCAATGGGGGTTGTGATCTCAAAGCCAATGCTGAAATTGGGTTTGGGCTGGACCGACCAGTTGTTCGACCCGTCATCCCAGATGTCGTAGGGGCGATAACTCGCCACCGCACCATTGCCGCAGTCAGACGGGGCAACGTTATTGTCCACAGTGTAGGCCTCTATTGCGACAGCCGCGGTTCGCATGTCGGCCTTGGTCCGTGAAACCTTGGAGCGCGTTTGCGCTTCAAGGAAGTTGGGCACTGCGATTGCTGCAAGGATCGCGATAATGGCAACCACGATCAGGAGCTCAATGAGCGTAAAGGCTTTCTTCATGAGGATCCGGCACCTCCGAGGGTTTTTTTCTGCCGGCGCGCGGTGATGAAAAACGAAGGACGAATTCCAGATTCGCGCACCGTACATGGAAAGAATATGGCGGCGCCCAAAATCCGAACGCAACATGTTTTGCAGTTCGAAAATTGGTGTTCCATAATCCCGCTGTCGTTATTATCTGTCTTGTTGCAAGCCTAATGGTTCCAGCGATCAGAGTCGGTGGGTGCCTGGCCGGAGATCGCGCGGCTGCTCGGGGGGGCAACGGAGAATCAGGGGTTTTCGCGTTTCGCGGATTCATCGGTTCATCGGAAGTTGCGGCGATCTGAAGACAAACAGGAAGCGACACCGCGGGAGCGAATTATACTCCGGTCCGCCCCTAATCCGCGTATCCGTCGGGGTTGGCCCGATGCCACTTCCACGCATCGGTGACGATGGTGGGCAGGTCGGCTTTTTGCGGGTTCCAGCCGAGTACGGACCGGGCGCGTTGGGACGAGGCGACCAGGCGGGCGGGGTCGCCGGCGCGGCGCGGTAACTCGACCGAGGGAATGGCGTGCCCGGTGATCCGGCGGCAGACCTCGATGACCTCGCGGACGCTGTAACCATCGCCGTTGCCCAGGTTGCACTTCAGCGAATCGCCGCCGCGTCCCAGGTGGTCCAGGGCGCCCAGGTGGGCTGCGGCCAGATCCTCCACATGGATGTAGTCGCGGACGCATGTGCCGTCCGGCGTGTCGTAGTCGGTGCCGAAGATGCCGATGTGGGGCCGCCGGCCCATGGCCACCTGGAGGACCAGCGGGATGAGGTGGGTCTCGGTGCGGTGGTGCTCGCCGCGCCGCGCCGTGGCGCCGGCCGCGTTGAAGTACCGGAGGCACACGGACCTGAGGCCGTACGCGGCGCCGTAGGTTTCCATGGCCTGTTCCATGAAGAGCTTGGTCAGGCCGTAGGGATTCGTGGGGCGGGTGGGCAGGTCCTCGGTGATCGGGATCTGCGCCGGCTCACCGTAGGTGGCCGCGGTGGACGAGAAAACGATGCTCCCGACGCCGGCCGCGCGCATGGCGGCCAGCAGCGACAGCGTGCCGCACACGTTGTTGCCCATGTATTTTTCGGGGTCGGCGACCGACTCGCCCACGAGGGAAAACGCGGCGAAGTGGACGACGGCGTCGAAACCGCCCCCCCGGAGAATTTCGGTGACACGTTTCGTGTCGAGCAGGTCGGCCTCGTGGAACGCCGCCCCGGGGAACAGCGCGGCCCGGTGGCCGGTGGCCAGGTTGTCCAGCACGGCCACATCATCGCCGCGGGCGAGCAGGGATTCGACGGTGACGCTTCCGATGTAACCGGCTCCGCCGGTGACGAGGACTTTCATGCGGGGCCTCCGTGGGGGAATGGTGGTCGTGGCACGGGCGTCCCGCCCGTGAAACCCAAACAGTTAGGGAGAGGGGTGTTTGGGCGCTGGTTTCTTGATGTGTAAGGCCGAGCGGTGCAAGTGCTGGAGATTGGGTTTCCCCTTGACGGATACGGGCACACGGGCGGGACGCCCGTGCCACTGCTTGGGGTCTCTTGGGGGCCCCCCCCGTCCCTCCGCCGGCCGCCGGGCGCCCCCCCCCCCCCCCGACCCGGGCTGTCGGCCCGCAGGGGGCGGCACGCTTCCTTCGCGGCACGGGTCGAAACGGACATTCGCGTCACGCCGGATCCACCGCGCGAATCCCCGCGCCTTCGGCCGGGGGGCTGGTGTAGATGTCGGGCGTGAGGCCGGTGCGGCGGCGGTACTCGGGGGCAAGGGCGGCGGCGAAGGCATCCACGGCGTCCGGGCGCACGAGCGCGACCGCGCATCCGCCGAATCCGCCGCCGGTCATGCGGCAGCCGTGAACGCCGGGGAGCGTTCGGGCGATCTCCACGATGGCGTCCAGTTCGGCGCACGACACCTGGAAATCATCGCGGAGGCTGGTGTGGCTGGCGTAAAGCAGGCGGCCCGCGGTGGTCCAGTCACCGGTTTCCAGCGCCGCCACAAACTCGTTCACGCGGGCGTTCTCGGACAGGTTGTGGCGGACGCGCCTGGCCACGTCGGCCGGCAGGTCGCCTTCATGGCGGGCGAACACCGCCGCGGGCACATGGCGCAGGGTGGGGAAGCGGGGGTCCCGCGGATGCGGCGCGTCACCGGCCGCGGAAGCGTCGGATGCCGCAAGTTCCCGAAGGCGCGCCAGTCCCTCCTCGCACTCGGCGCGGCGGCGGTTGTAGTCGCTGTCGCGCAGTTCGCGGGGCTTGTTGGTATTGATGATGACGATGGCGGCGCCGGCCGGGTCGAAGGGCACCGTGTCGTAATCCAGCGAATGGCAGTCGATCCGCAGGGCGTGGGCCTCGGCGCCCAGGGCGGAGGCGAACTGGTCCATGATGCCGCACCGCACCCCGACGAAGGGGCTGTGCTCGGCGGCCTGCGCCAGGAGCGCGATGTCGCGCCGCGCGATCCGCGTGCCGCAAAGGTGATCGTACAGCACGGCCGCGCAAACCTCGTAGGCCGCCGAGGACGAAAGCCCTGCGCCCAGAGGCACGTCGCCGTCAATGGCCACGTCCAGCGCGGGCAGTTTCGCGCCGCGGCGCACGAACTGGTCCGCCACGGCCAGGAAGAAATTGGCCCACCCCTTCTTCGCGGGCAGGGCGATGCCGGATCCGGCGGAGTCGAACTCATGCGACTCGCCGAAATTCGCCGAGCGCAGGCGCGTGGTGACCGCCCCGGCTCGCACCCGGGCGGCCATCCTGATTTCGCGGTTGATGGCGGCGGGCAGAACGAAGCCGCCGTTGTAGTCGGTGTGCTCGCCGATCAGGTTGATGCGTCCCGGCGCGCGCGCGATGAGCGTGGGGGCGGTCCCGTACGTCTCGCGGAACAGGGTGGTGAGTTTGCGGTCGTCGATCACCGGGCAGTTTTCTCCTGCGTTTTGGCAGTGGCACGAAGCGGCGTCTCATCGAGTTCGCGCAGGCGCGCGGCCGCGCCCTCGGCCGTGATGTCGCGCTGCGGGGTGGCGAGCATCTCGAAGCCGACCATGAACTTCTGCACGGTGGCCGAGCGCAGCAGCGGCGGATAGAAATGCGCGTGGAGCCGCCAGTGGGGATGGTCGGCGCCGTCGGCCGGGGCCTGGTGGAAACCCATCGTGTAGGGGAAGGAGACGCGGAACAGGTTGTCGTAGCGGGCCGTGAGGCGCCGGAGCACGTCGGCCAGGCCGTCGCGGGCCGCGTCGTCGAGTTGCGGCAGGCTGGCGAAGCGCCGCACCGGCACCACCATCGTTTCGAAGGGCCATTTTGCCCAGAAAGGCACCAGGGCGACCCACTCGTCGTTGCGGCAGACGATGCGCTCGCCGGCCGCAATTTCCGCGTCGAGGACCGCGCCCAGCAGATCGCCGCCGCGGCCGGCCAGGAAGGCCGCCTGCATGCGGTCCTCCTTGTCGGGTTCGACGGGCATGGTTTCCGTGGCCCAGATCTGGCCGTGGGGATGGGGGTTGCTGCACCCCATGATGGCCCCCTTGTTTTCGAAGACCTGCACGTAGCCGATGTCCGGGCGGGCGGCCAGTTCCGCCGTCTCGGCGGCCCACACGTCCACCACGCCGCGAATGTCGGCAGGGGACAGGTCGGGCATGGTGAGGTCGTGGCGGGGCGAGAAGCAGATCACCCGGCACAGTCCCCGTTCGGAGCGCGCGACCAGCAGGCCGTCGCGGTCCATCGAGCCGGGTGCCGCGTCGGGCAGGAGGGCGGAAAAATCGTTCGTGAAGACAAAGGTGCCCGTGTAGCCGGGGTTGCGGTGCCCGCCCGCGCGCTCGTTGCCGGGGCAAAGGTAACACTTGGTATCATAAGCCGGACGGGTGTCCGGAGGCAGATCCTCCACCTTGCCCTGCCAGGGGCGCTGGAGGCGGTGGGGACTGACCAGGATCCATTCACCGGTCAGCGCATTGTAACGCTTGTGGGAGGTGTTCAACAGGTCCATCGGGGATCATCCAGGGGATTGGCCCGGAGGCGCAAGGCCGACAGGCGGATGTAATGCGGGGAATCGAGAACCGGCCTACAAGGATTTTCTGTCCCGGTTTCGGGATTCCCTTGTGCGCCGGGAAGCACAGAGCGCGACGGCGAAAGAGAGACTGGACGGGGATTCATGGGACGGAGGACCCGTTTTCGGGGCCGGATGCTTCCACGGAGAAAGTGACCTGCGTCCTGAAATACTCGCCGGGTGCCAGGACGGTGGTCCGTCCCGAACCGCGGGCTTCATCCACCCTGTTGGGCATGGTGTTGCAGGGCTCGATGACGGCCACGGTGTGTCCGTAGAAACCGCCGTAGGAGGCGAACAGCCACACGAAGGGCATTTCCCCCGTGTCGAAATCCATCCGGACCGTCAGGCCAAGACGCCGGCGGTGAAGCGCCACCGTGCCCGAGCGCAGGCCGTCGAGAACGAGAAAATCCGTGGTGCCGTCGTTCTCCGGCACGAGATCAGCCCGGCCACCCCGGGGGGCGTGGGGCCACGCGAAGGGAGGGGCGTCGCCCCAGCGCGACCACTGCGCCGCCGCCACCGTTGCGCGGGCTGCGGGGCATTCGATCCGGTCGCCCGGGTCGATGGCGAAGGCCGGGTGGAGTTTCAACATGAACGCGCGCGGCGCATCGGCGCCGTTCGTGATGCGGTAATGGGCGGTCATCGCGGCGCCGTCCGGCGCCAGGCTCAGCGTGCGCTCGTAGCGCAGGCCGCACAGGGGAAGCAACCCGCGGAGGACCAGGGCCTCCCCCGCGATTTCGCTTTCCAGGGCCGTCGTCCACAGTTCCCCGTGGTCCAACCCGCGGTGGCCGTTCAGCGGTTCGCGGATGTCGTTGGGAAGCAGTTCGTCCATGCCGCCGTAAAAGTTCGGATTGTAATCCGCGTCGGGCTCGAGGCGCTCGAGGGCGAGGGCCTGGTTGTGCCAAAAGAAGTCTTGCCCGGTGGGGCGGTGAACCAGGCGCACCAACCGGCCGCCCACGCCGGGAGCGACGTCCACCAGGAGGTGCGGCGACTGGAGCCGAAAGGCCGGAAGCCCGTCGATTTCGATTTGTGTGATGGCCATGGAGGGGAAACCCTTATGCTTGAACATGGTTGAAGGTGATCGAGTGTGATTGGATCAAGAGTTTTTTGTGATTGCGTCGCCCTGCAGGTATGGGGTATGCCGAATCGGCGGGTAAAATGGGAAACTCAAACCAACCCGTGCGGACAGGACCGATCTTCAAACATGACCATGCTGACGCCCGACCTATACGCCGAACCGTACCCCGCTTTGCGCGTGGGAATGTGCCAGGTGGCCACGGAGCCCTGGGACATTGCGGGCAACCTGGAGCGGACCCTTGCGGCCCTGGATTCGGCGGCGTCTGCCGGCGCCGAACTGGCCATCACGCCCGAATGTGTCCTGCACGGGTACGCGCCCATCCACACGCCGGAGTTCCTGGAGCGCTCGCGCGCCGCGGCGGTGGCGGTGGAGGGGCCGGAGGTGGGGGCGGTTCGCGACCGGGCGCGTGCGCTGGGAACCGACGTGGTGCTGGGTTTCGCCGAACGCGGCCCGGGTGGAGCGGTGCGTAATTCGGCTGCCTTCATCGGCCGCGACGGCGACGTGAGGGCCGTGTACTCGAAGGTGCATTGCCGCGATTTCGAGGATGCGGCGCGGGGCGGCATCTTCACGCCGGGCGGCGCCTTCCATGTTGTCCCCGTGGAGCGCCGGGGCGCCACGTTCCGCATCGGGATGATGATCTGCTTCGACCGCGAGGTGCCCGAGACGGTGCGCTGCCTGCGTGCCCTGGGCGCGGAGTTCATCGCGTGCCCACTGGCCACGAACACATGGCGGCTCGACGCGCCGGGCACCCACGCGGACAACGAGATGATCACGCGGATCCGCGCGGCCGAAAACGAGGTTTTCATCGCGGTGGTCAACCATGCGCGCACGTTCAACGGCGGCAGTTTCATCGTGGGCCCGGGCGGGCAGTGCCTGGGGCAGATGGACGGGGCAGAAGGGGTCCGCGTGGTGGAGGTGCCCGTCGGCGTGGTTCCCGCCCGCTTCCACGCCAATCCGCTGGGCTGGGCCGGATGGGGATTCCGGCGGCCGGAGATTTACCGCAAGTACCTGGAAGTCTGAAACGCGCACCCCAGGAGTCGAAAACCATGACTGTCACCGAAACCCCGTCCGTCCCCGTGGCGCAGATCGCCTACGGGAAATCCCGGATTCCGCTTCGCATGGATCCGGCACTGGCCGCGTGGGATGTGATATCGCCCCGCCAAGAACCGGCGCTGGCGGATCCCGCCGCCGGTTTTCGCGCCGCCGCGGCCTCCCCGATATCCGCCCCGCCCCTGGGCGAACTGGCCAGGCCGGGGGAGAAGGTGGTGATCGTGACCTGCGACGGCACGCGCCCCGTGCCGAACCGCCAGCTGATCCCGTGGATCCTGGACGAGCTCCGGGTGCCGGCGGAGGATGTGACGGTCCTGCTCGGCACGGGAACCCACCGCCCAAACACCGACGCCGAGATCGCGGAGATGTTCGGCGCGGATTGTGTGCGCCGCGTGCGCATCGTGAACCACAACTGTTTTGAGCCAGCGGAAAACGCGGAGGTCGGACGCTTCGCCAACGGCGACCCGGTGAGCATGAACCGCCTGTATGTGGAGGCGGACAAACGGATCGTCGTCGGGTTCATCGAGCCGCATTTCTTCGCCGGTTTTTCGGGCGGAGCGAAGGGGATCGTGCCTGCCATCGCGGGACTCGAAACCATCCTGCACCTGCACCGGTTCGACGTGATCGGCCACCCAAACAGCGCCTACGGAGTCACGGTGGACAACCCGACCCGGGACACGGTTCGCGAGGCCGTCGCGCTCCGGCCGCCGGAGTTCATGGTGAACGTGACGCTCAACGCCGACAAGGAGATCACGGAATTCTTCCTCGGCGATTACATCAGGGCGCATGATGCGGGGTGCGAACATGTCCGGGCTCACGCGATGGTCCCGGTCGAGCGTCCTTACCCGGTCGTGGTCACCTCAAATTCGGGGTTCCCGCTGGATCAGAATCTTTATCAGTCGGTGAAGGCTTTGTCGGTGGCAGTACGGATCGTGGAACCGGGAGGGACCATCGTCCTCGTCAGCGAGTGCAGCGACGGATTCCCGTCCCACGGCAACTTCGCCAAGTTTTTTCGCGAGGGGCTGACACCGGGTGCGCTGCTGGACGACCTGCGGGCCCGGCAGCGGGCCGTGCTGGACCAGTGGCAGGCGCAGACGCTGGCCAACGTGGCCTCGCGGGCGGAAATTGCGATCTATTCGGCCATCCCGGACGGGGCACTGCAAACCTGCTTCATGACCCCGGTGGCGGACGTCCAATCGGCGGTGGAGGAGCGTTTGGGACGCCACGGTGCAAACGCCCGGGTGGCGGTGCTTCCGGAGGGCCCCCTGACGATACCGTATGTATGGAGTTAACCCCGCTCATGCGGGGTGCAGGAAGGACAAACCGGCTTCATGCGCGGTCAAGTTCGGGCGCATGGAAAGTCATTGACAGTCATCCAATCACGATTGATAAGCGGACGTGAAAAATCCCCGGATCCGACCGGGCTTGGAAAAGGAATTTCAATCATGCACTCACTTGAGCGGAAGCGTCGCATTCTGGAGATGCTTCAGGCAGAACCCTTTATCACCGTCGAGCATGTCCAGAAAACCCTGGGGGCCAGCCCGGCCACGATCCGGCGAGACTTCTCCGCATTGGCCGAGCAGGCTCTGGTGGTGCGGGGGCACGGCGGCGTCCACCGCCTCGACAATGCCCCCATCATGGGCGTCCTGCCCTTTTCCCGGCGCCAGGTGGACAACCCGGAGGGAAAGGCACGCATCGCCAAGGCCGCCTCGGAGCTTCTCAGCCCCGGCGATGTTGTGATCATTGACGGCGGATCCACCACGGCTCCGCTGGCGAACTTTCTGTCTCCCCTGGTGCGCGTGATCACCAACTCGCTTCCGCTTGCGTCCGCGCTCAACGAGCCGTCCAACGGCACGGCCACGGTTCCCGAGGTCAATATGACGGGAGGCTACCTCTACCCGAAGGGTGAGGTGCTCCTGGGGCCGCAGACCATCCTGGCGCTGCGGGAGTACCACGCGGCATGGGCGTTCATCGGGGCGAGCGGGGTGACCCCCGATGGAATCCTGAACTCGAACAACCTGGTGGTGGACACCCAGCGCGAGATCATCGCCCGGGCCCAGCGGCTGGCCATCCTCGCCGACAAGTCGAAACTCAACAAGACCGGAATGGTGAAGGTGTGCCAGCTGGCCGAAGTGGATGTGCTGATCACCGACACCCGCCCGCCCAAGGACCTCGAGAACGCCCTGCGCGAAGCCGACGTGCGCGTGATCGTCGCGGAGTAACCGGGAACCAAAGCCCTTCGAAGCGCCGTGCGCAATCCGTCCGCGCCCCCCTGGTTGACGGGCTGGTGCGTGAAGCGCAAGGGTCGGCGGGCACGACTGCCGCGGCGTAATGCGCGCTAACCGCGCGGCGCGTATTTCGCGCGCATTTCCTCCACCCGATTGCCGGCGCGCTCCACAAACAGTTTCACCATTTCGCGGCCGTCTTCGGCAGTCGCCGTGCGTGGATCGATTCCCCACACCCCGTCCGTGTCCAGGTCGGTGAGTCGGTCGGCCGGGAGCCGGCTCTGATCCACAAGGTCGGGCAGCAGCGCCAGCAGGAAGGATGTCTCGCCGTGGGCGGCGTGGTTGGGGGGGAATGGCGGCTCGAGAATCTCCCATTCGGGGAAGGCCCACAGGCCCACGTCGGGATGCCGGGCCGTGAATTCCTGCGCCGCATCCTGGATCACTTTCACATGGCCGCCGCCGTAATGGCCGGTCACCAGCACGATCACCCGGAAACCCTCGTCCGCGATTCCCTCCAACAGTTCCGTGACCAGGCCCCGCACGGTTTGCGCGGTGTGTTCCACCGTGTGGCCGAATCCCTTGAAGGGCTTGATGGTGTCCGTGCCGGCAAACATTGTGGGAAAAACGATCCCGCCACGATCCTTTGCCAGTTCCTCGAGCAGCGCATGGGCCTTGAGGCCGTCGAGTCCCACCGGGTTGTGGTAACTGTGCCACTCAATGGCGCCCCACGGAACGTAGGCTATGGGGTGTTCCTCTTTGATGCGATCGATCTGGTCCGGGCGAAGCCGTTCCATTTGACCCCACGAAACCATGATGTATCCTCCAGGAAGACGAAACGATTGAGCTGGCGAAATACTCCGACGGCGTAATAGACATTTCAAGCAGGAATGATTGACTGGTGCTTGACAGCGATTGTTTTGGCTCGAATGTGATTGTTTGTGAATCGGCGGGGTTTCCGCGACGCTCGCCCTGCAATCCTTGTTCGGCTTTTGATGAGAAGGCAAACCATGATCCGTTTTCCATCCTGTTTGGTTGCTGCAGTTCTGGCTGCGACGGCTTTTTTCCTGTCGGTTGCGGCCAGCCCGGCGGCCGCCCCGGTGACCATCGCGCGCGGGCCGCTGACGCTCACCCTTTCGCCCAACACGAAAGAGCCCGGCCACATCCTGGAGTTGCGCGATGCCCGCACCCGCCGGGTATGGATCGGGGACGCAATCAGTGTTTCGTGCGGTACGCTGGAGCGTGTGGAGAAAACCTCGGCATCGAGCCTGAAACTGCGCCTCCTTCACCCCCAGACTACGCAACCGATTGACGCCGTGATCACGCTGGAAGAGGGGACGTCGGTCCGGTTCGACATGGACACGCCGGTACCGGACCAGAAGTTCGGGTGGCTCAATTATCCTCCCGCGTTCCGGACGGAACTGACCTCCGGGGCGCTGGTGTTCTGCGACCGCTCGATGGGGCTTCTGCTCCCGCAAGACGATCCCGGCTACAGGCGGAAGACGCTGGTCTGCTACGCGAATACCGGTTGCCTGGATATGCCCTGGATTGGCGTGGTGGACCAGGCGCGGGGAGACGGCATGGTGCTGCTCTTCCATACGCCCGTGGATGCAAACGTGCATCTGGGGGCTGACGACAAGAACCTGATCTGGCCCCAGCCCACTTTTTTTGCCGCCAAAGACCGCTTTGCCTACAAGCGTTCGCTCTCGCTGGTCCTGACCGAGAAGGGGGGCTATGTGGCGCAGGCGAGGGCATACCGCGATGTGGCCCGGAAGGTGGGGCAGTTCAGGACGCTGGCGGACCGCCTGAAGGACCGGCCCACCGTTGCGTGGCTGAAGGGGGCGCCGATCATCTGGGGCACATCCGGGCTGGAGTTCGCTGCCCAGGCCAGGGCCCACGGAATCCGGCGCGGCCTGTTCAACGGCGAGGGGAAACCGACGCCGGCCGAGTTGCGCGAGATGAGGAGCCTCGGTTACCTGACGGGCGAATACGACAGCTACACCGACATCATGAACGGTCCCCTGGGCAAGCAGAGGGACAACGTGGACAAGGTGGCATTCCGCACCCGGGACGGCAAACCCCTCGGCGGGTGGGAGTCCCTGGAGGGGGCGAAATTCGCCTTCCGATCATCCTCCACGGCCCGTGCGGCGGCCGAGAAACTGATACCGCCCCTGCTGGCGCGCTACCCGTTCACGGCACGATTCCTCGACGTCACCCCCGGCTTCCAGTTCATCGAGGATTTCCATCCGGAGCACAGTTTCGACCGGCGGCGGGACATGGAGTACCGCAAGGGGCTGCTCAGCTATTTCAGCGAAATCGGCCTGGTGGTGGGCGGGGAGCATGGCAAAGCGTGGGCCCAACCCTACCTCGACTACTCCGAGGGGCCGATGAGCGGTTCGTTCTGGTGGGACTCCAAGGTCGGCCATCTCAAGCGGCTGGGCAGCCGCGCCGAGATCACCGACAAGTACTGGAAGTACGGCATGAACTGGCGGCTTCGCGTCCCCGTCTGGCCGCTCACCTTCCACGACTGCGTGGTGATGACATGGTACTGGGGCGACTCGAACGGATACCTGTACGACATCGCCCCGGAACTGAGCGAAATCAAGGACCTGTACAACATCCTGTGCGCCACCCCCCCCATGATGTGGGCAAACCAGCTGGACTACGGTTGGAACCGCGAGCGGGACCGCTTCCTGCAGACCTACCGCAACACCTGCCGGTTTGCCGAGGCTGCGGGTTTTGACGACATGACCGACCACGAGTTCCTGAACGCCGACCGCTCGCTGCAGCGGACGCGTTTCGCGTCCGGCGCCTGGGCCGTTGTCAATTTCGGGGACACCCGGAAGGACTTCAGTCCCGCGGGAGGCAAACCGGTGACTCTCGCGCCCCACGGTTTTCTGGCCGAGGGCGAAGGGGTGCGCCAGTCGCGACTGATGGAGAATGGCGTTGCCGTGACCCGGATCGAGGCCCCGGAGTTCCGATCCCTGGAGGCGGACCGCCCCGTGCGCGACGCGATCATCGAGTCCCCGGGGCTTCTCAACGTGTTCAAGGTGGACGACGGCCGCTGGAATATCCTGGTCAGGGGCGCGGGGGACTGCGGCGTGAACCTGCGGACCCTTGACGGTTTCCCCGCCGAAAAGCCTTACCGGCTGGTGCGCGTGGACGACAACGGCATGATCCTCGAGCAGCCGGCGGTTTCTGTCTCAGGCGGATTCCTGCGCTTTGCGGCTCCCGGCCCCCGCGCCTTGTACTCCCTGCTGATCGGTGTGGCGCCGGAGGATGTGATCGCCAGCGCACACGCGGGGGAAGTAGCGGCCGGCACGACGGTGTCGCTCATGACCGGCAATCCGGAATTCAAGGTTCACTTCGCTCTGGACGGAACGCCCCCGTCACCCGCTTCGCCTGCGGCAAAAGAGCCCGTGACAGTTTCCCAAAACATGCGCCTGCGCGCACGGGCATTTGACGGCGATCGTCCGGTCGGACGGGAACTGGACACCACCTACCGGGCCGTTGTTCCGCTTGCAGACACGGGAGTGGTGCGCGGCAAGGAACCACCCCGCCGGGTTTCCGTATCGCTCGACGGCCTGACGGAACTCCGGCTCCTGATCACCGACGGTGGGGACAACCTGGATTTCGATGCATGCGACATCGCGGGTCCGGTCCTCACGCGGGAGGACGGGACCACCGAATCGCTGACTGCCCTTGCGGTGGATCCGGAGCGGAGCGCGATTGACCAATGGACGGTGGTTGCATCACCGGACGGGCCGCCAAACCTTGCCACGCACCCCCCGCTTACCGGGGTTTTCCCCATCCGCGGGAAGTTCACGCGGCTGGAACTGAAAGCCGGGGTTGGCGGCGAGGGTCGCGGAAGCGTTCGATACATTCTCACCGGGGTCCGCTGAACGCGGCTCTCCCATTATCGCTGGAGGTGATATTAGCAATCATGAGCATGACACCCAAGCAGCGGGTCCGGGCGATCCTTGAGCGCAAGCCCGTCGACCGCATCCCCGTGGATCTGTGGTACACGGGCGAGGTGCATGACGCGCTGGTGAAACACACGGGTCTTCACGATCCCTTTGACATCTGGCGCAGGCTGGGTGTCGACAAGATCGTGTGGATCGGGTCGCCCTATATGGGTGCCATGCGTCCCCTGGAGAATCCGGGCCAGACCGTGACCCCGTGGGGCTGTCTGCTCGCCCCGGTCCGCGCCGGGAAGGCCGAGTACCTCGAATATGCCGACTGGCCCCTGGGCGGGATGGAATCACCCGACGAGCTGGACGCGTACCCGTGGTGGCCCGATCCTGACAAGTTCGACTATGACGCCATGGTTGCGGAACTGGATCGCGCCGGGGGCGAGTTCGCGACGCTGGGTCCGTGGGTGTCCTTCTTCGAAATCTACTGCGGCATGCGCGGCCTGGAGAATGCGATGATGGATGTGCTCGCGAACCCCGAGTTCGTGCAGGCGACCCTCGACCGCATCGAGCAGGTGCAGACCGTCATGATCGAACGCTTCCTCCGGCGCGCCGCCGGGCGCCTCGACATGCTGTTCATCAGCGACGACATGGGCAGCCAGGAGAACCTTCTCATGTCCGTGGAGGCCTGGGACGAACTGATCGGCCCGCGCCTCAGGCGCTGGTGCGACCTGGCCCACAGCCACGGCGCGAAAGCCTTCTACCACAGCGACGGCGCTGTGGAACCGCTGGTCGGCCGCCTCATCGACGCCGGCATCGACGTGTTCAATCCCATCCAGCACTGCTGTCCCGGGATGGACATGGCCGCCCTCAAGCGCAATTACGGGGACAGGTTGGTTTTCCACGGCGCGGTGGACAACCAGCATGTGCTGCCCTTTGGCACGGCGGACGATGTCCGGGCCGAGACGGCCGAATGCCTCCGCTCCCTCGCCTCCGACGGCGCCGGTTACATCTGCTGTTCCTGCCACAACATGCAGGCCGGGACACCGGTGGAGAACATCCTGGCGATGATCGAAACCGTTCACGGCGCCCCCGTGATCCCTTGAATCCCAAACCCACCCTGGAAAACGCGAGCCGATCCCGATGAACGACAAACCAGCCGCCGGCGCCGGATGGCGCGGACATGTCCTGAGCCCCGCAACCCGCGAGATCCTCCCGGTCCGCTTCGCATTCATCCCCGCCGAACTGGACGCCATTTCGCTCGACACGCCTTTCATCCCCTGGCGCCCGTGCGAAGGCCCCCTGCCGCTGCCGGCCGGCAACGGGCAGGAATTGCTGGTGGACTTTGGCCGGAAGACCACCGGCCTGCTTCACGCAGCCGGGAAGGGGATTGGGGAAACGGAATTCGCCCTGCTTTCCGGACCGACCGAGGGATGCGTGCGTGTGAAGGGCAAGCTGATCCTGCCGGGCGACGGCGCCGGGGTGGTGACGGGGTTCCAGGCGCTCCGGTTCCTTCGCCTGCGCGCGGTTTCGCAGCCCGTCCCCGAAGGGGCCGCGCTGCATCTGAGCGTGGAGTTCACCGCCTACCCGGGCGACTACGCGGGGCATTTCCTTTGCAGCGACGAGGAACTGAACAGGATCTGGTATGTGGGTGCGTACACCATCCATCTCAACATCCAACCCCACAAGTATTCCGGGGCCTACCTCGGCTGGTTTCCCCAGGAGCGCCAAGATTGGGTGAGGAACTACCGCATCCCGTATGGCGACTACGTGATCTGGGACGGTCCGCGGCGCGACCGCGAGGTGTGGCTGGGGGACATGTGGCCGGAGATGCACAGCGCGATAACCGCCTTCGGCGCCACGGACGCGGTGCGCAGTTCGCTGGCCGTGGCCGCCGTGCAGCAGCGCGAGGACGGGAGCATTCCGGGTTCCGCCCTCACCCTGCAGAACTTCGCCGAGTACTCGTGCTGGTGGACCGTGCTGCTCGACCGCCTGCACATGCTGACCGCGGACGACGGCTTTGTCGCTGACATGGAACCGGCCCTGCGACGGCAACTGGAATGGTTGCGCGGGCAGATTGGGGGAAACGGCGGCTTCCTGGAGATCGGGCACCGCCAGACTTGGGCCTGGACTCTGGCGCGGCGCGGCGTGGTGACCGTAAGCCAGTGCGTTGCCTACGGCGCCCTTCGGGGCGGGGCGCGGCTGCTCCGGGTGCTGGGCGACGCGGCGGCGGCCCAGCCGTATGACCGGATGGCCGACGAACTGCTCGGGCGCATCCGGACCGAACTTTGGGACGATGCGCGCGGCGTGTTCAAAGACTGCCTGGTTCCGCCCGACGACACGGTCCGCGTATCGTGCGACAGCAACGCGCTGGCCCTGCTTTTCCGCGTGGCCCTGCCCGACCAGGCGCGCCGGGCGATGCGCTACCTGCAGGATCACCTGTGGACGCCTTACGGCACGCGCACCATCGACCCCGTGGAGCCCCCCGGCAAGTGGAACTGGGCCCACAACCGAAACATCTGGCCCTTTGTGGTCGGGCTGGAGGTGGAGGGGCGCCTCGAGAACGGTGACTTCGAAGGGGCGATGCGCCTGATGCGAGCCTGCTGGGGCAACATGGTCCGTCAGGGCACCGATTGCTTCTGGGAAATGGTGGACGGGCGCGATGGCACCTTTGTGACCCAGTTGCGGGTGGCCGACACGGGACAGGACAACGACACATGGGACAGTTACGCCCATGGCTGGTCGGCCGGCGTGACGTACCTGCTACAGGCGCATGTGCTGGGGGTTCAGCCGGTCGAACCCGGATACCGGCGCTTCCGTGTGCAGCCGCAGCTGGCCGACCTTGCCTTCGCAGAGGGCGATGTGCCCACGCCCCACGGCCCGGTGCGCACGAGATTCGAGCGCAAAGACGCCGTGGTCACGGGTGAGGTGGTCGTTCCGGTCGGAACCGTCTGCGAGTTGGTCGTGAACGGCAAATCCCGGGTGCTTGAATCAGGAACGCACCGTTTCTAGCGCCATGCCAGATGCCCCTCGGATGAGTGCTTGCGCATTCGGAGGGCCCGCGGCACGAGAAAATCCATGATGAATGATGCCCGTCCAGGACGCTGCGGCGTGATCTGTCTCGGCCATGCGCTGAAAGAATCGCTGGATGTGCGCGGCTCCCGCGATGCCATGGTCGCCGGCGTGGGCGACGCGGGCTGCGAGGTGGCCGCGGCGCTTTGCTTCAGCGACGGGGGTGACGGGGTCCTGGATGCCATCGGGGACGCGGTGCCGGGCCGCCGGTGCGCGGTGGAGTGCAGCGACCCCCTGGGCAATCCGGTTCGGGCCGACCTGCTGTTTGACCCGGAGTCACGCACCGCGATGATCGAGATGGCGCTGGCCGCCGGCCTGGCGCTGGTGCCTCCCGGGAAACGGGATATTCTGAAATCGGGCACGGCGGGTGTTGGCGACCTGGTGGCGGAGGCTGTGGAATTGGGAGCGCGGCGCATCGTGGTGGGGATCGGAGGGTCGGCGACCTGTGATGGAGGTGCCGGAATGCTCTGTCGTTTGTCGGAGCGTCTGCTCCAGGAGCCCGGTTTTGGATTCGTGCGTGCCATGGATCTGGCAAAACCGCCGGCGCTTCCGCTGCCGCAGTTGCGCGCCCGCCTGTCGGACATCGAAATGGTGGCTTGCACGGACGTGGACAATCCTTTGTGCGGGCCGAGGGGCACGGCCGCGTGCTTCGGACCGCAAAAGGGTGCGACCCCGGTCCAGGTGGATGAACTGGACCGCCTGATGGGCAAATGGGCGGATCACCTGGAGTGGGGATCGGGTTCCGGGTGTCGCGACACGCCCGGCGCGGGTGCGGCCGGCGGCCTGGGGTTTGCGCTGGCGCTGATTGGCGCCGAGGTCAGGTCCGGAGCCGGGGTTCTTTTCGAGCTGTTGCGGTTGGAGGAGCGTCTGCAGCGCGCTTGGGGAATCGTGACCGCGGAGGGGCGGTTTGACGCGACAAGCCTGCACGGCAAGGCGCCGTGGAGTGCGGCGCGGGTTGCCAGAAAGGCGGGGCGGGAGGCGCTGATCGTGTGCGGGGCCGCGGATTCGAAATCCGTGGCGCAGGCGGAATCGGAGGGAGTCCGGGTGGTCCCGTTTGCGGAGTCCCTTCCGCGGGAGCGCCGGGTCGCCGAATCGCCGCGTGCGCTCCGGGAAGCCGTGGCCCGCGGACTGACCGGGATGTTCGCCGCCGGGGGAAGATCGTGAGCCGGGGAGCGCGTCACCACGGGCCGCGGATTGGGGCCCTGGTAGCCTGCCTGATGCTTTGCACGGCGGGGGTGCTGTCCCATTCGGCGCAATCCATTCAAGTTGCCCCGGCCCTTCCCGATCCGTGCACCAGTGCGCCCGAGCCGCTGGAAGGGGCCGTCGAATTCTGTCGCGCGCTGGGCTCCACGCCGCCGTGCGAACTGACCGACGCCCAGCGCAAGTTGCTCGGGGAGGCGGATCGCCTGATCGTCGAGACGTCGCGCGAAACGACGCTGACCATGACGGCGCAGGAGCGGGCCGACAACGCGTGCCGCCGGTCGCGCGCGGACCAGATTCTTCTGCGCCTCGCCGACGGGATGACCACCCCCTCCAACCTGCTTCTTCCCAAATGCACGGGCGCGGACCTGGGATTGGTTCACAGCCTGCCGGGGGACACGGGGTCGGTTTTGGTCCGCATCCACGGGCTGCCCGGTCCGGCGCGGTTCGCGGTGACCGAGGTGGACCTGGGGAAGATTGGCGAGTCCGACACGCTACCCGACATGGCCTTCCAGGCGTTCGGCACGACCTGGCTGCTCGTGAAAGTGGCAAACGCCCCGGTCGGCCTGAGCCGCTTCTATTTGAAACTCTATCCGGACTGGCAGAGACTGAAGCCGGTCTTTTACCCCCTGCAGGTGCGTTCCCCCGCGCAAGGCACCCTGGATGTGACCCTGGTCGGACCGGACGGAACCACCGTGCCGGCCATGGTGCGCCTGACGGACGAAAAATCCGGTTTGAACCGGATGCCGGGCGGTGCGCTGAACCTTGCGCCTTTGGCGAGGGATCTGAGGGGACCCGAAAGCCGGGGCTCGGACAAGCCGGAAGCCGTTCGGGCCGCCGGCGACCTTGCCGGGTGGTATTGGTGCGTGCCGGGGCGTTTCGCCATGGCCATTCCGGAGGGGCGGTGGCAGGTCCACGTGCTGCGCGGGCCGGAATGGAAGCCGGTGAGAGACACGGTGGAAGTTTCCGCGGGCCTCACCACGCGGCGTCAGATCCGGCTGGAGCGTTGGACGGACATGACCGCGCGGGGCTGGTATTCGGGTGACGATCATGTCCACGCCCGGATCATGAGCGACGACGACGCGGACCGGCTGCTTACATGGGCGGAGGCCGCCGATGTCCATGTGGTCAGCGTGCTGCGGATGGGAAATCTCCTGCGGACGTTTTATGAACAGCGCGGGTTCGGTCCCGCGTTCCGGACCCAGCGCGGGACGCGGGTGCTTGTGCCGGGGCAGGAAGATCCCCGCTTCAACCTGGGTCACGCCATCGGACTGAACCTGACGGCTCCGGTTCGCGACACCGGGCGATATCTCGACACATCCTGGGTTGCCGACCAGATTCACGCGCAGGGCGGGCTGTACGGCCATGCCCACGTGAGCAGCGGCCTTTTCGCCGTGCACTATGACATGACCGTGATGGCACCCGAGGGTAAGGCGGACTTCGGTGAGATCCTCCAGTCGGGAATCCTGGGCACCGACCTTTACTTCGAGTTCCTGAACCTGGGATTCCGGCTGGCGGCATCCGCCGGGAGCGACACTCCGTACAATTCGTCGCTGGGCGACTCGCGCGTGTACGCCTGGATCGGAGACCAGCCGTTCAGCGCCGGGGCGTGGTTCGATGCCCTGAAGAACGGGCATACCTTTGTATCGAACGGGCCGATGGTGGAGTTCACCGTGGACGGGAAAATGCCGGGGGACGCTATCACGGTGACCACGTCTTCCCCGCTTCGGGCAAAGGCCCGGGCCTGGGGGCTCCGGGGATATTCCGCCCCGGCAACCCTGGAAATCCTGCGATTCGGCGACGCGGTGAAGGTCGCGCGCCCTGCGACGACCGGGACCACCGAACTGAACCTCGACACGGAGTTGGATCCGGGATTTGGTTGCTGGATTGCGGCGCGGGTGACGGGAGGGGACGGAAGCGCGGCCCTCACCACGCCGGTATATGTCACGCGTGCGGGGTTCCGCCCGTGGGATGCGACCCGGGCTCCAAGACTCCTGGAAAAACGCCTGGCCAACCTCGACTCGCTGGAGGCGAGCATCATCTACGAGAAGACGCGGCTCGATCGGGGGCGCTTTGACGAGGGGAATCTCTAGGGCCGGACGGTTGCCGAACAGTCGGGTCCGGCGTTGGAGCGGATCGCGCGCTCGCGGTCAGCGTACAAGGACCTGAAGCGGCTGCTGGAAAGGGAAATCCCGGCACGCGACGGCTTGGCGGTCAGGCCGCGCTGACGCGCCGTTCCGCCTCGGCGAAGCAGGCTGCGGCGATCGCGTTCATTTTCAGGGCTTCCGCCCAGCGGTCGGTTTCCTCGCGCAACATGCCGTCAGGCCCGGGGAACAGCCGGGCGTAGTTGGGTCCCGGCAGGATTTCGGGCGCGAAGCAGATGGCGTCGCCCGGGGCGGCGGTTCGAAGAAACCCCACGAATCCGCGGGTCCACATTTCGCGGAAATGGGCGATGAAATCCGGATTCCCGTCGCCGATGCCAACCTGCATGCAACCGGGACTGGCAATTCGTCCGTGAAAATGGCGGACCCGTTCGAATACCGGGGCGAGCAGATCGAACTTGGCTTCCAGGTCGCCATAAATCATCTCGCAGCCGCAGTACCAGTGGGAGAAGTCACCGTTGAAACGGATCTCGGGAAGGCGGGTGACGAGTTGAACCGTTCGCCAGATATCCTGGGTGATCGTGGCGCGGTGGGTTTCGATGTAGAGGGGGAAACCGGTCCTGTCGCTGGCGGCCACCACATCCTCGGCCACCGCGAACATCTCTTCATCCGAATACAGTTCCGTCCCCACATGAAGCGTGACACAGTCGAGTCCGGCGTCCTGCCATTGGCGGGCCAAATCAAGGGCTTCACCCGGTCGGTTGACTCGGCTGCTGCCTGTGACTCCGAGGCCGGCCGAACGCGCCAACGCAATGTCACCCCCCTGGACGCCCGCGAATCCTGCGTCCCGCACCGCCTCGTAGAAAGCCGCACCCTCACACTTGGGACCGGTGCTCCATTCGGGCAAACCGTGCACGGTCCCCATGTTGAGGTCGAGGCGCAGGGAGGGCTTTTCGTTCGTCGCAAAATGCACATTCGGAATGTTCACAGGCGCGGTTCCTTCTCATGGAATGATTTCAAGTGTGAGTATTTTCTCTTGTTACACGGCGATTCGCGCTCGTTTGCGATTTATCGCGATTGTTCTTGATCGCACGGCCCCTTTGGGCTTTTTCCTTTCCAACCCGTTCTGAGGAAGAACTTTTGCGATGATTTCGCGCTGTGCGCTCCTGATCCGAGACTTGCGGTGTGAATACCGTGTCAATCCGCTCGGGTTGCAGGAAACCCGGCCCCGCCTTTCATGGTTGCTGGAGAGTGTCGATCCGGCGGCGCGTGGTTGCAGGCAGACGGCGTACCAGATTCAGGTGGTCTCGCCTGCAGAAGAACCAACTGACGCCAGGACCCGCCTGTGGGACACGGGGCGCTTGGAAAGCGACCAGACTTTCCAGATCGAGTATGTCGGGCCGCCCCTCGAATCGGCGCAGGAATGCCATTGGAGGGTTCGCGTTTGGGATCAGGACGGGCTCGAGTCGGCGTGGAGTCCTTGGGCCTCATGGACCATGGGATTGCTGAAAGCGGGGGATTGGACCGCCGAATGGATCGAGACTCCCGATCCGCTTCACTTTGACCGCTGCTCATGGGTTTGGCATCCGGACGAACCCGAATCCCACCTGAAGGCGAAAGCGCGCACCTGCCTGTTTCAGAAGACGCTAACGCTGGAGTCGGGGGCGCGTTTGGCGCGGGCGGCGATGGTTCTGGCGGCCGACGACCGGTTTGCCGTTGCCGTTAACGGAAGCATCGTTTCCCGGTCCAAACAACCCGTCGACAATTTCCGGCATGGAACGGTGCTGGAACTGACGCCTTTCCTGATCGCCGGGAAGCCAAATCTCCTTTCGGTTCGGGTGACCAATGCCTCGGATGATTCCCCGGCCGGAGTGGCTGGCAAGGTGGTGATCCGGTATGTGGACGGTCGCCAGCATGTGCATCCGATGGACAAATCCTGGAATGCAAATTGGGTGGATGAAGGAGATGATCAGGCCTTGGGTGAGGTTGTGAATCCCGCTGCCTTCGCGTTTCAGGTGACCCATGTTGGAGCGACCAACTCCTTCATCACCCCAGTTCAGCCGTGGGGAGTGCCGGATCGAAATGATGCATTGATTCTGCCTCCTCCCGCGATGTTTCGGCGGGAATTCGACTTGGACTCGAAACCGGTTCGAGCGCTGCTATTCATCACGGCCCTTGGAATCGTTCGGCCATCACTAAACGGATTCCCCGTCCACGAAGATTGGTTCACGCCGGGATGGTCCGATTATACCAATCGTGTTTACTATAACACATACAATGTAACTGCTTTATTGACAAAAAGAAAGAACTGCATTGGGTTGGTGCTTTCCGATGGTTGGCATTCGGGCTATCTGGCTTGGGGGCGCACCCGAAACCGCTACGATTCCGAGCCGATGGTTATGGCCCAACTTCGCTTGGAATACGAAAACGGCGTCATCGAGACCATCGGCACCAATTCGGATTGGCAGGTCACCACGGATGGCCCTTGGCGGGAGGCCGACCTGCTCATGGGCGAAAGCTACGACGCCCGATTGGAGAAGGACGGCTGGGACCGACCCGGATTTGAGGCGAAGGGGTGGAGTGCCGTCGCCCTTTCTCCGCGCCCCAATATCGCCGTGGAGGGCTATCCTGCCGAACCGGTTCGCGCATTCGAGCGACTTTTCCCAGTTTCCTCGGGGGAACCGAAGCCCGGTCTTTTCGTTTACGATCTGGGGCAGAACATGGTCGGTGTCGTTCAGGTGCGCGTTCCAGGGCCGGCCGGGACCCGAATCCGGCTGCGCTTCACCGAGGTGTTGAACGATGATGGAACTTTGTATTTGGATGCGTTGCGTGGTGCACGCTCGACGGATACTTACATCAAGAAATCCGACGCCGTGGAAGTATGGCATCCCCGGTTTACCTTTCACGGTTTTCGCTATGTCGAGGTCTCCGGCGTTGCCGGGAAATTGCCGTTCGATTCAGTGACCGGGATTGTTCTGCACAGCGCCATGGAGAGGGTGGGGGACGTTTCCACGGCGAACATCCTGGTGAACCGTCTCTTCCAGAATATCCTCTGGGGGCAGAAGGGAAACTTTCTGGAGGTTCCCACGGACTGCCCGCAGCGCGACGAACGCTTGGGGTGGACTGGGGACGCCCAGATCTTCAACCGGACGGCCACTTTCAATTTCGACGTGGCGGCGTTTTTCACCAAGTGGATGCGCGATCTGTTCGATGCCCAGGCCCCTGATGGCTGGATCGATATTGTGGCGCCGAAGATTTCCATGGCTTTCACTCCGGTCAACTGCAGTGCCGCATGGTCCGATGCAGCGGTCATTTGCCCGTGGACCCTGTTTCGAGTATATGGGGATGTGCGGATTATTGATAAATATTATGATGGCATGTGCAGATACATCGAATTTCTCAAGTCCACGAGTGATGGGTTGATCCGCCCGGCGGAGGGATTCGGCGATTGGGTTTCCCTGAACGCCGAGACCCCCCTGGATCTCTTGGCGACGGCGTACTTTGCATACGATGCCATGTTGATGGCGGAAATGGCCGGTGCCATTGGGCGCACCGAAGATGCGGAGGGATTCCGCAAACTTTATCTGGATATCCGCACGGCTTTTCAGGCCAAGTATGTTGACGCCAATGGTTTTGTCCAGGGGAACACACAGACCTGCTATGTGCTGGCTCTGCGGTTCCATCTTCTTCCCGAAAACCTGCGGGCAACGGCCTTCGCGAATCTTGTCCGGGATCTCGCGTATCGCGGAGGGCACTTTTCCACAGGTTTTGTTGGACTGAAGGACATCATGCCGTGTCTGACTGAAGAAGGCCGTTCAGACTTGAGTTACGAGATCCTGCTCAACGAAAACTTTCCAGGATGGGGCTACGAAATTCGCAACGGCGCGACCACCATTTGGGAGCGGTGGGATGGCTGGAATGAGGAACTGGGGCTTCAGACTCCTCAAATGAATTCCTTCAATCACTACTCGTTGGGAGCCGTGGGGGAATGGATGTACCGGATGATGGGAGGAATCGACCTGCTTGAGCCGGGGTACCGCCGCATTTCGATCCACCCCTACCCGACCGCAAAGTTTCGAAATGCATGCGTTCAGTATCGCAGCATAAGCGGCGTGATCGCCAGCTTTTGGTTCCGCGACAAGAACGGGTTCCACCTCGTGGTCCGAATTCCCCCGAACACTTCGGCTCGAATTCATGTTCCGTGCGACGAGAATGCTGTCATCGAAGAGGGGGCGCACCCGGTCGCCGAGGTTTCCGGAATTCACCGTGCGGGCAGGGAGAACGGTGCCGAGTTATTTGATGTGCAATCCGGCCATTACGAGTTTCTCGTTCGCAATTAACGCAAACAAACAACAAGACAGGCCACGCGCTGGCCGGGAGGAATAGGCAACGATGGGCAAGATGGGTTACACGGCTTTCGAGGAGCGGCAGAAGGAGCGGGGCATCGACCTCGCGTGGGTGCGGGCTGAACTCAAAGCGCTCAAAATCGAGACCCCGTCCTGGGGATACGGCGATTCGGGCACGCGCTTCAAGGTGTTCAAGAAGGCGGGGGTGCCCCGGACGGCTTACGAGAAGTTCGAGGACGCGGCTGTCGTCAACAGGATGACCGGCCTTTCGCCCTCGGTGGCCCTGCATATCCCGTGGGACAAGGTGGACGATTTTGCCAAACTGGAGAATCACGCGGCCTCCCTCGGCCTGAAGATCGGCGCCATCAATCCGAACGTGTTCCAGGACGACTGCTACATGCTGGGCAGCGTGACCAACCACGATCCGGCCGTGCGCCGCCGCGCCATCGACCACATTCTCGAGTGCGTCGAGATCATGAAGGTCACCGGTTCGGACATCCTGTCGCTGTGGTATGCGGACGGGACCAACTATCCGGGCCAGGCGGACCTGCGCCAGCGCAAGCGGTGGATGGAGGAGGCGCACCGCGAGGTCTACGCGAAGCTCGCCCCCAACCACCGGATGCTGATCGAGTACAAGTTCTTTGAGCCCGCTTTCTACCACACGGACCTGGCCGATTGGGGCATGAGCTACAACCTGGCCAAGAAACTGGGTCCGCAGGCGCAGGTTCTGGTGGATACGGGCCACCACGCCCAGGGCACAAACGTGGAACACATCGTGGCCTACCTGCTGGACGAGGAGCGCCTCGGCGGCTTCCACTTCAACTCGCGCAAATATGCCGACGACGACCTCATCGTGGGGGCCATCAACCCGTACGAGCTGTTCCTGATCTTCTTCCAGATCGTCTCCGGCCGGCGCGACACTGCGAATCCCGGGGTGAAAAAGACCGCCGACGGGATCGCCTACATGATCGACCAGAGCCACTGCATCGAACCGAAGATTCCGGCGATGATCCGCTCGGTCCTCAACTGCCAGACCCAATACGCCAAGGCGCTGCTGATCAACTGGCAGCAGCTGGCCGAGGCCCAGGCGGCGGGCGACGTGCTGGGCGCCGAGGCGGCTGTCCGCGAGGCGTTTGAGCAGGACGCCACCGCCCTGCTCGAGAGCATCCGTGAGGAACAGAACCTGCCCCTCGATCCCATGAAGGCCTATCTCGCAACGGGCTACCAGGCGAAGGTGGAGAAGGAGCGCGGATCCGGGGGCGCGAGCTGGTGAGCGCGGCAACCGGGACGCGCCCCTCCCATGTGTGCCTTGCGGTGGACATGGGCGCCTCGAGCGGACGGGTGATGGCGGCCGCGTTCGATGGTTCGCGGATCGCGCTGCGCGAAGTGCACCGGTTTGCGAACGGCGGCGTCCGGCGCGAAGGCACGCTCTACTGGGACTTCGACGCGCTGGTGCGCGAGGTGAAGGCGGGCCTCAGGAAGGGAATTGCCGAGCAGGAGGCGGCCGGGCAACCGGTCGCCTCCGTCGGGATCGACACCTGGGGGGTGGATTTCGGCCTGATCGGCGAAGACGGCGCCCTGCTCGACACCCCGGTCTGCTACCGCGACGAGCGCACCGAGGGGATGATGGACGCGGTGTTCGCCACCGAGGCGACCCGCGACGAGATTTTCTTTGAGACGGGCATCCAGTTCCTTCCCTTCAACACGATTTTCCAGCTGGCCGCGCTTCGCCGGACGAATCCGGACCTGTTGGCACGGGCGCGGCACCTGCTGATGATCCCCGACCTGTTTCATTACCTGTTGACGGGACAAGTGGCAGTGGAGTTCTCCAACGCCACCACCACACAACTCTATAACCCGAACCAGGGCGGGTGGTCGGACGCGCTGATCGCCAAGCTGGGCCTACCCCGGACGGTCTTCCCAAGGATCATTCAGCCGGGAACGCGCCTCGGGCATTTCACGCCTGCCGTGACCGCGGAACTGGGTGGAGCCGGCGTCGAGGTGATCGCCGTGGCCACCCACGACACCGGTTCGGCCGTTGCCGCGGTCCCAGCGACCGGCACGGACTTTGCCTATCTTTCCTGCGGCACATGGTCGCTTCTTGGAACGGAGGCGGTCCGGCCGGTGATCAGCCCACAGGCGGCCGCGTTCAATTTCACCAACGAGGGCGGCGTCGAGGGGACCATCCGGCTGCTCAAGAACATTGCCGGGCTGTGGCTCCTGCAGGAAAGCAAGGCCGAGTGGGAGCGGCAGGGGCGCAAGTATTCGTGGGAGGAGATGACGCGCATGGCCGCCGGGGCCGAACCCCTGCGTTCGTTTGTCGATCCCGACGACGGGCGTTTTCTTGCGCCGGGCGACATGCCGGGCCGCGTGCGCGATTACTGCCGCGAGACAGGCCAACCCGTTCCCGAAACCGATGGCGCGGTCGCCCGGTGCGTCACCGAGAGCCTGGCGCTGCGCTACGGCGCCGTGCTCGGAATGCTGGAGCAACTGGCGGGACGAAACCTGGGTGCCCTCCACATGGTGGGCGGCGGCATCCAGAACCGCCAACTGTGCCAGTGGGCCGCCAACGCCACGGGCCGTGAAGTGGTTGCCGGGCCGGTCGAGGCGACGGCGCTGGGCAACGTGGCGGTTCAACTGGTGGCGGCGGGTTGTGTGGCAAACATCGCCGGAGCGCGCGAAGCCATCCGGAACTCGGAATCGTGCACCCGCTATCAGCCGGAGGATCGCGAAGTATGGATTGCGGCCGCGGACCGCTACGCCCGGGTGACGGGCAAGGCCTGATCGGGCGGCGTTTTCAGCCGGAGGTGGCCCACGCGGGCGGCCGGCCGCCGAGGTAGATGCGCGCAACCTGGAGACTCCCGCGTACCCGGCGCCGATAAAGCGGCGCGCGCAGGTTGAAGGCTGCGGGCAGGGCGAATAGCAGAAGTCGCAACGCCATGTCGGCAAGCACACAGACTTCCACCGGAAGCCGGCGCCAGGCCGGGTAATTACGGTGCAGGAAGATCCGCAAGCCGTTGAACAGCCTCACCATCCCCATGTCGCGCCGCTCGGCGGCCGGTTCGCCCTGGGTGTGCATCACCTCGGCATGGGGCGTGAACCAGGTCTGCCATCCCGCCTCGCGCAGGCGCCAGCAAAGGTCCGTGTCCTCGGCGTAGAGGAAGTAGGCCGGGGAGAAACCGCCGACCTCGTTCCAGGCATCTCGCGGGATCAGCATGGCCGCGCCCATGACCCAGTCCACAGGCCGGGACGCCGATGCTTCCGCGGAGGGAAGCCGCACGCCCTTGCGGAGCGTCTTGACAGCCCCGGCGAGGATGGAGTGGTGCAGCCAGTAGTTGAGCGGATTGGCAAAGCCGTAGGAGGATCGCTGTGCGCCTCCGTTCTCATTCACGAGACGCGGAGCGAGGCAGCCGACGCGGCTTCCGCAGGCGGTCATCTTGTCCAGTTCCCCGACCCAGCGATCCAGCATTCCGGGGGCAACCGCCGTGTCGGGATTCATCACGCACAGCAGGTCGCCTGTCGCCACGGCTGCGGCGGCGTTCAGGCCCATGCCGTAACCCAGGTTGGCCTGACTCGGGACCAGTTTCACGGGCAGGTGGCGCAGGTTCGCGATGTCGCCAGCGGGGGAGGGGTTGTCCACCACGATGATCTCGCGGGTGACCGACTGCGCCGCCAGCGATTCCACGCAGCGGCGCACCATGTCGCTGGTTTCGTAATTCACGATCAGGATGGAAACGCGGGGCCCGGCGGTCATGGCTCAGTCCGCGGATGCCCGGTGCGCGACGAGCCCGCCCCATTCGCCGCGGACGGCCACGTCGCCCGCATCCAGCCCCGCCGCGGCGAGGGCGGAGCGGACTTCGGATTCCTCCGAAAGGAGAAAACCGCTCAGGATCAGGCTGCCGTCCGTTGCGAGATATCCGGGCAGGTCGGGCAGGATGGGCAGGAACTCCCGGGAGAGCATATTGCAGAACACGACATCGAACGGCCGGCGGGAAATATCGGAGAGCACCCCCACCCGAATCTCGATGGATCCGTCATCCACGGCGTTCAGGGCCATGTTTTCCCGCGAGTTGTCGAGAATGTCGGAATCGTTGTCCACACCGACCGCGTGGGCGGCGCCCAGGCGGATGGCGGCGATGCAGAGGATGGAGCTGCCGGTTCCGATGTCCAGCACCTCCGCGCCGGGCCGGAGGACCCCTTCCGCCAGCTGGATGCAAAGCTGGGTGGTCTCATGGGTGCCGGTGCCAAAAGCCATCCCCGGCTCAATGCGAATGTCGATGGTTCCCGGGGCGGCCGGTTCGGGCTCCCAGGGAGGAGCCACACGGATGCGCGGGGTCACCTGGATCGGCCGGAAATACTGCCGCCAGTTGTCCTGCCAGTTCTCCGAAGGGGCATCGGTCAACTGGAGGGTGACCACCGTCCCTCCCATGGCCGCGACCGCGTCGCGGATGGGGCTGCCAAGGGCTTCAGGAACGGAGTGGGCCGCCGCGTCAAAGTAGGCGGTCCAGACGTGGGGTGCCTGCTCGTCCTGCACGAGTCCGAGCAGGCCAAGATCCGCGAGGGACGCGGCCAATAGTCCGTCTTCCGCAAACGCGGCATCGGCCAGTTCGACTCGCGCAAGAGTCCAGTGGTCAGGTTTGGTGGACACACCGTGTGCTTGGGGCCTGGATGGGCCCACAGTCGAACAAATTCTGCGGCCGTTCAGGGAGGGACCTGCCCGTAGCGCCCGCACCGCGACGGTGGAAGCGGTCGAATCCGATTGTCATATCCTGTTGCGTGACAGATACTCTGTTGTCCAATAACCACTCTAGTCGGGGGACGGGGAAAACAGGATGGGCTGATGAACACGAACTCGCGCTTGGTTTTTCTTCTGGGTTTCACCATGATTCTGATGGCCGCGGCGGTCGGCTTTTCAGCTGTCCCCGGTCGGCCGGATCGGGACAAAGTGGCCTTTGCCTACCTGCAGAGCCCGACCACCACGGATATTCGCGGGGTGCGGTGGGGTGCGCTCACCCACATCGGATGGAGCTTCGTCACTTTCAACAGTTCCGCGGCCCTCAGCGGGGTGACCACCTTCAACTCCAGATCGGCCGAACTGAAGCCCGGCGGCGTGGCGGCGAACAGCGGGGTGAAGGTGATCCTGGTGCTGGCGAACGGAAACACCTTTGATGAGACGATCCTGGACACCGTGATGACCAGCGCAACGCTGCGCACGACCCTGATCAACAACGTGGTCAGCGTGGTGGGCAACCCGACAAACGGCTGTGACGGCGTGAACCTCGATTTCGAGTTTTCGTGGGGCACCACCACCCGCAACGGGATGATGACGTTCATCCAGGACCTGAATGCCGCCCTCAAGGCGCTGAACCCTCCCCGCGAGCTGAGCATGTACACGCTTCCTTCCTGGAGCAGCACGCAATACAGCGCGACCACACTGCGCGACCACATGGATTACGTGATATATAGCGGCTACGATTTTGCCAGCGGCAACACGATGAGTTCCATCGGGCGTTACGGCAACCCGGCGACTTACAGCATCGTCGGCAACGTGGACGACTACATCGCGGCCGGAATCCCCCCGGATCACCTGGTCATCGCGCTACCCTTCTACTGCAGGTATTGGACGACCGACGCCACCGGCGTCTATGGCGACGTGGGCTCGAGTCCGGTGCCGGACTCCCTGGTGCAGACCAATTTCGACACCACATGGAGGAACCCGCCCCTCGCCAAATTTGCCAGCACGCCCGCCGACCACTACGGCCGCTGGTACAAGCGTGACATGGGTGCGGGGGTCTACCGTCTCTACACTTTCGACGACCAGAACACGCTGGAAACAAAGTTCCGCCTCATCAACTCGTGGCAGGGCAACCAGCGCACCGGCAGCCAGCTGCGCGGCATCGCTTTCTGGAGCCTCCTGTGGATGGTGGAGGGCACCTCGGTGGATCCCAACAACACCGCCGCAGGCGGCCAGAGCCTCACCCGCACGATCGGATTCCCCTACACGCTGATGGAGGAGATGTACGCCCCCGCCGGAATGCGCGAGTTCCGCGCCGAGACTTTCGAGCAGATCAGCGGTGAGACATCGACCGGCTACAACGCGCGCTGGCGCGAACCGGAGGACGGGCCGGATGACCAGAATGTGGACGCCGCCATCTCCACCCGCGCCCCGGCCGCAGCCCCGGCGGGCGCGCCGGCGGGCAGCAACGAGGTGCTCGCCGTCACCTTCCGGTTCACCGCGACTCCCAACCGCTTCTTCTTCAAGCACCAGCCGCTGATGGGCACGGAGACCCCCTATGCCGTGGACTGGAACAACGCGCTGGTTCTCACGGACAATACGACGAAGTTCGACGCGGACATTCACGTTCCGGCCGGTTACGCCGGGACCACAATCCGGATGGTCGTGCGTGACAGCCTGAACCAGCTGGAAAAGGGGCCTGCGTTCCCGCTTACCACATCCGGCTGGCGCCGGATATCCTTCGACCTGCAGAACGACACGGTGACGGCCTACACCACGGCGGAAGCGGCGTACTCCAGCGGCAACGGTGTGATCAACACCGCCGGTTCGGGTGCGCGCGACGTCGCGTTTGCCGGTTTCGAGGTGAGCAGCACCGGGTTCACCGGGGCCACCGGGACGATCAACTTCGACAAGATCACCTACACCGACGCACAGCCGGGCAACCGCCGCTACGTCGTCAACGAGTTCCGCAGCCCGAGCGCGACCCAGCAGTTCGTCGAGATCCAGGGGCCTGCCGGCACGATGCCCGCCGGGTTGCAGCTGCGGGTGGTGAACGGCTGGGACGGTGCGGTGGTCGGTTCGCCGGTCGCACTCGGCGGAAACACGATCCCCGCGAGCGGCCTCTACCTGGTCGGGGCATCGGGGCTCTCGGCCGTTCGCAACCAGGCCATGACGGACGGGCTGATGCTGTCGTCGTCCTCCACCACGGTGGCGCAGGCCCTCCAACTGTTCGACACGGCCACCGGCACGGTTCACGATTCGGTGGTTTACCGGGCTTTTGAGGGGGTCTACCGGTTGGACGGTCCCGACGACCCGGTCGTCACCCGGAACGGTGCGCCGTGGTTTGGCGAAATCGCGTCCGGCGGCGACGTGTCGGCCGTGCCGTATTCGGCCGGGCGCTATCCCGACGGCAGCAACACCTGGGTGAACGGTGCGGATTTCACTTTCATGCCGGCCAGTCCCGGCCAGCCCAACGGCGCCTCGATCACTTTGCCTGCGAGCTTCGATTTCACCTCGGCGCCGCCGCGGGCCTTCCGCTCCTTTGGCAACTTCTCGGTGCAGGCGCCCGACGCGGCGGTGGGCGCGTCGCCCAACGGCGGCAACGTCCACCGGTGTGTGGACACCGCGGGCGGCGGCGCCATGAGCGTGATCGGCGACGCGGCGCTGGGCGCGGGCAACGCGGGGTACAACGCCACCGGCCAGGTGTTTGTGCCGGCGAATGCGACGGGCGCGGGCGACACCCATGCGACGGGGATCGGCATATGCGGCCGCTCCGGAAGCAGCTTCTTCGGCAGCATCTCGCCCGTCCCGGGCTACGAGTCGGGTTACTGGCTCATCTACGAGAACGGGGCCGGCGTGGGGTTGGCGGACGACCGTCCGGATCACGCCGGGACTTTCGAGTTCGTCCACGCGACCAGCACGGACGCCTACTCGACGCGCACCGTGCTGCTCGGATCCAAGACGCTGGCGCAACTGGGTGTGACGGCGGGTTCGTGGCGCACTTTCCGACTGCAGGTGAACCCGGCGGCGGCCGCGGGCGAACAGCTCATCGCCCAGATCAACGGCGTCGACGTGTACCGGGGAGCCATCCCGGCGGGCGGGCCCGTGTCGGGCGCCTTCCAGGTGGGCTTCCGTGAAAACCACTCCGGCGCCCCGCTGGCGCGCGAGGGCACATGGATCGACGCGCTGTCGATCACCGCGCCCCCGGCCGCGGGCGTGGAGGAATGGCGCGGGATGTAAGGCAGTCCCGGAACGGGCAGGGCCACCGCACTCCAAGTTCGATTTGCCGCGGCTCAAGCCGTCTGGGAAGTGCCTGGCAGAACAACCAGTCCCTTACGGCTGCAGCCGAACCCTCACGTCCAGTGCGGGCTTGCCGTCCTTCCCGTCGACGTGGGCGCAGAAGCCCCAGTTGAAGCCGCCCTGGCTGACCTTGAGCAGGAGGGTGTTGGCGCCTTTGCGCAACCGCACGGGCACCTTGTCCTGTCGGCTGGTGTAGGCGCGGCCGACCGGGTTTCGGTGGATCTCCCTGCCGTTCAGCCATGCGGCCACGCCATCATCCGACCCGAGTCCCAGCACCGCGTCCATGTCTTTCGGGGCATGCAGGTAGGTCAGCGCGTAGGCGACCGCGTCGTCATGGTGCCTGCCGAACAGCGCGTGGAGATCGACGAAGTACTCGTCCTGCAGGCTGTCGCCCGCGCGCATCCGGCGGACGACTTTTTTCCACGCAACCGGCCGACCTTCCTTTCCGGGGTACTTTGCGGAAAGGTCCTGCGTTTTCTCCGGGGGATACGCCGCGTCGAGTTTCACGCCGCCCGGGTTGTCGAACGGGCCGATGACCCACCAGCCGTTGATGCCGGGAAAGAGAAGCGACTCCACGGCGGACGGCCCGTCCTTGTCCAGACCACGGCCGAGACCGAACTGGTATTCGATGCGCGCCGTCTGCGGCACCTCGCCGCGGCCCGTGATGCGCCACCGGCCGGTGGCCTGCAAGGGGCGGGCGGGCGAGAGCCCCCCGGAGGCCGTGGCGCTTCCGGACAGCCGCTGCCACTCGTCGGGCACGGAGAGGGTCACGGTGTCGCTGGTTCCCCTGCCCAGGTCGCGCGTTGCCACGAGGCCGGCCACCGTTTCCACGGTAGTGCCATTGACGGCGCGCACCTCGAGGCGCGGGGCAATGCCGAGCAGGCGCAACGCCTCCACGCGGTTGGTGGAGAACTGCGCCGCGCGCACGATCCAATCGGACAGGGCACGCCGGGCGTCCTCGTTCCCATCTCCGCCCTTGCCGGCGGGCGGGTGCGGAAATCCCCAGCGCAACGGGCCGTCGGCGAGAAGCGAGAAGTTCGCGGAACGGGCGCGCTCAACCAGCCCGTTGAACCCGAGTGCCGAGAGGGCCCGGGCGAAGGGTGCGGGGGGAGTGCTGACGACCACTTCGGTCGGCTGGTCGGTGGGGATCTCCAGGAAGCCGAAACCGTGGGCGGAAACCTGTTTGATGGAAACGGGTTTGCCGTTTACGGTAACCGTAACCGGGTTGGAGAACCCCGGGGTGGTGAAGGCGGGCATCTCGAGAAGCACCGTCCGCCTTTTCGGGAGTCCCGCCCAAGCGCCTTCGGCCGCCCCGATGTGCAACTGGACGCGCGATCCGTCCCGCGAGGTTTCCTGTGCGATCCGGGTTCGCGAGAACCGGCCGCCCTGGTAGGCCGTGGTTTCACCGTCGTCCTCATAAAGCGTGCACTCGCCCACCCGTCCCGGGTAAACGGCCAGCACCAGCAGGTCGGGTCGGAGGGCCTTGGTTCCCGTGACCGCGGTGTCGTCCGGGACGAACCATGCGCGGTTCAGCGGGACCGATGTCTCGCGACCGGGATCGCCTGAATTCGTTGCGCCCCCCGTTTGCGTGGATGCCTGCGCCTTGGGGATGACGGCCCCCGCGCGCACCCAAAGCGGCATCTCGTCGAGCGGGATCATCCGCGTGATCTCCTTCGGTCCCGCGACGCGCTCTCCCGTGAACCAGTTCACCCATTCGCCGGGCGGCAGCCAGGTGGTGCAGAGCGCACTGAGCGTCACCGGGTCGCCGGGCGTCGTCACCGGCGCGACCATCAGGTCCGGGCCGAACATGTACTGGCCGGGGTGGCGGTAGGCCTCGTCCACGTTGGGCCAGTCATGGTAGAGGGGGCGGCAGAGCGCCTCGCCCGTGTCGTGGAAGTTGCGGGCCGCCGAGTAGATGTAGGGGAGCAGTTCGTAGCGCCGGACCATTGCCTGGCGCGCCGCGTCGAACACCATCGGCGGGAAAGCCCAGATGCGCCGCTCGGCGTTGGCGTTTTTGGTGCCGTGGGTGCGCAGGACGGGGCTGAACGCGCCGAACTGGATCCAACGCGCATACAGTTCCGGTTCCACCTGGCCCGGCTGGTGCCCGCCGATGTCGTGGCTCCAGTAGCCGTACAGCACGTTGGCGGCCGTGGCCGTGAAGAAGGGCTGGAACGCCAGCGACTCCCAGTTGCAGAAGGTGTCGCCGGAGAAGCCCACGGGATAACGGTGGCTGCCCAGCCCGCCCCAGCGGCTCAGCAACAGCGAGCGCCGGCCGCCGCGCTCCGGGTTCTGCTCCGTGTTGGTGTAGTGCAGCAGATTCAGCCAGGGCAGCGGGTCCAGCCCGCGGATCCGCGTGTTCTTTTCCTGCTGCCAATCGAGCCACCAGAAATCGACGCCCATTTTCTCCAAGGGTCGGTGGAGCAGGTTGAAGTACGCATCCATGAACCTCGGGTCCGTGGAATCGAAGGGAACGCGATCGGTTTTCATCGGGTCCAGTCCCATCGCCTTGGCGAAGGCGGGGAACGCCTCCTCGTGTTTGCCCACGCCGTCGGCCGGGTGCAGGTTCAGCGTCACGCGCAGCCCCTCGCCGCGCGCCCACTTCAGGAAGCCGGCCGGGTCGGGGAAGTACTTCGGGTTCCACGTGTAACCGGTCCACCCGTCCAGGTGCCAGTCCATGTCCACCACCAGCACGTCGAGGGGCACCTGGTGTTTGCGGAACTCGGCGACGAGCTGCTTCAACTCCCGGTCACTGTACGCCCAGTAGCGCGACCACCACAGGCCGAAGGCGTACCTGGGCGGCAGCGGCGGCTGGCCGCACAGGCGCACGAAATCGCGCAGGGCCTGCTTGTAGTCGCGTGCGTACCAGCCCACATACCAGTCCGCGCGGTGGGCCGCATCGCGCTCAGCCGCGGTGGCAGGGGAGCGGATCCCGACACGCTGTCGAGCGTGCGGATCGTGCCGAGCAGGTTGTCCGGATCGGGGCGCCCCGGCACCCACGCCGTGGCGAGGCCCGGCGATTTGCGTTCGAGGCAGCGCACCCGGAGCGTGTCGGCTGAAAGCGTGGTGGCATCGTCGCGGACGCGCACCTCCAGGAACGGCGTCCGCACCGCGGTCCAGCCCCTGACGGATTCCTTGGTGAACGCTGCAGGCCCGGGCGCGCGGTGGAGGAAGGCGAGCGTGGAGCGGTCCTCGAAGGCGGCGTTGTCCGCAAACTCGATGCGCACCAGCCGCGGGGTGAGCACGGTGATGCGCGTGTTGCCCGACCGGACCTGGGGCGCTGCGGAGGCTGGATTGGCTGGGGCGCGGAGCGGTGTCATCAGGCATCCGATCGTGGCGCAAAGGGCGCCGACCTTCTTGGAATCGCGAAAAGTCATGTTGTTACTCTCCGGTTGCGGGGGTAAGAGGCAACCTCGCGGTATGCATCGAGGGAATTGCCCCCCGTAGGCGGGATTTGCAACGGTCCAATATTCGGGTGGGATGAGCTCCACGAAGTGCAAGGTGCAGGGGAATTGCCGCTGAGCCGGGCTGGAGGGATTTGCCCGCCGAGGCCCTTGCGTCGGCGGATTCTGTCCGCCCCTGTCTGACCGGATGCGAGAAGCAAGTTGCAGTTACGCGATGCCATTCCGAGGCGAACACGGTGATTTTTGCGGGATTTATGAGGGTTATAGCGACATGGTGTTGCGAGTGTAAGGTATTGAATGTATGTGGTTTGCGATGCGTGTTTCGTCCCTTTTGTTGCAGGATGGGGGGGCAAAACCATTATGGCGGAGTTGGGAGGGGGTTTTGAAGTTCCATGCGGGCGACCGTAGCGCCGGGTTTCGGGGTTGGGTATTCCCTTCGGGAGTCGTCTTGGCGGCGGGGGGATTGCCGTGCGCGGAGGACCACGAAGATGGACGCATTGGCCAAACGGGCAGGCCCATGAAATCGACGCAACGGGCATTCTGGGGATTTAAATGGTCAACCGTC